>Ga0185342_1000012_pt1 | contig 154324 bp, 122 predicted proteins | sample ConPoolayeEmetaG_FD_128045 | JGI IMG/M metagenome (GOLD analysis project Ga0185342, IMG submission 128045) | Hot spring microbial mat communities from California, USA to study Microbial Dark Matter (Phase II) - Cone Pool mat layer E metaG... ... | reverse complement strand
AAATAACAAAATCAAAATCTGGGCCAAATATGAAGGCTCAAACCCAGGAGGTTCAGTTAAGGATCGGGCCGCCATTTTTATGATCAGGGATGCCATCAGCAAAGGAATTCTAACTCCCCAAAGGACAATTCTGGAGGCAACGTCTGGAAATACTGGTATTGCACTGGCAATGATTGCTTCAGCTCTGGGCTATAAAATTAAGCTATTTATGCCCGATTCCGTCAGTCTGGAGCGACAGCTAATTCTCAAAGCTCTGGGAGCTGATTTAACCCTGACTCCAGGTCACCAGAAAACAGACGGAGCAATTATCGCAGCTCGAGAATTGATTGAAAAAGAGCCAGAGAAATATTTTATGCCTGACCAGTTTTCTAATCCTAACAATCCCTTAGCCCATTACCAGACCACCGGACCTGAAATTTATCAAAAACTGGGGAAAAAAATTGATTATTTTGTCGCCGGCATCGGTTCTGGTGGAACTTTGACTGGCTGCGGCCGTTTCTTAAAAGAAAAAATTCCACAGCTTAAAATCATCGGTGTTGAGCCTGAGAAAAATCACAATATTCAAGGGTTAAAAAACCTAGAGGAATCAATTGTTCCTTTTGTGCTGGATTTTAATCTAATTGATGAAAAGATTGTTGTTTCAGATGAAGAGGCTTTTTACTGGGCAAGGAAACTCAGCACAAAAGGGATTTTCGTCGGAATTTCCAGCGGAGCCGCCTTTGCCGGCGTGATGCGAATTGTCAGAAAGATGAAAAAGGGAACTATCGTCACTATTTTCCCTGACCGTGGAGACCGTTATCTTTCAACCACCTTGTTCAAGTCCAGATCTTCCCGAACACAAACTAAAGGATCAGAACAGATATCAGCTGATTTTAAGAATTCATAATATCTTCTCTGCCTGAGGCAAAAAACCCTTTGTTTTATCACACCTGAATTTTGTTTTAGCCGCTCAAGTATCAGGCGAAACCGGCTTTCTCTTTAATCTGCCTGGGGCATTAGACCTTAGCTTCCAGGCAAACATCTAAAATGAGGTAAAAAGCCTTTTCAAAATAGAAAAAGCCCGGTCAATATTTTCGCTTTCCAGAATCATGGTGAATTCATTACAGGTAGAAACAACTTCTACTAGATTAATTCCTTCCCAGGCCAGGGCTTTAAGGATGAAGCTATAAATCCCGGGAATTCTGGTAGAACCTTCAGGAAGCTGAATAGTTATTGAAGAAAGATTATCAAACATAGAAATTATTTTTTCCCCGGCGAAAATTTTTTTTAATTTGTCTTCAAGATTTTTACTGACAATGATGGTGGTTTCATAAATGCCCTGGGTTATGGTTAAAAAATAATTCTCGTTAAACCTGATCTGCTCCAAAAGCTTCCGTAGCTTTTGAAACATGATGCCCGAGTTTGAAATAGTTATTTCTATCAAATTGGACCGCACCATCAGGTCAGGTGGTGAAACAAACCAGTGAACAGCTTTCTTTTGAACCCGCTTAATTCTGGTGCTGAATCTTTTCAAAGCCATAATTATGGCACCTTCGGTGGCTTTCTTCATCAGTTCTTTTTCTATTTCTGGTTTTATCTCTCTGGCTAAAGCAGATAGATTAATAAGGCCGCGCGCTAAAGCCTCTTCCAAAAAAGGCGATTTTCTAACTATTTTTTCTACAGTTTCAGAAATGGTAATCATGTTATATTTTTAACAAATTTTTTTGATTTTGTAAATTTTGTTTAAAAATTTGACTCACCCCATAATCCGCCCAATAATTGACCTCTAAAAAGAAATTTTTTAAGGAGGTTAAAAATGTCTCTGGCGGCTAATTGCCCTATCTGCGGGACAGATTTGACTTTGGCTGAAGATACTCAAGTTTCTGAGGTTCTCAGCTGCCCTGATTGTCAAAGTCTTCTCGTAGTAGATATTATTGAAGACCATTCGGCGGCTTTACGTGAAGCTCCAGCTATTGAAGAGGATTGGGGACAGTAAATATTACTTTTTTTGGGTGAAGTTATGTTCAGCATAGGCCTTTTCCATTCCACCATCAGAAAAGAAGAAAAACTGATTATCGAAGCAGCTTGCAAATCGGGGGTTGAAATCAAGGTTTTTGATATAAGAGAACAAATCTTCAACCCCCTTAATTTCCCTGTTGAATTCAATGTAGCCCTGGAGAGGTCTGTTTCCACGGTGAAGGGTAACTATCTTATCCAGTTTTTGGAAGCTCTCAATATTCCAGTGATCAACAGTTCTCGCCTAAGTCGGCTCTGTGAGGATAAATTTCTCACTTCTCTCTGCCTTCAGAAAGCAGGTATTCGCACTCCGAAATTTGCTCTGGCCTTTGATCTCCAAGGAGCCGAAAAAGCTGTTGAGGAGCTTGGCGGATATCCTGTGGTCATCAAACCAGTCCTTGGCTCTTGGGGCAGGCTATTGGCCAAAGTCAACGACCGAGATGCACTGGAAGCAATTATTGAACACAAAGAGGTGCTCGGTTCCCCTCATCAGAAACCACTTTACCTTCAGGAATATGTGAGAAAGCCAGGGCGGGACATAAGGCTTTTTATTATTGGTCAGGAGCCCCTCTGCGCCATTTATCGGGAATCTGAACACTGGATAACTAATACGGCCAGAGGAGCTAAGGCAAAAAATTGCCCACTCAATGATGAGCTGATAAAAATTTCTGAACAGCTGGTAATGGCTATTGGCCCAGGGCTTCTGGCTGTAGACATCTTTGAAACAGAAGACGGGCTGTCCGTAAATGAAGTCAATCACACCATGGAATTCAGAAATTCTGAAGAGCCCACGGGTGTGAGCATTTCCAATGCTATTGTCAGTTACTGTAGGAAGGTAGGTGATGAACAATAGCAAGTTGATTGTTTCTGTGGTCGGCGGGTCGGGTTATGTAGGGGGTGAACTTCTCAGAATTCTTCTTTTTCACCCCGGCGTTCACCTGCAACAAGTTACCAGTAGAAATTTTGCCGGTCGCCCTGTTTCTTTTTTACATCCAAACTTAAGAGGACTCACCGAGCTAAAATTTTGCTCTCCAGACAGCCTGGTGCCTTGCGACCTGCTGATACTGGCACTTCCAAACGGCAACTCCATGAAAACTATGCACAAATGGATAGAACTGGCAGACAGAATCATTGACCTGGGCGCCGACTTCAGGTTTCAGAAAGCAGAAGATTGGGAATTCTGGTATGGCTTCCAGCACACAGCTCCCGAACTGCTGGGTAAGTTTGTCTATGGAGTTCCTGAAATTTTTAGAGAACAAATCAGGTCAGCAAAATATGTGGCCGGGCCAGGCTGCGAAGCTATTGTTTCTATTCTCTGTCTCTATCCATTAGTTAAAAACAAAATAATAAAGAATTTTCCCATCATCATAGACGCCAAGATGAGCAGCTCCCAGGCAGGCAGCCAAGCCAGCTGGTCCAGTCATCATCCGGAAAGAGCTGGGGCCGTTCGCTCTTACAAACCAACCAGTCACCGACATACAGGAGAGATTGAGCAATTGCTTAAAGCCCTTGACCCCGAAATTTCCGTTTGCGTCTCTGCTACAGCCATAGAAATGATCCGGGGTATTCTGGTCACCATCCATACTTTCTTAAACTCCCCAGCCTCTGAACAGAACATCTGGAAAATCTTGCGTCAGGAATATAAGGAGGAGCCGTTTATCAGGCTGGTTAAGATGAATCAAGGACTTTACCGGCTTCCTGAGCCCAAAGTTGTCCTCGGCACTAACCTCTGCGAAATAGGCTTTGAAGTTGAGCAAAGAACATCAAGGCTGGTAATAATTGGAGCCATTGACAACCTGGTTAAAGGCGCCGCCGGCAATGCTGTTCAATGTCTGAATATTATGGCTGGATTCCCTGAAACCACCGCTCTGGAGAGATGTGGACTCCATCCGGTTTAAGGAGTAAAAAATGATTAATTCTGAAGGAATTTTGAAAAACTTCAAAGGGATAATTGACTCCACGTTAAGAGAGGGATGGCAATTTTCAAACGCTAATTTTACTCTTCAGCACCATCTTGATATCTACCAACTTCTGGCTGAAATCGGAATTGACTATGTGGAAGTTAGTAACCCGGTAAAGGAAGAAATCGGAGAAATGATTAAGGCTCTGGTAAAAACAAAAAGCCAAAATACAAGTTCAACCAAACTTCTGGCCCATGTTAGAAACCGAAGAGAAGATATTGAAAAAGCCATTGAGGCTGGTGTAGATGGAGTAAACATTCTTTGCACCGCTGACCCTGAAAGAATAGCTTTCCTTAAATTCAAACCGGCTGAATATCTCAGTTCTCTGGAAGAAAACATCAGGCTGGCTAAAAGTTCTTGTCTGGAAACAAGAGTCAGCGCCGAAGATTTTTTTAATCAGCCCTTTGATTTCATCCTTGATATCTATCAACTGGCCACGCAACTTCAGGTTAACCGCCTGGGAATCTCTGATACAGTTGGCAAAGCCCTGCCCTGGCAGGTAGAAGAAAAAATAAAGAAACTACGCCGCCGATTTTCTGTTGACCTTGAAGTCCATTTCCATAATGATTTTGGTCATTCCATAAGTAATGCCCTGGCGGCCCTGGCTGCTGGCGCTAACTGGGTGGATACATCTCTTTTAGGAATAGGAGAAAGAACCGGTATTACTCCCTTGAGTGCTCTTCTGGTAAATCTCTACAGCCTCGATCAGGAAATTGCCTCACGTTATAACCTACCCCTAATTACCAGGGCTGAAAATTATGTAGCAGAGGTTTGCCACATTGAGGTTCCGATAAATCTCATTACCAGTATCAATAATGGCTTCGCTCACAAAGCCGGTATCCATTTAAATGCTCTTATCAATTTTGGGCCACATAAATACGAGCCAATTCCGCCTTCATTAATCGGCAACAGAAGGCAGCTTATCGTCAACTCTTTAGTTTCCGGACGAACTACAGAAAAAGACGTTAACGAATTTTTAAAAAGGTTTGGCGAAAGCTAATAATTCCTATGTTTTTCAGGTTAATTATGAGGAGGCCATATGCTTCTGATAAAAATCGGTGGTGGGCAAACAATTAATTGGGAAGGCATCTGCCAGGATATAAAACTTCTTTGGGAAAAGGAAAAAGTTATCCTGGTTCACGGAGCCAGCAAGACGAGAGACGCACTGGCTCAAAAGCTTGGGGTTAAGGTGAAAACCGTTATTTCGCCATCTGGCCTCCAGAGCGTTTACACTGACCAGGAAGTCTTGGATGTGTTTCTCATGGCCTATGCTGGGTTAGTAAACAAAAAAATAGTAGCTCTGCTGCAGAGAAATGGTTTGGAGGCTATTGGTCTTTCGGGCGTGGATGGAAGATTGTGGCAGGCTAAACCTAAAAAAGAACTTCTCGTTCGGGAAGAAAATCGAGTTAAATTACTGACCGGAAATTTAACTGGGCGAGTAGAAAGGATAAATGTTGACCTGATTAAACTTCTTCTTGATCATAATTACCTACCAGTTATCTGTGCGCCCGCTATCAGTTACGAAGGCGAAATTGTCAATACCGATAATGATTTGACCACGGCTTTGATGGCCGAAGCTCTGCAGATAAAAAAACTGGTCATTCTTTTCGATAAGCCAGGCTTGCTCAGAGATTTAGCTGATGAGACCTCGCTGATAAAAAAGATAGACAAAAATAGGATAGAAGAATTTTTCCCGTATGCTAATGGTCGGATGCAGAAAAAGATTATGGGGATAAAACGAGCCATAGAAGGGGGCGTGGAAACCGTTTTTCTTGGCGACGGACGGGTCACCTCTCCAGTTTTATCTGCCCTGGCTGGCTTGGGCACAGTAATCAATTAAAGGAGGACATATTATGGAATCACCAACTCAGTTATTTTCTAATCATCATCGAAATTCAAGAGCTTTTCTGGTTGACACTTATGTCAACAGAGGAATTTCTTTCAGCCGCGGTGAAGGCTGTTATCTAATTGACACATATGGTCATAGATATCTTGACCTGGCAACCAATTATGGAGTGAACATCTTTGGTCATAACCATCCTTATATTAATTATTGCTTGAAGGAGCAAGTTGAAAGGTTAATAACCCTTCACTGCAGCTTTGACCATGAATTGCGGTCCCAGGCAGCTGAAAAACTGGTGCAGTGCTGTGGTGGTAATCTCCGCCAGGTTTATTTTTCCAATTCCGGGGCCGAAGCCATTGAAGCAGCTTTAAAATTTGCGGTTGTGGCCACAGGCAAGAAAAAATTTATAGCCTGTAGTGCAAGTTACCACGGTAAGACCCTTGGTGCTCTATCTGCTACTTCCAGCCCAAAATACAGGCAACTCTTTGAGCCGCTTCTCTGGGAATTCAACTTTATTCCATACGGTGATGTACAGGCCCTGGAGCTTGCCATTAACGAGCAAATTGCCGCTTTTCTGGTGGAACCTATTCAGGGAGAGTCTGGTATTATACTGCCAGCCCCCGGTTATTTAAGAAAAGCAGCCGAAATTTGCAGAAAAAATGGCGTCTTGATGATTGTTGATGAAATTCAATCTGGCCTGGGCAGAACCGGTTCTTTCCTTGCTTCCAGTCCTGAGGTTGAATCTTATGACATTCTTTGTCTGGGAAAAGGTTTAGCCGGTGGACTTCCGGTTGGCGCCACACTGGTCTCCGGTACCATAGCAGCCCAAATTACTAAAGGAATCCACACTTCAACTTTTGGAGGAAATCCGCTGGTCTGCGCTGGCATACTGGCCACCCTGAACCTGATAACAGGCAGTCTCTTAATGCGAGTTAAAGAAATGGGCAACTATTTTCTACGCCATCTAAATCAGTTAACCAACGAAAAAATTGTTGAAGTACGCGGCTCAGGCTTGATGATAGGCATGGAATTAAAAGAAAAGAGAGACTTTTTTCTCAAGACCCTACAAAACAGAGGAATTATCGCCCTGCCGGCTGGTGAAAACGTAGTTCGGTTCTTGCCACCTTTTATCATAGAAAGAAATCAGGTGGATGAGTCGCTAGAGATTATTTCGCAGATATTTTCTCATTTTTAATGCGAATTAGCTTTAAAATCTCCTGGAGTAGAGCAATAAAGGAGATAATTAAAGTGTGTAGATTTCTTCTAATCAAATCTACCTCTCCCATCCGCATAGATGAATTTCTTAAACAGTTTGCTCAGGCTTGCTTCTTAAGCAAAACACCGGATGGAGACTGGCAGGGAGATGGCTGGGGGATCTCTTTTCTTTCTGAAGATGGCCGGTGGCTTATTAGAAAATCGCTTCTTCCTATTTGGCGTGAGACGGAAGTTTTCAATATTTTCCCGAGAAGCAAGTTTTTTCTTGTTCATGCCCGCAGTGCTTCCTTCCCGCAGCAAAAAGGATTAATTGAGTATAACCAGCCTTTTATCTCTTCATCCTTTGCCTTTGTCTTTAACGGCTTCCTAAAAGGAATGTCATTTCCCCCGGCTCTCCAGGGAAACATCGGTTCCCAAAAGCTCTGGAGTATGCTCTTGAAGTTAGTTGAAACAGAAAAAGAACCAGCCAAAGCTATACGCCACGTAAAAGAAATCTGCCTGAAAAAGTCAAAAAAAATCATGGCCTTAAACATTGGTTTTTGTGACCGGCGTTCTATTTACGGTCTATGTTATTACGAGTGCTATTCTGATTATTACCAGCTTTATGCCGCCAAGTTGCCCTCTTTATCTTTAATTTCTTCCGAAAGGCTGGGAGAATTTGAAAGCCAAAAGATATCTCCGGGAGAACTGGTGGTATTTTAGCTACCGTTAAACAGGATTATTTGACAACAGCCAATTTGCTTATTTGTCAAAATTGACTTACAGCCATTAATGGCTCCCTAATATCTGTGTCGCAAAAAGCAAACTCTACCTAATTTTTCCTGAAGTATTGCTAACGGCCTTGAATTGTGCTAAAGTCAGAAAAATTTTTGGAGGACAAAACACGAAATACGGAGTGCTGGTCCTCAAAGACGGCACGGTCTTTGAGGGCAGAGGATTCGGAGCCTGCGCTAAAACCTGGGGGGAAGTCGTTTTTAACACGGGGATGGTGGGTTATGTGGAATCCATCACCGACCCCTCCTACCACGGCCAGATTCTGGTTCAAACCTACCCGCTCATCGGCAACTACGGTGTCAACCCGGATGATTTTGAGTCCGACCGCCCCTGGATAAAAGGCTATGTCGTCTCCGAATACACTCGATTCCCTTCCCATCACTCTTCCAGAAAATCCCTGGACCGCTGGCTGGAAGAAAGCCGGATTCCTGGACTGTGCGGGATTGATACCAGAGCCCTGGTTAAGAGGTTGCGACACTACGGCGTTATCCCGGGACTTCTGGTCGTGTCAGAAAAACCCATCAGGCTAACACCGCTCATCAAGGAAGCCAGAGCTCTGCCCGATCCCAACGCCTCCAACCTGGTAGCTGAAGTTTCAACCAGAGACATTCACATCTACAACCCAGAAGGCAAAGCTAGACTGGTTTTGATTGACTGCGGGGTAAAGCTGGGCATTATTCGGAGCCTTGTAAAAAGGGGTGCTTCGGTCATCAGGGTTCCAGAAAATTTCCCCGCGGAAAAAATTCTGGCTCTTAACCCTCAGGCTGTGGTCATTTCCAACGGACCAGGCGACCCGCAGAAGTGCCGGGCCGTAGAAACCGTCTCTGCCCTGCTTAAAGAAAACCTGCCGCTCCTGGGCATCTGCCTCGGCCATCAGATCCTGGCCCTGGCAGCTGGCGCCCGCACCTTCAAGCTCAAATTCGGCCATCGCTCCCAGAACCAGCCCTGCCTGGAAGAAGACACCCGGCGCTGCTACCTCACCAGCCAGAACCACGGCTTTGCGGTTGAGACCAATACCCTTCCGCCTGATTGGCTTCCCTGGTTTACCAACGCCAACGACCGCACCAACGAGGGAATCAGACACAGGAAAAAACCATTTTTCGGTGTGCAATTCCATCCTGAGGCCAGCCCCGGACCAACCGATACTGACTTCATTTTTGATCTTTTCCTGGAGCAGCTCAGATGAGAAAGTTGAAAAAAGTACTTCTCCTCGGAAGCGGTGCCATAAAAATCGGCGAAGCCGGCGAATTTGATTATTCCGGAAGCCAGGCCATCAAAGCTCTCAAAGAAGAAGGACTGGAAGTTATATTGGTAAACCCCAACATCGCCACCATCCAGACTTCAGAATTCCTGGCGGAAAAAATTTATTTTCTGCCCGTCCAGCCCTATTTTGTGGAAAAAATCATCGCCCGCGAAAAGCCAGAGGCTATGCTGATTTCTTTTGGCGGTCAGACAGCTCTTAACTGCGGGCTGGCTCTGTGGAAGCAGGGAATGCTGGAAAAGCACCAGGTTCAGGTTCTGGGCACCCCGCTTTCTTCCGTGGAAATAACCGAAGACCGCGGCCTGTTCAACCAGGTTCTGACCGAGGCCGGACTCAAGACCCCGCGAGGTCAGGCTGTTTCATCCGTGGAAGAGGGCCTCCAGGCGGCTGAGGACATTGGCTATCCGGTTATGGTCAGAGCGGCCTTTGCTCTCGGTGGTCAGGGCAGTTCGCTCTGCTATAAAAAAGAAGCGCTGGAAGAAAAACTGCGTCTGGCTTTTTCTGAGCTCAAGCAGGTTTTGATTGAAGAATATCTTGAAGGCTGGAAAGAGATTGAGTACGAAATTGTCCGCGATGAAGCTGATAACTGCCTGGCCATCTGCAACATGGAAAACCTGGATCCCATGGGCATCCACACCGGCGAAAGTGTGGTGGTGGCTCCCTCGCAAACTCTAACCAACCGGGAATACCACCGGCTGCGGGAAATTGCCTTCCAGGCAGTCAGAAAATTAGGAATAATCGGCGAATGTAATATCCAGTTTGCCCTTAACCCGGAAAACAGCGATTACCGAATCATTGAGATTAACGCCAGGCTGTCGCGCTCCTCGGCGCTGGCTTCTAAGGCTACTGGCTATCCGCTTGCTTTTATGGCTGCTAAATTAATGTTGGGCTACTGCCTTCCAGAGCTGAAAAACACTATCACCAGAGCAACCACGGCCTGTTTTGAGCCGGCTCTTGATTACATCACCGTCAAGATTCCCAGATGGGACCTCAAGAAATTCGCCCGGGTTTCTAAAAAGATTGGCTCGGAAATGAAATCAGTGGGCGAAGTAATGGCCATCGGCCGCAGTTTTGAGGAAGCCCTGCAGAAAGCCATCCGCATGCTTCAGGTCGGCATGTACGGGTTTATAGGCAACGAAAATTATTCCTTTAAGAACCTGGAAAAGGAACTGGAACACCCAACAGACGAAAGGCTTTTCGGCCTGGCTGAAGCCTTCAAAAAAGGCTGGTCCGTGGAGAAGGTGGCTTCACTTACCCGAATAGACCCCTGGTTTCTGCATAGGATGAAAGGACTGGTGGAGCTGGAAAAGGAAATAAGAAAATACACCTTAGAAACTTTGCCCACTGAGCTCTGGAAAGAAGCCAAAAGAAAAGGATTTTCAGATAAGCAAATTTCTTTGTTCATCGGCGCCAGCGAAGCCGAAGTCAGGGAAAAGAGGAAAAAGCTCAAACTGCAGCCGGCCGTAAAACAGATAGACACCCTAGCGGCTGAGTACCCGGCCAAAACCAATTATCTTTATCTCACCTACAACGGCCAGGAAGATGACGTTAAATTCCAGCCAGCAAAAAAGAAAATAATGGTGCTGGGCTCGGGTCCCTATAGCATTGGTTCATCCGTAGAATTTGACTGGTGCTGCGTGAACACTGTTCTAACACTGAGGAAGCTCGGTTTTAAGACTATCATGGTCAACTACAACCCGGAAACTGTTTCCACTGATTATGATATTTGCGACCGGCTTTATTTTGATGAGCTGAGCCTGGAACGGGTTCTGGATATCTACGAAAAAGAAAAACCAGCTGGAGTGATAATTTCCATGGGCGGTCAGGTTCCAAACAACCTGGCTCTGAAATTGAACCAGGCTGGCGTGCGGGTTCTGGGCACTTCCCCGGAAAGTATTGACCGGGCTGAAGACCGCCATAAATTCTCCAGGCTTCTGGATGATCTCGGGATTGACCAGCCGCCATGGACTGAAGTCACCACGGTAGAAGAAGCCAGAGAATTCTGTCGGCAGGTGGGCTACCCGGTAATAATTCGCCCTTCTTACGTGCTGAGCGGTGCGGCCATGAGTCTGGTTTTTGAAGAAAATTATCTGGAGAGCTACTTGAGGCGGGCTTCCTTAGTTTCACCCGAACATCCACTGGTCATTTCTAAATTCATCGTTGGGGCCAAAGAAATTGAGTTAGAGGCGGTAGCAGTAAAAGGGAAAATTGTGGCTTCAGCCATCGTGGAGCATATAGAAAATGCCGGCGTCCATTCTGGAGACGCCACCATGGTCGTCCCCCCGCAAAAGCTTTATCTGGAAACCGTGCGCCGGATAAGAATTATCGGAGAAAAAATTGCCCAAGCTTTAAACATCACCGGACCTTTTAACCTGCAGCTTCTGGCCAGGGATAATCAGCTTAAAGTGATTGAGTGTAACCTGAGAGCTTCCCGGTCGCTGCCCTTTGTTTCCAAAGTTTCGCGCCTTCCTTTTATTGAGCTGGCCGTAAGAGCCATGCTCGGGCTGCCGGTGAGCAATAGCCTCTCCATTTTTGAACTGAATTATGTCGGGGTGAAGGCGCCGCAGTTTTCCTTTTCCAGGCTGAAAGGTGCTGACCCCTGCCTGGGCGTGGAAATGGCTTCAACCGGTGAAGTGGCCTGCCTGGGCGATGATGCTCAGGAAGCTTTACTTAAAGCCATGCTGGCCGCTGGCTTTAAGCTTCCCCAAAAGTCAATCCTTCTCAGCCTGGGCGGCGAGCAAAATAAGCAGAAATTTCTGGCGGCGGCTCAGGAGCTGGCCAGAACCGGGCTTCAGATTTACGCCACCGAAGGCACTTCCCGATTTTTAAAGCGACATAAAATTGACAATATTATGCTTTATAAAATCCACCAGCCACACCAGCCTAACCTGAAAGATTACCTGATGGAAAAAAGGATCGATTTCCTGATTTCCATCCCCCACACTGGCAAGCGAATTGAGTTTGACTCCGATTACCGAATGAGGCGCCTGGCCGTGGACTTGGGAATCCCCGTCATTACCAACTTGCAGTTAGCCGAAGCTTTTGTCAATGCCTTGAGACTCCGCCGACTGGAAGACCTTAAAATCAAAGCCTGGCACGAGTATGAGTAAATCCCAATTATCTAAAAAAATTAAGATGTTTATCACGCCCCCATAACCTGCCATAACCTTCCGATCCCTTAACCTTTGCTGCTGGTAACAGCGGGCTTATTTAGAAGCCTGGCACAATTCTTGACTATGATGGCCGCGGCCCTACCTCCAAATACCCCCTTGACCAGGGTACCCGGCCCTAACAGGAAAAAAATTTTTTCTTGACATTGGCCTTTAGATATATATACAAGTAAGCAAGATGCTATTTCAGAAGGGTAAAATAATAAATCCTCTGCTTTCCTGCCGTTCTAATTGAACTTGACTAGGCTAACAGGCCTGGAAAATAGCATCTTTCCAAGGAAAGGAGTCGCTTATCATGACCGACCCTGAGTCCTCAAGAAAGAAAGAAGGGGCTAAAAGTCTTAAGGAAACAAAAATTTCCAGAAGAAAATTCCTCTCTTACGCCGGGATACTCGGAGCCACTCCAGTTATCGGCCAGTTGCAGCAGATTCAGAAAAAAATTATTCCCCAAAAGCAGATAGTCTTACCGCAGACTGGGCTGATAATTCAAGCTCTTAGACCAGATGACCTGCTCTATCTTGATTTTGAATTCATCAACCTAAAACTGGTCAACCTGCCGCGGCCCCATCTGGTCAGGGAGAATGTTTCTCAGCCGGCCTACCTTATTGTCCATTTCCCGCCGCAGAGTATAGCCGAAGAGGCTTTTTATGAAGCCACCACCCCGGCCGAATCTGAAACCCCCAAGCCACCACCGGTTTTTTCCAGAATCTCAGGACCAAGCCGCCTGGCCTTTCTCATTCCAGATGAAATAAAAGAAATTCCGCTGACCCTGGAATCACTCCTGGCCTGGCATCTTTATCAGCCAAGCCTGGTACCTGTAGCCTTGCCACCTTCTATTCCAGGACAGCCTGCCACCCCAGCTCGCCCAGCAGCCGGCAGACCAGCATCAGCTACGAGGTCTTTAGTTACCACCGGCAGTCAGCCAGCTCAGAATCTCTATCTTAAGCAAAGCAGAGTTGCTCAGGCCCAGCTCGCTCAGATAACTCGAAGCTTGCTCAAACCGGCTCCACCCGAAAAATTCCACACCGCCATTGAGATGCCCTACAGGTTAATTCTTTCACCCAATGCCTATAACATCTGGCTGCACACATCCAAACCAACTTCAACTTCTGGCTGGACCGAACTCTGGCATACCCGTCTGGCAGCTGTGAATCCCGATGGTTCCATCAGCGAATCTGATAATCCCTACCTGGCTGTAAGAGCAGTATGGTCTCCTGATGTTGATTTGAATGACCTTAAAGGCCCGGACCCAGGCCAGGTGAGCAAACCGAGACTTTCCCTCGCCCCTAATGACCGACATCAGATTGTTCATCTCAGCAGTAATTTCACCTTGAAAAACCCCGATAATACTGCTTATGAGCCGCAGCCGATCAAAATTAACCAGCTGATGCTTACTCCCCTCGGCAGCTGGCTGGATTCGCTTGGCAGCTGGTCGCCCATGTTTCCGCTTGATGTAACAACATGGCGGCATTTAGCCACCATGGGCAGGGACCATTATGTTAAAGTTGTCTACAAAGGATACCTTTTGCCTTTTGGCCATCAGGCTGCTCTGCTAAAAGTCACAGAAAGAAAATTTTTCAAGGCTCAGGACGGCCAAAACATAGCTTATCTCTTCCAGAAAATATACATAGTTGTTCGCAATCCCGAAAAAACCTTCCCTGCTCCATTCCAACCATTTGAAGGCCGGGAAATACCATTCCAGAAGGTAAAGATTACCACAAACCAGACTCCGCCTCTGGACGACCCGACAGCTACTCAGATTCTACCTACTTCAGGCAAGAGCGCTTTCTGGCCAAGAGTCGGTGGGAATGATTTTCTTTTTCACGTAATTGCCACTGACCTCGAAGGAAATGAAGTTGAATTCTCCATGCCGATGTTGTTTATTGCCCCAGTTTATGCCTTTGAGCTTGACCAGATTAAACAGATAATCGGAGCCTATAATTCTAAAAGTATTACCCCAATTAAAAAGCGAAGACCTGATTTTATGGGCCAGAGCATAGCTTTTGCCCCAGAAAAGAAAAAAGGCGATACCGCCTTTGAAGTGGAAAACATCACCTGGCAGCTCAAGGAACCAGGGCCAACCGCCGACCGTAAAGCCTTTGAACTTAAAGAACAGCCGATGTGCTTCCCGGCTATGGAAGAAGCCACCATTGCTATCCCCGCTCTCAAAAACCTGGTCGGTTTTGATAGTACGGTGGTTAAGTTCCCTGAAGTTTACATAAAGAACGGCTTCAAATCCCCGGCCAATAAAGGCGAAGTCTTTTTCCAGGTACTTAACCCGCCAAAACTGGATTTTGCCGCCGGCGGAAAGGCCGAAAAATCCGGCGGCATTGCCACTCCCAGTTTTTCTATTGTTGGTGTTTCCAGAATTCTGGGACCGGTCGGAGCTGGCCTAAGTTCTGCCTCTGAGCCGCAGCCGGAAGCGGGTCCTGGCCCATCAGCCCACCCGGCCGGCGACATTATAGATGAGGCTATCAACGAGATTGTCTCCGGAAGGTTTGACCCCAAAAAATTCTTCACTGACCAGGCAAAAATTCTGGGCGGCATTCTGCTTCAGGATGTCATTGACCAGGTCAACGACTTTACCAGTCCGGCCAACACCGGCAAAGCCCTTAACATCAAAACCGAGCAGGTTTATGAAACTGATGGAAAAACTCCAGCCGGAATTAAAACTCTTCTTAAATGGACTCCATCTGTTCGTGATGTCCTCATTTTTGTTGCCAACCGGGATGGAACCAAATCCACCCTGATCTTAAATGTTGAAGCCATTACCTACTTTAATGGCAAAGAAGCTACTTACAAAGTCAAAGGAGAATTAACCGACTTTACTCTGGACCTGATTAAAGGCATCACCACCTTTATTCTGGTTAAGTTCAAAAAATTTACCTTTACCGCGGAAAAAGGTAAGAAAACCGATGTTGACCCGAAAATCGCCTCTATTGATTTTCAGGGCCCGCTGAAATTCATCAAAGACCTGCTGGATAAAATTCCCTTGCCCGGAGGTTTCGGGGATTCAGATGGAGGCAGTTTCGGCGGAAAGCCCATTGTGAAGGTTGATGCAGCCGGAGCCAAACTTGGCTATGCCATTTCCATACCCGATGTGGCTTTTGGCGTCTTCACCCTTCAGAACCTTAGATTCAGCGGAGAAATTTACCTGCCCTTTACCGGAGACCCGGTCTCCCTGAGATTTGCCTTCAACGAAAAGAATAATCCCTTCCTGGTGACCGTGGCCATGTTTGGTGGCGGCGGCTTCTTTGCCATCGTGTTGCAGCCCAACGGCATCAAACTCATAGAAGGCGCCCTGGAATTTGGCGGCAGCTTTGCCATGAACCTGGGTGTAGCCAGTGGCAGTGTGACTCTGATGGCTGGTATCTACTTTAAGTATGAAGATAATCTGGTCACTCTGACCGGTTATGTCCGCTGCACCGGGGAGCTTGAAGTTCTGGGTCTAATCAGCATTTCTGCTGAATTCTACCTGGCTTTAACCTACGAAGAAACCCATGGTAAGCCGAGGGTCTGGGGTCAGGCTTCTCTGACAGTTAAAATCAAAATTCTTTTCTTCAGCGCCAAAGTTACCCTGAAAGTGGAAAGAGAATTCTCCCACTCGCCGGCGCCTCTTTTCTGCGATTTAATGGAAGAGAAAGACTGGCTGGCTTACTGTGAAGCCTTTGCCTGAAAGGGAGGAATAAAATGCCTAAATCAACAGTAATGTGGACCTTCTTGCCAAATGGAATAAAGGATGGCAGGCTTCGTTTCTCGGTGGCCGTTTCCCTTCGCCTTGAAGATGAAAAAGGGGGCAAAACTCCCAGTTTGAACCTTTTTCCAGAAATTTTAAACTGGCCTGAAACAGTTAAGGCCATAAATTTTGGTGTGCTCTATGATAAAAGGAAAACGCCAACACCGCATGAAGTTAAAAGAGTTTCGCCCGACCCCGAACTAGAGCTCTGGCAGGCCATTTTTAAGCCCGAATCGCCTGTTTTAAATTTCAAAATGGCTGACCTCAGCAAGAATCTGGTTGTTTCCTACCCGGTGAGAAACGTTCTGACCTTTGTCGCCGCCCAGTACTTAAACGTGGCTGCTGAATCTCCTGAAGAGCCTCCACCGATGGAAAAAGTCTTTCACACTGATGGTCTAGCCCAGATTCGTTTGAAACCAATTACGGACGTCCGCTTTGCCCGAACCGTTCAGCTCCGCACCACCCAGCAGGTCATGGCTCAGGCCGTCAGACGCGAAGCTGAAGGGCAGAAGTTCAGGGCTGTTCAGGTTTCTCCCCTTCCCCAGCCACCAAAAGACTTTTTCCTGTTGAGAGACTTCTACAAGCCAAAAAATAGAATCACTATTGACCCGAAAACCAAGTTGCCGTCCGTGAAAAGAGTTCCCATCACGAAGCCGGAAATTGATTTCCATCAGGCTCTGGCTTATTTGAGCAATTATCCGGCTCTACTGAGGCTGCTGGGTCTGGCTCTGGATTTCGAGATGGACGTCCCGGCTGATTTTCCCTCGAGCGGCTGGATAAAGATTGTTCCAGAAGGCCGCAGCGATGAAACTCCTCGGACAGCCTACAATTTTGACCCGGTCCGCGGAATTTTTGAGGCTGCTTCCAGCAAAAAACCACCTGAAGTGGTCAACGGTTTTCTTAATCTGGCAGACGAAGAGCAGTATGAAGTTATTCAGCTGGATGTAGACTCGGTAGCCCTGAAAACTGCCGAACTGGCCGACACAGCTGAAACCAGAGAAAAAGCCGAATTGCCAGCTCTACGTTCCAGCGGTCTGGGTGTGATCAAGAAAGAACAGGCCAAGAATGTGGCTGAAATTCTGGTGCGAGCTGTCGAGCTTAACAACGAGCTGGTCCGGAAGAGAGAAGTAACTCTTTATGCTGAAGACCTGGTCCAGGGCTACCGTGTGGATGTCTGGGATGAAAAATCAAGAAAATGGTACTCGCTCTGTCAGCGAATCGGAACTTACCGGTTTGTCCGTCTGAATAAAGAATTAACTTTGGAAGATGAGGGTTTTATTTCTCCAGCTGTTACTCAATCGGCCGATGAATCATCAGACGATATTTTTGCCCACGAATCTCTTTTCCACTGGGATGGCTGGAGCCTGGTAGCTCCAAGACCCGGAAAGACAATTGACCCCGACGACAATCCCCGCCGTATAGAGAACAAGGCCATGGGTGATTTTCTTCTGGAAACCAGTTTCAGGCCAAAACCAGGCTCACTGCCAAGGTTGCGCTATGGGGTTGGCTACAGACTGAGAGCCAGAGCTGTGGACCTGGCCGGCAATAGCCAGCCGCTGGAAAATCCCGACGACAGCCAGGCCATCCCGCCACCAGCCAAACCGGCCTTCACCTTCTCCCGCTTCGACCCGGTCCCCTCACCGGTCATCATTCCCAGAGAGGAGATGAAAAGCGGAGAAACTGTTGATCACCTGGTCATTAAAAGCTTCAACGAATCCATAGAAAAAGATACGATACCAACCAATCAAACCTCTGACCGCCATATAGCCCCACCCAAAATTTCCCAGTTTGATGCCGAGCTTCACGGAATGTTTGATGGAAGCTCAGGACTTAAGCCTGAAGTTTACTCTTTAATCTGCCAGAAAGATCCTGGTCAATTCAAAGAATTAGAGCCTGGCGAGCAGGTTGAACTTCCCTACTTCCCGGACCCCTGGGCCCGCGGCGCCTGCATCCGCGGTCTGCCCTATGGTGCTCCTGACCCCATGATGATTGAATTTTCTGGAGACTGGCCTGATTTCAGGCCTTTTAGAATCAGGCTGGAAGAGGGAAACAAGCCCGCGCGCTGGGACAATTCTTCCCGTTTACTGACTGTTTATTTGAAAAAGGGAGAATCGGTTACCCTGCGAATCAGCTGTTATTTCCCGGAGCGATTTCTGCCCATTCAGGGGCTCTATCGCTGGCTGGAAAAACCTGAAAGAATTCTGCCCCAGAAAGTGTTTCAACCGCCACGGGGGTTGCCTGAAGGTCAGATTCAGGTTCTAAAGACCCTTCAGCCACCGAAAATCAATCTGACCGCTCTTCGTACCATCGCCCTTCAGGGAAGAAACTGGCTTATGACTCCGTTTAAGGAAATTACCCTGATCCACGCTACTCTGCAGCCTGTTGGCCGACCACTCGGCAAATCACTTGAAGCCCGAAAAAGCCTGGGTCAAACCTCAGCCATTCTGTTTGGCGAGTTTGAAATCCACGGTCCAAGCACTTCCAAAGCTGAACTGGTAGCTGACTGGAAAGAACCTGTGGATTACTTGAGCGAGCCCAAACCAAGGACAATTGAAGGTAGAGCTCATGTGCTGGAGTTTAAAATTACTCCTGATATGAACAAATTAGAGTTAACACCGAAAGCAGAAGCTGGGAAAGTTCAGCCAGGCTCTTTGCAGCTACAAACCGCCAGGGTAGCTACAACCGCTCTGGCCACAGCCCCAAAAGCGCCCGTTTATAAGCATGAATTCGGTGACACCAAATTCAGGCGGGTAAACTACAGACTGATTTCTACCACCAGGTACCAGGAGCAGTTCCCCACAAATGAACTGCCTGAAGGAATCGGGTTTACCAGAACCAGCGACCTCATAGAAGTCAAAGTATTGAATTCAGCGCCGCCGGCTATGCCTAAAGTGGTCTACGTTATACCTTCTTTCAGGTGGGAAAGAAGCAAAAAAGGCTCTCAGCTGACCAGTGTCAGAAAAAGTGGCCTACGGGTTTATCTTGAAAGACCATGGTATTCGACCGGTGAGGGCGAACTGCTGGCAGTCATTCTCCCGCCAGGTCTGACTATAACTCCCAAAAAGCCGACTCTTGTCAGCCAGCCCGGTACCACCACCCGTCCTTCAGTTCAGGCTGAAACCGCGGAAAAAATTCAGGCCCGTCCTCAAATTTTAAGACCGCTAACTACAGCTGGCTTTTCGGTCAAAGTCCCGCCGGTAGCCGAAAAATACAAACCTTACGTAACCCTCTGGGGCGCTGATCCCATCTGGAGGTCTGGACCGGTAGCTCCACCAGAATATCCCCTGCCCGAAGCTTTTCCTTCGGCCGTGGAAGTCATGGGAGACCTGCCGCTTATAGAAATGCCGGATGAAAAGAAATTCATAGCTGTAGGACACCAGGTTGAATACGACGAAGAACGCCAGCTCTGGTATTGTGACCTGGAGCTCGACCCGGGCCAGTCTTACTTCCCATTTATAAGACTGGCGCTGGCCAGATTCCAGCCTGACTCAGTGCCAGGAGCTCATCTTTCCAAAGTGGTGGTAGCCAACTTTGCCCAAATTCTGCCTGAAAGAAACCTGGTAGTTACCTTCAATCCGGCTAACCTCAGTGAGATTAACTTTACATTGAGCGGTGTCAGCTTCATCCAGGGTTATGCCGGAAACGGACCTGGAGTGGTGGAAGTGGCTCTGGAGAAAAAGAACATCAACCTGCCCGAAGAACTCGGCTGGGAACCAGTTCCGGAGGCAACTGTGACTCTCACCCCACAGAGGTCCAGTGCCACCGAGGTAAGCACTTTTATCTGGAAAGGCACGTTGAAAATACCCAGGGGGATACAGATAAAAGACTACCGGCTGGTCGTGCGTGAGTTTGAAATTTTTGATACTGACGAAATAGACAAATCAGCCAGAGCCGTAGCTGCTGTTCCTAAAAAGTACAAACGCCTGGTCTATGCCGAGACCATAAAGTTAATAGACCTCTGACAGCCCGCTGGAATTAGCCTCCGGGCAGAAAAAGAAGCCTGATTATCGGTTTAACCAAAAGCTAAAACCCTATCAAAGGTTGAAGTTCAGTCTGGACATCAGTCTAATTTCTGTTTGAAGCAGGCATTATTTTTCAGAGTTCTGCCCGATAGTTTTTTCGCCTGTTTTAAAAGCCGGCTTAAGTTCTGCCGAAAGCAGTCCACCAGATTACTGGCATAAAGCCTATCTGGATTTTAATCCTTCAGCTTTCCGCAAACGGTCCATTATGGCCATTCCCAGCCCTTCTTCGGGAACCGGCTCGGCATAGATAATGTCCAGACCGGCTTTTTCCAGCCGATGGAGGGCTGCAAATAAATTAGCTGCAGCTTCTCTCAGGTCGCCGGAACTGGAAAGCACTTCAACCTTCTTAAATGGCCCCTGGCCTTTTTTCGACCTGAAGGCGAGCAGTCCGGCTTTTACTCCGCAAGGAACAACTATTTCCTCAGGCTTCACAATCTTGAGCGGAACAGAGGGGGCATAATGTTTTGGTAGCTGACCCGGTGATGTCGGCCGACTGCCGGGTGGCAGAATTTTAATTTTTCCGACCACTTTTTCCAGCTCTTCAACCGGCAGAGCCCCAGGCCTCAACAGCCTCAAGTCCTGCTGGCAATCCAGAACCGTGGACTCCACTCCGAGGTGAGTCCGGCCCCCGTCAATTATCAGGTCTACCTCTTCACCAATCTGTTCAGCCACATGCCTGGCTGTGGTGGGGCTGAGGCGACCAAAAAGGTTGGCGCTCGGCGCTGCCACCGGAACTCCAGCTTCGGTTATCAGGTTCAGGGCAATTTGATTGGCCGGCATTCTTACGGCAACGGTGTCGAGACCAGCGGTTACTATCTCCGGCACTTGCTGTGACTTCTTAAGAACCAGAGTCAGAGGACCGGGCCAGAATTTCTCAATCAGCGGCCAGACCAGGGGTGGAATCTTCCGGCACAAAAGTTTCAGGTCCTGGACCTGACTCAGGTGGACAATGAGAGGGTCAAACCACGGCCTCTTTTTTATCTCAAAAACCCGGGCCACCGCCTCAGGATTGAAAGCCGAAGCCCCGAGCCCGTAGACGGTCTCCGTCGGGAAGACAACAACCCCACCCTCTCTTATTATTCTGGCTGCCTGCTTTATTACTCTGTCCGAGGCCTTCTTAATCTTGATCACTATACTAATTTTTTTACAGATTTTAATATCTCAGTTATTGAGGGAGCATCAAACCACTTTTTACCGGTCAGCTCATTGGTGTAAGCCTGATATATCAAACTGATAGCCTCATACAGCTCTTTTGGTAGCGGTGGCGGCGGATTTTTCACGTTGGCTTTCCAGTTAACCCGGTCCTTTTTCTTGGCTTCTTCCACTTCCTGATACCATTCGGTTTTTCGGTAAAAGATTCTGGCAATCTCCTTGCTGACTGGCAAACCCTCATAAGTAAAACGGCATTCATCAAGCGTGCCCAGGGCGTCCACAATCATAAAATTTCTGTGCTGGTCAAAACCCAGCTCTATCTTTCCATCTTCATTGTAAAGGCCCATTTTTTTGGCTTCTTTGGTAATCAGTTCGTTGACCAGGGAGAGAATTCTCTTCATCTCTCTTATTTCCTCTTCAGAAAGTCCGGATATCTCCCTGGCCTCCTCCCAGGAGATGTAGCGGTCAGTAACCTCTAACTTGGTGGACACATCATAAATTGGCTTCTCCAGAATCTGACCAGGAGTGGGCATCTCACTTAAACCGAGATCTGATAACTTAACCTGACCTTCACGCAACCTTTTGAAAACCGATGACCCTTCCGGTAGTGAGTTCCGGTATATGATTTCCAGGGGAATGAGAAAGTTGTTTCTGACTTCCTTATAGATGGAATAATCATAGGTTGAACCCCTGAGTTCAGGTTTGATCACTCTGAGCAGGGTTATTTCCACAGTATCTCCGGGTTTATCCAGGTCCTTAAGTCTTTTAGCATTATCATCGCTCACTACCCCACGATAATGAGTTTTTACTCCGAACTCTTCGAGCTTTTCAAAGAAATAAGCTGTAGCCAGGCAGATGGCCTGACCTTTGCGGGCAATATGGTCTGGCATCTCGCCCCAGTCAAAGACCGAATACCGGTCGGAGAATATAAACCGACCTATTCCAGGCTCCTTTTCTGTCGGTGGCTGAATCACCATTAAATCTTTTACGCTACCCAATGTTTACCTCCCCATCAGCTTTTTCTATTTCTTTTCTTTTCTCTTCCTGATAGGCAGCAATCGCAGCCTGCAGGCTGGTATCCTTCAGGGCTAATATTTTGGCTGTGGCCAGCGCCGCCTCTTCAGGCTCCAGAACCACCATTGGACCAACGCCCGAAGGCATTCTTAGGCTGGAAAAAAGGTCGGCTCCGGCGAACTTATCACTGTAAGGAGGGCAAGCAATAACCGGCCTAGTAGTTTGGGCATCGACAAAGCCGCTTAAAGCATTACTCCTGCCCGCAACCGTGATGAAAACCACTTCTTCCCGCTCATATTCCTTGATGATTTCCAGCACCCTAAGTGGAACCTTGTGAGCTGAAGCCACCCTCAGGACTGAATTGACCCCAAATCTGGACAGAGCCCGGGCGATTTTCTGGCAATGTTCCAGGTCACCCTTTGAACCCATAATAATCACAGCTTTTGCCATTCCAGTATCCTCTCCTTTGATTTTTTTATGCAGATTATTATTAAAAGCAGTTAATTTGAATTTCATTCTAACAAAAAGAGGTTAAATAAGCAACGCCCTGAAATCAGGGAAAATAAGGGAAACAATCTATATTTCCTATTTTTTTTAGGCTCTCTTCAAGCTTTTATCATATTGTTCCAATTCATTCCATAGCCAGCTATTTATCTGCTCAAATAAATTAACGGGATTTAACTTTTAAGTGAGGAAAATCCTCCAGGCCAAGCAATTAAAATCTCCACTCTTTTGAGTAAACCAGGTTTCCACAAGAAATCAGGTTTTAAAGAAATAGACCTGTCTTACTCTGATGGTGGCGGCCCGATGGTCCACAACTGGTCGATAATATCCAGGAAGCTCCAGGGAATGAATCTTGCGGCAGCTTAATTTCTTCAATTCAGGCAGGTATTTTTTTATATAACAGCAGTGCGGGTCAAACTTTTGCGCCTGAATAACTGGATTAAACATACGGAAAGGCCGCGGGTCAGCCCCAACTGAGGCTGACCACTGCCAGTTTCCAGTGTTAACCACTTCGTCATAATCAAGCAGATACTTTTTGAATAACTTCTCCCCTATTCTCCAGTCAATCAGCAGGTCTTTGGTGACAAAGGAAGCCACCACCAGCCGGGCCCGGTTGTGCATCCAGCCTTCTTCCTTGAGCTGACGGATAGCGGCATCAATAACCGGATAACCGGTTCTGGCTTCTTCCAAAGCCTGTATATCTTCCTCACGGTTAAGCCATTTTAAGCCCCGGCGTTTTTCCTGAAATTCTAAATTGCGGGTCCAGGGAAAATGATGTCTCAGATGATACCAGAATTCTCGCCAGGCCAGCTCTTTGATAAACTGACTGTCTGGCTTAAGCTGCTCCCTGGCCCTGGCCAGCACCTGTCTGATAGAAACCAGACCGAATCTGATGGCCACCGAAAGCCGGCTGGTACCGCCTAAGTCCAGGCGGTTGCGCCCGGACTCATAGCTGCGGAAGTCATATTTCTTTAATCGCTTCTCAGCATAATCTGCCCGCCAGTGACGGTTGGGCTCAGGCCTGAAATTCCTTGAAGTTTCTTCAAGCCCCGGCAGTTTTAACAAAGGCGTTACAATCCTTGAAGGTTCCGGACCTATTGAAATATCTTCAGCGGCCAGAGCCTTTTGCCATAACCTGAAAAAGGCGTTAAAAACCTTACGCGGTTCAATCTTTCCTGGCTCAACCAAAAGAGTATCATTAAAGCTTTCAAACTTCAGACCGTGCTGCCAGCAAAGTCGTTCAATTTTCTTTTGAGTTTCTTCTCCACTCCAGGAATAGCTCTGGCTGGTAAAAAGAGCTTCTGGCTTTAATTGAGAAAGCAAATTGGCAAAAATCTTTTCCGGGTCACCATAGAAGCAATAAAGGCGACTGCCCTTCTTTTCCAGCTGATGGTTTAACTGGCGCAGGCAATCAAGCAAAAAACCGGTTCTTGAAGCTGGACCATCCAGCTCCTGAAGGAGCTCCTGGTCGAAAATAAAGACTGGAATGATTTCTTGGCCTTTTTTATAAGCCTCAATTAGTCCACGGTTATCCTTTAGCCGCAGGTCACGCTTGAACCAGTAGATAATTCTCATCCCTGACCTTTTACCATCCTACCGCAAACCAGACCCTAAGGTCAGCCGAAAATTAACCATGCTTCTCAGGCAGCTTATAATTGTCATCAGCCGGCCATCCTCTCCACAAATCTTTTTACTTTCTCCAGAGAGGTCTGAACATTTCTTTTGTACAGCCAGTTCCTGATAAAAGCCGGAACCGGGAAAGCTGGTCGGACATAGCTACCGTAACGGGCAACAGTTTCCTCGCCGGCTGGATAAAGTTTCCAGAAGCCATAAAGCTCCCTTAAATCGTTACAAGCAGAATGGTCAAGTTCCCACCAGAAATAATATTCCTGCGGAACAAAGTGATGAACAACCGTGTATCTGACCTTTTGACCCATTATTCTAACCAGAAATTCCACTCTATTATGGTCAGCTGTCTGCTCAATGGTCTTAAGCTTTTCAATCTCATCCAGATATTCAATTTGCCTTTCTGTGGCTGAAAGCGCTAACCAGGCTTTTCCCACCGGAACTTTAAGAATCAGGGCTGCCGAAACAATGGTCCGTCCTTCAGGTTCTCCTTCATGAGAAGAAACCATGACAACTTCACCTGAAAAGAGCCTTCTTTTTTGATCTTCAGTCAGACCCTTAAGACCGTCAGGACCAAAATCGGGCCTTGATGGTGAAAGCTTTTCCTGAAAACAGCCCTGAGAAGCTTCAAAATCAAACCAATGGCTTAAGACAGGCTCTGGCAGAAAACCGGCAAAAATGAAACCGTATAGAAAACCACCTAACAGAACCGATGATAAAGAAAGGATCCTTATTCTGGCTACCATCTTAAACAGCTTAGATAAATATTAGCACAAAAGGGTGGCTATTGACCGGAGGATTCGATTGTGTTTAAATTATCTGAGCCCGCCGGGGTGGCGGAATTGGTAGACGCAAGGGACTTAAAATCCCTCGGGGTGAAATCTCCGTGCCGGTTCGAGTCCGGCCCTCGGCACTTTTTCCCAGGCTTGATACCAGGTTAAATCTTCAAAAAATTCTGTTCTTTTAGGCAGTTTTTATAATTAGAATCTTTACCAGTACAGAATCCTCTGAATCATCAATCCTGATGATTCTTTTGTCAAAATAGACTGTGAGGAGACATTTAGTCTTTTCGGAAAAACTCATTGAAAAATCTATTCAATCAAAAAGCCACCCTTGCGTGCTTTTCATGGTCCTTCAACACGGACTTACTCTGGCTATTGGAAAGGACCAAAATAGTTTAAAATAAATTTAGAGAGGATTTAATGGAAGAAAAAGATATTGAAAAAATGACTGATGAAGAGCTAAAGGAATACATTAAGAATTTTTACGAACAGCTTGAGGATAAAAATTCCTGCGCCATCTGTCCGATAGAATTTTGCCCCCGCCGCCTGACCAGGATTAACGAAGAAACCGAGCTTCTTGAAAATGAAGAATAACAACCCAACCAGCACCAGATCAGAACACTATCCGGTCATTTCAAAAACTTTCTTATGATAGTTTGGTTTTTAAATGCCCTTATCATAATGGAGTTTTTTCAGCTATAACCACTGCCAGTGATTTCCTGTAGCCCCTGCTTTCTCGGCGCAGACTTTTTCTTTCAGACTTACCCTAAAAAAATCAGCTGGGTTTATAAGGTCAGATGACAAGTTTACTACAGAAAGTCAACTACTTACCATAAGTCTAAAAATGAACTCACAAAAGTAATTTTCTATTCCTGACTTATTACTCCGTTATGGCTCGTTGACTTTTATTTCCCAGGTCAGAGTCAGAGCTTTCTTCAGGGTGGCGCTAACTCCGCAGTACTTCTCCTGAGACAGCTCAATGGCCTGTCTAAGCTTTTCGGGCGGCAGATTTTTTCCGGTGAATTCATAAATTATGTGCATTTTGTAAAAATGTTTAGGATGCTCTGAGGTCAGATCGCCCTGGACAATTATCCGCAATTTTTCCACCGGAACTCTCATTTTCTGGAGCATAAAAATTACATCCATACCTGTGCAGCCAGCCAGAGCCACCAGCATCAAGGGTTTGGGACTTGGTCCACGGTTTTTCCCGCCGGCTGAAATTGGAGTATCTATTATCAGATTATGGCCCAGAACATTAACCGAAAAAGCCATCCCATCCAGCCAGTCGGCTGTGATGCTAATTTTATCAGCCATTTCTTATTCCTCCAAAACATTTTACATTTTAAGCAAAACTCATTATACCTGTTTTAAAAAAACTAAAGCTAACAAAAAATAATTCTGGGATTTGAATTCTTCCCGATAAGTTCCCTCCGGTTTTTCTCAAACCCAGTCCAATTGACTGTTCCTGAGAGTAAATCGCCGGCTCAGATTCTATCTTCCTTTTTTATGCTGCCTGGACTATCCTCATTATTTCGACCTTGACCAGGCAAAGAGCAAAAGACGGCCCGGGTAGAAAAGTCCAGAGCATATGGCAGGATATTTCCATCATTAATGGCCCCATGAAGGGCGTCCCATTCATAAGTCAGCGGTAAAATGTAAGACAGGGGCCTGAGCTCAACCTGCAGTCTGGCTACAGGAAAGAAAAATTCACCCAAAAAGACCAGTGGAAAACATAGTTGAAGAATTCCCAGGGTTAATCTATATTAGCTAAGATGAAATCAGATAAGGAAAGAAATGAATAACCATGGCTCGCTCTTACAAGGAGGTGCGGGGTGAAATTAAATAAAAAAATATTTTCCGGTCTGATCTTATTTCTCCTGGGTCTGGCTCTAATTTCTATAGCTGCGGATATAACAAACCGCTGCAAACAGCAACTCAACTGCTATACCATCCTGGTCGGTAAAAAAGCCAGTGCTGACGGTTCAGTGCTCGTAGCTCACAATGAAGATGATTATGGAGATATCATCGTCAATGTCAGGAAAATAGCCCCGCGAAACTACGGCCCATCTGTAAAAATTAATTTAGGACACGGGGGCGTTTACGAAACCGAAGGCCGCACCAATGGCTTCCTGTGGATAGAAGCCACCACCCAGGAATTCGCCGACAGCTTTATCAATGAATATGGTGTGGTGATTACTTCTGACGCCTGTAGCTCTCGGGAAAACAAAGACGACCTGACTGATGGCGGCATTAGCTACATGCTGAGAAGAATTGTAGCCGAGAAAGCCAGGTCAGCTCGGGAGGCGGTGAAGTTAGTTGGTGAGCTCGTTGAAAAATATGGCTATCGCAGCTCTGGTCGCACCTACTCTATCGCTGATAAAAACGAAGCCTGGATGGTTGCGGTCATCAGAGGTCGTCACTGGTTTGCCCAGCGGGTACCTGATGATGAAGTGGCTGTCATTCCCAATTTTTACACTATAAGACAAATCCGCCTGGACGACCCTGATAATTTCATGGGCAGCCGGGACATTATTGAATACGCCAAAAATAACGGCTGGTACGATGAAGCAAAAGACGGCCCCTTTGATTTCAAAAAAGCTTTTGCCCGGCCTTCTAGCCGAGAGCCTGTCTTTGACGGAAACACCCTGAGAATGTGGCGTGGGCTTACCATTCTGAGTGGTAAAGAATGGAAAATAGACGGAGATTATCCCTTCTCCTTTAAGCCCGCTAAGAAAATTACGCCAGAAATGTTGATGGCTCTGCTCCGCGACCACTACGAAGGAACCGAATATGACGCTACCGAGGGCTACAAACACGGCAGCCCCAACCGGACTAAATACCGCACCATCTGCACTTCCTCAACCATTAATGCTTTCTTAGCCCGCTTGAACGACAAAAAGCCCGAGCCGCTTTCCATACTGGTCTGGATGGCTTTTGGTAAACCTGATACCACTATCTTCCTTCCAGTTTATTACGGAGTTGAATCTTTGCCGAGAGGTTTTGGCTATGGTCCTAATACTCACGATTATGAGCTTTTCTATAAACAACATTTCGAACCGACAGAGCTTCAGGCAGTAAAAGATAAATTGCTGAATACTCGGGTTCTTCGCTTCGAAAAACTGGTAGAAGAAAATTACGGCCATCTTATAGAGGTAGTGAAAAAAGAACTATATCCTTTAGAGAAAGATTGGCTGAGAGGCCATCAACAATTTGAAGCCCGGTTTGGTTCTTTGTACCATAGAAACCCAGGCAAAGCTATGAGAAGCCTTAATGCTTACGTAGCTAAAGCTGGTAAATCTCTGGTTCAAGCCTATGAGCGTCTGGAAAAAATCTATCTCAAAGACTGAAGGGAGTTAAAAAGGGTTAACAGCTGACAGACCTGAGCCCGGTCAGCCTGTTGACCTAAGATTATGTGTTACTTATCTAAAAAACGTAACATCAACTACATAAAATCAACTATTACCAAACAACAGGGCTTCAGGATCGGTTAGAGAGAGGCTGGCTTACCCAGACACTCCCGATAATCGGGTGACTTGAAAAACTGAAGATTCATTTGCTGAAAGCTCTCCAACTACAGTCAGCCCAGAAAGCTCAGTCGGGAAATCATCAGGCAACAGAACAACTGCTGTTCAGAGTTAAGATAAGTTTCAATATTACCAGAGTTATGGTTAGAATCTACTCTTTTAGGCTCACCTCACATAAATTTCGTCAAAAAGCATCCATGCTGGTTGGCCGGCATTCCTAAAGCCCTCAGGAACAGTTCCTATATTAACTGCCTTGATTCTCACGTATCTTGCTTCCCGGCCCTTAAGGGTTAAAAAGATGGATTTCTGGCTGGCCCCCTGAGGTTTTTCAGGAAAAGCCAACTCCCTTTCTGCCACTACCTCAAATTTTTTGCCATCAGGCGATACTTCGGCTATCACCTTTGCTGGCAGAAATACCCGGGCGTTGTGGTTCTCAAAACAGCTCAACTCCAGCTCATAAACTTCTCGCCTCTGACCCAGATCCAGGATGACCTCAAGGTTATTTCCTTCATACCCCTGCCAGTTTGGGTCGCCAGTTTCAGGCCGGGCTTTTATCAGGTCGATGAGGGTCTTTTCTGCAGCCGCTCCGGCTCGTGAAGGAGAAGGGGCACTAAAATAGATTACGTCTATAATAGGATAAGACTGGCTGTAAAACGCTGTGGCTACCGGGCTCGGTAAGCGTCTTGGATGAAAAGCTTTCGCTCTAAGCACGGTATTACCCCTGACGGTCAAGGGCTCGTTGTAAACTGGCGATTTTTCATTCGGGTCGCTACCGTCGAGGGTGTAGCGGATTTCAGCTCCTTCCAGCGGAACCTCAAGGCGGACTACAGCCGGCTCCGAAGAACTGACGTAGGCAGTAGTTGGAGTAATAACTGGTCGAGGGACTACTGAAAACCTCTCATAGTCAGCCGGGTCTCTCTGAAGCACGTCAAATAGATTCTGAACCACTTTAGAATCATCATTTTCATTCCAGGCCACAGTCATGGCCAATATCTTAATCTTAGGATTCTGAGGAAGCCTGACTTCTCTGACTCCTTCCGGCAGGTCAAGGGCATATTTAAATACATACCCGTAGATGTAGGGCTCGTTGCCTTCAGAAGGATGATGAAGATGGGTGGTAAAGAAAGCCACGTTATCTGACCTGATGAAGCCAGGCTTGACCCCGATGTAGGTAAATCGGTCACGGTCAAAGTCGATGTTGGCCGCCTCTCCTTCCTCCCAGAGCCGGTTATCCCACTGACCAATAAAACCGGACCAGTATCCGACTTCAAGCTCCACTTCTTTGGACCCAATTTTAAACAAACCTTTCTGGTTGCCTTCAGAAGAAGCTGCCAGCAGGTAAAGCCGACTAAACTTTCCTTCGGGCAGGCCAATCACCTGACCTTCACAGGAAACAGCATTTCTGGCTCCCTCAAACTTAGGACCGAGCTTGAAGTTAAGGCTATCCACCACCAGATGGGAAGGAATCCATTCAGCCGGATAGGTCCGGCCAGCCCGGTCAAACGTTCCGTCAGAACGGTTATCGTCGAAGCTAAAAATATCCACATTATAAGGGAGTTCTACCGGTAAGGATTCTGGTTGACTCAATTTAACTTGCGGAGGAGAGAGCTTCAAAGCAAAGGTTTTAAGGCTGTAAGCTCCTATATCAAAAATCAGCTTGCCCTCCCTGACTACGGCCGGCCCTACCTCGTCTTCAATTCCGTTAACTTCCCGGGCCGAGATTATATTGCCATAAAAAGCCAGAATGACTTTCTTCAGGTTCTGACCTTTAGTCTCCACCAGCCTGATGATTATTTCCTCGGAATTCTCTGCTTTTTTTAATGCCGAAACCATCACACTGTCGTGGCTTAGCTGAAGGAAAGAAAAGTTTTTTCCCAGGCTGCCCGGGTGAGGAAGGCTCTGGAAAGCTATCAGGGGCTGATTTAATCTGAGGGCCTGCTGATTGGTATTGCCAGCCCGCCAGTCTCCCGCATGTCCGTAGAGAGCATAAAGAATTTCATGCCGGCCAAAATCCTGCGAGGCCTGGTCCCGGGGCCAGCTTCTAACTCCAGGAGTGTAAAGCAAAGTCAGGCGGACTATGTTATCCGCAGGTTTATCAGAGCCGTATTTGCAGTCTTCAAGCACCGAAACTCCATAGGATCCACTTTTATCAGTGAGGTCAAACCAAAGATGCGACGGGACTTCAAATTTTTTCGGGTCATTGTTGCCCCGCTGAATTGTACCCACTCCCCAGTTGTAGGTGGCCAGTGGATTGGAGACAGTCAGTGGAAACACTGCCTTTAATGACGACTCCCCGGTGGCCCAGTCTATCTGGTTATAAAACTCAACCCGGTCGGAGGCTCCCCAGGCCGATAGCCTGACCACCTGAATGAACTTTGAGCCGCGGCTTTCTCTTTCTATTCTGACTGCTACTCGAGCCGGGCCGTTTTCCAAAACCGATATTCTGGCCGGTCCTTCTACATAGCCAAAGGGCGGTTTCATCCGGTCTTCCCAGTCCATGTTCCAGGCCGGCCACTGCTGGGGTTTTTCATAGTGGAAAGAAAGACGGGCCGGAGAAGACAGTAGCTCCCGCTTGCTCTTTTTATCGAATATGCTGGAAACATCACCATCCCGATTGATCTTAACCAGATATCGGCTGTTTTCCAGAGTACCGGTTGTGACCTTTAGTCCAGTCGGCAGACGACAGGGCTCTTCCGACGGTCTGACCTCATAGACGCTAAAGCCCAGAGAAGGCACCCTGGCCAGAAAAGCCAGTTTGACTTTTTTACCTGAAACCTCGAGCATCTGAGAAGGAGTCTCCTGACCGTCGGGTGCGAAAACTCTCACCGCTTCAAACGAGACGGGCATTTCCACCTCTGCTTCGACAATGTCTTCCCGGTCAAATACCAGCGAGTTGTAAACTACAACCGGCAGTCCGCTAACCTTTGTATCCATTGACCTGATTACTGCTCCCACCGAATCCTTTAAGAGGCTGCTGAATTGGTTGGCGGCCAGAATTTCATCGTTCCATGAAAACTCATAGGCCCTGGGAATGCTGGTTCCCGGCAGAATATCATGAAATTGAGCTCCCAGCACCAGGCGCCAGGCTTCGTTAAACTTCTCTTTGTTGTAAACTGTTCCGCCGAGCCAGTCAGCCACCACAGCTGCGGCTTCTGACGAATAGCCCAGAAATTCATTCTTACGATTCCAGCGTTTCATGGCCGCCTGAGAAGTGATGGAACCAGCTGAATGGTTGGTCAGCAGAAATTCTCCGGTGTAAGCTGGCAGTCTTTTTTTCTGCATCTCGGTAAGACTCAGGAAAAATTCATCGGCTCTGGATGAGACCACCTTGAACTCTGACTGCTGGCTGCTTTCCAGGCTCAGCTGCAAATTCCTCACAGAATCTTCATCAGGAGCTCCTCCGACATCACCTGTACCGTAGTACATATAATCTGCATAGATTCCATACTTTTGCCCGTTTTCCAGAACTCTTTTTATCCATTTCTCATCCCGGGTCAGGTCGCCGGTGATTTTGCTGACGTAATCACCAGGATTAAGGGCTGCTACTACTCCCTGGCCATCTGGCCCATACCAGATCCCGACATTAAAAGGTACGCCAACGGCTGAACCCCAGGTAAGTTTTTGAGTGGAAAATCCTTTCAGTCCGCAGTGAGCCAGAATTGAGGGCAGAGAGGCCGGAAAACCAAAACAATCCGGCAGCATATACTCCCGGCTGCTGAACCCAAACTCTTTCTTAAAATACTCAGTGCCGTAAAGTATCTGCCTGATAATAGATTCAAAGGAAGGAGCCAGGACATCACTTTCTTCCATAGAAGAACCTGATGGGAACCAGCGCCCTCTGGCCACATACTCCTTCATCTTTTCGTATTCCTTCGGGTAATACTCCTTCATCATCCGGTAGCGATTGGCCCCGCTGAAATTGAAGACATAGCCAGGATACTTTTCAAATAGAGCAAAATTATCAACCAATGTTCTCCAGAGGTATTCTTTTATGGTTTTCTGGTAATCCCAGCGCCACTGGGTATCAAGATGGGCATAACCCACCGTGAACAGAACTTTTTCCCGACTTAAATTGCGCTGGCCCTGGGCCGAAGATAAAGCCTGATTAAAACAAAAAAGGCTCAGGATAATAATAGTTAGAAAAACATTTCTCCACCGGCTATAGATTCTTTTTTCCATCTTCAACCTCTTTCTGTTAAGATATCTGAAAAATAGGTAAAATAATTAATTCACAAAAAAAATGAGGTGTCAACTCTCAGGGAACTTCTGGTTTTCGTCTTGAAAATTAATAGCTTGCCCGCAAATAACTCCCAGTGAAAGACCAAACCCGGGAATTAAAAAATGGTCCGCCTCAGGAGAAAAACCTGAAATATCCGGTCTTATAGGACATGACCCTATTTTCGATTGTCTCTTAAAGCGAATTACTGTTCTGCAGGGTTCCGGGTGCTAAAAATCGCTCCGGTCATTAGTCACAGGCTCAGCGCCGAATAGCCACAGCCAGACCCTATCTTCTCGTTTAAACCGAGAATCCTTAAGGCTTTCTATCTCTCCAAAAAGTTAGACCGCAGCCTTTCTGTCAGATTTCAGTCGTAATATTCAAGGCCCAGATGGGTAATCAGCTCTTCGCCCTTCATGTAGCGCAGGGTGTTTTTAAGCTTCATCAGCTGGATGAACAGATCATGCTCTGGATATAGCTCGGGGGCACACATCGGTGTTTTAAAGTAGAAGGACAGCCATTCCTGAATGCCTCTAAAGCCGGCTCTTTGAGCCAGGTCAGTAAAAAGCACCAGGTCCAGAACAATCGGAGCCGCCAGGATGCTATCCCGGCAGAGAAAGTCTATTTTAATCTGCATCGGATAGCCCAGCCAGCCGAAAATGTCAATGTTGTCCCATCCCTCTTTATTGTCACCACGGGGCGGATAATAGTTAATCCTCACCTTGTGGTAAAACTTACCATAGAGCTCGGGGTAAATTTCCGGTTGTAAAATGTATTCCAGTGCGCCCAGCTTACTCTCCTCTTTAGTCTTGAAAGATTCCGGGTCATCCAGGACCTCACCGTCCCGGTTTCCGAGAATGTTGGTTGAAAACCAGCCGTGTAAGCCGAGCAATCTGGCCTTAAGACCGGGAGCCACTATGGTCTTCATCAGGGTCTGGCCGGTCTTAAAATCCTTACCGGCAATGGGTACATTGTGACTCTTGGCCAGCTCAACCATGGCCGGAATGTCAACTGTCAGATTGGGAGCACCGTTAATAAAAGGAACTCCTGATTTTATGGCTGCATAGGCGTAAATCATACTCGGAGCGATGGCCGGGTGATTTTCTTTCATGGCCTTTTCCAGGGAATCAACGGTTTGATGAACAGCCTCGGGTTTGAGGTAAATTTCAGTGCTGGCACACCAGATCATTACCATCCGTTCCAGAGAATTCTCTTCTTTGAATTTTCTGATATCGTCCATCAGCTGAAGGGCCAGGTCGTATTTGGTGGAACCAGTCTTTTTGTTCGGCCCGTCAAGCTTCTTTACATAGTTTCGGTCAAAAACCGCCGGTAGAGGTTTGAGGCTTTCGAGCTCGTCTTTAATCGGGTCCAGATGTTCCCGTCTTAAAACTCCGGCCTTAAGGGCAGCCTCATAGGCATTGTCGGGAAAAATGTCCCAGGCTGCAAAGACCAGGTCCTCAAGTTCAGCCAGCTCCACAAAATCTTTAATTCGGGGAACCCTTTTTTCGGTTCTTTTGCCCAGCCTTATCGTCCCCATCTGGGTTAAAGAGCCGAAGGGTTTACCCAGTCCCTTCCTGACCAGAAGTACCCCGGCAATAAAAGTAGTGGCCACGGCTCCCAGACCGGGTATCAAAACACCAAGTTTTCCCTGAGGTTTTTTAATTTCTATCGATGGTTTCATGAATTGCTCCTTGTTGGAGATTATAATTGGTTTAATAATTTGATTAAGTAAAATAATTATCACAAGGTGGTTAATTATTCAAGACAACTGAAGGTCTTTTCTCCAATCGGACAGCTGTAAAAGCCACTGGACCTACGGTCCGTTAAAGTCCAAATAACATTTGATTTCCCGATGATAAAAATCTATAATTTACGGGCAATGTATACTTACGAAAACAAGGGCTTCCGTTTCCTTCCAAAGAAATTGATCATCTTGACCCTTGATGTTTTTGACCGTTTTTCGCTGGTTCTGGTCCGGGCCCGCATCCATCCTAACCTTCTAAGTTTGCTGGGTCTGGTAGCAGGCTTCCTGGTCGGGCTTTTCTTTGCTCTGAGGAAGCCAGGTCTGGCCCTGATTTTCCTCATCATCTGCGGAATGATGGACATTCTCGACGGAAAAGTGGCCGTCAACGGAAATAAAAAATCGGCCTTTGGGGCAGTTTTCGATTCCAGCCTTGACCGCTATTCTGAATTTGCCATTTATCTCGGCCTTGGTTTTTACTACGGCTACCACTGGATGCTACTGGTTCTGGCCATAGCTTTTTTTGGCTCCTCCATGGTAAGTTACACCAAAGCCCGAGCCGAAAGTCTGGGGATAAAATGCCAGCTGGGAATTATGCAGAGAGCTGAAAGAATGGTTCTACTGATGTTCGGAACTCTGGCAGGAATTATTTTTAACCGCTTTGACCAAATCATAGCTGCCGTTATCATCCTAACAGCCGCCGCCTCTCACCTTACTACCTGGCAGAGAATAATTTATGTTCGCCAGGAAGAAAAAAGAAAGACCCAAACTAAAACCCTGAATTGAAACTGCAATATCTTCGAAAAGGGGTCAGGTCTTTTCCCGGGTCTTTTTATTCTGATTCAAGGCTTTTTTCTTTTTTCCCCGAACCCAGCCCGGTTTTTCCACCTGACGGGCTCTGGCGATAGCCAGAGACTCTGGACTGATGTCCTGAGTTATGGTTGAGCCGGCGGCTACATAGGCGCCTCTACCGACCCTGACCGGAGCTACCAGCTCCGTGCCTGAACCGATGAAAGCTTCTTTTTCTATGTAGGTGCGGTGCTTTTTTTCTCCATCATAGTTGCAGGTGATTGTTCCAGCTCCCACGTTGACTTTTTCCTCAACCGTGGCATCACCAAGATAACTGAGATGCATAGCTTTGGAGCCCTCACCGAATTCAGTTTTCTTCATTTCCACAAAATTCCCCACTCGACTACCCCGCCGCAACCAGGTCTCGGGACGAAGTCTGGTAAACGGCCCCACCTGAACCTCATCCTCAATCCGGCAGTTCTCAACCACCGTCGCTCCAAAGATTTTAACCCGGTCACCTATCTGACTGTTTATCAGGTGGCAATGGGGGTAAAGCAGACAATCCTTCCCTATAGTGGTTGCTCCTTCAATTATCACAAAAGGATAGACTGTTGTCCCCGGACCGATTTCCACCTCGGGGTCCAGCCAGACTGAATCCGGAGAAAGAAAGAACACCCCTCTGGACTCCAGCTCTTCTATCTTGAATTTCCTTATCCAGTCAGCTGCCCGAGAAAAATCACCCAGCTGCCTTAACTGTATGAACTGATTTTTTTCCTGCTCGGTTATCCAGAAAAAGCCAACCCGGCGTTCCCGGGACCAGACCGCCTCCACCAGTGAAACTACATCAAGTTCTCCCGTGGGTTTAAAGGGTCGGGCTTTGCTCAGCCAGGATTTCTGGTCGGGAACCTTCAGCACGGCCAGGCCAGGATAGACAAAGTATTCTTCAGGAGATTTTTGATTCCGGCGGCTGACTCTCTCAGCCAGCAAAGTCAGGTCATTTTCCCATCTGAGATGAGTTTCCAGAACCTTTTTTAATAATCCAGGACCGCTCGGGAAGAAATCCTGGGAAATCAGGACAAGATGCGTTATACCTCGGAATTTTGGGACCTGAGTTTCCGCCATAACTTTTAAAATACTGTTCAGTGAAGCTTTTTTTAATTTCTTAGGTAGTTTGACAAGGCCCTTTTTCTTAACCTCTAACGAGTCCAGACCCAGATAACCCAAGCCGGCTGGCTTCAGCGTAAGCACTACTTTCAGAAGATGGTTGAAAAGAGATTTTTCAGAAACTATGGAGGGCAGATCTTTCCTCAGGTCTTTAACTGAGGTAACCCGGCTGATAATAACCAGAGGCCTGCTTTTCATGAAAGCTTAACCAGAATCTTAAACCTTTTATCTTCCCAGAGGGGCTCAAAATCAGGCTCGTTCTGAGCCAGAATGGCCAGAGTTTTATCTTTCTGGACGGCTTTTTTTAGGGCTTCCAGAGCTTCTTCCTGCTGGCCATTCTGGAGATAAGCCGTAGCCATAAGGAAATAAATGCGTCCTTCCTCCCTTTTAAATTCCAGGGCTTTTTCCAGCAGTTTCAAGGCTCCAGCTGAATCTCCTTGATTAATCTTCATCTGAGCGTAAAAAAGATAATCGTCCAGGGTACGAGGGGAGAAAGATTCTTTTTTAGGAGCTCTCTGACAGATGGTGAGGTAGACCCTGGCCCGGTCCACAAGCTCATGTTCTTCAGGATATTTTTCCATAAGGGCTTCAAAAGAAGCCTGAGCCTTTTCATAATCTCCTTTGCGGAAATCTTTTATTCCCTGGCTGTAGAGGCTTAAAGCCTTCTGATAATCGTCCTTTTTCTTCAGTTCGCTCACTAGTCTCTCCTCAATTACCTAACCTTATTAAGTTTTTGCTATTTTACAACATAGAATCTGGTTTGACAAGTAAACGGAAAAACCCCAGAAAAGCCGCGGGTAGATGCGAAAAACCTTTTTTTATGCTAAAATCTCGGTGTGAAAGAGCTGCTGGCAGACATAGTAAGAAAGCTTTATGACCAGAAAATAACCCCGGAACAAGCTCTCCAGCAACTTCAAGATTTCCCCTACCAGGAGCTTAGCTTCGCCAAAGTTGACCATGCCCGCGAGCTGCGTAAGGGTTCACCGGAAATAATCTTTGGGCAGGGTAAAACCGCAGACCAGCTTATCAAAATTGGCCGGGCCATTGTTAAAAAAGGCAGCAACCTTCTCATAACCAGGTTAAGCTCCGAAAGCTATCGCCGGATAAAAAAACATTTTCCCGGAGCTACATACCACGAGGCAGCCAGGTGTCTCACTCTGCTCAAAAACAAACCCGAAGCAGGCAAAGGCAAAATTGCCGTAATTTCTGCCGGTACTTCAGATATGCCGGTAGCCGAAGAAGCAGTCTTGACCTGTGAATTTTTCGGTAATGAGGTTGACCGGATTTATGATGTGGGGGTGGCCGGACTTCATCGCCTGCTCGGCCATTATGACCGGATAAAACAGGCCAGAGTACTTATAGTAGTGGCTGGAATGGAAGGGGCTCTTCCCAGCGTAGTAGCTGGTCTTTTCAGGTCCCCCATTATCGCCGTGCCTACCAGCGTAGGCTATGGGGCTAACTTCCAGGGACTCTCTGCGCTTTTAGCCATGCTCAACTCCTGTCCGGGTGGGGTAGCAGTGGTTAACATCGACAACGGCTTTGGAGCTGGCTACCTGGCCAGCCTGATAAATCATCTATGATTTTTCTGGCTGAAAAAAATAGTTTTTTTTGGGTTGATTGCTTGACAACTATTAACCTCAAACTTATTTTATATGAGTAAAAAAACCAATATTTAATCTAATGGAGATCACTGAAAAGATTAAAGAGGCCGCTTCCATTGTCGAGATTGCCTCTGAGTACACTACCCTTAAGAAGCGGGGCCGGAAGTGGGTAGGGCTCTGTCCATTCCACTCTGAAAAAGACCCATCCTTCACCGTAGACGAAGAAAAGCAGCTTTTTCACTGCTTTGGTTGTGGCATTGGCGGGGACCTGTTTTCACTGGTTATGGAAAAAGAGAACCTGACCTTTCCGGAAGCGGTTAAGTACCTGGCCGAAAAATACCGGATTCCACTTCCTGAAAGTCGCCAGTCTCCAAAAGAAGCCCGCCTGGAAGAAAAGATATTTGAAATTAATGAAAGAGCTCTTAATTACTTCAGGGAAAACCTTTTTAAGACTCAGGAAGGTAAGAAAGCCCTGGAATACTTAAAAAGCCGTCAGTTCAATGAAGAAACTATCAAAAAGCTAAAGCTGGGCTATGCCCTGAACTCCTGGGATTCTCTTTTCCAGACTTTCAAGAAACATTATAGCCCTCAGGATCTGGAAAAAGCCGGACTGATTATACCCGGTCAAAAGCCTGGAGAATATCGGGACCGTTTTCGGGGACGGATAATTTTCCCCATTTTTACCATTACTGGAAGAGTGGTTGCTTTTGGCGGCCGGACGATTTTTGAAGCCCAGCCCAAGTATCTTAATTCCCCTGAAACTATGACCTTTACCAAAGGAAGCCTTCTTTATGGAATAAACTTCACCCGGGAAAACCTCAAAAAAGCCGGTGAGGCCATTCTGGTAGAAGGCTATGCCGATTTTGCCTCCCTTTTTCAAGCCGGCATCCAGAATGTGGTTGCCTCCATGGGTACCAGCCTGACTCCGCCCCAGGTTTCCCAGCTTCTTCGCTATGTTCCCAGAATAATAATAAATTATGATGGAGATGAGGCCGGTCTTAATGCTGCTCTTCGGGCTATCCCCATCTGCCTGGAGAAAGGACTTCAGGTAAAAATTCTGATTCTGCCCGAAAAGCTTGACCCGGATGCTTTTATCAAAAAGTACGGGCCTGAAAAGTACCTTAGCTTGGTGCGGCGCAGTTACGATGGCTTTCGCTTCCTTATGACTCATTACGCTAAGGGAGTTAATTTGAACATACCTGAAGAAAAAAGCCGGGTCGCCAGGCTGGTGCTTCAGGAAGTTTTTCGCCTGCCTGACCCCATTGTGCGGAACGAATATCTTCAGCAGGTTTCGGAGTTCTTCAAAATAAATGAAGAACTGCTCCGGCAAATGATTGAATCCCGGGGCAAATCAGGTCCAGCGGCCAGCCGGGAACGAGGAGATATTTTCCTACCGGCCGAGAAAAGGCTTCTTCAGCTTCTGCTCAATCAGCCCGAGGTAAGTCATTTAATCCTTGATGAGCTGGACCTGAATTGTTTTGAAGGTCTGGCCAGTCAGCCCATCATCAACTACCTGATAACTTCTCGCCGCCAGGGGAGAAGCTGGGATTATTCCAGCCTTCAGCAGGCTATAGAGCCAGCTCTTTCAGGGCCTCTCAGCCGGATTCTCCAGGAAGACCTGCCAGCTGGCTCGATTGGCGAAGCCCTTGATTGCCTGAACACCCTGAGGAAATTGGCTCTGCAGAAAAAGCTAAAGGAAATTCAGAAAGAAATTGCTCTGACCGAGAAAAAAGGCGACCGGGAAAAGTTAATGAATCTTCTCTACCAGAAGCACGAAATCACCAGGCAAATTCTAATGCTCTGAAATAAATTGATCATAAAAAAAAGTCTTAATCAATAAGGAGGCCGCCAGTGCCGTCTGATGAAAAGTACCAGAAAGAAGAAATCCTTCAGCTGATATCCAAGGGGAAGCGCCAGGGCTTTCTTTCCTGGGACGAAATTGACCAGACGCTGGGAGACGATTTTGGAGCCGAAGATGATTTTGGCGATTTCCTCAATTCTATGGGCAGTTATGGCATTAAGATTCTTGATTCCCAGCAGCGAGAAATTCTGCCATATCCTCCGAAAAAAGTTACTGTTTGCACCCACGGTCTGGAGAGAACCACCGACCCAGTTAAACTTTACCTCAGAGAGATGGGCAACATCCCTCTTCTTACCCGCGAAGGAGAAATCGCCATTGCCAGGGAAATTGAAAGAGGTGAAAAAGCCATTATCAAAGCTCTGTCCAAAACCAGAGTGGTTCTCAATAACATTCTGGAGATAGAGGAAAAAATCAAAAACAATCCGGAAACTATCCAGGAATTTTTCGATTTTAATGACGAAGAACTGGCTGACGAACGTCTGTTAGAAAAGCAACAGGAGCTTCTGGCCAAAATTAAAACCATTAAAGACCTGTCTAGAAAAATAGATGCTCTCCCTCGCCTGAAAAAATTCAACTTTGCCCGGGGCCGAATTATAGTCAAACTAAGCCGGTTAATAAGAGAAATGAACCTGCAGAGCGGTCTGAGAGAAGTGGTTATAGAACAGTTAAAAGACCGCCTCAGAGAAATAAACGAGCTGGAATACCGTCGCGAGGAACTGCATAATCTTCTTAACAGGAAAAACCAGAAAGTCAGGAAATCTGCTAAGCCAAAAAAGGCAACCTCACCCCTCAGGAAGGACCGAAAATCTATTGAGAAGGGAATTAAACAAATCAACCTGGAAATCAAAAAAATAGAAAAGGAAATCGGTCTTGACTCTTCATCTCTAAAGAAAGCTGTTCGGACCATTTTGATGGGCAAGAGTACCAGCGAGCAGGCAAAAAAACAGCTGGTCGAAGCTAATCTCCGCCTGGTGGTTTCTATCGCCAAGAAATACAGCAACCGTGGTCTGCAGTTTCTGGACCTTATCCAGGAAGGAAACATGGGCCTGATGAAGGCTGTGGATAAGTTTGAATACCGCCGCGGTTATAAGTTTTCCACTTACGCCACCTGGTGGATAAGGCAGGCTATCACCAGAGCTATTGCTGATCAAGCCCGAACCATCAGAATACCGGTTCACATGATTGAAACTATCAACAAACTGGTTCGGGTTTCCCGCCAGTTAGTACAGGAACTCGGGCGGGAGCCCACCTGTGAAGAAATTGCCAGAAAAATGGATATGCCAGTTAGTAAAGTCCGCAAAATCATAAAGATAGCCCAGGAACCAATTTCTCTGGAAACGCCAATAGGTGAAGAGGAAGACAGCCATCTGGGCGACTTCATTGAAGATAAAGTTCTTCCCTCACCCCCAGAAGCTGTCATTCACCAGAGTTTAAGAGAACATATTGAAGAAGCTCTAAAAACCCTAACCGATCGGGAGGCCAGAGTGTTGAAGATGAGGTTCGGGCTGGGAGACGGGAATGAGCATACTCTGGAAGAGGTCGGCCAGCAGTTCAAAGTAACCAGAGAGAGAATCCGGCAGATAGAAGCCAAAGCCCTGCGTAAACTGAAACATCCCACCAGAAGCAAGAAACTCAGGTCCTTCACCAACCACTTTTAAGCCCCGAGCTCCGATTGACTAAACCTCGATTATCTGATATAAAAATCAAAAAGGGCCTATAGCTCAGCGGCAGAGCTACCGGCTCATAACCGGCAGGTCCCAGGTTCGAATCCTGGTAGGCCCACCAGAAATTCAGCCAGAAGAATAGAGAGCTACAGTGGATGGAGTGGAAGTCGATTTTGAAAAATTAATCCAGCTCCAGGAGCTGGATAACTGTCTCCGCAAACTCAGTATTGAGCTATCTGATATTCCACGTCTGATTGAAGAAGTTGAAAAGAAAATTAAAGCTGATTCTGACCACCTTCAGAAAGCTAAAGAGCGTCTCTCCCTGAATCAAAAAAAGAGAAGGGAACTGGAAGCTGAGGTCAAGGACCTTAAAGCTCAGGTAGCCAAATACAAACGCCAACTTAATGAAGTCAAAACCAACAAAGAATACACCTCACTACTTAAAGAAATCCAGGAAGCTCAGAATAAAATTGACAGCCTGGAGGAAGAAATAATCAAAGAACTCCTGGTGGCTGATGAGATAGAAGAAGAAATCAGAAGTGCCACCCTGCATCAGAAAAATCAGGAGGAGCACCTGCGTCAGCAAATCCAGGCACTTAACCAGAGGAAAATGGAGCTGGAAGAAGAAAAAAGCCGCTTCCTGAAACTGAGAGAAGAACTAATACCCGGGATTTCCCGCCCTCAGCTTCAACTTTATGTTAGCATTGCTAAAAAACGCGGTGGAATCGCCCTCTCCAGAGTAACTGATGAATTTTGTTCTATGTGCCAGTTGAGAATCAGACCTCAAATGCTTAACGAAATTCGCGATCGCTCTAAGATTCACCTCTGCGAAAGCTGCGGCCGGATCCTCTATTTTGATTATTCCTGCGAATCAAAAGAAGAAGAATCTTCCCGGTAAAGATTTTCTATCAACTCCCGATAGCGGTTTTCTACTTCCGCCCTCCGAACCTTCAGAGTCGGAGTAATCTCGCCTTTTTCTATTTCCAGCTCTCTATCGAGCAAAGCAATTTTCTTTATCTTCTCATAAGAAGCCAGGTTGGTGGTAGCCCTATCTATTTCTGACTTGACAAAATTGACGACTTCCTGATTATTGACCATTTCTTTCCGGTCCGCGAATTGAAGGCCGCGGCTTCTGGCCCATTCCTCCAGTTTTTCAAAATTGGGGACTACCAGGGCTGAGATGAAGCGCCTCTTATCCCCTATGACCACCACAGTGCTGATATAAGGAGAAGTCTTGAGCAGGTTCTCAATAGGTTGGGGAGCCACATTCTTGCCGCCTGAGGTGACAATCAGGTCTTTTTTCCGGTCGGTTATCACCAGGAACCCGTCTTCATCCAGGTAACCAATATCACCTGTATGAAACCAGCCGCCTTCAAAAGCTTCTCTGGTCTCTGCTTCTTTCTTATAATATCCTTTCATTACGTTGGGGCCCCGGGCCAGAATTTCACCGTCTTCAGCAATCTTGATTTCCACTTCCGGGATAGGCTTACCCACGGTGCCAAACTTAAGAGCCCCCGGTCGGTTAACAGACAACACCGGCGCGGTTTCCGTCAAACCATAACCTTCATATATCACCAGTCCGAGGGCATAGAAAAACTCGGCAATGTCCTTGGAAAGCGGTGCCCCTCCAGAGATAAAAAACCTGACCCGACCACCAGTCCTTTCTATTATCTTGCTAAAAACCAGTTTATGTGCAATTTTCCTCTTAAGTTTAAGACCGAAGGAGATTTTCTTCCCCCCGAGCTCCAGCCGGGCATATTCTTTCCCCACGCGGTGAGCCCAAAAGAAAATCTTTCTCTTTAAGCTAGAACTGCTTAGAACGTTGTCCATGACTCGAGCGTAGATTTTTTCAAAGACCCGGGGGACACTGACCATGATGTTAGGCCGGACCTCCAGCAGATTTTGAGCCACCGTCTCAACGCTTTCAGCAAAAGCAATGGTGGTACCAGCATATAGATAGGCAAACATGACCATTCTTTCCAGAACGTGAGAAAGCGGGAGAAAAGATAGAACCGTGTCTTTTGAAGTTATGTCAAACATAGCCACACAGGTCTTAACGTTGGATATGAAATTGTGATGGGTCAGAATGACGCCTTTGGGAAGTCCGGTGGTGCCGGAAGTATAGATCAAAGAAGCCTCATCCTCTGGCTGAACTCTCAGAGCCAGCTCTTCAAAGAGCCGGGGCTGGGCTTCTACCTGTTTTCTTCCGAGCTCCAGCAGGTCATCAAAGTTATGAAATCCAGGAACTTTTTCCTGTTCAAAGGTGATAAAATGTTTGACCTTAGTCAGATTGCCTTTAACTTCTTCTACTCTGGCTCTTAGCTCCCGGTTGGAAACCACCACTACCGAAGCGTCTGAATCCTGGATGATGTATTCGGCCTGGGGGGCAGTCAGAGAGGTGTAGATGGGTACGGTCAGGCCGCCCTGGCAGATGGTGGCAAAATCAGTCATCACCCATTCCGGCCGGTTTTCTGAAAATAAGATCAGCTTGTCGCCTTTCTTAAAACCCAGATGATTGAGGGCCAGAGCAAAATGAACCACCTTCTTTTCAAATTCTTCTGTTGAGATGGGCTGGTACTGCCCTTCTTTCTTGACCAGCATCAGATCCGGTTTACGGAAACTCCTGACTGTATTCAGGAAAAGCTGGGCCAGAGTATTGACCATTCTTTGCCTCCTTCTTTAAAATTCAGACTAATTTTAAGAAAAGACTCAGTTTTAATCAAATAATTTTTGGCGGCTCAGAAATCAATCTTCCCTAACTTTGGCGATAGAGCAGACCCGGTCTCCTGATTCCAGTTGGATGAGTCGGACACCCTGGGTAGCTCGGCTCAGCGGTCGGACCTCGGTAGTCCTTATACGGATGACTTTACCGCTTATGGTGATGATAAGCAGGTCGTCGTCATTAACCCCGACCATAGCCAGAGCTGGGCCTATCTTGTCAGTTATTTTCAAATTAATAACCCCCTGGCCGCCCCGGTTGTGAACTGGATAATCTTCTACCGGAGTCTTTTTACCGTAGCCTTTTTCTGAGGCCGTAAAAAGGTACTTATCCTCTGGACCGACCACAATCATGCTGATAACCCGGTCCTTAGGTTTAAGAGTGATAGCTTTGACTCCGGCTGCCTGTCGGCCCATGGGCCGGACCTGAGTCTCCTTAAACCGAATGGCCTTACCCATCCTGGTACCGATGATGATGTCGTTTTTCCCATTGGTCAGGGCCGCGGTAAAAAGGCTGGTCTTCGGCCTCAGGGTCATAGCGATGATGCCGCCCCGGCGGACGTTGCGAAATTCGCTTAATCTGGTCTTTTTAATGAGGCCGTTATCACTGAGGATTACCACATACTGGTCGTCGCGGAAATCTTTGACTGCCAGAATGGCCTGGACCTTTTCATCAGGCTGAAACTCCAGCAGGTTAGCAATGGCTTTACCCCGACCGGAAGGTCCAGCATCAGGGACATCCAGAGCCTTCAACCAGTACATCCGGCCCTTGTTGGTAAAAACCAGAAGATAGGAATGGGTGGAACCTATGAAGAGATTTTCCACCACATCCTCAGCTTTCATCTCAATTCCCTTACGTCCCTTGCCTCCGCGGCTCTGGTAGCGATAGGCACTGAGCGAAGTCCGTTTGATGTAACCAGATTGAGTGTAGACGATGGCCACATCTTCTTCTTTAATCAAATCTTCAGCTTTGATTTCTGTTATAACTTCATCTCTAATTTCTGTGCGCCTTTCGTCCTGATAATTTTCCTTAAGTTCCCTAAGCTCGTCTTTGATAATCTGCAAAACCATCTCCGGACTCTTCAGAATCAGCTTGAGCTTCTTGATGAGAGCCTGTAGCTCTTTATGTTCCAGAACCAGTTTCTGCCTTTCCAGTCCGGTCAATCTTTGAAGCTGCATTTCCAGGATGGCCTGAGCCTGAATAGCCGTCAGCTTGAACTTAGTCATCAGGCCGTTCTTAGCTTCCTCAACAGTCTTGGAAGCCCTGATGAGGGCAATCACCGCATCCAGATAATCAAGGGCAACCAGCAGTCCTTCCAGAATATGAGCCCGATGCTCGGCTTTTTTCAGGTCGTGTTTGGTCCGTCTTATAATGACATCCCGGCGGTGAGCAATAAAGTAATTCATCATTTCCAGCAGGTTGAGCAACTTGGGCTGTTTATCAACGATGGCCAGCATGATGATGCCGAAGGAGGTCTGCAGGGCAGTATGTTTGTAAAGGTTGTTCAGGATGATTTCGGGTAATTCTCCTCTTTTGATTTCTATGACCACCCTAATACCTTCCCGGTCCGACTCATCCCGGATGTCGGCAATGCCTTCTATTTTTTTGTTATTAACCAGGTCAGCAATGTTCTCCAGCAAACGGGCTTTGTTAACTCCGTAAGGAATTTCAGTGATGACAATCCGGTCCCTTTCTCCCCTGTCAGCTCTTTCGATCACCGTTTTAGCCCGGAGATGGATAACTCCCTTCCCTTCTTTATAGGCTTGCCTGATGTTCTGTCGGTTAAAAACATAGCCACCGGTCGGGAAATCAGGACCGGGAATGAACTTCATTATGTCATCTATAGTCGCCTTGGGATGGTCAATCAGATAAATCAGGCCGTCGCAAACCTCGCCCAGATTGTGCGGGGGGATGTTGGTAGCCATCCCGACCGCAATACCAGAGGCTCCATTCACCAGCAGATTGGGAAACTTAGCTGGTAGGACTTCCGGCATCAACAGGCTTTCATCGTAGTTGGGAACAAAGTTAACCGTATCCTTCTCAATGTCAGCCAGCAGCTCCTCAGCCAGCCGGGTCATCCGGACTTCGGTGTAACGCATGGCGGCCGGGGGGTCACCGTCGACTGAGCCAAAATTCCCCTGGCCATCCACCAGCGGATAGCGCATACTGAAATCCTGCGCCATCCTGACCAGAGCATCATAAACCGCTGCATCTCCATGGGGATGATACTTTCCGATGACATCACCAACTATGCGAGCTGATTTTTTGTAAGGTTTATTGTGAACGGTCCCGGTCTCCCACATAGCGTACAGAACTCGCCGGTGAACCGGTTTCAAACCGTCTTTGATATCTGGGATGGCCCGCCCGATGATGACACTCAGAGCATAATCCAGGTAGGACTTTTTCATCTCCTCTTCCAGGCTGACTACCGACAGACTCTGAGCTATGGGCACCGGCGATTCAGGGTTCTGGCCGCTGGCCGGATTGGGCCCGGCTAATTCCGCCTTCCTGGGAGACTGAGGGTCAGTCGGTTTTTCCTGAGGTTTTTCTTTTTGTTTTTCTTTCCTGGATTTGCTTTTCTCAGGTTTTCTTTTTCCGGGAGTCATCGACCTTACCTTTCCTGAAATCTTATACCTGCCTCAGATATCAAGATTCTGAGCCAGTAGGGCATTTTCTTCAATGAATTCTCTTCTCCGCTCCACCTCTTCACCCATAAGGATGGAGAAAACCTTATCGGCCTCCACGGCATCCTGAATAGAAACCTTAAGCAGAGACCTTTTTTCGGGGTTCATGGTTGTTTCCCAGAGCTGTTCTGGCGTCATCTCGCCCAGTCCCTTGTACCGCTGGATGGTAACCCCTTTTTTCCCTTTCTCAAATAGATATTCAAGGAGTTTGTTTTCGTTTTCTATGGTCACTGAATCGGTGGTGTTGACCACCTCAAAAGGAGGCTTATAATCTTCGAGTTCCTTTATCAAGCGGTAAAGGTTTTTGTATTCAATAGAATTTATCAGGTCCAGGTTAATTCTGGTCCGGCTGGAAAAGCCATTAACCTGAAAATTGGCGATGATTTCATAAGCTTCGTATTCATCATCGTGGATGAAATCGGTCTGGAAACCGAGCTTTTCCACCTCGGCCTGAAGTCTTTTCATGTTCTTCTTATCCTGCAGAGCTTCCAGGTCGGCAATGTTCTCCCGGATTAAAAGTTCAATCAGGTTGAAGGGCGTGTTTTTCCTCTCCAGATAGCTGATATAGTTTTTCTTCTGAATTACCTTCAGAATGAACTTGCGAAGTTTTTCACCTTCCAGAAGTTCCTTCTGGCCTTTAACCCGGATTTTGAACTCTTCTGAAATTTTCTTAACTATCCACTTTTCGTACTCTCTTTCTTCTTTGAGGTATTGTACTTCTTTGCCACGGGAGATTTTATAAAGCGGAGGCTGCGCGATATAAAGATGCCCGTTTTCTATGAGAGGCCGCATCTGGCGGTAGAAAAAGGTCATCAGCAGAGTCCGGATGTGCGAGCCATCCACGTCAGCATCGGTCATTATTATAACTTTATGATAACGGAGCTTCTCCAGACTGAAGCTCTCTTCTCCGGCACTCGTGCCCAGAGCCGCAATTATGGTTCCTATTTCCTCATTATGGAAGATTTTATCGGGCTGAGCCTTCCAGACGTTAAGTATCTTACCTTTAAGCGGAAGGATAGCTTGAAAACGCCGGTCTCTACCCTGCTTGGCTGAACCACCGGCACTGTCGCCTTCAACTATGAATAGCTCCGCCAGAGCCGGGTCTCTTTCCTGACAGTCAGCCAGTTTTCCGGGTAGTGAGGTGGCCTCCAGGACACTCTTTCTTCTGGCCAGTTCCCGGGCTTTGCGGGCCGCCTCTCTGGCCCGGGCCGCATCAATGGCCTTGGCCACAATCCTTTTGGCATTGGTCGGGTTTTCTTCCAGATATTCAGCCAGCTTTTCGTTAACCAGGGATTCGACGATTCCTTTGACTTCCGAGTTTCCCAATTTGGTTTTAGTCTGACCCTCAAACTGGGGCTCCCTCATCTTAATACTCAAAACGGCCGTCAACCCTTCCCTGGTGTCATCTCCGGAAATGCTGCCCGAGCCCAGGTCTTTCAGCATGTTATGAGCTTCAGCATAATTGTTGATACAACGGGTCAGAGCAGACTTAAAACCTATCAGATGGGTCCCGCCCTCAACAGTATTAATGTTGTTGACAAAAGTAAATATGTTTTCAGTGTAGCCGGTGTTGTACTGAAAAGCCAGCTCGACAATGATGTCATCCTTTTGGGCTTCAAAATAAATCGGGCGGGGGTTAAGAACCGTTTTGTTCTGGTTGAGCCACTGGACGAACTCCAGAATTCCACCCTTATATTGAAATTCATGGGATTTGTTGACTCTCTCATCGGTGATGGTGATTTTCAAGCCGCGGTTGAGAAACGACAACTCCCTCATTCTCTGAGTCAGGATTTCAAAATTGAACTCAGTGGTTTCAAAAATTTCATCATCGGGCCAGAAGGTGATTTTGGTGCCGGTTTTATTAGTCTTTCCTATCTTTTTAAGCGGCGTTTTCGGGTTACCTCGCTCATAGACTTGGGTGTAAATTCCCCCATCCCGCTTAATCTCCAGTTCCAGACGTTTGGAAAGGGCGTTTACCACCGAGACCCCGACTCCGTGGAGACCACCCGAGACTTTATAAGACTTGTCATCAAATTTGCCGCCAGCATGGAGGACAGTCATGACCACCTCAGCTGCTGGCCTCTTCTCCTTCGGGTGCATTTCTACCGGAATACCCCGGCCATCATCAATGACCGTCACCGAATTATCAACATGGATAATCACGTCTATTCTGGTGCAAAATCCAGCCAGAGCTTCATCCACTGAATTGTCCACCACTTCATAAACCAGATGGTGGAGTCCCTCAGGGCCGGTGCTGCCGATGTACATGGCCGGACGCTTCCGAACAGCTTCCAGCCCTTTTAAGACCTTTATACTTTCTGCTGTATACTTTTCATCTTTCATTTTCACTACCTATCAGGAAAAAATGAGGGTTATGATGGATGGAAATATGGCATAACCCAGCAGGCATTTTCAGGTTAAATTATAACTCAAACCACTCTTAAAGTAAAGAAAAAATGAGGGAAATAAGGTAATTTCTGTCTTTGTATATTATTTATTATCAACTATTTATAAACTGAAAGGCAGCCTCTGCTTCAAAAATGACTTTTTCGGCTCTTTTGGTGTTTATTTTTACCAGGAGAAAAGCTAATTGCTGGCGATTTTTTTGCTTAAAAAAAGAGCAAGGCTCGGTTAAAATACTGGAGTGCGGAGGTGTTGGAATGCCGGCTAATCTGCCGCCTGAATACTTCGAAGTGGAAAAATCTCTGCGCCAGGCTAAAACGGCCGAAGAGAAAATCGCTATTATGGAAAAACTCCTTTCCATAATCCCCAAACACAAGGGAACCGAAAAACTGATAGCTCTTTACCGCACCAAAATTGCCAAACTGAAAGAAGAGATAGAAAGGCGCCCGGCGGCCAGAAAGGGACAGCTTTTCAGGATTGAAAAATCAGGAGCCGGCCAGGTTATCGTCATTGGTTCAGCCAACGCTGGCAAATCAGCTCTCATCCGGGCTCTAACCGGAGTTGAAGTGGAAGTAGCCGATTTTCCTTTCACCACTCGAACGGCGGCTCCCTATATGATGCCCTTCGAAAACATCAAGATTCAGCTTATTGACACACCGCCTATAACCGCCGACTACCTGGAATCCTGGCTGGCTGAGATGATAAAAATGGCTGAAGCTGTGCTGCTGGTAGTTGATCTTTCCAGCCTGGAAGCAGCCTCTGGACTGGAAATAATCATCAACCGGCTAAAAGAAAGAAAGGTTGAGCTGGTTCCGGTCCAGACGAGCATCCCCTCAGAAAAATTTCCTTTTCTGAAAAGAACCCTGCTGGTTTTTAACAAAATTGACGCTCCCGAAGCCCCGAAGGTTCTGGAAGAAATAAACCTGCTTTTCGAAACCAATCTGGACCAAATTACCGTTTCAGCCCTTACCCATGAAGGACTTGATGAATTGAAGCTCAAAATTTACGAGCTGCTGCAAATTGTCAGGGTCTACAGTAAAGTTCCGGGTAAAAAACCAGACTATGACTCGCCTTTCATCCTTAAAAAAGGGAGCACTATCATCGACCTGGCCAGACAGGTTCATAAAGATTTCGCCGAAAAGCTGAATTATGCCCGGGTCTGGAGTAAGCAGGGAACTATATCCGGGCTGAGAGTCACCAGGGATTATGTCTTAAACGATGAAGATGTAGTTGAGCTGCATCTCTGACTGACCAGCCCGTCAGAACTCTTCTTAAAATGACAAATTGCCTGAAGCGGAGCTTCTTACTTCAGGCTGTCAGCTGGGGCGTTAGCCAGCTCCATGACCGCCAGAAAGAGCAACCTGGCCATATCCTCCAGAATTTCCGGATTAATCAAAGATAGATTGTCTCTGGTGTTATGATAGGCAGGATAAGGTAATTTCAATCCTGAGACCGAGAAAGAAAGGGAGGGAAGACCACGGTCCATAAATCTGGCTGCATCCAGCCTGGGTCTGGTCAGGTTAGCCCAGTAATTAGTCCCCAGTTCCCGGTGGATATAGGAGCTGTTGGCTTTTTCAAAAGGAGCAAAAAGCCAAGGGAAATTTTTCCCGGCCAGGGCGAATATCCGGTCGCCAGCCCCAACACCATCAAGGTTAATCAGACCGATAGTTTTTTCCAGTGGGAAGACAGGATGGTCCAGGTAGAACTCCGAACCCTTCACCCCCTGTTCTTCGGCTCCAAAGAAAGCAAAAAGAATGCTTCTTCTTGGTTTGACCTCAGATTTCATGATGGCCTCAGCCACACCCAGCATTACGGCCACGGCTGAAGCATTATCATTGGCTCCGGGCATTAACTCCGGAAAAAGTCCCACATGGTCAAGATGACCCCCGATGATTAAGACCTGATCTTTAAGCTGAGGGTCAGAGCCGGTAATTTTTCCCAGGACGTTATAGCCAGTGCCTTCAGGGTGATGTTTCGTCCTGTTTCTTATGGTAAAAATTTTACCGGTGGCGAAAGATTGCGGTTTCAGAGTAGTTCTGATTTTCTCCACAGTTTCCTGATAGGTTTTACCAGTTCCGGCAAAGATGTCATCCACCACCGTCCGACCGACATGGCTGTAGATAAAGCCTTCAATGTAGTCATTGTTGGGGTTGCAGATTGGTCCATAGTAATAAAGCATCCCCTTAGCTCCATGGGCAGCAGCATTCCGAATCTTATACTGATGGAAAGAATAGGGGCGCCATTTCTTAAAAAGCTCCGAGTCTTTATCCGGGTTGAGCGGAACTTCATTTTCCATCAGGACAATTTTTCCCAGCACGTCAACCCCCCGATAATCATCGTAACCCAGTTCTGGAGCTGTAATTCCGTAACCGACATAAACTACCTCGGCCGTAATTTCCCCGGAAGCTGAGGTCCCGCCGGGAAAGTATTCGTCTTCATAAAGATAATATTTTTTGATGATAGTGGGAGATTTTTTAAGCCCTGAACCAGGTACAGGAATATTAAGAGAAACCTCACCTTTGTCCAGAATGAGAGTGTAAGGATTGGGAAAAGCCTGAAGGTAAGTGCCGCTGTCTCCAGCTGGTTCCACTCCCCACTTCTGGAGCAGCGAAGCTACCCAGAGCGCTGACAGGTTATAGCCTTCTGTGCCGGTTAAACGGCCGGTGTATTTTTCAGAAGTCAGCTCGCGGACGTACTCCAGCAACTGATGGCTGGAAATCTGGTGAAAAGCTTGCAAAAGTTTCTGACTGTCACCGGATGGCCAAGACTGTGAAAGCAGCGGCCAGCTACCGAGGCTTATCAGAAACAAAACCAGAATTAGAATAATTCTTGCCTGAATAAAAATGCTCTTTAATTGGCTATTCATCTTAGCTTCTCCTTCTCCTAATTTTTAGACTATTTTTTTATCACAGCAGCGGCTTAAAAAAAAAGCTAAATTTCAAAGGCTCCTCTTCAGAAACAAGGAAAATAATGGTCCTCTCCCTCAAATAATGAAGTTCTGGTAGTCAGCGACAGATTTTCACTTACCTAAATTCGCAGGGATAAACCTCCGCGAAAAAGAAACCCATTAAACAACCCGGCATCAAAAGTCAGGTTAAGCATTCGGGAGAGTCTGGCTCTGAGACCTAAATTGAGCTGAATTATGGGCATAAAGTTTAGAGGGAAATCTTTGCCTTCAGCCTCTCGCTCTTCTTTTATCTCCCGAAGGGTTTTGCTTTCGGAGTCAGAGTACTGTTCGGTTGAGTTATCAGGTAAAGTTAAAACACCGTTGTAGGAATATTGATATCTGGCCTCAAAAAAACTTTTTGAGGTGGAAATTCCCGCTCCGATGGTAAAGTAGGGAGAAATTACTTTTGAGGGGAGAAATTCCCAGCGCATGTTCAGATGGAAAGAAAGAGGCTTTATCAGAAATTCACCGCTAGCGGCAGCCTGGAAATTGGCCGTCTGACCCAGGTTAAGGTCTCTCATCCGAAGCTGAGCCGAGACCTCAGGAAAAGAGACCTTCATGGTACTCTGTTCTAAAGCCAGGCCGAGACTGAAAGCGCCATTTCTTCCCCTCGGGTAAAACCTGAGCTCAATCCCGATATTATGGCCGGGGGCATCAAAGCGCACGTTCTGACTATAGCTATCTTCAACGTAGGTGGGATAGTCTTGTTGAATCTGCTGAATAAACCTGTCTTTTAAATCACTTTCCAGAGCATCGCTGACCATTTTCTCTACCAATCCTCTCACCACATTAAGCGTCCAGCGAGAATAATGGAAGTTAACTTCTAAATGACCATCAGCTCTGAGCTGGCCGGCAGTTAGAAACACCAGACCAAAAATGACCAGGACTGACATCCAGACTTTTGGCTTCATTCTGTTGCCTCCTTTTAATTAAAAGGCCAGAAATACCTCAACTATTTATCATCTTTATTCAATTAAATGTCAAGACCATCCTTCTTCTGTGGAAAAGCTCTGGTTTAAATTTCTGAAAATTTTTCATTTGATTATTTAATTTCCATCTGGTATGGTAATTATTGATTCTGGAGGTAGAAAATGAACAGAATCCTTTTTAGCTTTATGGCTTTAATCCTAATTTTTTCCCTGACCTCCCTGCAGGCCGCCAATCCCCGGGTGCTGATCAAAACCAGCAAGGGCGATATAGTTTTAGAACTCTTCCCCGATAAAGCTCCTATCACGGTCAAAAATTTTCTCAGCTATGTTGATGATAAATTTTACGACGGGACAATCTTCCACCGGGTAATCAAAGGCTTCATGATTCAGGGCGGCGGACTCACTCCAGACCTGAAACCCAAACCAGAAAAAAAACCACCCATCAAAAATGAGGCCAACAACGGACTGAAGAACCTTCGGGGAACCATTGCTATGGCCAGAACTCAGGACATAGACAGTGCCACCTGCCAGTTTTTTATCAATCTGGTCGACAATCCCTTCCTGGACCACGTTCCGGGCGACCCCAATAAGTTCGGCTATGCGGTTTTCGGTAAAGTGGTCCAGGGGATGGAAGTGGTTGATGCCATTGCCAATGTTCCCACCACTACCAAAGGAATGTACCGGGATGTTCCTGTAGATCCAGTCCTCATCATATCAGTTAGCAGAATCCAGTAATATATATTTTAAATTCGTAACACTCTCTGACTTATTGAAACTCAGACCGATGTTCGATTGGGTTTTCGCTATCATTCATCTAATGCTCTTCTTTGGGCTGATTGTTTACGCCCTTTTAAGTTTAATTCGAGGACATATGTTTAGTGGACTGGTTTTACTGGCTTTCTTAATAGCCTATTATTTCATAGTCCTGCACCAGGCAGTGTTAAAAGAGTTCAGAAGGAAAAAAAAAGCTAAAAACCAGAATAGCCAAAAGATAAGCCCGAACAGGATCGGTCAGCGCCGTAAGACAAAAACCGGTTGGATTAAATCCAGCCTGTGATATAATTTTAAGCTAAATTTCAGAGGAGAGGTTAAAGAATGAAGAATTTAAGAAGAAGGCTGGAAATTCTGGCTTCCCTTTTAATTTTTTTAATTTCATTAAGCTCCTGGCTGCAGGCCTCAGAACTCAATCCTCGTCTTAAAAGAGCTCTGGATTCCATTGACCCCAGCTTGCCATACCAGCTAACCAGAACCATGGCTTCACCGGAATTTGCCGGGCGCCTGACCGGACACGAAGGCTATTCTAAGGCGGCCAGATGGGCTGCCAGCCGGTTCAAAGAGTGGGGACTAAAACCCCTGAACTCCAGGGATGGTTATCTTCAGCCCTACCCTTCACCTTATACGATAATAGAACAGGCTTCTATGGTTCTTCACCTGCCGGCTAAAACTTCAGAGCAACAGGTCGAATACCAGAAAATAGAGCTGAAACCGGAAAAAGACTTCCTGCCCCTCCTCTACTCTTCAAGCGGCAACCACACAGCCGAGCTGGTCTTTGTCGGCTGGGGCATTTCAGCTCCCGAACTAAACTACGATGATTATTACGGAGTAGAAGTAAGGGGAAAATTTGTGCTCTGTTTCCGGGGCACTCCAGACCCCACTCGCCGGGAATTTCAGTTTCATGACGAACACCGCACCAGGATGAAAGTGGCTAAGGAAAAAGGAGCTTTAGGTTTAATTTACATCTACCCGGAAGCTCAGGCCAACCCCAATGGAAACTGGCAGGAAGGGTTTATGCCCGGAATGATTACGGAAAAAACCGCAGACCTGATTTTTAAGGAAATAAATTCTAACAGTGTCGAAATTAAAAAAGCGCTTCAGACCTATAAAAGGCCTATCTCCTTCCCGCTGAAATCAAAACTGAGCTATTCAGTTTCCTCAAAGCACTTTCCTGATGGAGTCGGCTATAACGTCATTGGCTGGGTGGAGGGATCAGACCCAAAATTGAAAAAAGAGTTGATAATAGTAGGCGGTCATTTTGACCACTGCGGAGAGCATCTGGGGTTGCTTTTTCCCGGGGCCAACGACAACGCCAGTGGTTCGGCTGTGGTCATGACTCTGGCCCGGACCATGGCTAAGCTAAATCCCAAACCCAAAAGGTCAGTGATGTTTGTCCTGTTCGGCGGCGAAGAAATGGGGCTCCAGGGTTCAACCTACCTGGCTAATAACCTCCCGGCGGGTTTCGACCGGGTTGTGGCCATGTTTAACTACGACATGACCGGAGCTGGTGACGGAGCCTGGTGCGGGCTCAGCGCTGAACCGGCCGAATTGCGGGCGGCAGTGGAGAAAGCCAACCAGGAAATTAACATTATCCGGAGTATAGGCGTCATTAGAAACATCGGAGTCAGAAGTTCAGATTTCGCTCCTTTCTTCCTGAAAGGTATACCCTGTCTTAGCTTCGGTTCAAACGGTCCTCACCTGGCTTACCATGGCACTGGAGATACTATCTATCGTATTAACCCCGAGATTATGGCCAGCATTGCCCGGGTTTCTTTCCTGGCCATCTATTATCTGGCTGATAAATGAGATAAAATATAAAAAGTAAGGGAAAAAATGAAAATAGCGCGCGAAGGATTAGTTTTTTACCTGCCATCTCTGGTTCTGGCTATTTTGTTATTCATTCCGGGCTGGTGGGTAGGCGGTTTGCTTTTTCTGCTGCTTACGACCGCTTTTCTTTTTTTCTTCAGAGATCCCAGAAGGATTCCGCCAACTGGCCAGAATCTGGTCCTTTCTCCGGCTGATGGCACGGTGATAAAAATAGAGGAATTCACCAACCATCCAGAAATTGCCGGTCGGGGAAAAGTGGTAAGTATTTTTCTCTCCCTGCTTGATGTTCATTTCACCCGAGCTCCTCTGACGGCCCTGGTTAAAAGAGTTGATTACCAGCCAGGAAAATTCTTGCCTGCCTACCGTCCTGAAGCCAGTACCGAAAACGAATCCAGCGGTCTGACGCTGGAGACGGAGATCGGACCGGTCTACCTAAAACAGATGGTCGGAATTGCCGCCCGCCGCATAAAATGTTATGTTAGGGCAGGAGATAGAGTTGAGGCTGGCCAGAAAATCGGGCTGATTTATTTTGGCTCCCGGGTTGACCTTTATTTACCAGATAAAGTGGAAATTAAAGTGAGCCTGAACCAGAAAGTCAAAGGCGGCCTGACCGTTATCGGAGAAATAAAATGAAAATGAAAATCAAACAGACCGTGCCAAGACTTTATTTCCTCCCCAGCCTCTTCACCCTGACCAACGTTTTCTTCGGCTTTATGAGTCTGACCTCAACTTTTTACGGTCGATACCGCTGGGCCGCTTTATGGATAATAATCGCCGCTGTTTTGGATGGCCTCGACGGTCTGGTAGCCAGAGCCACCAAAACCAGCTCTGATTTCGGCATCCAGCTGGACTCTCTGGCTGACGCCGTTTCCTTCGCTACGGCCACTTCGGTGCTAATCTATTTCTGGGGTCTTAAGATTATCGGGCCAGCCGGGGTCTTTTTCAGTTTTCTTTTCATCGTTGGGGGACTGCTGCGTCTGGCTCGCTACAACCTCCGGACCAAAAACTTGCCTGACCGAAGGTTCTACCAAGGACTGACCGTCCCTTCAGCAGCCATCTTCCTGGCTTCTCTGGTAATATTCCATCCCAGCCCGAACTATGAAAGTCTGACTGCCGTTTTCCTGGCCGGCTTAGTGCTGATAGTCAGCCTGCTGATGGTTAGCACCCTTCGGTATCGAAACTTCATCTCTATTTTTCAGAACCGACCCATAGACATAAAGAGCGGATTGTTGCTGGCCATGATAATCGCCGCTTTGATTTTCCGCCCCAAATATTTCTTTCTGATTTTCTCCACTCTGAATGTGCTCGCCGGACCAGTTGATTTTCTTCTGGTTAGTGTGAGAAAAAAATTACTGACCAGAAAGACCGAACGGGAAAATGCTCAGGTAAAGATGTCTGATCTCAACGGATGATTTTCCCTCCCGATGAAGACTGGAAGAGGTCTGAACAAAAAGAAGCTTCTGGCAGTCTTCCTGTCTGTTTTGATTTTGGCCCTCATTTTCCTCATGCTCTCCTCTGGCCATCACTGGTCCTTAAAAAGAGCTGCTTTTTCGCCCGAACTTAAACCGGAAGAAAAGGAACCAGACCCCACTCCAGTTAAAGTCGAAGAAATCGTCATTCCACCTGGAAAAACAATAACTGCCCTGTTAAACCCTTACGGTTTCTCGGCAAGCAGGGTAATTCAATTAAGAGAAGCCATTAAACAAACCTACGACCTGGCCCGGATTCCTGCCGGAAATAAACTCAGGCTGCTGAAGCAAGCTGAAGATTGGATCGGCCTTCAGTTAGACCTGGACCCCGAGCGCTACCTGGAAATCGACCTTCGCCCCGAAAAACCTGAGGCAACCATAAAATCCCATCCCACAGAAACCCGTCTGGTTCTGGTAGAAGGAGTAATCCAAGACTCGCTGATCCAGGCAGTCAACGAAGCTGGAGAAGGCGACCTTTTAGCCCTGATGCTGGCTGAAATTTTTGGCTGGAACATAGATTTTTACCTGGACCTCAGAAAAGGTGATGTTTTCAGATTGCTGGTAGAAAAAAAATACCTCAACGGACAGTTTGTTACCTATGGACCAATTCTGGCGGCCTGGTTTATTAACCAGAACCAGAGCCATGAAGCCTACCGCTTTCAATTTCCAGATTCAGGGCGGGCCGACTATTTCGACCAAAACGGCAATTCCCTGCGAAAAGAATTCTTAAAATCACCTTTGCGTTACGCCAGAATTACTTCGCGCTTCAGTTCCAGGCGTCTTCATCCGATCCGAAAAATCTATCGGCCGCATTATGGTATTGACTATGCAGCTCCCGTGGGAACCCCAGTCCAGGCCACTGCTTCTGGAGTAGTAACTTTTGCTGGCTGGAATGGAGCCGCCGGCCGGATGGTTAGAATCAGACACAAAAACGCTTATGAAACAATGTACCTTCATTTGCAAAAACTGGCTCCCGCAATAAAAGTGGGAACCAGAGTGGAGAGCGGGCAGGTAATCGGCTACGTGGGCTCAAGCGGAGAATCTACTGGACCTCATCTGGATTACCGCTTGCTTTATCACGGCAAATATGTCAACCCTTTGAGCTGGAAATTCCAGCCAGCTGAACCGCTTCCAGAACAACATCGGCCGGCTTTTTTCCAGCATGTCCAGGTTTTAAAAAATTTGTTAACCTATCCCCTGAGCTTTTATTATCCTCACTGAAAAGCTCGCTTCAAGGCCTTGAGGTTTTATTTTATCTTTTGATCTAAAGATATTGGCAGCAGGCAGTTTTTTCGTAGTTTTTATGGAAGTCAGCTTGCTTTCCGGAGCTTTAGAAAATGAGACTTCCCCAATAAAACCAGAACCTCAGCTATTTGACAATAGCCAAAAAGAATTTATAAGATTTAGCTGTCAATAAGTAAGAGGGAAAAGGAGGGCTTTATGAAAATTACTATAAGTGTCTTAAAAGCTGATGTGGGAAGCATTGGTGGTCATCTCAAACCAAGTCTGGCTCTTATTGAGGAAATAAGAAAATTTATCGCCGAAAGAGCCAGAGGACTTCTGATTGATTATTATATAAGCTCAACCGGTGATGACATCGCCATTCTCTGTACTCATACCCGGGGCCCAGGTGATCAGAAGATTCACCAGTTAGCCTGGGAAGCTTTTCAGGCAGGAACAACTGTGGCCAGGAAAAGCGGTCTTTACGGGGCTGGTCAGGACCTGTTAAAAGATGCTTTTTCCGGCAACGTCCGCGGACTGGGGCCGGCGGTAGCCGAAATGGAAATTGACGAAAGAGAGAGCGAACCTTTTATCTTTTTTGCCGCTGATAAAACTGACCCGGGAGCCTATAATCTGCCTTTTTACTTAGCTTTTGCCGACCCGATGTATTGCTCCGGTCTTATTCTGAGTCCAAAAATGAGCCAGGGTTTTAAGTTCAGAATCATTGACGTCAGCTTCACCGAAAAAACCAAGGTCATCGAGCTAGTGGCTCCGGAAGAGCTTTACGATATCGCTGTTCTGCTCAGAGATACGGAAAAATACGTCATTGAAAGCATTTATTCCAGAAGCACCGGAAACCAGGCAGTAGCCATCTCCACCCAGAGGCTGCACAACATAGCCGGAAAGTACACCGGAAAAGACGACCCGGTGGCCATTGTCCGGGTTCAGGGGGAATTCCCGGCCACAGGTGAAGTGCTGGCCCCGTTTAATATCGGTCATTACGTGGCCGGCTTTATGCGGGGAAGCCACATCGGACCTCTGATGCCCTGCCGGCTGAACGCTACCATTTCTTATTTTGACGGCCCGCCTGTGGTTACCGGGGCTGCCTTTTCCATGAAGGAAGGAAAACTAACTGAGCCGGCCGATGTCTTCGACCATCCCTACTGGGATACCATCCGAACCAGCGTGGCTCAGAAAGCCTCAGAAATCAGACGGCAGGGTTTCTGTGGACCATCAATGCTACCTATCTCCGAGCTGGAATACGGCGGAGTGGTGGAAAAACTCAACCAGCTGGAAAAAAGGTTTACCTATACTGATTGACTTTTTTCGCCCTGATCGGTATCTTAGTCTGGAAAAGAAAAATCAATGGAAAAAAAATATCCCATTCCAGCCGTTGATGTGATAATCGAGCTCACTCTACCTGACGGTCGGAGTGGAATTGTGCTGATAGAAAGAAAAAACCCGCCCGCCGGCTGGGCTCTGCCTGGAGGGTTTGTCGAATATGGAGAAACTCTGGAGCAGGCGGCTATCCGCGAGGCGAGAGAAGAAACCTCTCTTGAAGTTGAGCTTCTTCAGCAATTCCACACTTACTCAGACCCGGGGCGTGACCCAAGGTTTCACACTATATCCACAGTTTTTATCGCCAGGGCCTCCGGCCTCCCAGAAGCGGCTGATGACGCCAGAAAAGCTGGAGTTTTTACCAGAGAGGAAATCAATTTCCCCTTAGCTTTTGACCACGCTCAAATCCTGGAAGATTATTTCAGCTGGAGAAAAGAGCATCCTGAAGTAGAAAAGCCGACTGAGGCCACCGAAAACCAGAAACTGATCGAAAAAATTCCCCAGCAGGATGAGCCATTAACTGAGCTAACCAGGGTCTGGAGCCTGGCGGAAGCTGAGGTCATAAAAAGCTTCCTCGGAACTCACGGGATAATGTGTGTCCTTAAAGGCCAGGTAGTTCACTCCATCTACCCGTTTACCATGGACGGCCTGGGTGAAACCATTATTATGGTTCTGGCAAAAGACTTGGAAAAAGCCCGTCGCTTGCTGGAAGAATATTCGCCTTCAGATAAGTAATACTCAATCAGCCATCGGCCCTCCTCACCCGGATTTTCTTCCCATTTTTCTCCCATAAAATTATTTTTTCACAGTGGGATTTTTTGCTTGACTTTTATATTTTTCTTTCTTATATTTAACTCAAAATGGGATAAAACGGGATAAAATGGGAAAAGAAGCCGCCAACAATTTGCTCATTGGTAGCTATTCAGCTCGACTCGACCGCAGCGGCCGCTTAAAAATTCCCGAAAAATTCCGCGAGACCATTGAAAAACTTTATGGTAAGGACGTCTTCATCACTTCTCTCACTGACGAGTCGGTACAGATTTATCCGCTCTGCGTCTGGGAAGAAATGACCAGTGTAGCCAATGAAGGAGCCTTGCATCTCAGACCTGATGTCAGGCGTTTCCTGCTCCGGGTTAACCTTAAAGGCAGTCATCATCAAATAGATGCCAAGGGAAGGGTGCTCATCCACCAGCCTTTGAGAGAAAAAGCGCGGCTTATTTCTGAAGTGGAGGTGATAGGTCTTAACAATCATCTGGAAGTCTGGAACAAAGAAGCTTTGAACTCGGTCATAGAGCAAAGCCCCCTGAGCGAGGAGGATTTTGAAAACATAGCCCGTCTTGTCCCCCGAGGAAAGACTGAATGAAAGACTACGGGCACAGGCCAGTCCTGCTGGAAGAGGCCATAACTTACCTGCAGGCTATTCGACCAGGGGTTTACATAGATTGCACCGTCGGCCTGGGGGGACATGCTCTGGAGATTCTAAGAAGAAATCCCGGAGCTAAAATCATAGGTTTTGACCTGGATGAGACCTCACTCAAGGAGGCAGCTAAAAGACTGACTGAGTATTCCAGCCGGGTCAAACTTTTTCAAGCTGATTTCAGAAACATGCTGGAATTTAAAAAATTGATACCCTTTGAAGAGGTCAGAGGCCTGCTGGCTGACCTGGGCATCTCTTCATTTCAGCTCGACAATCCCGAGCGCGGTTTTAGTTTTAATCTGGAAGGGCCTCTGGATATGAGAATGGACCAGCGCCAGAAAATCACAGCAGAAAAAATACTTATGTCTTACCCGGAAGCAAGGCTGGCTGAAATTTTCCGAAAGTACGGAGAACTTCATCACACCAGGCTGCTGGCCAGAAAAATTGTCAGCAGCCGCAAACTGGGCCTGCTCAAAACCACTACCGACCTGAAAAACCTGGTTGAGGAAACCTACCGCTGGGTGCCTCAGAAAAACCGACTTCATCCGGCAGCCAGAGTTTTTCAGGCTCTCAGGATTGAGGTCAACCAGGAATTGAAGGGACTGGATGATTTTCTGGAGAACATAGCGCAAAGATGCTTGCCGGGCACCAGACTGGTGGTCATCTCTTTCCACTCACTTGAAGATCGGCTGGTAAAAAGAGCCTTCCAGAGACTGGCTTCCAACCGGGACGGAACCCAGCCTGTAGTCAGAATTATCACCAGAAAACCAGTTCGGCCGACTGCTGAAGAAATAGCCATAAATTCCCGGAGTCACTCAGCCAAACTTAGAGCGGCAGAGAGGATTTGATGGTTAGAAAAAAATACACCTGGAAGCAGCTGGCTGTGGGCTCAGGTCTGGTCATTCTGTTTCTCGGTAATCTGACCTTTTACATCTGGTATCAGAGCGAATCAATCCGTCTTGGGTACGCCATTCATGAACTGGAAATGAAAGCCGAGGTGCTAAAAGAAGAAATCAAGACCCTGGAAGCCAAAAAAGAAACGTTGCTTTCTCTGGAAAGGATTGACCGTATCGCCAGGGAAAAGCTCAATCTGAAAGAGCCCGCGGCTGACCAGGTGATTTTTGAAAAAACAGAAAAGAAGGTAGAAAGATGAGGCTCCTGGTCAACAGAGAAACCGTCTTTTACGGCCGCCACCGCCGAAAAGTCAAGGCTCTTTCTGTCTTTATCCTTCTCTGGTTTCTGGTCATAGCGGTCCGCCTGGTAGAGCTTCAGGTTATTCAGCACAAGAAGCTCAAGGCCGAGGTGATGGAGCAGAGTCAGGATTTGATTACGGTTATGCCCACCCGGGGAACCATCTACGACCGAAATGGTAAAATTCTGGCCAGAAGTCTTCCGGCCGTTTCTGTCTTCTTCTCTCCGGTCAAGACTGAAAGTCTGGAAAGCCAGCTCCGGGGTCTTGAACAGTTAAAAAAGCTTCTGAACCTGTCTGAAACCGACCTGGCCCGGATCAGGGCTTCGGCTCAAAAGAAAAAGCGCTTTATCTGGGTAAAAAGGAAAATTTCTCCCGACCTGGCTGAGCAGGTAAAAAGGCTCAAATTACCAGGAATTTATTTCCTGGAAGAATATAAAAGATTTTATCCGCAAGGCAGCCTGGCCGCTCACGTTCTGGGCGGAGTCAGTATAGATGATACAGGTCTGGCCGGAGTTGAATATTATTACGATTCCCGGTTACGGGGAGAGGAAGGTCAGCAGCTTATAATGAAGGATGCCCGGAGAAGGGAGTTTTATATAGAGACCATCAAAGAAACCAGACCCGGTCATGACCTTTACCTGACCATAGATTCCACGATTCAATACATTGCCGAAAAGGAACTGCGCCTGGCTGTAGAAAGGTTTCAGGCTGACTGGGGAACGGTAGTGATTTCTGTGCCCTGGACCGGAGAAATCCTGGCCATGGCCAGCTACCCGAATTACGACCCCAACTTTTTTCCCCCGCAGGAAAAAGCCATGATGAACCGGGCCATTCAGCACACCTACGAGCCTGGTTCGACAGCCAAGATTGTCACCGCTGCCGCGGCCAGAGAGCTTGGCGGCCTGAGCTGGAACAGTCACTACGACTGCCGTCAGGGCTTTATCGTCTTCGGCGGTACCACAGTCAGAGACCATGTTCGTCTGGGAATCCTGAGTTTTCCTGAAGTCTTCATCCACTCCTCTAACGTGGGGGTGATCAAAATAGCCGAACAGCTGGGAGAAGACCGAATCTATAGGATGTTCAAAACTTTTCGCTTCGGAGAAAAAACTGGCATTGACTTGCCCGGAGAAGAATCCGGTGTAGTCCACCCCCTTGAAAAGTGGCGAAAATCATCACTGCGAGTGGCTATGGGCTATGAAATGGCAGCCACTCCCCTTCAAATCCTGCAGGCCATGAATGTCCTGGCTACCAGTGGTTATTTGGTAAAACCAAAGGTCAGCCTCGACCGCCCCAGACCGCTTCTGCAGTCCGCCGGGAATCTATCGGTAATGACTGAAGAGGCCGAACTCATCCTCAACCCCAAAACCGCCCGCGAACTGGTGGATCTGGTGTTTCGGCAGGTGGTGGAAATCGGAACCGGTCGGCAGGCTTTAATACCCGGCTACACTCTGGCCGGTAAGACCGGAACTACCCAGAAGTTTGATCCTGAACTCCGGGCTTACAACAACTCCAGGCATGTGGCTTCTTTCGTCGGCTTTGTTCCGGCCGACCGTCCTCTCTTTTCCATGGTCGTGGTTATTGACGAACCCAGAGGACCTCTTCATTATGGTGGACAGGTGGCCGCCCCGGTGTTCAGAGAAATAGCCAGGAGGGTTTTGCTTTATATGAACCAGCCTCCGCAGAAACTGCCGGATAACCTGCTGGTTGCCAGAAAAGAAATAATGGATACAGGGGTTACTGACTGAAATGAAGTTGAAGGAAATAGTTAAAGACATTCCGCTGCTCGGCCTTACAGGCCGGGAAGACCTGGAAATTACCGGACTGGCCTATTCCTCCAGGCAGGTTGAGCCGGGCTTTCTGTTCTTTGCCATCAGAGGCCAGAAAGCCGACGGTCATGATTTTATTCCCGAGGCCAGGGAGCGCGGGGCAGTAGCAGTGGTCTCAGAAAGACCTGTCCCTTCAGACCAAGCTCTGACCTGGGTTCAGGTCAGGGATTGCCGGGAAGCCCTGGCTCTCATGGCTGCCAATTTTTATGGCCATCCTTCCTTAGAAATTAAAACACTGGGAGTAACCGGAACCAAAGGTAAAACCACCGTTACCTACATACTGGAATCAATCTTAAAAGCAGCCGGCCATAGCCCAGGGATGGTGGGTACGGTGGAGTACCGCTGGGCAGGCAAGAAAAGGTCGGCTGAACGGACCACCCCTGAAGCCTCCGATATCCAGAAAATGCTGAGGCAGATGGTGGATGAGGGGGTCAGCCACTGTCTGATGGAGGTCTCTTCCCACTCCCTGGAGCTGAAGAGGGTCTACGGTATCGGGTTTGATATTGCCATCTTCACCAATCTGAGCGGAGAACATCTTGATTATCACCTGACCATGGAAAATTATTTTGAAGCCAAAAAGAAGCTCTTTTTCCTGAACCACAAGCGCCAGGCTTCTATCGTCAACATAGATGACCCGTGGGGCGAAAAGCTCCTTTCTGAACTACCGATGAAAACTATCAGCTTCGGTCTTAAGCCCGAAGCTTTAGTCCGCGGGGAAAAATTCCACATCGACCGGAACGAGATGAAAGCTACTGTTTCCTACCCTGGTGGCCAGCTGACTTTTACCACGAACCTCATCGGAAAACACAATTTCTACAACTTTCTGGCCGCCATCTCGGCAGCTCTGGTCTGGTCGGTGCCGGCTGAAGCCATAGTGGAAGGAATTGCCCGGCTTAAATCCGTCCCCGGCCGTTTTGAAATGGTTCCTAACAACCTGGGTCTTAACGTCGTCGTTGATTATGCCCACACTGATGCCGCTCTGGACAACCTCCTGCAGGCTGTCCGCAGCCTTAACCCGAAGAAAATAATCCTGGTGTTCGGTTGTGGCGGAGACCGGGACCGGAGCAAGCGTCCTCGCATGGGAGAAGTGGCAGCCAGACTGGCTGACTGGACGGTCATTACTTCTGACAACCCGCGGTCTGAAGATCCGGAAAAAATAATTTCTGAAATTGAACAGGGTTTTCAAAAGCTCGGCAATCACAACTACGAAAAAATCGTTGACCGGAAAAAAGCCATCGAAACAGCACTCAGGCTGGCCAGAAAAGGCGATTGGGTAGTGATTGCCGGTAAAGGTCACGAGAATTACCAGATTTTTAAGGACAGAACCATAGTTTTCAGCGATGTTGAAGTTGCTAAAGAGGTTATGGATTACCTGGAGAAAAAATAAGATGACCGGATTGCGCCTTTCCGACATTGCCCGGCTGATGCGGGGAACTCTGCTTCAGGGTAATCCGGAAGCTGTAGTTTCTTCCTTTATCTTTGACTCCAGGGAAGCCACTCCCGGTTCGTTCTTTTTTGCTCTTAAAGACAAGCGAGACGGTCATCTGTTTGTTAAAGATGCTTACGAGAGAGGAGCCAGTGCAGCCTGTATTTCCGAAAGAATTTCCGGCCTGCCCATTGATTTCGGCCTTATTCTGGTAGAAGACACCCTGAAGGCTCTGCAGACCCTGGCTGGAAAACTCCTGGCTCAAAGCCAGCTTAAAGTGGTCGGGATTACCGGAAGCATAGGAAAGACTTCAACCAAAGAATTTACCGCCCGGCTGTTGTCTGAAAAATTCAAGGTGTTAAAATCCCCGGGCAATTTTAACAACCAGATAGGCCTTCCCATTTCCATACTGTCCATGAAAAATACCGATCAGGTTGCTATCCTGGAAATGGGCATGAACCATCGCGGAGAAATAAAACGCCTTACCGAAATAGCGCCACCTGATGTTGCTGTTCTAACCGGTGTGGCTCCAGTTCATCTGGAATTCTTTCGCGACCTGGAAGAAATCGCTCTGGCCAAACAGGAAATCCTGGAGGGAGCAAGAGACGGAGCCGTGGCCGTTCTCAATGGAGACGACCCAAGAGTGAGAAAAATGGCTGCTGAATACAAAAAGGGGCCGGTGATTTTTTACGGCTGCTCACCCGATTGCCAGGTCAGGGCTGAAAACCTCCAGTCCCTGGGGTGGGATGGGTGGAGTCTGGACCTGATTTATGGACGGGAAAGAACTTCCCTCCGGGTTCCCTTTCTCAATCAGGCTTTGGTCTTTAACCTTCTGGCCGCCTGTGCCGTAGCTTTTTCTTTCGACCTGAAGCTTGCTGATTTTTACCCAGCCTTTTCTGACCTGCCGCTCGTTGAGCAACGCGGCCAGATGCTCCGGCTTAAGAACGAAATAAGCATATATGATGACTCCTACAATTCCAACCCGGTTGCCCTGGACTGGGTATTAAAAAGCCTTGGCCGGATTCCGGCCCGCCGCAAAATTGCTGTCCTCGGTGATATGCTGGAACTCGGCCCCCAGGAAATCGAGTTTCACCGGCAGGCCGGCAAGACTGTGGCCCAATCAGGTTGGGATTATCTGGTAACCGTAGGCTTAAGAGCCAAACATATGGCCGAAGGAGCGGTTGAAAACGGTTTAGGTGGTGGTAATATATCTTCTTTTTCTGAAGCTTCAGAAGTCGGCCCCTGGCTTAAAACCTTTCTTAAACCCAGCGATTTTCTCCTGGTGAAAGGTTCCCGCGGGCTGGCTCTGGAAAAGATTATCAATTTTTTGAAAAACGAACTGGAGGACTGAGGTGCTGTACTGGCTGCTGGTTCCTTTAAGAGAGTACTTTTTCTTCTTTAACGTATTTCGATATATAACTGTCCGCACCGCTCTGGCCGGAATCACCGCTCTGGCTATCATGTTCATCCTGACTCCCCTGTTCATCAAACTGCTTCGAAAACACCAAGTGGGTCAGGAAATTAGAGAAGAAGGTCCTTCCACCCACCAGGCCAAGAGAGGAACGCCCTCAATGGGAGGAGTGATGATAATCGGAGCCACTCTGACCTCATCTCTGCTCTGGGGAAACCTGGAAAATATTTACCTCTGGCTGGCTGTAGCCGGGTTGCTCCTGTTCGGAGTTATAGGTTTTGCTGACGATTTCATCAAATTCCGGAGCCGTCGTTCCCTCGGGCTAAAAGCCGGACAGAAACTTGGCCTCCAGGTTATAGCCTCAGCAGTCATAGCTCTAGTGCTGGTAATCGGGGGTTTTAAGGGCTGGTTTAACCTTCATTTAACCTTTCCATTTTTTAAAGAATGGACGCCCTATCTGGGTTGGTTTTATTTGCCCTGGATTCTTTTCATTCTGGTTGGTTCTTCAAACTCCGTCAACCTGGCTGATGGGCTTGACGGGCTGGCAATCGGTCTGACCTTGATTGCTTCAGTGGCTCTGACGGCTTTAACTTATGTGGCCGGACATGCTGTCTGGTCTCAGTATCTTAACATCCCCCGGGTGCCGCTGGCCGCCGAACTGACCGTTTTTGTGGGAGCCCTGTCAGGGGCCTGCCTTGGTTTTCTCTGGTTTAACTGCCATCCGGCTGAAATTTTTATGGGAGACGTGGGAGCTCTGTCTTTGGGAGGAACACTGGGGCTCATTGCCATTCTCATCAAGCAAGAATTCCTTCTCTTTACGGTGGCCGGCGTTTTTATCCTGGAAGCTCTTTCGGTTATGCTTCAGGTCTCTTATTTCAAGCTCTCTGGTGGCAAAAGAATCTTTCGCATGGCACCCCTTCACCACCATTTTGAGCTGGTGGGCTGGCCGGAAGAAAAAGTGGTCATCCGCTTCTGGATTATCGGAATTATCTTTGCCCTGTTCAGCCTGACCACTCTCAAGTTGAGGTAAAAATGAACCTGAAAGATAAAAAAGTCGTGGTCATTGGGTTCGCCAGAACCGGCCAGGCTCTCTGCGATTTTCTGCTGGAACAGGGAGTAACCTGGTTGGTAGTTAACGACCGAAAGCCAGAAAATCAACTTGAAAAAGTAGCTGAATACAGAAAAAAAGGGATCAGGTTTGAAACCGGTGGCCACCGACTGGAGCTTTTTCTTGAGGCTGACCTGGTGGTGGTTAGCCCCGGGGTCCCGCCGCTTCCAGAAATTCTGGAAGCTCGTTCCCGGGGAATCAGAGTTATTTCGGAAATTGAACTGGCCTATGAGTTTCTTAAGGGCCGAACTATCGGCATCACCGGTTCTAACGGAAAATCAACCACCACCACTCTGATTTACCAGATGCTGAAAGCCAGCGGTCTAAGGACTCATCTTACCGGCAATATTGGAACTCCGCTTGTTTCCTTCGTTAAAAAATCCAGACCAGACCACTGGATAGTGACGGAAATTTCCAGTTTTCAGCTGGAATTTACCGAAAAATTCCGGACCGACATCTCTGTTTTTCTGAACATTTCGCCCAACCACCTCGACTGGCACAAAACCTACGAGAACTACATTCAGGCCAAGAAGAAACTATATACTCAGCAGCTTCATTCCGATAGGGCAGTCATAAACCGGGACGATCCGATTCTCTGGTCCTGGAGAAAGGATAAAACCATCGAACTCTATGCTTTCAGCCGAAAGCATGAAGTACCCCGGGGTTGCTACCTCAAGGACTCAACTCTCTGGTTGAAGCTTGGGGAAGAACTTCCGGTGATAAAAACTCGGGACATAAAACTGCGAGGGGTTCACAATCTGGAAAACATCATGGCTGCCATCGTTGCCGCCCGCCTGGCCGGAGCTAATCTGACAGCCATCAGGAAAACCATCAGGGGGTTTAAAGGGCTGGAACACCGCCTGGAAGAAGTCCAAAACATAAACCGGGTCCTGTTCGTCAACGACTCCAAAGCCACTACCGTAGCTGCCACCATCAAAGCAGTTCAGAGTTTTGACCGTCCAATTGTTCTTATCCTCGGGGGGCGCGACAAAGGGGGAGATTTCTCCCCCTTGCGTCGCGCGTTAAAAAACAAAGTTCGAAAAGTCCTTCTGATCGGTGAAGCCAAAGAAAAGATAAAAAAGGCTATTGAAGGAATCTGTCCCATAGAAGAAGCCAGCACCTTCAAAGAGGTGGTTGAAAAGAGTTACCAGTCAGCCAGACCGGGAGATGTGGTACTGCTGGCCCCGGCCTGCACTTCCTGGGATATGTTCAGAAATTTTGAGGAAAGAGGCAAACTTTTCAAAAAAGAAGTAAATCTTCTGGCCAGAAAGGTTTTAAGGGGAAAAGCAGGATGATGGAGACCTTCAAGAGGTTTGGTTTTGACAAAATACTTTTTATTAACACCATCTTTCTGCTAATTCTCGGCATAATAATGGTCTTCAGTTCATCTGCCATTCTGGCCGGGGAGAAATACCGTCAGAGCTTCTATTTTCTGACCCAGCAGATAATGGCTGCGGCCTTTGGCCTGGTTCTAATGCTCCTGGTAGCTTCCATCAAAAGCCCCTTATTCACCCTTACTAGGCTGGTTTATCTGCTTACCGCCTTTACCTTCATTCTGCTGTTGCTCTGTCTGGTCATGCCTCCCATTGCTAATGCCCATCGCTGGGTGCAGTTTTTTGGAGTGCGTTTCCAGCCTTCAGAACTGGCCAAGGTGGTGATTGTCCTTTTTCTGGCTAATTATCTATCCAGAAAATCTGAAACCATTAACGAGTGGAAAACCCTGATGGTTCCAGTCGGGGTGGTTTTGATGTTCGTTCTGGTCATTATCCTGGAGCCAGACTACAGCACAGCAGCTTTAATTTTTCTTATAGCTGCCATCATGCTTTACTTGGGTGGAGTCAAGCTCAAGTACTTCGCCCTCCCGGCTCTGGCCGGACTAATCATTTTTTTAATTTTTCTTTTCTCGGCCGATTACCGAATGAACCGAATCCATGGTTTCCTGTCGCCAGAAAAGGATCCTCTGGGAAAGGCTTTTCAGGTTCGCCAGTCCAAGCTGGCTGTGGGAGCCGGGGGGCTACTCGGCGTCAGCATCGGAGCTTCTACTCAGAAGCTCTATTTCCTGCCCTGTGCCCACACTGATTTCATCTTCGCCATAATCGGTGAGGAAATCGGGCTACTGGGAACGATGTTCACCACCATTCTCTTCCTGGTTTTCCTGCTGCGGGGACTTAAAATAGCCAGTCAGACAACCAATCCCAACTACCAGCTGATTGCCTATGGTTTGACCCTCAGCATAACCATTCAAGCCCTATTGAACATCAGTGTGGTTCTGGGTCTGAGTCCACCCACCGGGATTCCTCTGCCTTTCATTTCTTTCGGACGCTCGGCCCTGGTCTGCAACCTGCTGGCCGTGGGTATAATGCTGAACATTTCCCAGAGAAAACTGGAGGTTAATCCAAGCCTATGAGCAGAACAACGGTCATCATCAGTGGCGGAGGTACAGGGGGACACCTCTACCCTGCCCTGGTGGTTGGTCAGAAGATGAAGCAGCTCCAGCCTGACCTCCGACTGGTCTATGTCGGGAGCTCACGTCCGGTGGAAAGAAAAATAATGGCCGGCCAAGTGTCTGATTTCCTGACCCTGCCCGTGGAAGGATTGAAAGGGCTGGGCTGGAAAAAAATTCGTGGCCTGGCCCTTCTGCCTCTGGCTTTCATAAAATCTCTCTGGATTCTGCTTAAGTTTCGACCGGCCCTGGTTATTGGTGTAGGTGGATTCAGTTCTGGACCAATTGTCCTTCTGGCTGCCCTCTTAAAAAAACCAACGGTTATTCTGGAGCAGAATGCTCTCCCCGGGTTTACCAACCGATTGCTCAGCCGCTTCGTGGATATGGTAGTAATTTCTTTTGAAAGTTCAGCCGCCTGCTTCGGGAAAAAAGCTGTTCTGCTGGGAAATCCAGTTCGAGAAGAATTTTATCACCTGCCTCCTAAAAAAAGAGAGGAAAATCTAACCATCCTGATTTTTGGTGGCAGCCAGGGTTCAAAATTCCTGAACGATGGCCTGATAGCCAGCTTAGAGCTATTGCAGCCGATAAAAGACCGGATTTTCATCTACCATCAAACCGGAGAAAAAGACCTCGGTCGGGTGAGCAATGCCTACAAAGAAAGGGGCTTCACTCAGGTGGTGGCTGGAGCTTATTTTTCGCCAATGGCCGATTATTTTGCCAGGGCTGACCTGGTCATCTGCAGAGCCGGAGCTACTACCTGTGCCGAGCTAATAGCAGCCACTAAGCCGGCTATTTTGGTTCCCTTTGCTGGAGCAGCCGACAATCACCAGGAATACAACGCCCGGGAACTGGAAAAAGCCGGTGGGGCTGAAGTCATTCTGGAAAAAGATTTCACTCCAGAATTACTGGCAAAAAAGATTGAACATTATCTTATCCATAAAGAAGAACTGGACCGGATGGAAGAAAACCTCAAACCTCTCAGACGGGAAAAGGTGGCTGAAAAAATCGCCAATCTGTGTCTTCAAAAGTTGAAGCCGTCCGGAAGGAGGTCGCAGTGGTAAAGAGCCCGGCAGCAAAAAGAGGTTACCGGAAGCTCAACCGGATTCATATGGTGGGAATTGGCGGTACCGGCATGTGTGGAATAGCCGAAGTTCTGCTTAACCTCGGCTATCAGGTCTCAGGCTCTGACCTTCAGGATAACGAAGCCACTGCCAGGCTGGCCCGGCTGGGAGCCAGGATTCACCTCGGACATTCAGCCGAAAATGTCCGGGGGGCTGATGTAGTGGTTATTTCTTCAGCCGTCCGGGAGGACAATATTGAGGTGGTTCAGGCAAAAGCCTTAAAGATTCCCGTAATTCCCAGGGCTGAAATGCTGGCTGAGTTAATGAGGATGAAATACGGGATTGCAGTAGCTGGAGCCCACGGCAAAACTACCACTACTTCCATGACCGCTCTGGTACTGGAAGAAGCTGGCTACGACCCAACCATCATTGTCGGGGGCCGGCTCAATACCATCGGAGCCAACGCCAAACTGGGCGGCGGTGACTTCATCGTGGCCGAAGCCGACGAAAGCGACCGCTCTTTCTTGTATCTATCTCCTTTTATAGCAGTGCTGACTAACGTAGATGAAGAGCACCTTGACCAGTACGGAAACCTGGAGGAAATTAAAAAGACTTTCATCAACTTTGCCAACAAGGTTCCTTTCTATTGTCCGGTGATACTCTGCCTGGACGACCCCAACCTGCAGAGTATCATTCCATTTATAGAAAGAAAAATAATCACTTACGGCTTTTCTTCTCAGGCTGACCTTCAGGCCAGGGATTTTTCTTTTTCCGGGTTTTCCAGCCAGTCCACCCTGCTGGCCTTCGGAAAAAAGCTTGGCCGGATGAAGTTAAACGTTCCCGGAAAACACAACATCCTGAATGCCATGGCAGCAGCAGCAGTTGGTCTGGATCTGGAAATTCCGGTTCGCACCATACTTCGGGCCCTCGAAAACTACACCGGAACCGGCCGGCGGTTCGAGCTCAAAACAACAATTCGGGACATAATGATAATTGAAGATTACGCCCATCACCCCACCGAAATCAAAGCTACCCTGGAAGCTGCCCGAACTGGCTGGGACAGAAGACTGGTGGTAGTTTTCCAGCCGCACCGCTATACCAGGCTGGCCAGTTTAATGGCTGATTTTGCCACCTCCTTCAATCAGGCAGATTTATTACTGGTAACCGAAATCTATCCAGCTGGAGAAGACCCGATTCCCGGGATTAACGGCCAGGCTCTCTACGAAGCCATCCAGAATTTCGGACATAAGAACGTAGTCTACGAACCGCGGCTGGCGAACCTGCCTGTCCGGCTGGTCGAACTGCTTGAACCAGGAGACCTGTTACTGGTCCTGGGGGCTGGAAACGTTAACCGAATAATTCCTGAAATTATAAAACTTCTGGAGGGGGGAGAGTAAAATGGCTGTAGAAAACAGATATCCCTTAAACCAGGTTCTGCCCATAGACTCTCACCTATTCCACCGTCCCAGAAATAGCGTCGGGCTAAAACTCAGAAATCAAAAGAAAATCATCAGGGCCAGGCATATAATTATTTTCTTCTTAGGGGTGGTGTTTTTATTCTTTGGCCTGGCTGAAGCTTATTACTACGTTATCACCTGCGAACAATTAAAAATTAATCAGGTTAACGTGAGCTCGCCGAGCCCCGAGCTTAAACAAACAGTGGAAAATTATTTTCAGGGGCGAAACCTGGGCAACATTCTGCTCTGCAATCTAAACTATCTTCGTCTGAGTCTGTCTTCCATCCCTGGAGTTAAAGAAGTCCGGGTAGAAAAAATCCTGCCCTCAACCCTGAAGGTAGAAGTTTTTCCCAGAACTCCCAGAGTCTATCTCTTCCGGAGTGGTTACTACCATTTAGCGGATGAAGAGGGGATGGTCATAAAAAGTTTTGCTCAGCTGCCCGATGATTTATTTCCAGTTATCGAAGATGAAGAAAATTTTTTCCGCTTCAGCAGGCAGAAAGTACAGACGGCCTGCCGGACGCTTGAAAGCTTAAGGGAAGAAGCCAGGACTCTGGTTAAGCGGATCAGGTTCCAGAAAACCGGGCTGATGGAGGTTGAGCTCGATGGGGACCCGGTCAGACTGTACCTGGAAGAAGATAACTTTGCCGAACAGTTGAATTACTACCTCTGCAATCGGGAAACCTGGACCAACCAGTTCGGACCTCTGGAGTATGTGGATTTGAGGATAGAAGGTCGGGCCTATCTCAAACCTTTAACTATTTCGGCTTCAAACCCCAGAGTTCAGAAAAAGGAGGTTAGCTAATGGCCAGAAATAATTACCTGGTCGGGCTGGACATCGGAACCAGAAAAACGGTGGCCATAATCGGCGAAATAACTGAAGAGCAGAAAGTAGAAATTATTGGAATAGGAGTGGCTGAATCCCGGGGAATCAGAAAAGGAGTGGTGGTTAACCTGGACCAGACTATCTCAGCCATCAAGCGGGCTCAGGAAGAAGCTGAGCTGATGGCCGGAGTGGAAATTGATGCCGCCTATGTCGGTATTTCCGGTTCCCACATCAAGAGCTTTAACAGCCGCGGGGTAGTGGCGGTCTCCGGAAAAAATAGGGAAATTTCCCGGGAAGACATCCGAAGAGTCATCGACCAGGCTCGAGCCCTGTCCATTCCTCCCGATAGGGAAATTATCCATATCATCCCCCAGGAATTCATCGTCGATGAACAGGATGGAATAAAAGACCCCCTGGGAATGAGTGGAATAAAGCTTGAAGTCAATGTCCATATCGTAACCTCAGCCATAACTTCCCTTCAGAATCTGAAGAACTGCCTGGACCGGGCAGGAATCGGTATCCAGGAAATTGTCCTGAATCAGATTGCCACCAGCCAGGCTGTACTCACCCATGACGAACGGGAGCTGGGAGTTGGCCTGATAGACATCGGAGCCGGAACAACCGAGGTGGCCATCTTTGAAAGAGGCGCTCTGTGGTACACTTCAACCATCCCACTGGGGGGTGATAATTTTACAAACGACATAGCCGTCGGGTTGAGAACCCCCATCCCGGATGCGGAAAAAATCAAGAAAAAGTACGGCTGTGTAGCTCTACCGGTAACCGAGGACCAAGACACTATAGAAGTGCCGACCGTGGGGAAAGGCCGTAAGTCCAGAGTTCTCTCCCGGCAGATTCTGGCCGACATCATCCAGCCCAGAGCCGAAGAAATCTTCCGTCTGGTCGACGCTGACATCAAAAGAATGGGTTATGAAAAATCGCTGAACTCCGGGATTGTTCTGACCGGCGGCACAGCTCTTCTTGACGGCCTGGAAGAGGTAGCGGAAGAAATCTTCGATCTTCCCGTCAGGCGTGGCGACCCTAATTATATTGGTGGACTGATTGACCGCGTCAGCACCCCTGATTACGCCACCGCCGTCGGGCTAATTCTTTATGGCTACAACCAAATCCTGGAACGCGGTTTTTCCAGGGATAAAAAGAAAGGCTTCTGGACCAGGATTAAAGACTGGTTCAATGAGTAAGGAGGGTAAAATGGGAAACGACTTCGGCGGCAAAATAAAATTTCACCTGGCAGAAGACCTCCCTGCAGCTAAAATCAAGGTGATTGGCATAGGCGGTGGAGGAGGAAATGCGGTTAACCGGATGATTGAATCAGGCATTGAGGGAGTGGAGTTCATTGCTGTCAACACCGACCGCCAGGCTCTGAACAACAACCGGGCCCATCTGAAAATCCAGATAGGAAGCAAACTTACCAAGGGCCTGGGCTCGGGCGGCGACCCTGAGGTCGGACGGCAAGCAGCCCAGGAAGATACTGAACAACTGGCAGAAATTCTGGAAGGTTCTGACATGGTCTTTCTGACCACTGGGCTGGGCGGAGGAACCGGAACTGGAGCCACTCCGGTTATCGCTCACTTAGCTTCGGAAATGGGTGTCCTGGTCATCGCCATAGTCACCCTGCCCTTTGCCTTCGAAGGAAAAATCCGAGCCCGCAATGCGGAACGTGGCCTGCAGGAGCTGAAATCAGTAGTGGACACAGTCATTGCCATACCCAACCAGCGCCTGATTGAAACCGTCAACCTTAACACTACCATTCCAGAAGCCTTCAAGATGGCCGATGATGTCCTGAGGCAGGCTGCTCAAGGCATTTCCGACCTGATTACCAGGCCAGGCCTTATCAATCTGGACTTTGCCGATGTTAAATCAATCATGAAAGGCATGGGCATGGCCTTTATGGGCACCGGAATAGCCTCCGGCGAAAGCCGGGCAGTGGAAGCTGCTCAAAAAGCTATCAGCAGTCCCCTGCTGGTTGATACTTCAATTGAGGGAGCCCGAGGGGTTTTGATTAACATCACCGGCGGCAAAGATATGACCCTTCATGAAGTTTCAAAAGCAGCCCAGCTCATAACCAGCCTGGCTGACCCGGAAGCCAACATTATTTTTGGCACTGTCCTTGATGAAAACATCACCGAGACCATAAAAGTCACGGTCATCGCCACCGGCTTTGACCGAAAGAAACCAAAGACTGCTACGCCAGACGAGCTGAGAAAGTCGAACTTCCGAACCCAGAACCAGCCCTCGATTCCAGTCAATCAGGAAACTCCTCCTTATCTCTTTGAGCCCCAGGGTTCGGCAGGCCTGGCCCCAGCCATGGAGCCTCCATCTCCCGGAATTGACTGGAAGGAACTGAACACCCCAGCATTTATCCGAAAAACCCGACAGCTTTCCCTTAGGAAAACCCCCAATGATTTACGCTGACCTGGTAGTGGCTGACCTCAGCCAGCTGGTTACCTGCTCAGGCCCGGTGCCCCGAACCGGCCCGGCCATGAAAGACGTTGGTCTTCTGGAAAAAGCCTGGATTGCTGGTTTCAGGGGTAAAGTAGTTTTTGTCGGTAAGGAGAAGGAATTCAAAGCCCGGGTCACTCTGTCTGACGATGCCAGGATAATTAGTGGGTCAGGTCTGGTTGGTCTGCCGGGGCTGGTGGACTGTCACACTCATCTACCCTTTGCCGGCGACCGGGCTGGTGAGTTTTCGCTGCGACTTCAAGGCTACACCTATCAGCAACTGGCGGCCATGGGTCTGGGCATCCAGACTACAGTCAAAGCCACAAGAGAAGCCAGCCCTGAGGAATTAAAAAAACTCTGCCTTAAAAGACTGAAAACTATGCTGCTCGGTGGCACCACTACAGTGGAAGCCAAAAGCGGCTATGGTCTCAACCTGAAAGATGAAATCAAACAGCTGGAAGTAGTGGAAGAATTGAAAAAACTACAGCCCATCAGCCTGGTTTCAACCTTTATGGGCGCCCACGAAATTCCACCCGAGTTCAAAGCTGACCGTCGGTCTTATGTTGACCTCCTTAAAAACCATATTATGCCAGAAGTTAAAAGGCGTAATCTGGCAGAATTTTTTGACATCTTCTGTGAACCAACCTTCTTCAACCTGGAAGAAACCAGGGAACTGGCCGAAGCGGCCCTGAGCCTGGGCTATAAACTCAAAATTCACTCTGACGAGTTCGTACCCATCGGAGGAACCGAGCTGGCGGTGGAACTCGGAGCTTGTTCAGCCGAGCATCTGATTAACATCACTCCACAGGGAATCGAACAGCTCAGCCGCAGTCAGACGGCAGCAGTACTCCTTCCGGGCGTATCTTTTTTCCTCATGATGGATAAAAAAGCCCCGGCCCGGCAATTGCTGGAGGCCGGAGCCATAGTGGCTCTGGCCAGCGATTTCAATCCTGGAAGCTCTCATCTCATTTCCATGCTCTTTGTTCTTCAGCTAGGTGTTTTCACTCTCAGACTGAGCGTGGAAGAGGCCATCAACGCCTGCACCATAAACGCCGCCTATGCTATCGACCGTCACCAGAACTGCGGTTCACTTCAACCGGGAAAAGACTTTGACCTGATTCTTTGTGAGATACCTTCGTACCTTTACTTAGCTTATGAACTTGGAAGAAATCCGGTAAAAACAGTCATAAAGCACGGAAGAGTGGTTGTGGAAGACAGTCGCCCCACCGTTGATTTTAGTTGAAATTCTATACCGCCCTGGAGTTTTTTAAAATCCGGTTTAAAAGCCAAACCTCAGCTGCTGAGCTAACCTGAAGTTTTTTCCCATACTGGACGAGAATTATGAGGAGAAAAGACTGATAGGCTAGGGCTGTTCAGGACTTTGGAGGCTAAAAACCTGGTAAAAAATTACGGTTGAGTCAATATGAACTGGCTATAATATTACCTGACAGACCATTATGGATTTTTTTTTATAATTTCATACCGTTACTGGGGAAAATCAGGTTTTTTCACTCGAGCAACCCTTCCTGAAAATTAGAGACCTCACCCGAAAAAGTTTTTTCTAAAAAAATAAGAGCGGAATATTCCTTAAAACGTGAAGTTCTGTAGACCTTAGCCTTTCCTTTCCAGATTGCGTTTTCTGATGTACAGGAAAAGTTCTATAAGATCTCTTCTGGTTAATTCAGCTGTTTCTACGGCAAAGGCCGTTGAACGGTACAGGTCCCAGTCATTCCGGATTTCAGCTGGAAGATTCAGGTTGAGGTGGAGCTGGCTTCCGGGCGTAAGATAAAAGACCGAGGGACCAACCAGAACCCCGCTTTCCAGAAGCTTTTCTGTAGTTTCTATGATTTCTTCTTTAGTCTGGCCGGGAAGTCCGAGAATCAAATAAACCGTAACAAAAAAACCCTTTTTTCTGGCAGCTTTTAACAAACTGAAGAAGGCTGCTTCATCCTTTTTCTGCGGCCGATGGTGCCTTTCTCTTAGAGCTGGATTTCCCGAAACCCAGGACAGGTCCAGCTTCCTGACCCCGGCTTGCTTCATCAGAGCCAGAAGGTTTTCGTCCAGGTTTTCATAGCTCAGACCGTTCATAAAAGTGAGCTCGCAGCCCTGAAGCACTTCATCCGAAGCCACAGCTTTCAGAAAATCTTCAAACCAATTGCGGTCGTAAGAAAGATTGTCATCTTCAAAATTGAACAACCTGACCTCGCGGTTAAGGTAATTCCAGCGCATTTCCTTAAGAACCGATGACACCGGGCGGTAATCCACCCGACTCCCGAACACCAGGGAGATATTACAGAAAGAGCACCGGTGGGGGCAGCCCCGGCTGGCCTGGAGTGAAATATAATTCTTCTTCCCGATACGGTAAGCTTCGGGCCTTAGCAGGTGATGGGCTGGCCAGAGCTTTTTCCACTCCAGTTCCTCAGCTGGAGCTTCGAGAAAAGACTCCCCGCCGAAACTTTCCTGGAGCAGCTTTGGAAGGCCAAACTCAGCCAGTCCGGAGAAGATTTCCACCCCGGGAAGCTTTAGTCTGACTTCTTCCTGGCAACAGGTAGCCTGATTCCCACCTATTACTATCGGAATATGGTATTTTTCAGTCAGAGCTTCAACCAGTTCCTCTACCGTACTGAAATAGGCAGCAAAAGAGCTGTTGAGGCCGATTAAATCCGGGCCGGCCGCTTCCACCTTTTCCAGAATCTTCTCCAGTGGTAATCCGAACCGCTGATAGTATCGGAAGAAGCCGGGTTGACCTAGATAGGATCTCAAATAAGCAAATTTTTCGGGCAACGGCAGGATTTTCTTTCGGAGCGGGCTGAGACAGTCTAAAATTTCAACCAGGAAGCCCAGTTTTTCCATAACTGAAGCCACATAGAGCAGACCCAGAGGATAGAGCCGGATGGGTGTAGTATAAAAATCTTCAAGAGGCGGCTGAATCAGCAAGACCTTTTTCATATTTTCTGAAAAAAGGCAAACAACTCAATCTTTTAACCTGGCCCGCCAGTAAAAATAAGCTGGAATGCCCAGCATGATAATGCCCAGACCGGCCAGCGAATTCCAGAATTCTTTGACCAGAGAATTCACTGAAATCAGAATGGCGGCCATCACAAACAAAGCTGGTGTCAGAGGATACCCCCAGGTTTTATAGGGCCGGGGCAGGTCCGGTCTTTTTCGCCTCAAAATGAAAACCGCGGCTCCGGTCAGCCCGAAAAACAACCACTGACCAAAAACCACATAAGTAAAGAGCTGTTCAAATGTTCCGGTCAGGCTTAACCCGATACTCCACAGACTGATGGCAATAATGGAAACATGCGGGGTAAAAAACCGGGGGTGAACACTGGCAATTTTCTGAAAAAACACTTTATCTCTGGCCATGGCAAAATAGACCCGGGGGGAGCAGAGTAGATTCTGATTAGCCGCCCCCATTATCGAAAAAAGAATAACCAGAGAGATAATTGAGGCTCCGGCCGGCCCGACCGCTACCTGCATAGCTTCGGCCGCCACCCGTGGAGTCCGGGCAATAAGCGAAGCCGGCAGAACGTAAAGATAGGCCAAATTAGCCAGAAGATAAAGCCCGATGACTGCTCCCAGCCCGATTAAGATTCCGAGCGGTAGATTGCTCCCGGGGTTTTTCACTTCACCAGCACTATAAGTGGCTGATTCCCAGCCTTTGTAGGCCCAGAAGGTGGCCACCAGAGCCACCCCAAAGGCGCTCAAAAGGTCAAGAGAAAATTTTTCCGGTTGTGGATTAAGGAAATTATCTGGATTGCCTTTACCAAAAATAAAAATAGCCCCGCAGATACCAATGATAGCTCCGGTTTTAATAAGGGTCAGGAGGTTCTGCAGGTTAGCTCCCCAGCGAACGCCAACGTAATTAACTGCCGCCAGAAAAAGAATGAAGCCCACAGCTACTAACTTGGAAGTCCAGGGAGACATTTTGAAGAAATAAGGCAGATAATTGGCGGAAAAAGCCACGGCCAGAGTGGCAATTGCTCCGGAATCAATAACCAGAAAAAGGGTCCAGCCAAAGAGGAACGAAAGCAAGGGACCGTAAGCTTCGCGCAGATAGATGTACATCCCGCCGGCCTCTGGCAGAGCAGCACCCAGCTCGGCAAAGGTCAGAGCTCCAAGAAAACTCAGAAAGCCGCCAACCACCCAGACCAGCAAAACCAGAAGTGGAGATTCAACCTCCTGAGCGATTTTGGCCGGGACCAGAAAGATGCCCGAACCAATCACTCCACCGATGACAATAGAGACAACATCCAGCCGGCTCAATACTCTCGGAAGACGGCAAGTAAGCCCGACTTCAGATTTAATTAAATTCTCTGCCATTGGACCCTTACCCATAATAATTTTTCCTAATTTTATCAGCCTGCTGGTTAAAGAGCAAAGATTTTCGTCTTGAGTCTGAAAACTTAAAACCGATCAAGTATTCGATACTGAACTGCTTCAGCCACAGCAGCGGGTGAAAGATTTGCCTCGCCGTTCAGGTCAGCAATGGTCCTGGCCACTTTGAGAATTCGGTCGTAAGCTCGGGCACTGAAACGGAACTTTTTCATGGCAGTTTCCAGAAGTTCAGCGGCTGACCTCTCCAGGTGGCAGTGCTGCCTGATATCACGGGAAGTCATTTGGGCATTAGCGAATATTTTTCGTCCTCGGTATCTTTCAAGCTGCCTTTGTCTGGCAGATGAGACTCGCTTTCTGATTTCAGCAGAGGGTTCCCCAGCCGGGCGACAAACTATATCCTGGTATTTAACCGCTGGAACTTCTATTTGAATATCAATCCGGTCCAGAAGCGGTTTGGAAAGTCTGGAGTAATACTTTCTTCTCTGAAGTTCGGTACAATCGGTTTCCAGAGCCGAGCCCAGGAAAATCTCGGCACAGGGGTTCATAGCCGCAACCAGCATAAAACAGCAGGGAAAGGTCAGAGTGGAAGCCACCCTGGAGACGGTAACCTGACCATCTTCCAGTGGTTGTCTTAGACTTTCCAGAGCCTGCCGGCTGAATTCCGGGAACTCATCCAGAAACAATACACCGCGGTGAGCCAGGCTGACCTCGCCCGGCCGGGGAAAATTACCCCCACCTATCAGACCGGTATCAGTTATGGTGTGGTGCGGCGCTCGGAAAGGACGCTGGCTAATGGCCGCCCGTTCGGCCAGCAGACCGGCGATGGAATATATCCTGGTTACCTCTATAATTTCTTCAAAGGTCATTTCAGGCAAGATGGTAGGTAACCTCCGGGCCAGCATGGTCTTTCCAGAGCCGGGCGGCCCAATCATCAAAATATTATGGCCTCCGGCTGCCGCCACTTCCAGGGCTCTTTTAGCCTGCTGCTGACCGCGGACCTCCGAAAAATCAACCTCGAAGATAGGCTCCCCGATTAATTCTGTCAATTCGTAAGAGCAGGGGACGATATCAGCCGCATTGTTTAGCAGCCTCACTACTGCGTTCAAATGGTCTATCCCATAGACAGGAGTTTCTCTAACCAGAGAGGCTTCTCTCTCATTTTTTCTGGGGAGAACTAACCCTCGCAATTTTTTCTGAGCCACCAGCAGAGAGATGGGCAGAGCCCCGCGGATGGACTTCAGGCAGCCCTCCAGGGTCAGCTCGCCCACGAAAATGAACTCAGTTAAAGGGCTGACCGGAACCACTCCCAGAAAAGCCAGCAGCCCCAGGGCAATCGGCAGGTCAAAAGCTGAGCCTTCCTTTTTCCGAGAGGCTGGGGCTAAATTAATAATTATTTTTTTTGCGGGAAAATCAAAGCCGCAATTACGAAGGGCCGCCCTTACCCTTTCCTTACTCTCTTTGACCGCGGCATCAGGAAGGCCGACGATTATAAAGGCCGGAAGACCGGGCGAGATATCCACTTCAACTTCAACCGGATAGGCCTCTATTCCATGAAGAGAAGCGCTTAAAATTCTTATCAGCATGGTGCTGATAAAAAGGACGGCAACCAAAGGGGTTAATTCTCAGGGAAAACAGAATTTTACTTTTTCCTGGTCAGACCAAACTCTCGTGAGAGTCGTTCTATTTCCTGTTCAATGTCTTCAATGGATTGGACTTTTATTTTGGTTGTGGGAAAAGGAGTCTCATCTCCGGGTTTGACAAAATCTATTTTAACTTCGGGCTGCTTTTTTTCGGCTTTTTTCCGGCTAGAAGTTTCAAGGGTTGCTCTGGCTTCGAGCGGTGAGGTAATAACCTCAGCCGGTTGAAATTCATGGGTTTGGGAAACTTCAGCACTGGGCATTTTTTCGCCCAGAACTTTGGCTCTGACTGCTGGCACGGTCAAACGGGCTATCTCTTTGAGTGTTTCCAGTACTCCCCGGCCGTTAATGGCCTCAGCTTCAATGTATGGCACATTGCGGTGATTCAGAAGGCGGTTTAAAGTTTCCACCGGAATAAGGTTTGGCAGATCTCTCTTATTATACTGAAAAACTAGCGGAATCTGGTTCAGGTCGATGTTAAGAGAAAGGCAGTTTTTTCTCAGCCCCTCAAAACTTTCCAGGTTGGCCTCAAGCAGGGGCAGCTGAGAATCAGCCACAAAGACTATACCATCAGCTCCCTTCAGGACGCTTTTTCGGGAAGCCTCGTAAAAGACCTGCCCGGGCACGGTGAGCAGCTGGAAATGGACCTTATAGTCTTTTATCAGTCCGGCTTTGATGGGGAGAAGGTCAAAGAAAAAAGTTCTTTCAGTTTCAGTCTCCAGACAGACGAGCGAACCACGGTAAGCGGGCTCGAGCTTAAAATAGATATACCTCAGATTGGTAGTTTTTCCGCTAAGTCCCGGTCCGTAGTAGACAATTTTAATGGCGATATTTTTGGTGACATAATTTACATAGGCCATAGGCTTTTATCTCCCCATCTTATTTAATTGTTATCATAGCTTTTAGTATTTAGTCAACAATTGAGGCCAGAGGTTAAAAAAAGCTAAATTGCAAACCTTTAAGTCCTGTGCTATTTTTTGACTTCCAGCAATAAAGAAAACTTAAAAGGAGACCGGCTTTGAAAAATATCGGTTTCAGGTCCAGGCCAAGAGTGGCCGTAATTGGAGGAAACAACCCTGATTCTGAATCCCTGAAACTGGCTTCTCGGGTAGGCCAGCTTCTGGCAGAAAAAGGAGCCATTCTTATATGCGGAGGGCTGGGAGGAGTCATGGAAGCGGCAGCCAAGGGCTCACGTCAGGCCGGTGGCCTGTCCATAGGTATATTACCCGGTACAGACTTCAGCGAAGCTAACGAATTCATAGACATTCCTATAGCTACCGGTATTGGCTACAACCGAAATTCTATGGTGGTTTTGAACGCTCAGGCTGTCATTGCTATAGATGGCGAATTCGGCACTTTGAGCGAAATTGCCTTCGCCAGAATCTTCGGTAAAAAGGTAATTGGCCTCAAAACCTGGGAGATTAAAGGAGTTATACCGGTCTGGACTCCTGAAGAGGCTGTGAACCTGGCCCTGGAAGGCCTTGATTAAAGGCAGAAACTTAGATGTCTTCTCGAGAAATGGACCACAGAGACCTGGCCGAAATTCCAGCACCGAAAACCGGGTCCGGTCCGCTGCTTGACCTTCCGGCTCTTGAAAATATTAAACTCACAATATCTTATGACGGCACCGATTACCACGGCTGGCAGCGCCAGTCTGGACGCCGCACCATCCAGGAAACCATTGAAAAAGCTTTGATGAGAATTCTGGGAGAAAAAATAAACCTTCAGGCTGCCGGCCGGACTGACGCCGGGGTTCATGCTCTGGGTCAGGTAGCCAACTTCCGCGCCAACTGTCGTCTTTCTGAGGCGGAGCTGCTCCGGGCCCTTAATGCTATACTTCCCCATGACATCCGCATCCTGAATGTAGAAAGAGTTCCCTTCAGCTTTCACGCCAGAAAATCAGCCCTCTCCAAGGTCTACCGATACAGGATAAGCACCGCTCCCATAATTAGTCCTTTTGATTACCGCTACGTCATGCACTTTCCCTATCCCCTTGATATCCAGGCAATGAAAGAAGCTGCAGCTCGATTTGAGAGAGAGGCCGATTTTTCCGCTTTTTCTTCCGGTCATTATCCCAACCCGGTCAGAAAAGTGATTCTGTCCAGCCTGGAAAAAGATGGACATGAACTGATTTACACGATTGAAGCCAATGGATTTCTCCGTTATATGGTCAGAACCATAGCTGGAACTTTAATAATGGTTGGCCGGGGTCGTCTGAAGCCAGAAGACCTAGAAAACCTTTTCCAGCAAAAGAAGAGAACTTTGCTCAGCCCTACCGCCCCGGCCAGAGGTTTGTTTCTGGTTCAAGTGAATTACTGAAAACTCAGTCCAGCATCAAACCCATAACGTAGGCATCTTCATCCGGTCTGGTGTAATAATTCTTCCTAACCCCGAGGATAGTAAAACCGAGCTTACGATACAGAGAAATAGCAGGCTGGTTGCTGACTCGAACTTCAAGCGAGACAAAATGGACTCGATTTTCCCTCAGTCTTTCCAGAACATATCTCATAGCCAGCTCACCGTAACCCCTTCCTCGATAGTCGGGATGAACTGCTACGTTATTAATCTGGGCTTCATCTCCTACCTGCCAGAAGACCACATAGCCTACAATTCTCTTCTCTTCCCGATGAATGACCACCAGGGGAAAAGAAATGGCTCTGTTCTGAATTTCTCCCTGAAAAGTTTCCCGACTCCAGGGATTGGAAAAGCAGATTCTTTCAATGGCCAGAACCTCAGGCAGGTCTTCTTCCCTCATCCTCCGAATAAAAACTGGAGCTTCAGCCTCTCTCACCTGATTTTTTTCTCCTCAGCTTGAGACTTGCGGTAATAAATGGGGTTGACCTCAGACGGGTAGAGACCGAGACCTTTTTCCAGATACTTCTCGCCGATCAGCCCAACCTCAGCCGCCACATGCCAGCTCCTGCTGGTAATTATAGCTCTTGACCCCAGCTTCCGTAAAATCATGTCCCCATAGATTTCAAGACCAGTACCAATAAGATGAACTCTTTTCTCCTCAGGTATCATATTCAGAAAGTCTTCGGGATGGTATGCACCGGCCGGAACTAATTCCTTCAAATCCTCACCTTCTACCATATACACAGAGGCAAAAACTTCACCCTTCCTGGCGTCTATAAGAGGGGCTAAAAGTTCAGCCCCCGGTATAATTAGTTTCCTGGCCAGAGCTTCTAGAGCTGAGACTGAAGCCACTTTTAATCCGGAAGCCATGGCCAGAGCCTTTACCAGGCTGAGGCCTATCCTGATTCCAGTAAAAGAACCAGGGCCAGCCGCTACCGCCAGTCCCTGAAGCTCATCAGGCTTTTTCCCACAGAGCTTTAGACCATCTTCAACCGCTCTGAACATCTGGCGCGAGTGGGATGAAGGGGAGACATAATTGACCTCCGCCCGAACTTTACCACCCTCCACCACAGCCACCGAACCATAAGGCGTGGTTGTATCGATGGCCAGTACCAGCATGATTTATCTTAAAATCTCGCTTAATATCTTATTAAAGCCAGTTATAGCTTCTGAGCCACAGCTTCAGCTACTTCTAAGGTTTTAGCCGACCCGCCCATATCATAGGTTCGGACCTTTCCCTCTTTTATCACTTCAGCCACTGCCCCTTCGAGCGTCGCAGCTTTATCTTTTTCACCCAGCCAGTCTAGCATCATTTTAGCTGCCAGCAGGGTAGCTATGGGGTTAACCTTATACATACCCGCATACTTAGGGGCCGAACCGTGGGTGGGCTCGAAGACAGCATAATTATTGCCAATGTTCCCGGCACAGGCAAAGCCCAGACCCCCAACCAGCTGGGCTCCCAGGTCAGAAATTATGTCGCCAAAAAGGTTTTCGGCAACCAGAACGTCGTAATCATGGGGATTCTTGACCAGCCACATACACATAGCGTCAACGTTGGCTTCGATGAACTTAATCTCTGGATATTCAGCCGCAACTTTCCTGGCCACCCGCAGCATCAGGCCACCGGTTTCGCGCAGAACATTGGGCTTTTCCACCAGGGTCACTGATTTTCTGTTGTTTTTTCGGGCATATTCAAAAGCTGCTCTGACGATTCGCTCACAACCTTTTACAGTCATTATCCTGGTAGAAAGAGCTATCTGGTCGGAAGGTACATCTTTGAAATCCTTCATCTTAGGATGCAACATCAGAGCTTCTCTTACCTGGTCCGGAAGAGGATAAAATTCCACACCGGTATAGCTTCCCTCAGTGTTTTCTCGGAAGATGACCAGGTCAATATTTTCCCTGTAATTCAACGGGTTTCCGGGATAGGCTTTACAGGGCCGGAGATTAATATAAAGGTCAAAGATCTGCCTCAATCTGACAATTGGACTTACATAAGAAAGCCCCTTGCCCTGAAGCTCTGGAGCCAGCTCCTGGGCTGCATCTTCCTTGGGCTTGGAAGTAATAGCTCCGAAAAGGCAGACATCTGTCTCTTTAAGCATATTTATGGTTCTTTCCGGCAGTGCATTCCCTTCTTTACACCAGAACTCCCAACCAATATCTCCGTAAACATATTCGGCGTCAAGACCCAGCCTCTTCAAAACAATCATAGCCGCCTCGATGACTTCTTTTCCAACACCATCGCCTGGAAGAATAGCAATACGATACTTTGCCATTTTTCTCTCTCCTTTGGGGAATTAATATTTTTGAGCAACTATTATAATTAAACCTTATATTCTGAGTCAATCAGAATTGCTTTTTACTTCTCAGTCATGTCAGGTAGATGAATAAGCCGAAGCATATCAGGAAATAGCTATCTTTCTAAAAACTAAAAATAATCATTCGCCAATTCAAATTTAAGATAAAAAAGGGCCCAAAAGGGCCCTTGTGTTCTGTTCTGAATCCAGAAGCGGTCTTATTATTCCAGCCAGACTTTAACTGTTTCGTCCTCTTCATTAATTTCAATTATGGCCAAAGGCCCGACTTTCTTGAGCTCGGCCAGGAGCTCTTGAAGGTTGAGACCTCCCTGGTATTTACCCATCCTGAGTTCTTTACTGTCAGCACAACGAGCAAAAATCTCCACCAGGGTTAAAGGCATGGTCACTTTTACTTTTTCTTTACCGGTCTTATTATCAGTTACCAGAATCTTAAACCATCGGGCCTCTTTTGCCGGTTCTACAACGGGATTATCCTTAACGGCTTTCTTAATAACCTGATAATCATCCCGGTTCTCAGGAAATAGCGGACCACCGAAAAGAAGCAGAAGAGACAAGGTCAGAACCACCGGTAGAATTATCTTTTTCATCATTATCCTCCTTGTTTTCTAAAAATTTTATTCAATCCAGATTTCAATAATGTTTCCATCTTCCTCAATCCGGACAAGTTTTTCTTTAGATCTGGCCAGGTCTGAAAGAATTCGGTTCAGGTCATAACCCTTTTCCCTAAGCCTGGCTTTATCCTCTTCTGAAATGGCCTGAATGGCCAGGTCAGCCAGCGATAGCGGCAGATTAATCGAGATTGAAGGCATTTTCTTGCCTTTTTCATACACTCTTATTTTTATCAGCCTCATTCCTTCTGGACTTCTTCCGGTTTTAACATCTTTGACCGCTTCCGGTGATATCCTTAGAAGAGCAATCTTAGCCCGGTCGACCAGCTCCTGGTCTTTTTCGTCTTCAATCATCTTTTTCAGGACCGGAAGCGCCCGGTCGGCCAGCTTTTTGTCACGGAGATAACTCATTTTCAAGGCAGCATAGTACCTGACAACCTTAAGCTGGCTGCTTAGTTTTTCAACCAGAATCGGACCGAATTCTTCCTGCCCTCCGCTATACAGGGCAAAAGCCAGGTCAACAATGGCAATTTCAGCCTCTTCAACCAGCGACTGAGGTTTATCAGGTCTGCTCAGAAAAGTCTGGAAGGTCTTCAGGGCTTCTTTTTCTTTTCCCTTTTGTTCGGCCTGGGCTTTACCTCTGTAAAAAAGAGCCTGCGGCACCAGGTTGCTTTTAGGGAATTGTCTGAGGAATTCATCCAGCTTCTTTTCAGCTTCAACCCAGTTTTTATCAAATATTAAGAGTTTGGCTTCCTGGAGAAGTTTTTCTTCCTGGCCACCGCTCTTAGCTGGAAGCCAGATAGCTGTCTGAATTAATATCATTAAAATTAAAATCAGATAACTTTTTTTCACCTTAAACCTCACTTTGCTCCAGCTCTTTTTTGACCAGATTGATTTTAAGTAAAAGCTGCTTTTCTTCTACCATCTGGCGAACTCTTTCCAGCTCGTAGGCAGTCAGTTCAGGGCTGAGCTGACTGAGCTCCAGAAATAACAGCTCAATCTGGTCGCAGATAGCTCTGGCTTTAAGCAGTCTGAAGTCATCAAGTTGATTATTAAGGTATTTTTTATCGGTGAGGAGCTGTTTGATTCTTTCTCTATTCATCAGGCTTAAATCGCTTGCAGGATGCTCAGCCTGAAGAATTTCGAGGAGTAAGTATTGACTGCGTTCCAGATAGTTGATGGTCTGCCTTCTAGCCATAGCCAGGTCCATCCTGTCAATTAAGTCAGCTGGGAGGATGAGTTCGGCAGTCTCTCTATTGATTCTTTGCCCTAGTTTTTCAGTCCAGAAAAGGCTGTAAGTCAGCAACCCACCCAGAATTAAACCGATTATCAGCCCTGCGGCTAAGGGTTGTGAGCGGCAGAGATTCAACCATAAACTTAGAGGTTTCTGACTACTTCTTTTACTCTTTTCTTTACTTTTTTCCCAGGCTTTTTCAGTTATTTTTTCAGGCAGGTGGTCCCAGTCAACAGTTTCCATAACCTGTTTCAACTCATGCCTGAAGCTGCTGGCTATAGACAGCACAGCTGAAGTTTTTTCCAGCTCTTCCTGGCAGGCTGAACAATATTCCAGGTGTTTGGCCAGCTCCTGTTCTCTGGTTTTTTCCAGCTGCCCGTCGAGATAAGCCAGAATGTCCCGAGTGTATTCTTTACAGGCTTTCATAGGCCACCTCCCAGCTGGGGAGCCAGAATGGCCCTAACTTTCTGGACTGCCTTAAAATGCAGCGATTTAACTGTCCCGGAGGCAATTCTTAGTCTCTCGGCAATCTCCTCGTATTTAAGTCCGTCAAAATGATGCAGGATAAACACCAGCCTCTGCTTTTCAGGTAGAGAAAGAACTGCTTTCTGGATCATTTCCCCAGGGTTAAACCGGGCCGGGTCTTCCTTCTCTGATGGAAGCTCCGCCCCTGTTTCCTCCAGACTTATGGTAATGCCCTTTTTCCGGGACTTCTGCTTTCTCAGAAAATCAACACAGAGATTTTTCGATATCTGTAGCAGCCAGGCCTCAAAGCTCTCTCCGGCCCGGTAAAAATTTAACTTCTCAAAAAGCCGCATGAAAGTTTCCTGGACCAGGTCCAGAGAGTCTTCGCGATTTCTGGTCATAGAATAGGCCAGAATGAAGATTTTCTGCTGATACCTGGCTACGATTTCCATAAAGGCTTCCTTATCTCCTTTTTTGGCTTGTTCCAGGAGGAATTCCACCTGCGCTTCCCTGTAGTTTTCATGAGACTGTGACATTCCCGCTTATTATCCCTTGTTCCGTTGAGCACTTCATAATATACACTTATTCCAGCCACAAAAGTATTTTTTCATTTTCGGACCAGACTTCCACTAATAACCCGCGGGGCAGCTCAAAAAGAGCCTGGGCCAGGGCCCGGGTTTCAAAATCAGAACTTTTTCCTTTTCTGAAATCCAACTCCAGGTCTTCTCTCAGACCTTTTTTAACCAGCCAGAGCGGCAGGCTTACCCTGATAAGCTGTCGTTCTTCAGAGTCATAAATCAAAGCTTTAAATCTTGCCGGACGGCCAGAAGCTTTCTGGCTGGAACTCAGCTGATAAATCTTCTGCCTGGTCTTCTGAAATTGCTCTTCAGCTTTTCTGGGATTGCCTTCCACCACCATCAGGCAGGAAGAAAGAAGAACTAAACAAACAACCAGGGTCAGAAACGGTGCCAACCTTCCGGACATATTCTTCTCCACGTTTTTTATCTCCAGAAAAGGATACGGGAGAAAAAGACAGAAGGTTTACTATTAAGCCCTATAAATTTTCCCCTGACGGAGAAAAACAGACCAGAACCCCAAAATTACGCTGGGGTCTTCAGGAATCGGTCGAACTTACAGGTTTATCAGAATCTGCGGAAATTTCTTCTCTGTTGCGGGCCAGAACCGAAACGGCGCTCTCCGCCTCTTTTTTCGCCCTTAGGCCGGGCATCATTGACTATAATTTTCCGGCCGTCAAATTCGGTACCGTTCAGCTTGTTCTTGGCTTCTTCAGCCATAGCCTCGGTGGACATTTCGACAAAGCCAAAGCCCCGACCCTGCAGGATGTTAACTGAGGTAACTTCTCCGTACTGAGAAAAGAGAGCCTTCAGTTTCTCCTCGGTTGTCTTGTAGTTCAAGTTACCAACATAAAGTTTTAAAGACATACAAAAAACCTCCTCGACCTCTCCAAATCGGATTCCCCCACTTATGGCAGGAACAACTCGACTGAAAAGGTAGATTTTATGATGCCACAGAAAAAATCTAAAATCAAGAAATTTTTGTTTCAGTAATTGTTAAGCCCGTTTCACTCACAGCTTCTCTCAAAGATTTGGTTTTGAAATCCTCTTGAGATAAAATAAGCTGGCAGGAGGTCTCATGAAGAAGAAAATTCTCTGGTTTTTTCTGGCCTTTTTTATTCTGGTTTTTATCGGAGCGGTCCTTCTGTCTGTTATCTTTCTTTACAAACTCAGTCCCAGGGAAACAGCCGTATCCAGCCGCTCCTACCTGGAAATCAGATTGGAAGGTCGTCTAGAAGATTATTCGCCCCTTATCCCTTTTCTGAGCTTTTATCCCGAAAGAACCATTTCCCTCTATGATACCTGGATGAACCTGAGAAAAGCCAGCCGTGACTCCAGGATAAAAGCTGTGCTCCTTCGTTTCGGGCAGCTGGAGTCTGACTGGGCAAAAATTGAAGAGCTTCGTCAGGCAGTTCTGGAATTCAGGAATTCCGGTAAACCTGTAGTGGCTTATTTTGAGGAGTCTCCAGATGCAGACAAGGAATATTACTTAGCTACCGCCTGTGACAAAATCATTCTCCACCCTCTGGGCTGGCTTGGAGTTAACGGTTTGGCTAGCTACGTTCCTTTTTTTAAGGGGATGCTGGACAAAATCGGTATTAAAGCCGAATTTGAGCACATTGAAGAATACAAAACAGCCTACAACCAGTTTACCGAAAAAAGTTTCACCCCGGCTCATCGGGAAATGCTTCAATCCATTTATGAAGACATATTCAACCGATATCTGGACCAGATAGCTATTGCCAGAAAAAAGACACCTGAGGAAATGAGAGGCCTTCTGGACAGGGGTTATTTTCAGGGAAAAGAAGCTCTGGAAGCCGGTCTTGTTGATGCCCTGGCTTATGAAGACGAGCTTTTCCGGCATTTTAACCTTGAACAATACCAGGAACTGGTCAGCATATCTAACAAAAAATATGCTGGCGTCAAACCGGAATTATTCGGATTAAACATCGGAAAGAAAATAGCCCTGATTTTCGCTTCAGGGACCATAATCACAGGGGATGGTCAGCAGTTTCTCCTGGGCAGTGCGACTTTCAGCCGCTGGTTGAGGGAAGCCTCTAAGGACAAATCTATTGAAGCCATCATCGTCAGAGTAGACAGCCCCGGTGGCTCAGCCGTGGGTTCAGATGTCATCTGGCACGAACTGGTAAAAGCCAGAAGTGAAAAACCGGTAGTCATATCTATGTCAGGTTTAGCCGGCTCTGGAGGCTACTGGCTGTCTCTTGGAGGCCATAGAATCATTGCCCAGCCCCAAACTCTGACCGGTTCTATTGGAGTTATAGCCGGCAAATTCAGCTTTCAGGGACTTATGGAAAAGCTCGGACTGACCACCGACAAGATAGTCATCGGCAAAAATGCCGACTCGTTCTCGCTCTACCGGGAATTCAGACCGGAAGAAAAGAAAATCCTTAAGGAACAAATTAGTTACATCTACCAACAGTTCCTGGAAAGAGTGGCCACTTCCAGAAATCTGACGGTTGAAGAGGTTAATAGATTGGGTCGGGGACGAGTCTGGACCGGAAATCAAGCCCAAAAGCTCAACCTGGTAGATGAGCTGGGAGGCCTGCCTCAGGCCATTGAAGCTGCCCGGAGGCTCTTAGGCTTACCCTCTGAGGCAGAGGTCAGACTGGTGGTCTGGCCGAAGAAACGCAGTGTCCTGGACGTTATCCTTGGACGGAAGACTGAGTCTGACCTCATCACCAACTTTTCAACTGCTCTGGCTGGTTTCAAGAAATATCTGGATATATTTTCCAGCCCTGGGCTCTGGACTTTGATGCCTTTTTGGCTTTATTGAAATACAGTCCGAATTACTTTTTCTCTCTTACAATTACTATTTCATCCGGCTTCATGAGCCAGAGTTTCTCCCGGGCTTCTTTTTCCAGAGCAGTCGGATTACTTTCAAGCTCCCGGATTTCAGCAGCCAGTTTTTCTTTTCTGGCGGTCAGCTCCTCAATCTGAGCTTGCAATTCGGCATACCTCTTTTTAGATTTCTGGATGTCCAGAAATCCTTTTTTGCCAAAAAAAGTGGTCACTAAGGTAGCCAGCAGAAGAATAGCTACCAGCAGGTAGAAAAACTTTTTGCCGGCAGAAGCTTTCTTTCCTTCCACCATTAAAGCAGCTCCAATCCTGCTCGAAGCAGGGCTTTAGCTTCTTTTTCGGTTTCAGCTTCGGCATAAACCCGGATTAGAGGTTCCGTTCCGGAAAATCTGAGAATAAGCCAGCGGTCATCCTCAAAATCCATTTTCAGGCCATCCATTGTTTCTACCAGCATTACTTTTCTACGGCCTAACTTTACAGGTGGGTTTTTGATCAATTCTTTGAGCTTTCTGGCTTTTTCTGGAGTGAGCTTAAGATTCTTCTGAACCCCGACCATTTCTCCGTATTTTTTGAAAAGCTCTCTTTTTAAAGAAGAAAGACTCTGACCGCAAGCCGCCACCATTTCAGCAACCAGTAAACCGGCAAAAATCCCATCCTTTTCGGGAAGATGGTCTTTAACCACCAGACAGGCACTTTCTTCCCCGCCGAAAATGATCTTTCCTTTCAAAAAGAGGTCGGCCATGTACTTAAAGCCAACAGGGGTTCGGTAAAGAGGCAGGTCATAAAACCTGGCGATGCGGTCAATAAGATGAGTAGTAGTCACCGACCTGGCCACCCCCCCACGCCAGCCTTTAACCGAAACCAGATATTCAAGGATGAGGGCTAAAGCATAATTGGGAATTAATATCTTCCCCTGGTCATTCACCAGCCCGAAGCGGTCACCGTCGGCATCTGTGGCAAGACCCAGGGCACATCCTTTTTCCTTTACCAGCTTTTTAAGTTCAGTCAGGTTTTTTTCTGTGCAGGAGGGAGAAATGCCACCAAAATAAGGGTCAACATAGCCATGGATAACTTCGACCGGAATACCATTCTCCACAAGGATCTCATCCAGGTATTCCCGGCTGGTTCCAAAAAGTGGATCCACTGCAATTCTGATTCCAGACTTTCTAATGACCTCGAAATCAATCTTCTGTTGAAGGAAACTGAGATAATCTAGCCTCAGGTCAACTCGCTCTATGTATGAAGTATCCGGGTAGTAGGTTGGGGCTACAGCTTCAGGACTTACTCTGGTTATTTCAAGCTCTATCCGGTCAGTAATTTCTGGTAGGGCCGGAGCTCCAGAGGCCACATTAAACTTGAGTCCGTTAAACTCAGGCGGGTTAAAGGAAGCGGTAAAATTGATACCTCCAGAATGTCGGCCTTTGATAATTTGATAGGCGAGAGCCTGCGAAGGACAATCTCTATCAGTCAAATATACTTTTATTTTATTACGAGAAAGAAGAGCAGCAGCTTCCTGAGCAAACCTTTCTGAAAGAAACCTGGTATCATAACCCACCACCAGAGATATTTCCCGTCCCTGGTTTTCCTGCTTTAAGTAATTGGCAATGGCCTGAACCACCCGTCGGACGTTGGAAAAGGTAAATTCCTCTCCCATCACTGCCCGCCAGCCCGAGGTCCCAAACTTGATCATCGTTTTTTCCAACTCTGAGAATAGAATTATCACAATAAAGAGGATATTTCAATTATGGCTCACCTTATCTTCATCTTCTTAACAGGCTTCAGAAGACCATTGACTGATTTCCAGGTATAAAATAACCTTAATTTAATATGATGATAAGCAAATTCAGGCTCCTGACGGGTATTTCCCTGGTGGCAGCTCTGATTCTGGCCCTGGAAATAATTCTGACCAGATTCTTTGCCATTGCCCAGGGATATCACTACGCCTTTTTGGTGGTCAGCCTGGCCTTTCTCGGCTTCGGAGCCGGAGCTGTTGTCCTGCTGGCAACTCATCAGAAAAGGTTAATTTCCTCAGAAGGTATCCTGGCGCTTCTTTCGCTGGTCCTTGGCTATTCCATTCCCCTGAGCTTCTTTATGGTTAATCTGCTTAGTTTCAATCCGGTGGAATTATTGTGGAATCAGGTTAAAATTCTTTATCTTCCAGCACATTACTTAATCCTGAGCCTGCCTTTTTTCCTTGGAGGTCTAACTATTTCTCTGGCTTTAATCCGTTTCAGGGAAATGGCTCATCAGGTCTATTTTGCTGACTTACTCGGGGCCAGTCTGGGCGTAGTTTTTGCAGCGGGTGGTTTCCGGCTGGGTGGGGATTCTGGCGTTCTCTGGGTTCTTATAATCCTCTCTGTAATTTCTTCCTGGCTTTTCTTCCTCTGGAAGAAATCTTCCAAAATCCGGTTAGGCCTTCAGGTGTTTTCCACTCTGCTGCTCATACTACTGGGTTTATCTTTAAGTAACAATTTAACTTTCAGGATATCAGATTACAAACCCCTGCCTTTTTTCCTGAAGCAACCAGGGGCTGCCATCAGAGAGACTTTCTGGGATGAAAAGTTAAGACTTGACCTATTTGACTCTCCAGGTATCCGTTACGCTCCCGGTTTAAGCCTTAGTTTTACTGGAAAACTGCCAGAGCAGGTTGGTCTGGCTTTGGATGCCGAGAAAGTAAGCGCCCTGCTTAAACAAACAGAAGATCTAGAAAAATTAGAGTTTTTAAGCTATCTCCCATTATCAGCCGCTTTCCTGGTGGCCAGAGGAGAAAGGGTTCTTCTCCTCCAACCAGAAAGCGACCTTGAGCTTTTGCTCTGTCTTTTAAACACCCCAAAAGAGGTTCTGGTTTTTGAAAAAAGCCCCATTTTAAAAAAGGTTCATCAGAAACACATAAACCGCCTTAAGATTGATAAGATTGAAGGGATAGAAATTGTTCTGAAAACTGTGGAAACCAGAGCCGGACTGAAGCAGGAGAGACAGAAGAGAACTCAGTTCGACCTGGTTGTTTTCCCTCTACCAGACCTTCCTGGAAGCTACAGTACCGGCTTTTACGGACCAGCAGAAGATTTTCTTATGACCAGGGAGTCGGTTCGTACCATTTTTGAGCTGCTCAGCCCCGATGGCCTGGCCGCCGCTCTTTTCTACTTTTTGCCTCCCCCAAGACAAGAGTTGCGTTTTCTGGCTCTCTGGGTAGAGACCTTGGAAGAAATGGGACTCAGACCAGAAGAGCATGTGGTGATAATGAAAACCATTGAAAGCGTTTCCTTTTTCATCAAAAAAACTCCGTTTCTGGAAAAAGACTTGGAAAAATTTGAGCTGTTTGCCCGGGAACGTTTTTTTGATCTGTTAAAACCTGAAAGACCAGAATCTTCAGCCGCCTGGACCTTCATTCAACCAGACTTACCTGCCTGGGAAAAACTTTTCCACAGCCTTTTTTCTCCATCTTCCCGTGAATTTTTATACCGCCATTATCTATTTGAAGTCAGACCACCAACAGACGACCGCCCGTTTTTTCTGGATTTCCTGAAATGGTCCAAATTTTTTTCTATTTATGAATTTTTTAACCGAAAAATCTACCCGCTTTTCCTCGGAAAATACCTGCTGGCTTTTATCTTTCTCCAATCACTCCTGGCCGGAGTCATAATAATAATTCTCCCGCTTATGAGATTGACCGGGGTTAAACTCCCCGCGGTCAAACAGAAGGCTTTGATTTTCGGCTACTTCGCCAGCCTGGGAGCCGGCTACATTCTGGTAGAAATTACCCTGTTTCATAAATTCATCTTGCTTCTCGGCCATCCTACCTACTCCCTGAGCGCAGTGCTGGTATTCCTGCTCGGAGCTTCAGGGGCGGGAAGCCTGAGCCTGCTTCGTATTCAGAGAAAAATTGGGTCTCGCGGTCTTGTTTTCTGGCCACTTGTCTGTTTTTCAGTAATTATCCTGGAAATGGTCATCCTGAATTCATCTCAGAGGCTTTTCCTGAACCTGAATTTTCCCCTCCGATTGGTTTTAAGCTTCCTTTTAATTTTCCCCCTTGGCTTCGTCCTGGGTCTTCCCTTTCCCGCAGGCCTGAGACACTTTCAGGTCCGTTCTTCCCTAATAATACCCTTTGCTTTTGCTGTGAACTCTTTTTTCAGCCTGCTGGGTTCGGTCTGGAGTCTGATTCAGGCTCAGGTTCTGGGCTACAGCTCAGTTTTTCTGCTCGGGGCTTTTAGCTACTTACTTTCTTTTGGGTTTTTCTATTTCGCCTACCATGGGGACAAAGCGAACATCCAGTAACTGCTTGATGACCGGCTTCCCCCGGACCTTTTTAACCAGAGTGAGGGTTTGAAACAATAAAGTACTGCCCACAGGAATAACCATCCTCCCCCCCTCTTTGAGCTGCTGGAAAAGCGGAGGTGGAATGTGATTGGCAGCACAGGTTACCAAGATGGCGTCAAACGGAGCTTCTTCTTCCCAGCCAAAATAACCATCACCCTGTTTGACCCGGACCCGGTCATAGCCCGAAGAGAGCAGAATCTGAGAAGCTCTGCAAGCCAGGTTCTCTCTTATTTCCACAGAATACACTTCATCAGTCAGCCGGTTCAGGACTGCTGCCTGATAACCAGAACCGGTCCCGATTTCCAGAACTTTATCACCAGGTTTTATCTCAGCCACTTCAGTCATCAGGGCTACGATGTAAGGCTGGGAAATAGTCTGTCCTTCGCCAATAGGGAGAGGATAATCTTCATAAGCTTCTTTCTGATATTCTGCAGGAACAAACAGATGCCTGGGAACCTCCAGCATAGCCTTCAGGACTCTTTCATCCTTTATTCCCCGCGCTTTAATCTGATACCTGACCATCTGCTCGCGCTTTTTCTTAAAATAAGCATCATCTTCAGCTTCAGGCTTAACCTGAGCAGCTTCACTCCATAGCCAGAGGCAAATAATCAGGAAAACTACTTTTAATATTTCTCTCGACCACATCCTGATACCAATTTTACCTGGAAACGGAGAAAACATAAAGAAATTTGTCTCACCCCTTAAGATGAAACCATAAAGCTTAAAAATCACCTCTGGATTAGCCAGAAGCGGTGATTGACTCCTTCCGGGCCGGTTTTATGCTCTAATTAGATTAATAGCCTGTTGCCAGAAAATGCCTGACTAACTGTGTGAAAAAAATGTTTGACAAGGAGAAAATTTTTTGATAATTGATAAGCAAGAATGCAAGGAACTGAAATCCTTAATGGAAAGAAAGGCAATTTATCCGGGGTCCTTCGACCCAATCACCAATGGACATATTGACATTATTCAGAGGGGGAAGAAGATTTTCGACAAAATTATTGTGGGTGTCCTTGACAATCCCCGGAAATCACCACTTTTTTCTGCCAGGGAGCGAGTAAGCTTGATCAGCCAAATTTTTGCCGGAGACAAAGCAGTAGAAGTCAAAACTTTCAGCGGGCTGCTGGTCGACTTTGCCCGGCAGAACGGCGTCCAGGTAGTCATCCGGGGATTGAGGGCCATTTCTGATTTTGAGTACGAACTCCAGATGGCTCTGATGAACCGGAAACTAGCCAGCGACATTGAAACTCTTTTCATGATGCCCAGTCTGAAATATTCTTTCCTCAGCTCTAACCTGGTGAAAGAAGTGTTTCAATTGGGTGGATGCATCAAGGACCTGGTTCCACCGCTGGTGGAAGAGGCCCTGAAGAATAAATTTATGAATACTAACAAATAAGGCGGTTAAAATGTTCGGATTAGCTAAAGAAAAGAGTGTGGTTGGACTCGACATCGGGTCCTATTCTATCAAGGCAGTCGAGTTAAAAATCAAGCAAAAAGGAGAGACCACCCAGTACGAAGTCCAGAAAATCGGCTACGAGCCCTTACCCCATGACGCCATTGTAGAAGGTACCATCATCGATTCCACAGCTGTCAGCGAAACTATCAAGCTGCTGTTCGAAAATGCCAAAATCTCCAGTCGGGATGTAGCTATCTCCATCTCCGGGAACTCGGTCATTATCAAAAAAATTTCGCTGCCGAACATGGACCAGCAGGAACTGGCTGAATCTATTACCTGGGAAGCCAAACATAACATCCCTTACAACTACGAAGAAACCAATGTGGATTATCATGTGGTCAGATCTCCCCGGGGTCGAGAAGACACTGTAGACATCCTGCTGGTAGCAGCCAAAAAAGATAAGATTGCCAACTACAGCAACGCCGTTAGCATCGCCCGAAAAAATCTGGTAGCCATTGAGGTAGACATTTTTTCGTTGATCAACGCTTTTGAAATTAACTATCCGGAAATCTTCAAAGAAAAGACGGTGGCCCTTATCAATATGGGAGCCAACATCACCAACGTGGGAATAGTTGAACACGGAGTGCCTCAGCTGTTTAGAGACTTGTCCCTCGGTGGATATTTCTTCACAGAAAACATCCGAAAGGAGCTTGGTGTTTCCTTCGAGGAAGCCGAAGCTGCTCTCAAGGGCATTCCCGGCAAAAACATCAACGCCGACCAATTCGCTTCAGTCCTGACGATGAATATCAGAGACCTGCTGGACGAGATGGAAAAAACCTTCTCCTTCTACGAAGCCGGGGAAAAAAGAGAAAGACGAATCGAACAGATTTTCCTGAGCGGGGGGCTGTCGCTTATACCTAACATGGTCAGCGCCTTCGAACTAAAATTCCGGATAAAAACCGAGCTTTTTAACCCCTTTAAGTCCATCAAGTACGACGAAAAGAAATTCGATTCTATTTATTTTAACGAGATGGCCCCTGTTTTCGGGGTTGCCGTAGGACTTTCAACGAGAAAGGCAGAGAAATAAGCCATGATCAGGATTAATTTATTAAAACCGGAAACCAAGGAAGTCAGGGAACCTGTTCCTACAGGTTTACCTAAGGTCCCTAAAGAGAGAAAGAAAGCGAGCGTTGGAGCGATTATCTTCCTGCTATTGCTCGTCAGCCTGGCCGGCTACTATTTTTATCAGCACTGGGAAATGCAAAAAGAAAGGCAGCTCATCGCTCAGGCACAACAGGAAAAGAATGAGCTTCAGTATGTAGTGGCCAAACTGGAGGAAGTCAAACTACAAAAAGCCAACCTGGAAATGAAGATTAACCTGATAAGGCAGCTTAAAGCCAACCAGGACGTCGCCGTCAAAATTATGGATGAGATTAACCGCAGAATACCTGACTATGTCTGGCTAAAAGAAGCCAGCTATGATGGTCAGAACTTAAAATTAAAGGGTGAAGCCATTTCCAACAACCTTATTGCTGATTTCATTTCAAACCTGGAAAGAAGCGAAACTTTTGGCACCGTTAATCTTATCGATTCAGTTCAGAAATCACAGGGGAGTGCTGTCTTTTTGGAATTTAATATGACCGTTCCAGTTAAGAAACCCCAGATTGAGCAGCCCCAACCGGCCAAGCCCACTCCCCAGACCAAGACAAGGAGATAGTCATGAAAAACTGGCCCTGGTACGGCTATTTAATTCTGGCAGTAATTATCTTCGCCCTGGCCTTCTTTTTCTATTTCAAGCCGCGGAATCAAGAGCTTGAAGACCTTCGCCAGCAAAGAGCAAAACTGGAAAAAGAAGTCCAGGTGTTGAAGGAAAAGAAAAAAGAGCTGGATAAAATCGAGGCTGAGCTGGTTGTCCTGAATGCTACTCTCAAAGACCTGGAGCAAATAATTCCGCAAAAGAAAGAAATTGCCGACATCCTCAGGAGGATTCAGCAGCTGGCTTACGATTCCCGTTTAAACGTCCTGAAATTTCAGCCTCGTGGTGAGCTGAAAAAAGACTTTTATGCTGAATGGCCCATCAACATAGAAATCTCAGGCACCTATCACAACCTGGGCATATTCTTTGACAAGCTGAGCAAATTCTCGAGGCTGTTTAACGTCAACAATTTCTCCATCAAAGCTTTGAACAACCAGACCGACGCCCTGACCATAAGTTCAAACTTCATAACCACCACTTACTATTTTCTTGAAGAACAAACTCAGCCGGCTAAACCGGCGGCCAGCCCTCAAAAAAAGAGGAAATAACATGAGAAAAATATTATTTTTAGCTATGGCCTTTTTACTGGTTTGGGGTTTTATCTTTTTCGATCAGGCCCACAGCCAGGAATCCAAACAGGAAGAAAGGCAGGAATCGGTCATCTCTCCCCAGCAGGCCCTGAGCACTCTGCCCCCGAGAGCTTCCTACGACCCGGGCGGAAAACGCGACCCATTCAAGGACCTGATACCAGGAGGCAGGGTAACTGGAAAGCCTTCATCTACCGAGGGACAATTATCCATAGATAATGCCAATCTTGTGGGCATCGTTAAAACCCCGAAAAGTTTTGTGGCGATTGTTTCTGGTCCTCAACAATTTCCATATTTTCTAAAAATCGGGGACAAACTGGCTGATGGCTATGTTCTCTCAATAAATGAGTCTCAGATAGTTTTTCGAAAGACTCATGAAAGGGGCTTCCCACTGATGAGGCCCAGAAACGTAGTAAAAGAAATCAATCCGGAGGAGCGTTAACATGAAAAGGAAAAATTGTGGGTTTATACTGGCGGTAATAAATTTAATACTGGTGTCAGGGTTATTAGCTCAGGCAGCAACCTCCTCAGCAGAACTCACCAGGATAGAAGTAAAAACAGGTAACCTGGCGACCAGAATGCTCCTGGTGGCTAACAGTCCAGTCCAGATACAGGGGCTCGCTTATCTTCCTGAGACTACCCCCACTTTATCAATAGAATTGTCCCGGGTAAGACCTGTTGAATTACCTGCTGTTCTTGAACCAAACAGCCGCCTGATTAACCAGATCAAACTGGAACCAGCTGGTGAAAACCTGAGGCTCCTGGTTCGGCTTAAAGAAAAAGTACCCTTCCGCTTGCTGCTGGAGGAAGGAAAAACCGTTATTGAATTTAATGAATTTTTACGAGCCTCAGCCTACCAGATAGACCCGGCCCTCACTGCACTGATTAAACCGGAAAATCAGGTTTCCTTCAGCAGTTTTAATCTGAAAAACGATCCCAAGCAGGTAAGCTTTTTCATTGGTCTGAGCGGAGAAGCTCCTTTTCAAACTTTTGCCCTTGATAACCCCAACCGTCTGGTAATTGACCTCCTAAATACCCAGTATCAAAAACAGAGTCAGTCCTACCAGGTCGGCCGGGCCAACGTGGAGAAAGTGCGAATCGGGCAGTTCAAGCAGGGAGAACCCTGCCCAATAACCAGACTGGTCTTTGATTTGAAAGAGGCCGGCTGGTATTCTCTTGACAGCACCAGGAATGGTCTCAGAATAACTTTTTACGACCAGACAGAAATTTTGACCGCCAAAAATTCTGAGGAGAATGTTCCAGCAAAGAAAAAGGAACCTATCCAGACCAGCCTAGCTAACGCTCTCCCGGCCGCTGAACCAGCGAGACCAGTCAAAGAAAAGGTCAAGAGCGAAGAAGAACCTCTCAAAGCCAGGACCGAACCAGCTACCCCGGTCAAAGCTGAACCTGAACCGAAACCCGCTCGTCCTGCTCCCCAGGAACAGGAAAAATTCAAGCCAAGAGTAATTCAGACCACCGAAGATAAATATTCCGGGGAGTTAATTAGCCTGAAATTTAAGGATGCTGACCTCAGGGATGTCATTCTTTTCCTGGCCGACTTTGCCGGTTTAAACGTAATCTTCGACCCGGAAGTCAGAGGCTCAGTTACCTGCAACCTTCAGGAAGTACCCTGGGACCAGGCTCTGGAAATCGTTCTTCGTCAGAATAAAATGGGCAAAGTAATTGAAGGCAATGTGCTGAGAATTGCCCCCATTGGCACCCTTTCGAGAGAAGACGAAGAGTTGAGAAAACTCAAAGAAAGCAAAGAGCTGGCTGGACCCATCCAGGTAAAAACCATTACCCTTTCTTATTCTAAAGCCAGAGATGTTCAAAGCCTTCTGAAGAGCAAACTTTCTAAGAGCGGGGAAATTGTTATCGATGATAGAACTAACACCCTGATAATCTCAGAGGTCAGAGACCGGATGGAATTGCTGGAAAAACTTATCTCCGTTCTCGACACTCCCACTCCCCAGGTCTCAATTGAAGCCAGAATAGTGGAAGCCACCTCCACCTTCATCAGAAACCTGGGTATTCAGTGGGGTTATAAAGGTATCGTTGACCCATTCTATGGCAACCAGACAGCCATTTCTTTTCCCAATAAGATTCTGGCCGACGGGTCAATGATTCCCCAGGGCATCGTGACCAAAGGCATTGGTGGACCACTTGGCGGTTATGCGGTTAACCTGCCGGCCCCGGCTTTTAACACCGCCATCGGATTTTCCTTTGCCAATGTGCTTGATACCTTCAGGCTGGATGTAGCTCTGTCTGCTCTGGAGACTTCAGGTAACGGCCGCATAATTTCTTCACCCAAAGTAACTACCCAGAACAACCAGGCGGCCGAAATTGTTCAGGGCCGCCAGATTCCTGTGCAGACTGTAGCCAACTTTACAGTGACCACCAGGTACGTCAATGCCGCCCTTGAGCTGAGAGCAACTCCTCAGATTACAGCCGAGGGCACAATCATTATGAACATTGAAATCCAGAACAACGCAGCCGACTTTGCTAACCTGGTTAACGGTATCCCTCCCATAACCACCCAGAGTGCCAAAACCACGGTCATGGTCCCGGACGGAGGCACCACAGTCATCGGCGGGATTTACCGGACAGAAGACTCTATAACCAGAGAGAGAGTGCCTTACCTCCACAGCATCCCTGTTTTTGGGTCACTTTTCCGGTCATTTGCCAGAACCAAACAGAACAGGGAATTGCTGATATTCATAACCCCCAGGATTATTAAATAATCGAGAGGAGAATTAAGCCATGAGGAAAACAACTTTAGCCCTAAAGGTGATATCGATAGTAGCACTGAGTCTGCTGCTCTTTTCCTGCAACCCCCAGGAGAGAGGGACCAATTCCGGAAGCTTTATCATAATAGAAAACATCATCGGCAAGGACAATCTGGGAAATGATTCCAGTGTGGTCTTCTCAGATGTTATTACTGGCGGCGTGGCATATTCAGACTTTGTGAATATCACTCTTCGGGCAGCAACACTGGACCCGAACCCACTGCTGGGAGTTTCTCAGTATAGCGACATAATGTTAACCCGATATGTAGTCAGTTATATCCGAAGCGACGGAGCCACGGCTGAAGGCATAGCCGTTCCCTATCGTTTTGAGGGAGCCCTTTCAGTTCTTCTGCCAATCGGTTCAAGCGTTACAATTCCTCTGATGATTGTTAGAGATGTAGCTAAAACTCAACCTCCCTTGCTGGCTCTGGTTGGTGACCCTACTGGCATAATTGAATGCACTGCCAGGATTGAGCTCTTCGGTCATGACCTGAGAAATCGGGCAGTGAAACAAACCGGGCAAATCACCGTAAGGTTTGCCGATTTCAGAGACCAGTAAGAGAAAAGCTTCTGACTGGAGCCACCCGTCATCCGGCTTTATCTCAGAAGATTGAGAGTAAGCCGGCTGGCGGGTTTTTTTATGCGGAATTCCTTAAGCGTCTCCAACAGAAGGTTAAGTTGTTCCTCCGAGTAAACCCTGAGATATGATTTGACTTCTTTTTTCTCTTTTCTCCAGATTTTCCGGGTTAACCGCGGCCCGATGATTTCTACTTCAGGAAACCTGGATGAAATCAGGCTTAAAAGCTGTCTTGAATAATTACCGGCCCTCCTGACCGAGCTGCCTTCCAGAGTTAATTCCAGAAGTACACTGAAAGGAGGGTAGTTTAAGAGCTCCCGGTACTCTAATTCTTTTAAGAAAAACCCTTCATAATCCCGGTTCAAAGCCTTGCGGATGACCTCTGGTTCCGGACCGTCTACAACCCCCAGACATTCAGCTAAAGAACTTTCTTCAAGGAGCTCGCGAACCTTGCTGATGGTAAAAAAGGATTTTTCAGCCGCTCGAAAATCAGGCAGGTTGAGAGAGCTTTCCGGATTTACCAGAACTATCAGGGTAAAAAGTCCTGGCGGCAGCCGATGGAGTGAATACTCAGTTCCAACTACTAGCCTGATTTTGCCAGCCTCAATTTTCCTGATTAGCTTTTCAGATTTTGGCTCTTCAACCCCTTCTTCCAGCAGAGCTACTTGCTGGCCTGGAAAAATACCGGCTAACCGCTCTTTAACAAATTGGGTACCCCTGACTTTTCCGGCCCTGAGCTTATTCTGACAGACCGGGCAGCTTTCCGGCTCAGGGTGAGTTTCTCCGCAGTAACGGCAGACCAGCTCGCCTTCTTTTTTCTGAAGAGTAAGGGCTATTCTACATCTGGAACAGCGAGCCACATAACCGCAGGCAAGGCAGAAAAGATAGGCAGCATAACCCTTGCGGTTGACAAAAAAGAATACTTTTCCGCTGTTTTTAATATGATTTTTTATTCTCGCCTGCAATTCTTCTTTAAGCAGCTGGGTCAAATCCTGACGGTAAAACTGGCTGTTAAGTCCGGAGTTCTCATATCCCAGGTTGATTAGAGTTCCTTCCCTGGAGTGCCGAAAATACTGACTAACCCGCGGACAGGAAGAGGTATAAAGGAGAGGGCATTTTTCCTGCCGGGCTCTGATTTCTGCTGCCTCTCTAACATCAAAGGCTGGACTTTCGGTCTGATGATAAAGCTCATCGTGTTCCTCATCGACCAGAATCAACGCCAGCGGTGAAACAGGCAGAAACAGGGCTGATCTGGTCCCGAAGACAACCCGAACCTGGCCTGAAGCCAGCCGGCCCCAGTTTTCGGTCCTGAGTTTCTCTGAAAGCTGGCTGTGCCAGACGACAGAATTCCCTTCAAGAGCTTCTATAATCGGCCGCCAGACTTTAAGTCTGTGGACCATTGGCACCAGCACCAGAGCGGTGCCCTGAAAGCCAGAAATCAAAACCTTTCTAATAAAATCAAACCGCTTCTTCTGGTCTCCAGCCAGAAGGGCAGTACCTTCTTCCCTGCTGATCAGCCTCTGGTACAGTTTTTCTTCCTTATCCGATAAACCAACTGGAGTTATAGGAAGACGGAGCTGCTGAAGAGAGCCGCCTGGTTGAAGCTCGCCTCTAACTCTTTTTCTGACTTGCTTAACCTTTATTTCCACCAGTCCAGCCTGCAGCAAAGGCCTGAGGCAGGAATATATATCCTTTATTTCTAATTTTCTTTTCAGATACAGGGGGCTTAACTCTCCACCACCTGACAGCAGGTCCAGAAGTTCTTTTCTCTTTCCCCTTATTTTCCCGGAGAGCAGAATTTCCTGTCCTTCCCTGGTCAGAGAAACTCTGGTCAATTCTTTTTCTTTTAAAGCCGGCGGTTCCGACATGGCCAGAAAAAGCCCGGGTGGATTAAGACTCAACCGGGTTAGCTCCAGAATGAAACTCAGAAACGATTGAGACCAGATGGGCTTTTCGTCCAGGCAGGAGATGAGAGGCTTAACCTTAAATTCTGGCTCCTTACTCAGAGAGACCATTTCCAGCACATAACCCTGGTGTGGCCTTTTTCCGAGAGGAGCCACCACCCGACTCCCCACCTGAACTTTTTCGCTGAGTTCCTCAGGAACCTGATACAAAAAGGTTTGAAACAGAGGAAGGGGAAAAGCTACCTGGCAATATCTGGACATCAGCTTTCAAGCAACTTCATGACTTTTTTCATATCTTCCCAGACCATCCTTTTAATTTCTTTGTTGCCTTCGTTTCTGACCAGGTAAGATGGATGGAAAGTAGGCATCACCGGAATTCCCATAAACTCACCAAAATTTCCTCGCAAATCAGACATGGGCAGGTCGGTTTTGAGAAGGAATTCAGTTGCCACTTTGCCCAGCGCAACTATTACCTTTGGTTTAATCAACTCTATCTGTTTCAGAAGATATGGTGAGCAGGCTCTGACTTCCTCAGGCTTCGGAGTTCTGTTCTCCGGAGGCCGGCATTTTATGACATTTGCAATGTAAACCTCCTGGCGATCGAAGCCCATGGCCTGAATGATTCTGGTAAGAAGCTGACCGGCCCGGCCAACAAAAGGCCGGCCCTGCAGGTCTTCGTCTCTGCCGGGAGCTTCTCCCACAAAAATCAATCTGGCCTGCCTGTTCCCCTCACCAGGTACGGCCTGGGTCCGGGATTTATAAAGAGGGCAGAACCGGCAGGACAGAATCTGCCGGGTTAACTTTTCCCATTCGGCCTGAGCATCACCAGTTCGACTAACCATAATCTCTCCTAAAATTAAGGTCTGAGAAGAAGCAGTTTGGCCTGACAATCTGGGCTGGCAACTATCCATCTGGTTGACGAGGAAATCAACTCCCAGGTCGCGGTAAAACTCAAGCTCTTTTCTTATTTTGACAATCTTTTCAACCAATTCCTTTTCGTCCATCCCAGAGCCTCTCAATTTCTAAAAAAATCTCCCGGCTTAGCTGCCTCTTGCTCATTCTGGGTATTTTCCTGGAACGTCCATCCGGCCAGAGCAACCAGACTTCGTTTTCCTCACTTCCAAAACCCAGACCAGGACCAGAAACATCGTTAGCCACCATTAGGTCAAGTTTTTTGCGATGCATTTTTTCAGCTGCCTTCTCTATCAGCTGACTGGTCTCGGCAGCAAAACCAACCAGCAGCTGTTTAGTCTTGGCATGACCGAGTTCCTCAAGAATATCCGGAGTTTTTTCTATTTCCAGAACTGTATCGAAGCTGGTCTTTCTGACTTTGCTGTCAAGGATTTTCTTAAATCTGAAATCAGCCACCGCAGCCGCCATTATGACTAAATCGGCCTGAGAATAGTGTTTCAGAACAGCCTGGCGCATTTCTTCGGCAGTAACCACTTTTTCTAAGTAAACCCCGGAAGGCGGCTCCAGGCTAACCGGGCCTGAGATCAGAATGACCTCAGCTCCCAGCTGGTAAGCTTCTCGAGCCAGTTCGTAGCCCATCTTTCCCGAGGAGGGATTTGACAGGAAGCGCACCGGGTCCAGAAATTCTCTGGTCGGTCCGGCCGTTACCAGGACCACTTTGTCCTTGAAAATTTCTTTTCTTCTGATTAACCGCAGAGCCTGGTTAACAATTATTTCCGGTGAGGCCAACCTGCCCGGACCCCGTTTACCGCAGGCTAAATAACCTGATTCAGGGTCAACAAATTCTACTCCCTCGGCTTTCAATTTTTTTATGTTGTCCTGGGTCCGGGGATGAAGGAACATGGCTTCATTCATAGCTGGGGCCACCAGAACGGGACACCTCACAGACAGGTAAAAGGTAGAAAGGAAATCATCAGCCACTCCCGAAGCCATTTTCCCTATGATATTGGCTGTAGCCGGGGCCACCAGCAACAAAGAAACCTCATCAACCAGAGAGATATGTTCTATCGGCCTCTGCCGGTCATCGAAAAGTTCGGTAATGGTTCTTTCTCCAGTCAGCGAGGTAAAAAGATATGGGTTTATGAAGCGAGTGGCTTTTTCAGTCATAATCACTCTGACCCCGTACCCTTCTGACTGAAAAAGCCGGATAATTTCACAGGCTTTATAAATACTAATAGAGGAACATACACCCAGAGCTATTTTTTTCATCTGACCACCTCTCTGCCTGGTCAGGGCCAGGACTTAAAACTTTTCAGGATTTCTTTGAATTCCTTCTGTCTTGCCTTAAAAAGGCAGCGATGGGCCAGAATGATGGCCTTAAGCTCTTCTAAGGCTTTATCCAGCTGGCCGTTGATGACCAGATAATCAAAAAAATCAGACTCCAGAATTTCTTTTCGGGCGTTGCGAAGACGAAGAGCAATGGTTTCGTCTGAATCTGTTTTTCTCAGTCGCAACCTCTTTTCCAGCTCAGGATAAGAAGGGGGCACTACAAAAATCAAACGGGCTGAGTCGATTTTCTTCCTGACCTGCCGGGCCCCCTGAACATCTATGTCCAGGAGCAGGTCTCCCCGCTGGCCCTTCTGCTTTATTTCTTCCCAGGAAGTCCCGTAAAGATGGCCATGGACTTCTGCCCATTCCAGGAAAGCCCCGGTTTTTTTCATTTCCTCAAACTGCTTGTGGTCAATAAAATAATAATCCTGCCCCTCCACCTCGTTAGGTCGCCGGGGCCTGGTCGTGTGGGATACAGAAAACTGCAGGCCTGGAAGACTGGCGAAGAGATTCTTGATCAAAGTAGATTTTCCACAACCGGATGGTCCGGAGACAACATATATCATTTGCCTCTTTCCTCCTTTCCTTCAGGCCACCTGGCCGAATTTAAACAGTCACTCCAGGTTCTGAACCTGCTGTCTGATGCTTTCTATTTCATTCTTTATCAGAAGACAATGCTTTATTATCCCGAGGTCCTGGGCTTTTGAGTTCAGGGTATTAGCTTCCCTGGAAAGTTCCTGAGCCAGAAAATCCAGCTTTTTGCCGACCGGCTCATTAACCTCTGGCCTGATAAGCTCATAAAAACTCATTAAATGACTTTTCAGTCGGTTGATTTCTTCAGCCAGATCAAACTTCTGCATTAAGTAGGCGACTTCTTCAGACAACCTTTCCTCAGACAGATTGTTATGATTTAATTCTTTAAGCTTCTTTTTGAGCTTCAGCATCAGGTCATCTGGTTGTCTTCTGAAGATTCTTTCAATCTCGCTGAGTGATTTTTTAACCCGGCTGAGATGCTGGTTAAGCTTTCGGCCTATTTCCCGCCCCTCTTTTTCCCGCTGGCTGACTATGGCCTCCAGGGTTTGGTCAAAGGCTGTCAGAATGAAATTTTTTTCTTCTCGGCTCAATTTCTTCTGGTTGACAGTTACAAGCTGGGGCACCCTCAACAGTTGCTCCAGAGAAAGGGAAAAAGGCAGGTTGACCTTTTTTGAAAGCTGTTTCATTTCGCTCACAATTTTTTCTAGAAGCGGCCGGTTAACTGAGAAAACCCAGCCTTCTGGAGATAAAAAATCAAACTCTAATAAAACCTCCACCCGGCCTCTGATTATCTTATTCTGGCAGGCTGTCCTGAGCTGATTCTCAAGCGAGCCCACTGCTTCTCCTTTATAAACCCAATCAAAAAAACGGTGGTTCAGAGTTTTAATGAATATTTTTACTTTCAGGGTAGAGCTGATGAAATTTTTTTCGGCAAAACCGGTCATGCTCCGAATCATGCTATCTCTCCTGCCCCATCCGCTCAAGCCAGGCCAAGCATCCTCCTGGCTATTTCCAGAGCATTCAAGGCTGAACCTATCGTCAGATTATCAGCCGCCACCCAGAGCCAGAAGCTGCCAGGTAGGGACTGGTCCTTTTTCAGATGTCCGATAAAAATCTTTTCCTCCCCGGCTACCTTGAGGTTGGAAATCTGCTCAGTCGAGTCGGCCGGGAAAAGCTTAAAAATGGCCTTTTTCTTAAAAACCCTTTCCAGTTCAGATAGTCCGGCGTCCCGAGTTAGCTCTACATAGACCATTATTGAATAAACGTGAAACACCGGCGCCTGAACCAGGCTTAGGCTCAAAGCATATCCGGGAGTTAGGACTCTTTTCAACTCCTGAATGATTTGTTTTTCTTTGGCTGAAAAGCCATCGCTTCCAGCTTTCTCCACTCCCGGTAGAAGGTTAAAAGCAATCTGTTCACTGAAGACTTTCCGGCTCAAGCTGCTGCTGGATAAGAGGGCATAGCTCTGTTCGGCCAGCTCTTCAATCCCTTCGTTTTCGTAAGCTGAAACGGGCTGCAGTACCATGGCCAGTGCTCTTCCTATCTGATAAGAAGTTTGAATCGCCGAAAAAACATGGCTGAGAAAAATAGTAACCGGATGGGGATTGGCAACCAGCCTTACTTCTTCCCGTCCAAGCAGGCTGTCGTTAACTCCGGCTACTACAACTGGAACTTCCGGCGAATCAGCAAAACTTTCTTCCAGGTCAATTGCCCGATAACCTTTTTCCCTGGACAGCATGCCGAACCTGCGGTTGGTTTCCCGGTCTGCCGCCAGAAAAACCAGATCCAGCCCTTCCATCAAGTAAGGGTCCGGATGATGTATTACTTTGGGCTCATCCCCGAAATCGGTCAGTTTGCTGTACTCTTCCTCCACCCCGGGGTCGTAAAATTCTATTGACTTGATAGGGAACTGACCTCTGCTCAAAAGGCTTTTTATTTCCTTGGCCCGGAGGGAATCGGTCCCCACCAAAGCCACCCGAAACTGGCGTTCTTCGGTCTTACTCATCAACTTCGGTCCCCGGTCTTCTTTTCATATTCCAGAATCATCCGGTACATTTCATCCTTCAAGCTGAGTTTTTTCTTCTTAAGGAGCTTTTCCTGTACTTTTTCTTCATCGCTGAGAAAGCCTCTTGATTGAAGTTCAGCCAGTACCTGCTCACAGCGCTGGTGTTCCTCAAAAACCTTTCTGAATTCTTCACTTTCTTTCAAAAGGATTTCCTTGATTTTATCTTCATTCATCGCTGGCTCCGTTTTTTAGGATAACATAGCCCGAGAGGGTTTTCAATTTTGAAAAAAATACCCCATCTGTTAAATCCGGTTCAAGTCAGATAGCCTGCTTTCGGGTCTGACTGCCCGTGATTAGGTAAAAAACTGGATAGCCTGGCAGAAGACAAAAAATTAACCTGACCTGTTGACTTTATTTTTGGTGATAAATATACTATAAAACGATTTTGAGCTGAGTTGGTGGCTTTTTAAGTGGCCAGGTAGCTCAGTCGGTAGAGCGAGGGACTGAAAATCCCTGCGTCGGCGGTTCGATTCCGTCCCTGGCCATTTCCCTTCTTTTTAGTTTTCCCCCGATCTGAAAAGTATTTCTCCTCAATTAATTCGTTCTATTGACAAATTCTTTTTACTCTCTATAATTTAGCCTATTTTTTTATTAAAAGATGCTCTCAATCCTGACAGAACTTATAAAATTTCTATCGCACGGGGCTTTCATTGCTGACCGGAATCAGATTCTGTATCTGAATCCTGTGCTTAAGACCTTCCTTAGAATTCAAGACGCCCAGTTAGAAAATGGTCCTCTGCCGATAGATAAGTTAATCCACCGGGATGCTTCACCTAAAGCCGGAGATATCAGCCCAGGAGTTGAAGAAGTCAGATGGCTTAAGCTCCGGGATTTTGGTGATGACGAAAAATATCATTGTTTAGAGATGAGACTGGTACCTTTGCCAGATTCTTTGACGGCTTTTATCACCAAACAACCTCTGGATGGAAATGGAAGAGGGGTTATCGGCAATGAAATCTTGGAGCAAAGAATGTACGAGTTGAGCTCGGCCTATCATGGAACTCTTTCAGCCTTAAACCGGATACTCGATTTTAGAGACCCCTACAACGCCAGACATCATCAACGAGTTTCTGACCTGAGTCGAGCCATTGCTTCAGTGATGGGACTCAGCCGTTCTACCGTCGAAGCCGTCCGGGTGAGCGGAGCTATCCACGATATCGGTAAACTGTTGATTCCCTCCGAAATCATAGCCAAGCCCGGGGCTTTGAGTCAGGCCGAAATGAACCTGATCAAAATTCATCCTGAAGCCGGCTTTGAAATCCTTAAGACCGTTGACTTTCCCTGGCCGGTAGCCGAAATAATACGACAGCATCATGAACGACTTGACGGTTCAGGCTACCCTCAAGGTTTGAAAAAAGAAGAAATATGTCTGGAAGCCCGCATAATTGCTGTGGCTGACGTAGCTGAAGCCATAATTTCGCACCGACCTTACCGTCCTGCTCTTTCCTTAAAAGAAGCCATGCAGGAACTCAAAAATGGACAGGGGACACTCTATGACCCTGAGGTAGTAGAAGCCTGTCTGTTTCTCTTCGGCGAAATTGGCTACACTTTCGACAACCGGGACTGGGTAGCTAATTTCATCAAGTATAAAAACCGGGGCTGAAACTCCCCCATTTCCCACAACTAGTTTTTAATTTTTTGACCTAAAATTCCAGGCTCCGGTGGCCTGACCTATCTTAAAACCGATAGGAAACACTTAAGCTGGAAACTAATAGACGCATTTTATAGGTTCCAGGCATGGCCTGTCCCAGGGTACCAGCTATTATCAATTCCTCAACGGTCACCTGCCTCTTCGTACTTGAAAGAAACTCCAGCCCCCAGTTTACCGACAGTCCATTTAACTCATAACCAAACCCGGCACTAAGACCCTGAAAATTAAAGCTCGGAAGCAGGACATTAAGCGTATAATCTGGCGCTGGAGAGGGGTCGTAGTAATAACCTGCTCTTACTCGCCATTCCTGGTTCAGCTGGTATTCAAAGCCGAACCTGACCTGGAACCGGCTGCTCCAGTCCATCAGAATCCGGTCGGCTCCAGACTCAGCCATCATCTGGCTCCAGATAGGGTCTAGATAAGTTGTTTCGAGGGTTTTAATGGCTGCCCAGTCAGTCCAGTGAACATCGGCAGTCAGGACCATCCCGGCAACTGGTCGCAAAGCCACACCACCACCTATAAACCAAGGCCATTTAAGGTTTCTTCTGAGGTCAGAGCGGTCCGGATATCCAGCGTATCCAAGAAGCACCATCTCAGCCTGACCTTTGAATTTAACCCGGCTTGAGGTTTTAACGGTCAGGCCAAAACTGAACCAGTCAGCTGGTCTGGCCAGAAGACCCAGGGTCAGTCCCCAGCCCCAGCCATGAAGGCTTTCATCGTATTGCCCGAGGTCGACCATTGAATCATTTATTTCTGCCTCCCCGGCCCATCTTTTCAGGCTGAACATCCCGTAATTAAGATTAAAAGTGGCTCCTAGACTTATCCACTCATTCAATTTCCAGCCCAGAAGGGGTGAAATGGTAAAAAGGCCAACTTTGCTGGTCCAGTCGTAAGCTACTCCCCCCGTCAAAGGCTTAAAATCTTCTCCTCTCCAGTTAGCTCCCAGCCCAGCTGGAGTATAAATCCCAAACCCGACCACCAGATTATCAGAGAGGGGTCGGTAATAAGCTGTAAGAAACCCAAGATAGTGAGAAAGCCTGGTTTTGGCCTCGAGGCTTAGGTTCGGGGGAATAACCAGAGAATACCTGTTAGTGGGTATTAAATCCGTCAGATAAGCACCGTAAAGTGGTTTTTTGAGAAATCCAGCTCCGGCCGGGTTCCAGTAAACCAGGCTGAAATCATCAGCCAGACCGATAAAGGCTCCCCCCATAGACACAGCCCTGGTCCCCAGGCCGTTAAGGTTCAGGCCGTTGGCCAAAGCTATTCCAGAAATAATGCTCAAGGCTAAAAACAGGGTTATAATCTTCTGTTTTGTCTTTCTTTTCATTTCGCTTTTCTCCTTTCTCAAAACCTTACTTTTTGTGGAAAATTATCTGCCCTTCCCGGTCCGCATCAACCTCCACCGTGTCACCTTCCCTGAATTCTCCGGCCAGAATTTTCATGGCCAGAGGATTTTGAACCTCTTTCTGGATAACTCTTTTCAGAGGACGGGCCCCGTAAACTGGGTCAAAGCCTTTTTCAGCCAGAACTTCCCTGGCCTTATTTTTAAGCACCAGGTCTATCTTCTTATCCATCAGCCTGCGCCGCAGCTGTTCAAATTGTAAATCGACAATTTTAAAGATTATTTCCCTGGTCAGAGGCTTAAAAATGATTATTTCGTCTATGCGGTTCAGAAACTCCGGCTTGAAATGACTCTCCAGAATCTTTCGGACCTCCCGCTCCATGGTCTCATAATCGTGGCTTAATTCTTTAATAATGGGGCTGCCGAGGTTTGAGGTCATAATAATCAGAGTATTGCGAAAGTCAACCGTGGTCCCTTTACCATCAGTTAAACGGCCGTCGTCCAGAATCTGAAGCAAAATGTTAAATACATCGGGATGTGCTTTTTCCACCTCATCCAGCAGAATCAGCGAATAGGGACGTCTTTTTATAGCTTCAGTCAGCTGACCACCTTCTTCATAGCCTACATAGCCAGGAGGGGCCCCGATTAACCTGGCCACAGTATGCTTTTCCATGTACTCAGACATATCCAGCCTGACCATGGCCTTTTCGGCGTTGAATAGAAACTCGGCCAGAGCTCTGGCCAGCTCGGTCTTACCCACTCCGGTAGGTCCGAGAAACAGGAAAGAACCTATCGGTCTCGAAGGCTCCTGAAGACCGGCCCGGGCCCGACGGACAGTATCAGATACAGCTCTGATGGCCTGTTCCTGTCCGATAACCCTCTGTGACAGAATCTCTTCCATTTTTAATAACCTTTCCAGGTCACCTTCGAGCATTTTAGAAACCGGAATACCCGTCCAGCGGCTAACCACCTGAGCCACGTCTTCCTCGTCCACTTCTTCTTTTAGCATTTTTCCTTTTTTCTGCAGTTCAGAAAGCTCTTCAGATAATTTCTTAACCTGCTTATCAAGCTCAATCAAGCGGCCATACCTGATCTCGGCTACCTTTTCCAGATCTCCTCGCCTTTCAGCATTCTGTTCTTCAATTTTCAGGGCATCTCTTTGCTCTTTAAGACGGTTAATCTGATCGATGATGTCCTTTTCTCTTTTCCACTGGGCTTTTAAGGCATTACTTTTTTCTTTGAGCTCTGAAAGCTCTCGCTCTATCTTCTGAAGTCTTTCCATCGAAGTGGAATCTTTTTCTTTTTTGAGGGCCTGCTTTTCGATCTCCAGCTGGGTTATTCTTCTTTCCAGTTCGTCTATTTCTTCGGGGAGGCTGTCCAGCTGAACCCTGATGCGAGAAGCTGCTTCGTCAATCAGGTCTATAGCTTTATCAGGCAGGAAACGGTTACTGATGTACCGGTTGGAAAGCACTGCAGCCGCCACCAATGCTGAATCCTTGATTTTTACGCCATGATGAATTTCATATTTTTCCTTAAGTCCACGGAGGATGGAGATGGTTTCCTCAACCGAAGGCTCCCCCACCAGCACCGGTTGAAACCGCCTTTCCAGGGCAGGGTCTTTTTCTATATACTTTTTATATTCATTTAGAGTAGTAGCTCCGATACATCTAAGCTCTCCTCTGGCCAGAGCCGGTTTGAGCATGTTGGAAGCATCAACTGCTCCTTCTGCAGCTCCAGCTCCGACAATGGTATGGAGCTCGTCTATGAACAGAATAACTTTCCCTGATTCTTTTATTTCTTTCAGGACTGCCTTCAGTCTGTCCTCAAACTCGCCCCGGTATTTGGTCCCGGCTACTAAGGCTCCCATGTCCAGAGCCAGAAGCTGTTTGTCCTTCAGTGACTGAGGCACATCACCGTTGGCAATCCTCTGAGCCAGACCTTCAACAATGGCCGTTTTGCCTACCCCGGCTTCTCCGATCAGAACCGGATTGTTCTTAGTTCTTCTGGACAGAACCTGAATAACCCTTCTGATTTCTTCCTCTCTCCCGATAACCGGGTCCAGTTTGCCCTGCCTGGCCAGGGCAGTCAAGTCCCGGGCATATTTCTCAAGGGCTTGATACTTGGACTCTGGCTCGGGGTCGGTAATTCTCTGTGTTCCCCTTATGTCCATCAAAGCTTTATAAACCAGATTCTCATCAATCTTAAAACGGCTCAGAAGTCGATTTACCTCAAGGTGCTTAAGTCGCAGCATCGCCAGGAAAATATGCTCGGTGGAAATGTATTCATCCTTTAGTTTCTCGGCTTCTTTTTCGGCCTCAGTCATAACTTCCCGCAAAGCACTGGAAAGATAAATTTCGCCTGCCCCCTGGACACGGGGCAACCTTTTCAGTAGCTTATCCAGCTCCTGGCTTAGCTCAGCAGGATTAACTTCGATTTTTTCCAGAAGGCTCTGGATAATATTACCCTCCTGATTCAGAAAGGCGTAGAGAATATGCTCTGGTTTCAATTCCTGATGAGCTAATTCCAGGGCTCTGGACTGAGCTATCTGAAAAGCTTCCTGAGACATAACCGTCAGCTTATCCCATCTCATGGTCCTTTTTTCCTCCTTAATTTGCTGATAAGCAAAACCCAGGAGAAAATCGGGCCCGGAATCAGTCCTGGCCAGACTCTATTCCTCGGGTTCAGATTTTAATATTTTACTCCGGTTACAGCCTGAGGTAAACACCTGAGCCTGATTAAAAGCTGGTTCCAATTCTGACCGGATTCTTTTCAGATAATTCAACTCGTAAAATCTTAACTTCTACCAAATTATTCACCAATTCTGCCCTGCCGATGGGGAGCTGATAATTTGAATTTTCCCTCTTGACAATTAAATAAAAATAAATATTTTTCTTTTCAAGGAGTTTGAGATGGAAGAAATCACCATTTCCAGCTGGGCTACACTTGATGCTTTAAAAAAAGTTGCCGACATCATTGAAACCATCGGCGACCTCCATGATTCACATGAAATGTCAGTATTCTGCATAATCGAAGATGATTACTTAGAGCTATTCTACTCCGATTCGGGTAGCAACTACCTCCGACGTTTTGAAGATGAAGACGAGTTTGATGAAGCAATTGAAGAGCGGAAGGAAGAATTTGAGAATGCTGACTATGATGATTTTGACGACGATGAAGAACTGGATGAAGACCTTGATTTTGAAGATGAATCCGATGAATTTTAGCTTTTTTCTGACCTTTTGATTTCTTCCTGAAGCTTTACCAATAGCTGAAGTGCCTGAAGCGGGGTAATGTTTTCTATTTCCAGCGAAAGCAGCTTTTCTTTTATCTCTTCGAGCCTGGCTCTTTCGCGGTCCTCGGGGAATAGAAAGAGCTGCTGGCGGTCATGATGGTTGAAGTGATAGGCAAGACGGGGATGGCCCTTTTCATCAAATTCCTGCCTTTCCAGATTGTATAGAATCTCTCTGGCCCGTTTTATTATCTCCTCAGGTAAACCGGCCAGACGGGCCACCTGCAGTCCGTAACTCCGATCCGAAGGTCCCGGCTGGATCTTCCTTAAAAAGATGACCGTATCCTTCCACTCTCTGACGGCCACATGGTAATTTTTAATTCTGGGAAAAGTCAGAGCCAGCTCGGTCAGCTCATGATAATGGGTGGCAAACAGAGTCTTGGGTCTGATCTCTTCCAGCTGATGCAGGTACTCGGCCACTGCCCAGGCGATACTCAATCCATCAAAGGTGCTGGTTCCCCGGCCCACCTCGTCCAGGAGAATAAGACTGCGATCGGTAGCATTGTTGAGTATACTGGCAGTTTCCACCATTTCCACCATAAAAGTTGACTGCCCGGCTGTCAGAAAATCCATAGCCCCCACTCTGGTAAAAATTCTATCAATCAGACCGATTCGTGCTTCTCTAGCCGGGACAAAAGAACCAATCTGAGCCAGGATACAGATCAGGGCAACCTGCCGGAGATAGGTGGATTTTCCGCCCATGTTCGGGCCAGTTATGATTAAAATCTGATTTTCCTCCCGGTCAAGCAGGGTATCGTTGGGGATGAAGGGTTCCTTCTGCAAAACCTCTACTACCGGATGACGCCCTTCTTTTATGAAGATAATATCGCTCTGGTCAACCAGCGGTCGGCAGTAACTTCTCTGATGGGCCAGTTCCGCCAGACTCAGTAAAACATCCAGAATGGCCAGATTCTGAGCCATCATCTGGAGCCGACCAGCCTGACGGTTAACCGCTTCCCTGACCTCTAAGAAAAGCTCATATTCCAGTTCGTTTATCCGGGCTTCGGCTTTGAGCACTTTATCTTCATATTCTTTTAGCTCAGGTGTAATAAAACGCTCGCTATTCACCAGTGTCTGTTTACGTTCGTAGTCATCAGGGACCAGGTGAAGGTTTGGTTTGGTCACCTCGATGTAATAACCGAAAACTTTGTTGTAGCGAACTTTAAGGGAAGCGATGCCAGTTCTTTCTCTTTCTCTTTTTTCCATCCAGGCGATGAAGTTTTTTCCAGAATGGCTTATTTTTCTGAGCTCATCCAGCTCCTGGTTAAAACCATCTTTGATTATGCCACCTTCCTGAATAAGATAAGATGGCTCATCCAGAATAGCACGGTCAATCAACTTCACAACATCCTGAAGGTTATCCCAGGTTGATTTCATTTCCAGATAAATAGCAGCGGCAAATTTATGGAGATGGATTTCTATTTCCGGAAGTGGACAGAGAGATTTTTTTAAAGCCACCAGGTCCCGCGGACTGGCAGCATTCAAAGAGATTCGGGTTATAAGCCTTTCCAAATCCAGAATCTGGCGGAGTAAATTCCGGATTTCCTGACGTTCTATAGGCTTTTTTAAGGCTTCCTCCACTGCTTCGAGACGCCGGTTTATTTCTTCGACATCCAGTAGAGGGTGAAGCAGCCATTGTTTCAGCAAGCGCCCTCCGGGAGCAGTTTGAGTAAAATCAATAACCCCCAGTAATGATTCGGTCACCTGGCCGTTTCTCAAGTTTTTAACCAGTTCCAGGTTCCGAACGGCAATTGAATCCAGCACCAGATTTTGGGCGGAGGACAGGAAAGACATCCTTCTGAGGAAATCAGCCGACTCCCGGCGGTTTTTCTTAAGGTAGTAAATGAGAGCTCCCGCCGCTCCTATGGCCAGAAGCCGGTCCTGAAGACCGAACCCTTCAAGGGAGCTCACCCTAAAATGTTCCAGAAGAAGAGCAGTCGATTGGCCCGGGTCAAACAACCAGGAATCTAACTGACTGATGGTCAGTTCAGCCAGCTCGCTTTCCCCAAGCAGGTTTCTTATGGTCTCCTCCTGCCCTTCAGGGCAGATTATTTCTCTGGGCCCGAACCGGAAAATTCGGTCCACTATCGCTTTTCGATCAAGGGTTTCTCCCTCTGTGGTACTTATTTTCCCGGTCAGCAGATCAGCATAAGCTGCTCCCCAGCGGCTGTTATCCAGAATCATGCTGAGCACTCCAAAACCCTCTCTCCGGTCTTCACTTTCTATTTCTACTGCTGTTCCAGGGGTCAGGACCTTGGTTACTTCTCTTTTGACCACTCCTCTGGCCATTCTGGGGTCTTCCACCTGTTCGCAGATGGCCACTTTATAACCAGCCCTAAGCAGTTTGCTCAGGTAAGAATCAACTGCATGAAAAGGCACTCCACACATTGGAACATTTTGCCTTGAGGTCAGAGCAATTCCTAAGAGAGAAGAGCCAACATAAGCGTCTTCGTAGAACATTTCATAAAAATCACCCAGCCTGAAGAAAAGCAGACAGTCCCGGTATTGAGCTTTAATCCGGTGGTACTGCTCCATCATCGGAGTCAGGGTTTCTTCCTTCCTGCTCATAAAACCTTCCCTCTTATCGGTAAAACAAACTATATTATATCAGGTCCAAGTTTTGCAAATATCTTCCCTTCATTTAAACTGGCAATTGACAAGATAAGCTTTAAGTTTTAGTATAAAAAACTGATACTTAATCAGGATTTTTCAAATGAATATACCAATGATTCTGACCATAACCAGAATGCTGGCTATTCCTGTTCTGGTGGTGGTCCTGCTCAAACCCTTTCCAGGCTCGGAAATTCTGGCCTTCGCCGTGTTTGTCTTTGCCTGCCTCACCGATATGCTGGATGGCTTCTGGGCCCGACGAAAAAAAATGGAAACCGTTCTAGGGTCACTGCTTGACCCTATGGCTGATAAACTTCTGATTGCCTCAGCTCTGATCTGCCTGGTTGAAAATGGGGTTGTAGCTGCCTGGATGGCAGTCATTATTATCGGTCGGGAAATTGCGATCACCGGTTTTCGAGCTATAGCTGCTTCCCGCGGTTATAACATACCGGCCTCCGGCTGGGGCAAGCTGAAGATGATTTTCGAGACCGTTACCGTAGCTATTTTGATTCTCGGCCCAAAGCATCTCGGGCTTCTTTATAAAATTGCCCATTCCATTGGGCTCTGGCTGATTGTAATTATGGCTCTTGTCTCGGCCGTAGAATATTTCGTCCGGTTTGGCCCCAAAGTTTTAAAAGAAACTTCAACCTGAGACAGCCTGCCGAAGCTGCCCGAGCGAAGCCATGTCCTCAACATTATAAACAGCGGGGACCTGGGGCCAGCCTCGGGAAATTCTTCTAATCAATCCAGAAAGGACTTTGCCGGGACCTATTTCCACCACCTGCTCAACCTGATATTCAGACAGTTTCTGCATCGAAGGATACCAGAGCACAGGGCTGGTTATCTGTCGGTAAAGCAGCTCTCTGGCCTGTTCCCCGGTCCTTATTTCCTCGGCCGTAACATTGGAGATGACAGGAAATTCCGGGTTCCGGAACTCGACCTCTTCCAGATCTTTTTTCAGTCTCTCCGCCGCCGGTCGCATCAATTCGGTATGAAAAGGACCGCTCACCTGAAGGTAGACCGAGCGCGGTGGCTTGAGAATTTCCAGGGCTTCTTCCACCGCTACTTTTTCCCCGGCTATGACCACCTGTTCTTCTGAATTCCAGTTAGCAACCTGAACCAGGCCCTTCTTTACAGCTTTCAAGGCTTCCGAAATTTTCTGATAATCAAGACCGATAACCGCTGCCATCACTCCCTTTCCGGGGGGCACAGCCTCCATCATATAATGCCCCCTTCTGGCCACCAGTTTAAGACCATCTCTAAAACTAAGGCTGCCCGAAGCTACCAGGGCTGAATACTCCCCCAGGCTGTGACCGGCAGCCAGGTCTGGTTTGAGACCGGTCAGTTTAAAGGCAATGTAGCTTACCGTAAGGAGAGCCGGTTGGGTGTTAAAAGTCAACCTGAGTTCCTCCTCCGGTCCCTCGAAGCAGAGGCGGGAAAGGCTGTAGCCCAGTATCTGGTCGGCTTCATTAAAAATCTCTCTGGCCTCTTCGCTATTTTCGTAAAAATCCTTTCCCATTCCCACATACTGAGAACCCTGGCCGGGGAAAAGGAAAACTTTATGCTTCATTTAACCTCCTTGAACTTAAAATTATTGAGACAATTTAAATAAACTGAGATTTCAGCCCTTTGCTTCAGTTCTTCATTCCACTCTTCAATCTGCCTTTTCCTTTTTTCTGCTTGTAGTCTGAGCTCAATTACATCCAGAACAGCTGTCAGCTCAGGGGGAATTCGACCTTTTTTCTTTTCTTCCTCAACAAAAACCTGGTGATAAAATTCTTCAATTTCCTTCAAAGAGACATAAACTTTCTGATTGAACCTGGTACCTATGACTTTATCAAAAAGAAGCTTATCCCTCAGATAATTTTTCAGGTCGGTTTCCTTTAGCCCTAACTTAAGACATCTTTCTTCAAACTGCCCGGGCCCCAGATTTATTTTTAATTTCTCCAGTTCAGCCTCCAGCTCATCTTCAGCAACCTGAACCTGCTCCTGGGCTAACCTGACTACCAGCAGCCGGCTCAGGTATTGATGGAGAGCCTGTTCCACCGAATAATTATTCTGACCATTTTCCCCAATGAGACCAAAGGCCTCCATGACTTTAAGGTCATACCAGGTGACAGTAATTTCATCCACTCGAGCTACCACGCAGTTCAGCAAGGTCTGAGAGCTGAGCGGACAGAATAGCCCTATGAATAAAACTATTGAGCCAAGCAACCTCAGTAGGCAGCTTGAGGACAGCTTTTCTCTTTTATCCATAATACATAACCTAAAACATGTTGCCGATGGTCAGGAAAAAGAGAGGTTTCCATCGCCTATCCCGCGGGTTAAGATTCCAGCCTATATCAAATCTGATTGGGCCAAGAGGTGTCCGATACCGCAGACCCATTCCCACAGCCTGACTTAATTCCAGAAAGTTAAACTCTCTCATCTCGGGAAAAACATTTCCAACATCATAAAACACTGCGCCATACAGGTTGGGAAATTTGCCGATGAGTAAAAACCTGGCTTCCATGTTCAGAAGAAAAATGGCTTTGCCGCCAACGGGAAGGCCTGACTCCGGGTCTTTGGGCCCGAGTCTTTCAAAAGGTTCACCGCGGAAAGAATTACTACCACCGGCAAAAAATCTTTCTGGAACTGGAACGGTGCCTGAGGCCAGTCCCCAACGCAATGTGGTGTAGAAGCTGACATTTGCCGCCAAAGGATAAAAATACTGGAATTTGGTAAAAAGCTTAAAAAAGTTAGACTCGGTGTTCAGTAGAGGATAAGCTCTTTCCAGAGCCAGGCTGAAAAAGTAGCCACTCTCCGGATTAAAGGTATCGTTTCTTTTATCCCGGATAAAAGTAGCTGAACCATAGGCAATGGAATAAGGCAATCTTTCCCTTTCCACCAGCGACTCTGAAATCTGCAGGTTGGTAAGTTTGGTTCTCAGAGCTCCAGCCGCCAGCAGTAACGAGAAATCGGCCGGCAGGTTCCTCATAGTCGAAAGAGTTAAACCACGTCGCTCATAGCTGAAACTGGTTCGGTCCTCTTTCTCCAGATACCCGCTGAAATAGGTCCTCATCCTCAGGCCAAAAAGATAAGGCTGCTGCCAGGTAGCCACCAATCTCTTCTCTACCAGGCTGAACTGGCCCACCAGGCTAACCTGGGAAGCGTTGCCAATAAGATTGTACCGTATGTATTCAGCCGTCAACCTTGGTCTGAGATCATTTTCCCATAAAGCCACTGACCGGGCTTCCTCCCTGGTTTCCACTCCCAATCCAAGGCTGGCGAAATTCTGCTCTCCTTCTCTAACCTGAACTGATAGATTAATCTCTCCTTCCGCAGACGGTAATTCTTCCAGTTTGACTTCAGAAAAAATCCCCAGGCTGTCCAGCCCTCTTTTGGTTTCCAGCAGTTTGTTATACTCTGCCCACTGACCTGGTCGCAGCCTGATTTCCCGCAGTATTACCCGCCTGCTGGTAAGGTGGTTTCCGGAAATCAGAATGTTCTTTACTTTTACCCGCTGGCCTTCCTTTATCCTGATTACCAGCTCCAGGTTGTTTTCCCGGTCGGGGTAGCTTTCCAGCCCTACCTGAGTTCCACGAAAACCTTTATTCAGGTAAAGCAGGTTGATTTTTTCCAGGTCTCTCTGGAGCTGGAGCTTGTAATAGGGCTGGCCCGGACGGCTATCCATCTGGTTGATTATTTCAACAGTGCTGATGGTTTTATTTCCCTGAATTTCAAGAGCCCTTATTATCTGACGCGGGCCTTCCTCAATTAAAAACAGGGGAATGACTGAGCCGTCTTTTCTGATGAAATTCAGGTCTACCCGGGCCCTGGGATAGCCCCGCTCTTCGTAAAACTGCCTGATTTTTTCCGCCAGCTCAAAAATTTCTTGGCCGTTAAGATAAGGGAAAAAAAGGAACTTTTCTCCGATTCCCAAACTCTTTTTTATTAATCTGGTATCAAAAGAATTATTGCCCGAAAATTCTATGTTTTTTATCCTTAGTTTGGGACCGGGATTAATGACGTAGTTGACCAGCAGCTCGTTTTCAGCCCTTTTTACTTCCGGTCTCACTGTGGCCAGCAGATATCCCTTCCTCCTCATTTGTTTCAAAAGGATGGCCTCGCCCTCGGAAAGGGCCCATTCTTCAAAAACTTTCTGCTCCCAGACCGGCTGGACAGTTTTTGGAGAAAGTGAACTACCGCTAATGTTCAACGTTATCTTAACCGAAGGATCAATCTCTACCACCAGGTCTACTGTTCCTTTCTGCTGGTTAACTTTTTCTTCTTTTAACCTGACTTCAGCCCACTGATAACCTAACTTATTAAAAGCTTTCTTTATTCTGATAAGACCGGCCTCAAGCTTCCTCGGGACATAATAATCACCCGGTTTCAAATCAAGAAGGCGCCTGAGTTCAGGCTCACCAATGAGGTTCTGACCTTTAAATTCTATCTTCCTAACGGATATACGTTTCCAGACTGGCAGACTTATCTCCACCTCAGCCAGGTTGGTTCCCTCAATCAGTCTGGAATTGAAAATTACCCGAGGGGAAAAAAGCCCCTCATTCCTTAAAATTCTCTCTACCTCAGCAACTGTTTTTTCCCTTAAACTTTCACTGAGAACACTTCCCTTTCTCAGAACAACCAGCTCGGTGCTCATTCTTTTTCTAATATTTCTCGGGGCTATAATTCTAATATTTCTGATTAAGACATTTCTGGTAAGGAGAAAAGTCAGCTCATTCTCCGGAGGGGGGCTCAGATGAACCTCAGCTTTTGAGAAAAAGCCGGTTCGCATCAACCGCTTCAGGGCCTGGTCAATCTGATAATCAGAACAGGGCTCACCTTCTTTCAACCCCACTAAACTCAGAATGGTCTGTTCAGCCAGCTGTCCGTCAACCAGGACCTTTATACTCCCCACAGTTCTTATAGGTTCATCAGAGAAGAGAAGGCCGGTCATAAGCCCCACCATCAGGAGCAGGACCAGAAACCTTGTTATCCTCATCTCTTAAAACCTTTTTCGCAATTTCAGGTCAAAGCTGACCCTGCCCAGTTCATTTCTGATGGCCACCAGGCTCAATCCGCCCGATAGTTCCCACTCCAGCCTGACTATCTCTTCCCTTTGAGTAGCCAGATTGGTTGAATAAAGAATGAAAAAATTCCTGGAAAGCCTCTTACCCACCGTAAGTCTGGCCGTAATTTCTGAGGTTGAGCCCATAATAAACGGGTCTAACCTGAAGCGATCGAGGCTGAACAAACTTTCTGATTTTCTGGCCAGCTGATAAGAAATGAGCGAAGCTGTGCTCATCTGAGTGGGGTCGAGAGAATATCTTCTCTGGTAGGACTCTCCAAGAGCCAGAAGGGCCAGAATTTCTTCAGCCGGCAGAGGCGGTGATGAGGAAAACTCAGGTTTGAGATTGCTAACCAAACCGGTTAGACTGAAAAGCACATGATAGTCTTTAATGTAAGCTTCCCCCTGGAAATCAAGATAAGGATCTATGACCAGAGGATTAAAAAAACTCAGCCGACCTCTGATAACCTTAAAATCCCTGTCCTGAAAATAAACTGTTCCAGAGAGGGCTTCTATCTCACCGGTTACTATCGGGTTGGCCACGGTTCCGGAGATGGTTAAATCCAGCCTGGCTCTAATCCTTCCCAGAGAGTTTTCCATCCAGACATTGTCACTGGCTCTTAGACGAAGGTTAAGGTTGAGGTCTTCAAGCCAGCTTCTTCTTTGATCATCAGCGTAAACCTGGGAAGAAAAGGAAAGCTTTTCCCATAATTCCTTTTTCCACAAAACTTCCTTAAGAGCGAATTCTCCCTCAAGAACACTGCGGTCTGCCTGTTTGAAAAAGCTCAACCGTCCATTGGCCAGTGACCGCGTTCTCTCAAAAACCGAAAGTTCCATGTTCTGGCCCTCCAGAGTGAGGGCAGCTTTTTCCAGGCCTGATTCTCCAAAGCTCAGATCACCTGAACCCTGGACCGGACCTCCCCCCAGATTCCCCTGAAAAGAACGGACTGAAACCTGACGGTTCCTGATAAAGGCCAGCCCTGAATAATTAGTCAGGGCGTGGGCAAAACCCGGTATGGGCAATACACTGCCTTTAACCTCAAAGGCTCCGTTGAGGTCAAGGGAAGCCACAGAACCCTGGAAGCTTAATAAATAATCCACGCTTCCGGTAGCCCCTTTCCAGGGAAGTAGAAAGTCCAGATTGGTCAGTTTCCCCCGGACTTCCCCGGCCAGAAAATCTCGGTCAAAAGGAATTTCCAGTTTAACTTCAAAACTACTATCACCAGGCAGGACCTGGCCCTTTATTTCCACTCCCAGATTATTCTCGCGAAAATTCAGGTAATAAACTCCTCTGGCTTCAGTGGCCTTGATGAAGAAAACCCCAAATTTATCGATAGAAAACTCTCCATATGGACGGTCCTCGACAAAAGTCCCCTTGCCTTTAAGGTTTATGGTCAGAGAGCCAGTAAAATCTGAAGAAAAAGGTTTCAGAGCAACATTTTGAGCCTGCAGGTCAAAATCATAGGTATCAGGAGCAAACCCGAGAGTCAGTCGACCTCCAATCTGGCCGCCATTAAGGACAAAATTGAGTTCTGGAAAACTCAGCTGATTATCCTGCCAGTTTATTTTCCCCCTGACTTTTTCTATCCGGCTGCCCAGTAAGAACATTTCCTCAGAAATAAACTCTCCCTCAACTGCCAGCTGGTCGGCAGAAGTGCTGTAAAGAAATTGACCCTCAACTGGACCTTTAATAGGAAAATTAACCCCAAGATAAGCCAGAACCGTCTCGACCAGTGCTCTTTCTGAATAGAATTTGATTTCAGTTCTTCCCTCTTCTGCTTTAAGATCAATCTGACCCTGAAAATTCTTATCCAAGACATAGACCCGGCCTGCCACCTGCCCGTCGGAAACCTGGACCTGACCTCTAGCAGTGTTGGCTTCAAAACGCTCAAAACCGGCCGGAGAACAGGCAAACTCAAAGTTCAGAGCCGGCTGGGAATAATCTCCCTTTATCTCTACATCTGCCCGTCCGGCCCCCCTTATTTCAGGAAAATCAAATTCGGTGTTGAAAATTTTTTCAGTAAATTCCCTGGCAGCTTTAATGTTTTGGAACTGGCCTCTTATTTCCAGGTCAATCTGCTGTCCAATCAAAACCCTTCCCGAAACATTCATTCGCCCGAAGGATGATTGCAAATCCCTGGACTGAATCTTCAGGTCTCTGTTTGGGATGTTCAGCTCCACCAGAACCCGTCCGTTAAATCTCTGTCGGCCGCCAGTCGCTTCTTTTTCCACCTCGTCGCGAAATTCAGCCGTAGCCAGAAGCTGGCCCTGGCTGAGGCTAAAATTACCCCAGGCCGGAGAGGCCACTGGCCAGGGAACTGAAGCATATTTCATTATGGGATCAAGATGGAAACCAGACATCTGCCCTTCCACTTTACCGGCCTCATAACTTATGACCACCCTTTCGACCGGCTGTTTTTCTTTTTTTACTTCAGCCAGAATCTGGCCCCCTTTCCCCTTTTCTACCACCACCTGACCTTCCACCGTCCCCATATCTACCCCATTAAGTTGAAAATCTCTGGTCCGGTAATCAGATTTGATAATAAGAGGACCGCTTTCGTTATTAATGGTTATCTCACCAGCAGTTTTGCCTCCCCATTCAAAAGGAATATCGAGGGCTTTCATTATGAAGTCTGTGTCAAGGTTATAAACGGCCCTCAGATTAACCCTGGTAGTCTCAAAACGGGCAATCTTTCCTTCAAGACGTACGGCGGAATTTTCTCCCTGAATTATTACTCTATTCAGGGTTATGGTTCGACCTCTGGAGCTGACCAGAGCCTCCACTCCTCCTTCCAGAACCTCCGGCGAGTCGTAAGGACGGATTTTTGACCTGCCGGCTCTCAAAAGGAGATTAAAGCGGTCAGCCCGTAGATGGAAAGCCGCGGAAACACCTTCCAGCTCATACTTCCCCTGGTTTAGCTCAAAAGAAAATCGGCCTTCGTTCAGGTAACCGCTTTCAATAACCAGTGGGAGTTCCAGGAGCCACTGGCTAAATCCTCCTGTCCCGCCTGTAGTTTCCAGGGCTTTATAAACCAGAACAGGCCTGAAAATTTCTACCGTAACCGGCTTTTCCTTTTTAAGCAAAGACAAAAAAGGCAGAGAAACTCTGAGTTTTTCAAGGGAAAAAGCCGGGTTTTCAGAGCGGGCTTTAAGGTTTTTTATGGTCAGGCCCGGGGGAAGGTAGGTTAATTTTATCTCTTCAACTTCAAATGCCTGGTTTAACCGGCTTCCCAGCTGTTTCAGAAAAAAGCTTTTAGCAAAAGAGAGAACAGCGTAAAGAAAGGCTACCACTACCAGAAAAGCAACCAGGCCTTTTCTTTTCTTCAAAAATTTCATTCAAAATCTCTATCTGAAAGGTATAAGCTGATTTTTACTTCAAAGAGACTTTTTTCCAATCCTGAAGAAATTTCTCTATGCCGAGGTCAGTCAATGGGTGTTTGACCAGCTTTTCCATAACCGAGAAGGGCACGGTGGCAATGTGAGCCCCGAGCAGAGCGGCCTCCACTACATGACCGGGGTGACGCACACTGGCCACTATTATTTCGGTTTCGAAATTATAGTTTTCATAAATGGCCACAATTTGTTCTATAAGCTCCATCCCGTGATGGGAGATATCGTCCAGACGGCCGATAAATGGACTGACAAAAGCGGCTCCAGCTTTAGCTGCCAGTAAAGCCTGGGAAGGTGAAAAGACCAGAGTCATATTGACTTTTATCCCTTCCTCAGCCAGTATCCTGGTAGCTTTTAAACCTTCAATATTAATTGGAATCTTGATGGCCAGGTTTGAAGCCATGCTGTTTAACCTGCGAGCTTCCTCCACTATGTCCTCAGCTCTGGTCGAAACACATTCGACACTAACCGGACCAGAAACCAGGCTGCAGATTTCCTTGACCAGCTCTTCGAAGGGAACATTTTCTTTAGCACAAAGAGTAGGATTGGTGGTCACTCCATCCAGAATGCCCCAGCTGGCTACTTCTTTAATCTCCTGCAGGTTAGCCGTATCGAGAAATAATTTCATCGCTCCTCCCTTTACCTATTTTATTTTTTTAACAAAATTTGATAGCGTTCCGATTCCTTCAATCTGAACCTCGACCCGGTCGCCGGGCTGCATCGGCCCAACTCCGGATGGAGTCCCAGTAGCTATTACATCACCGGGTTCCAGAGTCATTATCCTTGAGATGTATCCGATAAGATAAGGGACGTTAAAAATCATGTTTCTGGTATTGCCTGACTGGACCAGCTTTCCGTTTAAGAAAGTCTTCAGCTGAAGGCCGCTCGGGTCCAGGTCGCTCACCAGGCAGGGACCAATAGGAGCAAAAGTATCAAAGGACTTAGCCCGGGTAAACTGAACATCTTTTGACTGAAGGTCCCGGGCAGTGACATCGTTAAAGCAGGTGTAACCGAGCACATAATCCTGCCAGCTATCGTCTTCTTTAAGATTTTTTAGCTTCTTCTTAATGACCACAGCCAGCTCCCCTTCATAGTCCACCCGGCTGGATACCTCGGGATAAATAATGGGCTGATTCGGGCCAATGATGGCGCTGGGCGGTTTTAAGAAAAGAAGTGGTTCGGGAGGAACCTGGTTGCCCAGCTCATCGGCATGTTCCCGATAATTACGGCCCACACACACTATTTTGGTGGGCATAACAGGCGGCAGTACCGTTACCTCAGAAATGGGGATGGCGCTATCATCAATCTGGAAATTCTTAAATATTGAACCCTTGACTGGAAAAAGAACCTCTTCTTTTAGCAGACCGTAAAAAACCTTTCTCCGATAGCGAAAACGATAGATTTTCATTTTTTTATGTTCTTACCTTAATTCTGGTCGGTGGACTCTCGTTACCCGCCTTGTCCACCGCCTTTATAGAATAAACATACAGCCGATTCTTTTCAACTGAGAGATCATTAAAAACCGGAGCGGTCACTAGCTCCCGAGTTAGCAGAATTTCTTCAGACCCGGATTCGGACCTGATGACCAGATATCCGGCCAGGTCTTTTTCCTGGTTTGGCAGCCAGGAAATGGCCACTCCTTCAGAACCGGCCACCGCCGTAACTTCAGCAGGGGGTGAAGGAGGAAACTTATCAACAGGGAGCAATTCCAGAACTTCCGAGTCAGCACTCTCTTTAAGTCCTGGTGCTTCTGCCAGAGCAGCTCTTACTGAATAACGGTATTTCTGACCAAAAAGAAAATTTCGATCCTCAAAAAAAGGCTGGGAAAGCGGATTTCCGGTCAAAAGCTCAAAGCCCTGACCGCTGTCTCGGTAAAGGTTGTAAACAACCTTTTTCGTTAGTATTTTCCCGTCAAGGCCGGTCTCAGGAGCTTTCCAGGAAAGTAAGATTCTGTCCTCCTGTACCTGAGCCTGTAACTCAGAAGGAGGTAGCGGGACAAACTCAGGTCTGAATTGAACCAGGTTGGAAAACTCAGACCAACCCCCTTTTTCCCCTTTAACCCGGAGCCCAAAGACCAGATTTTTGTCTGCTACTCTGGCCAGATTCAGGTTGAGAGTGGCTTTTTCCCTACTGATTTCCAGCTGGCCCAGGTTCAACTCGGTTATTGATTTTGAAGTCTGTCTGAAAATAACTTCAAGGCGGTTTTTAGAGCTTTCCCCGCTCTTGAGTTCCAGAGCCATAATCTCCACAGCGGCAACCTGGAGAGGCCGGCCGTTTAGGTAACTAACAGGCGGGGTCCATCTGAAAAGCAGCTGGCTCCCCTGCTGGACAATCCTCAAATCATTGACTGTCTGGGGTATCCTGGGAACCGGGTCCTGTAAAGCCCCTTTCCGACCGCAGCCGGTAGTTATGAGCATCAACCACAGGACTGCTAAAATCAGAAGTCTTGCCTTCATCAGAGGATGAATTTCCTCAGGTCCTGGTCTTTGAGGATGTCACTCAATTGTTTCTGTACATATTCTCTGGTAATCAGAATTTTCTGGCCGCTGAGGTTCGGAGCCTCAAAAGAAATATCTTCCATTACCTTTTCCATAACCGTGTGCAGGCGACGGGCCCCAATGTTCTCGGCTTCTTCGTTTACCTTTTCAGCAATGGAGGCAATTTCCTCAATAGCTTCATCAGTGAAGTCCACTTCCACTCCTTCGGTAGCCAGCAAGGCTTTATACTGCTTGATAAGAGCATTCTCGGTTTCGGTCAGAATCCTGACAAAATCTTCCTTGGTCAGGGGGGTTAACTCTACCCTGATGGGAAAGCGGCCCTGAAGTTCAGGAATCAGGTCTGAAGGTTTAGTGACATGAAAAGCCCCGGCTGCAATGAAAAGAATATGGTCTGTTCTAACTAAACCATACCTGGTACTTACCGTAGTTCCTTCTATTATGGGCAACAGGTCACGCTGCACCCCCTCACGACTGACATCAGGGCCAACCCCTGATTCTCGTCCGGCTACTTTATCCAGCTCATCCAGGAAGATGATTCCAGATTGTTCCACTCTTTCTATAGCCAGGCGGGCTACCTGGTCCATATCCACTAGCCTTTTCTCTTCATCTTCCAGCAAAATTTCTCGGGCTTCCTTTAGCTTAACCCTGCGTCTTTTGGTTTTGTTTCCAAAGATACCCGGCATTATTTCCTGAATCTGAATGCCGATGTCTTCGAAGCCATTGCTGGCAAAGAATTCAAAAGGGGGAGTCGGTTTTTCCTTAACCTCTATTTCCACAAACCGCTCATCCAGCAGGCCGGCTCGCAGCCGGGCCCGGAGCTTTTCCCTGGTTTCCTGAAACTTTTTCTGGTCTTCTGGAGAAGCTGACTGGTCCTTCCGGCGGTTATGCGGCAGAAGCAGGTCCAGAAGTTTTTCTTCAACGTTGGCTTTAGCCTTAGATTCAATTTCCTTAATCTTTTCCTGCTTGACCATATCCACGGCGATTCGCACCAGATCACGTACCATTGATTCTACATCCCGGCCCACATAACCGACCTCAGTAAAACGGCTGGCTTCAATCTTGAGAAATGGGGATGAGGTCAACCTGGCCAGCCGTCTGGAAATCTCTGTTTTACCCACCCCCGTGGGTCCTATCATCAGAATGTTTTTGGGAGCAATTTCATCAGCCAGTTCCGGTGGCAGTTTGCGGCGCCGGAAGCGATTCCTCAGGGCAATAGCCACAGCTTTTTTGGCAGCCTTCTGACCGATTATGTACTTATCCAGCTCAGCCACAATCTGCTGGGGCGTAAGCTCGCCCTCTGGTTCACGAAAAATCAATTTTTCTTCTTTAATTACCTTACCACCGAGTTCAATGGCCATCAGAGTTCCTCAACTGTAAAATTATCGTTTGTATAGACACATATTTGCGAAGCAATCCTCAAGGCCTCCAGAGCAATTTCCCGGGCTGAAAGTTCGGTATGTCTGACAAGAGCCCGGGCCGCCGCCAGGGCGTATGGCCCACCAGAACCCACAGCCGTTATTCCATCATCTGGTTCAACCACATCGCCGGTACCGGAAATCAAGAAAGTGTTGTTTTCATCAGCCACAATCAGCAAAGCATCCAGCTGTCTGAGTGATTTATCCATCCGCCAGTCCTTAGCCAGTTCAATAGCTGCCCGGGAGAGGTTGCCCCGGTATTCTTCCAGTTTGGCTTCAAAACGAGCAAAAAGAGCAAAAGCGTCGGAGGTGGCTCCCGCAAACCCGGCCAGGACTTTGCCTTTATAAAGACGCCTGACCTTCTGGGCGGTCGATTTGAGGACAGTCTGGCCCATGGTTACCTGGCCATCCCCAGCCATAACCACCTGCCCCTGGTGCCTTATGCAGATTACTGTTGTAGAGCGAATCATGGGTATCAACCTTTTACCATTGAATTATACAATAAATATCTCCTGGTTGTAAGGTGGCCTCAGTTACTCTACTCCACCAGCCAGCCTTTAACTTATAATTTTTTGCTTTATTTACCTCGTTTTTTTTGATATAAAAAATCAAACAGCTTTTGACATTATTTTGATTGGACGAGGCCAAAAAATGTCAGAATTAACTCTGGTCATAATGGCTGCAGGCATCGGTAGCCGGTATGGGGGACTGAAGCAGATAGACCCTGTTGGCCCCAACGGTGAAATTATCATCGAATACTCCCTTTTTGACGCCTGGAGGTCCGGAATCGAAAGAGTAGTTTTCATCATCCGCCGGGAATTAGAAAAGGCTTTCAGGGAAAAAATCGGAGCTAATGCTGAAAAGCATTTCAGGGTTTCCTACGTTTTTCAGGAGCTGGATTCAGCTCTTCCGGCTGGCTTTAAGGTGCCGGAAGGAAGAACCAAGCCCTGGGGTACGGGACAGGCAGTGCTCCTCTGCCGTCATGAAGTTCCAGGAAATTTCCTGGTGATTAATGCCGACGATTTTTACGGTTATGAAGCCATCAAAAAGCTGGCCGAATACATGAGAAAGGTAGAAGACAGTCCCGACCATTACAACTATGCCCTGGTTGCCTACAGGCTGGGCAACACCCTTTCTGAACATGGACATGTGGCCAGAGGAATCTGCCAGGTATCAGATGATGGTTATTTACTCGACCTGCGAGAAAGGACTAAAGTAAAGAAATTTCCTGACGGCATCAAATTCACCGAAGATGGGCAGAGCTGGCATCTCCTCTCGCCCGATGATCTGGCCTCAATGAACATTTTTGGCCTGACACCAAGCATTTTCGCTGAGCTGGAGCGGCGTTTTCACCACTTTCTTAACCAAGGAACCGCTGAGCTACTGAAATCTGAATTTTACATACCAGAGGTAGTAGGAGCCCTGGCCCGGGAGAAAAAAGCCAGAGTTCGGGTTTTAACCACTGAGGAGCTCTGGTTTGGAGTGACTTACCAGGAAGATAGACCTTGGGTCCAGGCCGGATTAAGGCAGCTGATAAAAGCTGGACATTACCCTGAAAAACTCTGGGCTGCCGTTTGAAATTCTTCCTTTTAACCAATTATCTTAAGGATGATTGCCTGAAATAGGTCAGGTAATTTTTTGGGAAAAGCGTTTCATAAACAACAGGCTCAGTTATCCTGGCAGGCTTCAACCAGTCAAACGAAATTCTGGCCATCTGACTTATTTTCTTTTTCTTGACACTGCTCAGTCCTAAAAAATATCATTTAAGCTGTAAGCCGATCGGGCTAAAGAAAATAATCCACGTTTAAGCCGGCGGGAGAGCCAGATGAAAAATGAAAGAAAAATGATAAGCCTTAATAGCTTGATGCTTCTATTTCTGGGCTCTGGGCTATTTTTAATTTTTCTGGGATGGTCTTTTACTGCTTCAACTCAGGAAATCCCGGTTAACGACTGGGAAAATCCTAAGGTTTTTGCTATAAATACAGAATCGCCGCGCGCTACTTTTATACCCTTTCCTGACCTTGATTCAGCTTTTAAGAGTGAGCCTAAAAATTCTCCTTGGTATAAATCTCTGAACGGAAAATGGAAGTTTAACTGGGTACCAAAGCCAGCAGACAGGCCTCTTGACTTCTGGAAAATAGACTTTGATGACTCCGGCTGGAAAGAGATTGAGGTTCCTTCGAACTGGGAACTCCAGGGATACGGAATTCCGATATACGTGAATATACCCTATGAATTCACCAGCAATCCTGATCCACCACATATTCCGCATGATAACAATCCCGTTGGTTCCTACAGATTGAAATTCAGGGTGCCTGATAGCTGGAAAGACCAGGATGTTTTTATCCACTTTGGCGCGGTTAAATCAGCTTTTTACCTCTGGGTTAATGGTCAGAAAGTAGGCTACAGCCAGGATTCCAAAACCCCGGCCGAGTTTAAGCTTACCCCTTACCTTAAGCCCGGCGAAAACCTTTTAGCCTTAGAAGTTTATCGCTGGTCAGATGGTTCTTACCTGGAATGTCAGGATTTCTGGAGAATTTCAGGCATAGAACGCGATGTCTATCTCTACGCCGCTCCGAAAGTTAGAATCAGGGACTTTTTTGCCCGCACCTCACTCGACGAAAGCTATCAGAATGGCCTTTTGAACCTGGAGGTGGAAATTCTTAATGACCAGAAAGATTCGGCAACTAGGATCAGGAAACTTCAGGTCTACACTCTGACTGCTCTGGTTGAGGACCAAAACGGGGAAAAGCTTTTTTTGGAAAAAAAGACTTTCACTATCAAACCTGGCGAGAAAAAACTCTTAAATTTTAAAGCCAGCCTGCCAGGCATTAAACCCTGGAGTGCTGAGACTCCTAACCTTTACACTTTAGGTCTGGAACTCAGTGATGAAAAGAATCGGCCGCTTGAAGCCGTGGCCAGAATGATCGGCTTCCGGACGGTTGAAATTAAAAACGGTCAGCTGCTGATAAATGGTCGGGCTGTCTATTTTAGGGGCGTAAACCGTCACGAGCATGACCCCTGGACCGGACATGTGATTTCAGAAGAATCCATGGTCCAGGACATCAAGCTGATGAAGCAAAACAACATCAATGCCGTTCGGACGAGCCATTATCCCAACGATCCCCGCTGGTATGAACTGTGTGATTATTACGGAATTTATTTAATTGACGAAGCTAACATAGAATCCCACGGGATGGGTTATGGCGAAAAGAGTCTGGCTAAGAATCCAGACTGGGGGCCGGCCCATCTGGACCGGATTAAAAGAATGGTAGAAAGAGATAAGAATCACCCTTCGGTGGTCATCTGGTCTATGGGCAATGAGGCTGGAAATGGGGTCAATTTTGAAGAAGGATATCGCTGGATAAAGCAGCGCGACCCCAGCCGGCCTGTTCATTATGAAAGAGCCGAGCTGAGCTGGAACACCGATATCTACTGCCCGATGTATGCCCGCATTGAGCATCTGGAGAAATATGCCAAGAGCAATCCCACCAGACCGCTGATCCTGTGCGAATACGCCCACTCCATGGGAAACAGCACCGGTAATCTCCAGGACTACTGGGAGGTTATTGAAAAATATCCGGTACTTCAGGGTGGTTTTATCTGGGATTGGGTAGACCAGGGCCTGGCTAAGAAAAATGATAAGGGCGAGTTGTTCTGGGCATATGGTGGTGATTTTGGGCCGCCCGGAACACCGTCTGACGATAATTTCTGCTGCAATGGCTTGGTAGCGCCAGACAGGACGCCGCATCCAGCACTGTGGGAAGTGAAGAAAGTTTATCAGCCGGCTAAATTTGAGCTGATAGAAATCGCCAAAGATTCAACCGATAAAAGTGAGGTTAGAATTAGAATCACCAATAAGTATGATTTCCTGAGCTTGAATCAAAATGATTTTTTCTTGCAGTGGCGGTTACTCAAGGATGGTCAGCAGGAAGTCGAAAGCTCCATACCCTGTCCAGAAATAAAGCCCTGGCAGTCAGCCGAGGTAAAAATAAGTCTTCCGGCTGAAGTCCTGAATTCAGCCGGAGAAGTCTTCCTCAACCTGGAGTTAGTAGCCGCCAGAGAAATGGCTCATGGGTTAATTCCAGCCGGCCATCTCATCGCCTCAGGACAATTAAATCTGACAGATGAGTTAACAACCTCCAGGAATGCCTACCAGTCAGGACAGGAGAGAACAGCATCTACCAAACCTTCAGAAAAATTACCTAAATTGAAAGTAAAAGAAAGCAAACAAAATAAGAATGAAATAACCATCAGCGGCCAAGATTTCCTTCTGACCTTCAACCGGATGGAAGGTAGATTGGTTTCCTATAAATTCCAGAAAGTTGAATTGTTGAAGGACGGTCCGCTGCCTAATTTCTGGCGGGCTCCAACTGATAACGATTTTGGCAACAGAATGCCGATGCGGCTTAAAGCCTGGAGAGAAGCCAGTCTTAACCGGCAGGTTAAAGGATTCCAGGTCAGTCAGGAGAAAACTGGAAAAGTCACGATCAGAATTGATTTTCATCTCCCCTCCGTTGAAGCCACCCAGACAGTGGTCTATACTGTGGCCAGGGATGGGTCAGTAAAAATCGACAACGAATTTAAGCCAGCACATCCGGAAAAACTATCAGAAATTCCGCGGGTAGGAATGCTCCTGGGGATGGCTGATGGCTTTGACCAGATTGAATACTATGGCCGCGGACCTCATGAAAATTATTGCGACCGGAAAACTTCTGCTTTTGTGGGAATTTACAGGACAAACAAAGAAGAGCAAGTTATTCCCTATGTCAGCGCCCAGGAATTTGGCAACCGGACTGATACCAGGTGGCTCAGAATAACGAATAAAAATGGTTACGGAATAAAATTTATCGGCCAGCCGCTGTTTGAATTTTCTGCCGTCCCCTATACACCAGAAGATCTAACCCTGAACAAGCGTGGGGAAAAACACTCTTTGGAAATTCCCCGGCGGAGCAATCTTCACCTGACCATTGACCTGAAGCAAATGGGGGTGGGCGGCGACGATTCCTGGGGTGCCAGGCCCCATCCGCAGTACCTGATTAAACCCCAGGGTTATTCCTGGTCCTTCACCCTGCAACCCATTAGAAATAGAAATTAGGGACGCAATCTATATTTCCAATTTTTAGAAATAAAAAATAAGGGAAAACAGTAGCAGCCGGCCCCTTCCCCGCGCCTATTTGAAGACAGCCAATTTCTTAAAAAAATGCAAAATGTTTTTTAAATCCTCTAGTGCTTCTTGATTTTTTCTTTCACGAAGGAAACTGGCCAAAATATTATCTTTATTATCTTTCCTACTTATCTATGGCTTTTCCACTAAAAATAGGAAATATAGTTTGTGTCCCCAGTTTAAAAAACTTTTGACTAGAAATTTTCAAATATGTAATATATCTCTCTGATTAAACTTAAATCAAGCGCAATAATATGTTCCAATCAAGCAGGAATAAATCTTGAGTTTGATAAAGAAATTATCAGAAAGCAGACCATATTTCAGTCTTAACCCGGATCTCTTTACTGGTAGTCTTAAAAATCACCTGCCTTGCTTCCGAATCCTGGATATGAGTCTTTTAGTTCTGCCTGTTTTTTTACCTTCCTCCTTTCAAATCTTTTTTTCAAAAGTATTCTTATCTTCCAGAGTTGACTTCAAAGATATTTGTCCGAAAGTCAACTCCCAGGAGGTAATCATATGATGTTGAGCTGGATTGACTGGATGGTCATCGCCGGATATTTTGTCCTTATTGCCGGCATTGCCTGGTGGACCATAAAGCGCCAGAAAGAAAAGACCACCGACCAGTATTTCCTGGCTGGTCGGCACCTGGGCTGGTTCATCGTTGGGGCTTCAATTTTTGCTTCCAACATCGGCTCAGAACATCTTGTCGGACTGGCCGGCTCCGGCGCCACTGACGGCGTGGCCATGGCCCACTATGAACTCCATGCCTGGTGCCTCTTAGTGCTGGCCTGGGTCATGGTTCCCTTTTACATGCGCTCTCGGGTTTTTACCATGCCAGAATTTCTGGAGAGAAGATTTTCTCCGGAGGCTCGAACAGTTCTTTCTGCAATTTCCCTGGTAGCTTACGTTCTGACCAAAATTGCTGTCGGGGTCTTCGCCGGCGGTGTAGTATTTTCTGTGCTTCTTCCTGAAATAAACTTCTACGGGCTTGATAGTTTCTGGGTAGGCTCTTTCCTGGTCATAATAATAACCGGTATCTATACAGTTCTTGGTGGACTGAGTGCTGTGGCCTACACTGAAGCCATTCAGACCATTGTCCTTATTATCGGCTCTGCCCTGGTCACAATTTTCGGTCTGCACTACATCGGCGGATGGTCTGAACTTCGTTCGATTGTCGGTTCAGAGATGTTTAACCTCTGGAAACCGCTCATTCCCCACGGAATGGCCGGCACCTGGGCTCCGGTCAAAGAAGCGGGAAGAATGGCCTGGTACTTCAACGACAATTACCCCTGGCTGGGTATGCTTTTCTGCGCTCCCATTATCGGACTCTGGTACTGGTGCACTGACCAGTACATTGTTCAGAGGGCCCTGGCCGCCAGAAACGAAACTCAGGCTCGCCGTGGCTCAATTGCTGCTTCCTATTTCAAACTGCTTCCGGTTTTTATCTTCATCATCCCGGGAATTATCTGCTACGGACTTGCAGTCAGCGGAAAGGTCCCGGCTCTCCAGCAGCAGCTGATAGGACCTGATGGACAGATAATAAGGGATCAGGCCCAGCAGGCCTTTCCGCTAATGGTGGCTCACGTTCTCCCGGTCGGAGTTCGGGGTATCGTGGTGGCCGGGCTGCTGGCTGCCTTGATGAGCTCTCTGGCTGGTGTTTTCAACGCTTCCTCCACTCTTTTTACCATCGACTTCTATTCCAGGATAAAAAAGAACATTTCCCAGGAACGCCTGGTCCGCGTCGGCCGGATAGCCACTACAGTGATGGTGCTCATCGGCCTGGCCTGGCTTCCGGTCATCCGCGGCGGGAAAGGCCTTTATGATTATCTTCAGGGTGTTCAGGCCTATCTAGCCCCACCTATCTTTGTAGTTTTCTTTGCTGGCATCCTCAATAAGCGCCTAAACGCTAAGGGCTGTTTAGCCGCTCTTTCCACCGGATTTGTCCTCGGTCTATTTCGCCTGGCCGTGGATACCCCGGTCAAATTAATACCGGGCTTCCGCTACCCTGAAGGGTCCTTCCTGTGGATTATTAACAACATCTACTTTCAATATTACAGTCTTGTAATCTTTCTCATATCCATAGCTGTGATGTATCTGGTCAGTTACTCAACAGAAGAACCGGATTATCAGAAAATCTCGGGTCTGACTTTTGGTACCATCAACGAGGAACATAGAAAAGCTACCCGGGCCAGTTGGAGCCGGTGGGACCTGGTGGCTTCAATCATCGTCATTATGATAATCATCGCTGTTTACCTTTACTTCACGGGATGAACCTGAATTTTAGAAAAAACCAAATCTCCTTACGGCTAAGATGGAAAAACCGAAGGGAGGATTAATCCTAGATATATTTTTAGGCATAACAGGAAGTTGCAATTTTGTTAACATTTAATTATCAGAAGGCAATCTGCAAATATTCCTTCAGTTATGAAAAAAATTATTTCCTTCCTGAATTTAGTTGACCGGGAGGAAAATTATCAGCTAAATAGCAATTTGAATAATTTATGAACTATCAAGGGAGGACCCGAATGAGAGGCAAAAACAAAAAAAATCAATGGCTTTTGCTTCTGGTCGTTCTGTTGCTCTTCATTCCCATTATTCATGCTCAAACCAATAAAAAAGCCATAACTTACGATGCTTATGACACCTGGAAGTCAATCCAGGGTACTAAACTCAGCAGCGATGGCCGCTGGTTGATTTATTCTCTGGTCCCCGGTGAAGGAGACCCGGAGCTGGTCATCCTGGATATACAAAGCGGTAAGGAAAACCGCTATGCCCGCGGCCGCGACGCTGCTATCTCTGCTGATGATAAATTCGTGGTTTATACCATTGTCCCGCCAAAAGCAGAAGTGGACAAAGCCAAAAAAGAAAAGAAAAAACCAGAAGAACAGCCGAAAAATGGCCTGGGCATTATAAACCTTAAGACCGGACAGCAAACCACCATAGACCGGGTAAAAAGTTTTAAATTGGCTGAAGAATCAAGCAAATACCTCGCCTATCTCCTGGAGCCTCCTCTAGCAAAAGAGACTGACAAGGCCAACAAGACAGAAGAGAAAAAAGAAGCAGAGAAAAAAGAGCCTGAGGCCAAACCAACCGCCAAAACCGAACCAGAACAGAAAGTTGAGCCTAAAGCCGAAGAGAAAAAAGATGAGAAAAAGCCTGAAAAGAAAAAAGAACCCGGCACCGAACTGGTTATCCGGGAGCTTGAAACCGGAAAGACCTTTTCCGTCCAGGAAGTAACTGAATATATCTGGTCCCGAGACGGGCGCTATCTGGCCTATGCTGTGTCTTCAAAAAAACCAGAAGAGGATGGAGCCTTTATCCTGGAGCCGGCCGCTGGAAAAACTTTTACCCTGCTCAAAGGTCAAGGTCATTACCTAAAACTAGCCTTTGATGAAAAGGGTCAGAAGCTTGCCTTTCTGAGCGATCGGGATAGTTATCAGGAAAAAGTTTCTCCATACAAACTCTATTTATGGCAGGAAAAGATGACTGAAGCGGCAGAAATTGCTGGACCGAAAACATCGGCCTTGCCAGTTAAGACCGCTCCAAGTGAAAACCGCACCCCTTCTTTCTCTAAAGATGGCAGCCTGCTCTTCTTCGGTTACGCTCCAGTACCAGAGCCAGAACCTGAAAATGCACCCGAGCCGATAAAAGTTGACATCTGGAGCTGGACTGACCCTGAGCTCCAGCCGATGCAGAAAGTTCGGGCTGAAGAAGAAAAGAAAAAAAATTATTTAGCTGTTTGCCACCTCAATACCAGGGATAGAAAAATCGTCCCCCTCGGCTCGGAAAACCTTCCAGAAATCAGACTTTCTGACGATGGACGCAAAGTACTTGGTGTTGATAATCAACCTTACCGACAGCTCATTTCCTGGGATAGGAACTATGCGGATTATTATCTGGTTGATATCAACAGCGGGAAAAAAACCAGGATTCTGGAGAAATTTCCAAACGCTGTCAGCTTCTCGCCCAATGCTAATTATCTAATTTTCTATGATGACTTAGTCAACGCCTGGTTCAGCTACCGGCTGGCTGATGGCAAAAAATTTGACCTGACTTCAAAGCTTGGCGTCAATTTCTTCCGCGAGGAATGGGACACACCAAACGAGCCCCCGGCTTATGGCCTGGCCGGCTGGACGGAAAACGACGCTTCTGTCCTTCTCTACGACCGCTATGATATCTGGGAAATTAAGCCTGATGGCACTTCCGCCCGGGTTCTGACCGGAAAATACGGCCGGGAAAATAACCTGATGCTGCGCTATCAGAAGTTAGACCCGGAGGAAAAAGCCATATCCTTCAAAAAACATTTGCTCCTTTCGGCCTTTAACGAAAAGACCAAAGCCACCGGCTTTTACCGCCTTGACCCGGCTAAAAACGAGCCACCCAAAAAACTTATTTACCTGGATAAAATGCTCGGCAACCTGCAAAAAGCCAAAAACGCTGAAATCTATGTCTTCACCATTCAGACTTTTGAAGAATTCCCGGACCTCTGGACCAGTGGTCCGGAATTCAACAATTTGAAAAAAGTAAGTCAGGCCAACCCGCAGCAGGCCGAATATCTCTGGGGTAAGGCAGAGCTTATTACCTACCTCAACGCTGACGGAAAGGAGCTCCAGGCTGTGCTAATCAAACCGGAAAACTTTGACCCCGGTAAGAAATACCCCCTGATGGTCTACATTTATGAACGACTGAGCGACCAGCTTCACCGGTATTATGCTCCCGGACCCGGCACCAACATAAATTTCACCCGCTATGTTTCCAATGGCTACATTATCCTGATGCCAGATATTATCTACGAGGTGGGCTATCCCGGTCTTAGCGCCCTGAAATGCGTCGTGCCGGCCGTAGAAAAAGTCGTCAGTTTGGGCTTTGTTGACCCAAAAAGAATAGGCATTCAGGGCCACAGCTGGGGTGGTTATCAGATTACTTATTTAATTACCCGGACCAACATCTTCGCGGCCTGCGAAGCTGGAGCGGCTGTCTCCAACATGGTTAGTGCTTACGGCGGAATCCGCTGGGGTACCGGTATGTCTCGAGCTTTTCAGTATGAAAAGACCCAGAGCCGCATCGGCAGCCCGCCCTGGGAAAAAGCCCTGCAATTCATAGAAAACTCACCCATCTTCTGGGTGGAAAGAGTCCAGACGCCTTACCTGACCATTCACAACGACGAAGACGATGCTGTACCGTGGTACCAGGGTATTGAATTTTTTACGGCTATGCGGCGTCTGGGCAAACCGGCCTGGATGTTCGTCTTTAACGGCGAAAAACATGGCCTGCGGCAGCGAGAAAACCAGAAGTACTGGACCGTCCACCTGGACGAATTTTTCGACCATTATCTCAAAGGAACCCCAAAGCCAGATTGGATGGTTAAAGGAGTCCCCTATCTGCAGCGCGGTAAAAGAGATATTTCAATCCTGTTCAATCCAAAAGGCGACACAAAGGATAAAATTCAGCCCAATTCTTGAATAAATTTCAACAATCGCAGGACACTCAGGCAGAAAGACCTTAAACTGCCTGGCAACCTGGGCCCAGAACACCAAAAAAGGACCTAAAAAACAAAAAATATATTACGAAAACTGCTTGAAATCATTGAAATTAACCTTGAGGTTCTGGTATATTTACTTTCCTTAATACTTAAAAAGGAGTGAAACATAAAATGAACGTTTTTGTGCTTAACTGCGGAAGTTCTTCCGTCAAATTTCAAATTATTAACACCGACCTTGACATGTTTGAAACCGATAGCGACCATCGGGTGGCCAAGGGTTTAATTGAGAGGATAGGCAAAGATGACGCTATCGTCAACCTGGAGGCTGAAGGCCAGGAACCAGTCAAGTCCATAGAACCCATCCACGACCACCGGGAAGCCATCCTCAGAATCAAGAAATGGATGGAAGACCCCCGGACCAAAATTGAAGGCATCCACAGCTGGGATGACATTCATGCCATCGGCCATCGGGTCGTACACGGCGGAGAGAAGTTCACCAAATCCGTCAAGATCGACAAAGAAGTTCTGGCTCAGATTGAAGAATGCGCGGATTTAGCTCCTCTTCACAACCCGGCCAACCTGAAAGGTATTTATGCTTGCTACGAAATTTTTGGCGACAAGATTCCGCAGGTGGCTGTTTTTGACACGGCATTTCATTCCACTATGCCTGAAGAAGCTTATCTTTATGCCATCCCAATGGAGTACTACGAAAAATATCGCATTCGCCGTTACGGATTCCATGGCACTTCTCACCGCTACGTCGCCTACCGCTACCGCAAGCTGGTGGGAAAACCGCGGGAAGAAGTAAACGTCATTACCCTGCACCTCGGCAATGGTTGCTCCGCCTGTGCCATCAAGAACGGTCAGTCCATCAACACCACCATGGGGCTAACCCCACTGGAAGGCCTGATTATGGGCACTCGTTCCGGGGACATTGATGCAGCTATCGTTGAGTACATGTTTAATAAGGGCATTGGCAACGTCACCGACATTTTTAACATTCTCAACAAAAAGAGCGGTATGCTGGGAGTTTCCGGGCTGAGCAACGATATGAGGGACATCGAAAAAGCCGCCGCTGAAGGCCATCATCGGGCTCAGTTAGCCTTGAAGATGTTTGCCCTGAGGGTCAAAAAATACATCGGCGCCTACATGGCTGAGATGAACGGTGCTGATGCCATCATCTTCACGGCCGGTATCGGTGAAAACAGTGTCCTTATTCGCAAGATGATCTGCGAAGGGCTGGAGAACCTGGGTATTGAGCTGGATGAGGAACTCAACAAACAGGCCGTGCGCGGCAAATGCATGAAAATCTCCAAAGAAACCAGCAAAGTGGCGGTCTACGTGATTCCGACCAACGAAGAACTGCTTCTGGCCAGAGACACGGTCAGAGTGGTCAAAGATGCACCACGCATGTGGTGATTAAATTAAGGAGGCTAAAATGAGCGGAAGCAATTTTGTAAAAGAAATTAGAGAAAAAGCAGCCAAAAAATACTTAAAAATCGCCTTTCCGGATGCTGAAGACATCCGCACCCTGAAGGCTTCCAGAACTATCATTGAAGAAAAAATTGGTGTGCCCATCCTGGTCGGCAACCCCGAAAACATCAAGAAAATCGCCGCTGAAAACAACGTTAAAATCGACGGCATCGAAATTGTGGACCCATTGACCTCAGACTGGAAAGAAGAATTTGCCAACCATGTTTATGAGAGACGGAAAGCCAAAGGATTGACCCTGGAGCAGGCCACCGAGCTGGTCAAAAACCCGCTCTACTTTGCTGGCTGTATGCTGGCTAAAGATAAAGTCGGGGCCGTGGTTGGTGGTAACATCTCTTCAACCGGGGATGTCATCCGGGCTGCGCTCTACACCGTTGGCACAGCTCCCGGCATCCAGACTGTCTCCAGCTACTTCATCATGGTCTTCCCTGATAAGCTTCTCTGCTACGCCGATTGTGCCGTGGTCCCGGACCCGACCGATGCTCAGCTGGCTGATATTGCCATTACCTCGGCCAAAAACTTCCAGGCCGTAACCGGGCTGGAGCCGCGGGTGGCCATGCTGTCATTCTCTACCAAAGGTTCAGCCACCCACCCCCATGTGGATAAAGTCATCAGCGCCACCAAAATCGCTAAGGAAAAAGCTCCTGACCTGCTGATTGATGGCGAAATGCAGGCCGATGCCGCTCTCGTTCCAGCCGTGGGTGAAAGAAAGTGCAAGGGTTCGCCAGTAGCCGGCAAAGCCAACGTGCTCATTTTCCCTGACCTTGATGCCGGAAACATCGGCTACAAGCTGACCGAAAGGCTGGCTGGAGCTGAAGCCATCGGACCTATCGTTCAGGGCCTGCAGAAACCTTACTGCGACCTCAGCCGCGGTTGCTCGGCCGATGATATGGTCAACGTGGCCGCCATCTGCAGCCTGATGGCCTGAAGTAATTCGGCCTGAGGCAACTTGATCTTAATGATTGCTTAATGATGAAGCTTAATCATTAAACTCTAAATAAAAGCCGTCTGAGTAAGGTAGCTAAAAATTCCATCCTATGTAAGTGCTTATTTGGCTTAGACTTTGCGTCTTAAAAGGAAAAGTATACGGATGACCAAATTGCGGCGCAAACACCTGCTTTCCTAAATGGTAAATCTCTTCTCTGATGGACAGGCTGGAACAACAATTATTTAGAAGACAATCTGCCTGAAAATTAGCTCGCTCGCTCTCTTCCTATTTTTTTATTAATTATCTCTATAAATTCCTCTATATCTTCTAATCGATGGTGCAAGATATCATAAACAATATCATAATCAATTTCTCCATAGTCATGGGAAATAATATTTCTAAACCCAACCATTTTAACCAGTTGCTGGCAAAGCTTTTTATCAATAATTTTCTCTTCTTCTAAGATAAGGAAATTTTCACTCATGGTAGCTGGTTTACGGAAATTCTTAAACGATAACACAGCTCCTGCCAGGTCAATAGTAGCCTGGACAGCCAAATAAAGATAGCGCTCCACCGCCCCACGCAGATCAATATCTTCCTCAATTTTTTTTCGTGAAATTTTTTTGTATCTTTCCAGAATTTTTAGATATTTTTTAACAGTGCTAATTCTATTTTCAATTACCGAGATGTTAGTCATATCCTGGCCTTTGTTAATTTATTTCTCACTAATAAAATATGAAAATCAAAATATTCATTTAAAATTCTTGGTTCAACCAAAATTTTATAAGGCTCCCTTTCAAAGATTAATTTCCCCTCCTTGATAATGTTGTATTTTAGTTCCGGCGCCTCAACAGTATTTAATATCACCAGGTCAATTTTATCGCTTTGAAGAATCTGGCCAATTTCACTTAATAATTGCAACTTAATCTCAAATATTTTCCTTTTGTTTTTTTCCCCAAGGTAGAGAGCAAAATCATAATCACTCAAAGGACCGCTTTTTGCTTTCACTTGAGACCCAAAAAGATAGACGAGTTTTACTTCTGGATGTTTCTGAAACACAGGTAAAAGCTTTTTCCTTAAATCTTTTCTCTTCATCTGGTTAGATAATATAATATGGTCACTTAAAAATCAACCTGGTGAGGCTTAAGGCCGAGCAAAACAAATTGAATAATATGCCCGAATGGACGAATCAAACGCCCTAACCTGAAAGAAAAAAATACTTGACAAGCTGTTTTTTTTTATCCTTCATAAGGGAAGGAGGTCATAAAAGCAAAGAAGAAAGGGGGCATATAATGACAAAAAAGATTTTGAAAAAAATCTATTCACTTTTTATCATAATTCTCATTTTAGTGGGAATTATGATGAGTATGTTAAATTTCAGTGTAAAAGCTTATGCCAGGGACCCAATATGGGGGACGATAACAGTGGGAGACGGGACATTAACTGAAGCCTGGTGGGCACTGGCAGGAAGACTCATAGGAAGTTGGGGGGGCAATAACTGGTATTGTTGTCTTGAACCCCACAACTGTGTTATAGTTTTTTCAAATTAAGCTTTATAGATGACCTCCTTCCCCATAGGAGAACCAAATGAAAAAATTTGTCCTTTTCAGCTTGCTTTTAATTCTTTCCAATTTTTGCTTGTCCTGGGAAATAAGATTAGTTAAGGAGATTCCTGTTGAAAATAATGCTCTTTTTCATTCCATATCGTTTGTTGTGCTTCAAGGTGGGAATTTACTTTTTACTGATATTAAAGACAAAGATAACCAGCTGAAGATGTTTAATGAAGAAGGCAAATTAATAAAGGCCTGGGGCAGGATGGGTCCTGGTCCTGATGAATTTGGTGGATTGGGATTCTTAGATTATCAAGCCCCATATCTGGCAGTAGCTGATGCAGGGAAACACAGGATTTATGTATTTGAAAATGTAAGAAACTCCGAGTTTAAAAAAATAGGAGATATTTTGGCCTGGCAGCAGGAGGGAAATATAAAAATCTACCAGAAAAATATCCTGATGCACGGGTTTTTTGTGTCGCCAGAAGGGCAAAAATACATACTCTTTATGAGAGATTTCAACGGACAGAAAACAGAATATATCTTACCTCTTGAACATAATTACGGAGCCCAGTCAATGAGCGAATATAAAAAAATCAGAGAAGAGGTTGATATTTTTCTCCCCTTATGTTTTATGGATATCTATGAAGATACATTATTTTATATAACAGACATAAGGGTAAAAGTGGTCAAGATCAATCTGAAAACAAAAAGGTTAGAAATCATAGGAGAAGCCCCTCATAATTTCAGAAACCTGAGCCTAGATAAGAAAACAAAGAATATGTTGATGGATCCTAATTACTCGAAGGGTTTGCTTCAGGATATTATTACCAAGCGCTCTTTTGTCAGCGGTATTTTTGCTGATAAAAATTTCGTCGCTGTTATCTATGTGAATAGAGAAAAAAATATTGGGGACAACGCTTACTGGTTTCCTTATGTTCAGATTTATGATCATTACGGCAAAGCCTTATACCAACAATCTCTCGCCCCATTTTTTTCCGAGGATAGAGTTATACCTCTTTTTTATCAAAAGGACAAAGGCTACCTCTATTTATGTTCAATCATTAGCGGCGACGCAGGCTACCAATATAAGATATACAAATATTATGTCCAGCAATGAAGAAACTTCTGTTCATCCTGGCCGGGACTATTATTCTTTTTTTGAGCAGTCTGATATACCGGGAAAAGGTTACTCCCATAACAGTAAATTTTCCCATAAAACAATTAGAACAAGTATCTTCAGCTAAAATAGAATTAAATCTAATTCTGTTTTTCTCACTAAAGAACTGCCCTCCCTGTTTAAGAGTCATAGATATTCTTAATAATCCTCCGGAAAACGTGAAAATTATTGGTATTGTTCCAGATAAAGAACTGCCTCTTTTAGATGAAATAAAGCAGGTCACAGGAGCTAATTTCCCGATTTATAGCGCAAAAAAGTTAAAAAAATATTGGCCTATATATGCACCTACGCTATATGGAATCGGTCCTGACGGAACTATCTACTTCATGCTCCCTTGCCTCGGGCTGGAGGAAGCCTATCTTCAAGATTTCTTGTCTAAATTTATGCAGAGAGCAGCTTATTTGCTTAACAAACAGGAAAGAAGATAGAAAAAAAGCCACTATCTGGGCAAAAAGTCTCTTCTGGCCAAATCTACAAGGGGATCTTAATCCAGGTGCTATTTATTGCTGCTTTTGAATTAAAGCTAAAAAGACCCGGCCAATCTTATTTTTTTACCTCTCTTTTGGTAGAAATAAGCGAGGCCAGGCCAATGGAATAAAACTTGGATTCCTCGCTGTCGCCGCGTGAAGTTAAAACGCAGGGAACCTTAGCCCCAACCACATTGGCCGCCAGCTTGGCTCCAGCCAGAATGGCGCAGGCTTTATAAAACACGTTACCGGCTTCAATGTTGGGGAAAATCAGAATGTCGGCTTCCCCAGCCCCATCGCCTTTAAAGCCTTTTATCCCGGCGCTCTCTTTAGAAATAGCAATATCCACCCCCACCGGACCTTCCACCTTCGCTCCTTTTATCTGGCCCCTTTCGGCCATGACCTTAATCAGAGCAGCCTCAATGCTGGAGGGAACCTTCTGGTTGACAATTTCAGCCGAGCTTACCAGATAGGCATAAGGTGTTTCAATTTCCAGAGCCTTGGCTACTTCAATGGCATATTCCAGGATTTTAACCTTCTGCTCCAGGTCAGGAAGCACCAGCACGGCCACATCGGAGAGAATGAGAAGCTTGGGGTAGGTGGGAATTTCCATTACTGTCACGTGAGAAAGAAGCCCACCAGGTGGAACCAGTCCATTTTCTTTATCCAAGATGGCTCTCATATAATCGGCGGTGGTCACCAGTCCTTTCATCAGAATGTCGCCTTCACCTTCCCGGCACATCTTAACCGCCAGCTTCAGAGCTTTTTTGGGGTCTGGTTCATCAATAATTTTTGAAAAAACGGCAGAAACGCCTTGTTTTTTAGCTGCTTCTTCAATCTTATTTAGACTGCCGACCATAATGACTTCAACCAGGCCTTCAGACTGGGCATTGGAAACGGCTTCAATAGTGTGCGGGTCTTCGCCGCAGGCCACTATCAGTCTCTTTTTAGGATAACTTTTAACAGTTGTTATTATTTCATCCAGTTTCTTTATCATCTTAAACCTCCCTGATTTCTTTCTCATAAATCCTGGCTGGCTCTTCGCCGCGTAAAACTCTTAAAGCGCCTTCCAGAAGAGCTCGCATTTCGTCCTCTCCGGGGTAAAGGTAGATGGGGGCGATAAACTCACACCGCTCTTTTATCAAATCTACAAAATAGCGATAATAAGCCAGACCACCGGTTAAAACTATCCCATCCACCTGACCTTTGAGCACTGTTGCCATAACGCCAATCCATTTAGCCACATTATAGGCCATGGCCTGGATGATTAAAGTGGCTTTCTGGTCGCCTTTATTGACCATCTCTTCAACCACGCGCATGTCATTAGTGCCCAGGTGAGCCACAATGCCGCCCTTGCCGGCTAAAAGCTTTTTTATTTCCTGCTTGGTATACTTTCCGGAAAAGCACAGTTCAACCAGGTCAGCGGCCGGAAGGCTGCCAGCTCTTTCCGGAGCAAACGGCCCATCGCCGTTGAGGGCATTGTTGACATCCACCACTTTTCCTTTTCTGTGGGCCCCAACACTTATTCCGCCGCCGAGATGAACCACGATTAGGTTCAGTTCCTCATAAGGTTTACCGATATCGGAAGCGGCTTGCCTGGCTACCTTTTTCTGATTCAGAGCATGGAGGATGCTACGCCTTCGAATCATGGGTAGACCGGTAATTCTGGAAATTTCTTCCATTTCATCAACAACGACGGGGTCCACAATGTAAGCCGGAATGTTCAGCTCCGAGGCAATGCTCTCTGCAATCATGGCTCCAAGGTTGGAGGCATGCTCTCCCTGGACTTCAGCTCTAAGGTCCTCCAGCATTTTCTCGGTGACCAGATAGGTCCCGCTGGGAATTGGGCGCAGCAGTCCACCGCGTCCGACGACGGCCTGGAGCGATTCCTTAGCAATGCCAGCCTTAGCCAGCTCACCCAAAATCACTTCTTTCCGGAAACCGAACTGGTCAATAATCCTGGGATATTTCTGGATTTCCTCCAGCGGGTGAGAAATATTAACCTTGAAAACTTCTTTTTCGTCATCAAAAACTGCAATTTTGGTTGAAGTGGAACCCGGGTTTATGACCAGAATTCTAAAAGTCATCTAAACCTCCTCACCTACGTTCAAAAGGCTTCAAGCCCCCTGATTGGGCACGGGGAAATAGCCTGTTTTCTGCTAACCTTAAGTTTCCTTTAATATTAGCTCCCCGCAGGCTATTTTTATTAGGAGCTATTATATCCAAAATTCCCCGCAAATAAAACTGGAATTTACAACTTTTTTTAAACGCTTTATAATTCTTTAAAATAAAAAAAATTATTCAATCCTCTAAAAACTTGGTCTTTTAAGCTTTTGATAAATTTATTATAATTATAATTATTATTCTTCATATCTCAATGCTGTATTATTAATTTCAAAAGGTTAAAATGGAAAAAATGGATAGGCTTTTCAAAGAAAAACTTAATGAATTTATCTATAAAAATGGAGAAAACTCAATAACAAAAATATCAGATTTCCTCAATAATTTTAGAGAGATATATGAAAAAGCCAAGTATCAAGAATTTTTGGAAAGAAATTATTCATCTTCTATCGCCCAAAATAAAGCAAGAAATAGTTGGGTATCATACGTTGGTAGAAAGCTGGAAGACTTAATTTTTGCTTTTCTTAATGAATTTTGCACCAAAAATAATATCCTAATGGTAAAAGGTGCATCGCTTAAAAGATGCAATAATAATGAACTATTAAGTAAGATCAGGAGAAAAATTGAAATCTCTTTCAATGAATATTCTCTTTTGCCTGACGCAGATATAGTTATTTATAGAATAAAAAATAATGAACCCCAAATATTAGCAATACTTTCTATAAAAAATTCTTTTCGTGAAAGATATACCGAAACACCTTATTGGAAATTAAAACTATTAGGAGATAAGGTCACCGAACATATAAAAGTTTTTATGATTACTCCGGATAATGACGATGAAATTTCTTTTAAGAGTCCCAGGCCTAGACAAGCAAGAATAGTATTAGAATATGAACTCGATTCTATTTATCTTTTAAAAAATGATTTCGATAAAAGCCGGAAAGTTAAAAGTATTTCTGAAATATTTAAAGATTTGAAGAATCTAATAGGCTGAAAACTCTAAGCCAAATTCTTAGGAAATTTAAGGGATTCTGCTTCATTTAAAATTCTCTCTTTGGCTAGTTCACAGTATTTTTTGTCTATTTCGACCCCGATTCCTCTTCTATTAAAATTCTTACAGGCGATCAAAGTAGTTCCGCTACCTAAAAATGGATCAAGCACCACATCCCCTATATATGAAAAAAGTTTTATACACCTTTTGGGCAGCTCAATGGGAAACGGGGCTGGATGTCCAACTTTTTTTTTGCTTTCTCCGCTAAATGTCCATAAGCCATTCGTCCAATCCATAAACTCTTTTTTGTATAAATCAGATTTGCCATTTTTTTCTTTTTTCCAAATCTCTCTATAAAAAATAACAATTGTTTCTACTGGGGCGATTACATATGGGGCCTTCGCACTTAACCATGATCCCCAAGCAGTTCGTCTTGAAATATTTCCCTCATTCCAAATTATTGTTGAAAAATATTTAAAACCAATTTTTTTTGCTATATTTACAATATCAGCATAAACACTCTGAAAACCCGACTCATCTCTTCCCTTGCTTTTATCCAGTGGAATATTTAAACACATTCTTCCATCTTTTCTTAAAAGATTATATGCTTTAGAAAGCCATTTTTCAGTAAATTCAAGGTATTTATCATAGGGCAAACGATCATCAAAACTATTGTAATGAATATCTACATTATAGGGTGGTGACGTAACAATTAAATCTATAGATTGGTCTTCTAATAAATTCATTTCTAAAAAATCATCATTAATAATTATTATATCGTTCTCATCGGATCTATAATATATTTTATCCTCTGGGAAATGTTCTTGTCCCTTTCGTTCTGTTTTTTCAAAGCTACCTGGTATTTCTTTAACTTTTTTTACTTTAAAACCCATACCTGTCTCCTTTATGTTACATTTAATAAATTAGACGATTATTATTTTTTTAAATCTCATAAAATTCTTTTAAATTAATTAATAGCATTTTAGTTTATTATAAAATTTAATCTCAAAAGTTTAAAAATAATTCATTAATCTAAAAGATCGATAATTTTATTTTTTTATAAAAACAAGTTATATTTCTTAACAAAGTGGTGGGGGTGGTAGGAGATTTTGGAGCGGCGCAGCCCCGGTATCCCAGCATCCTGCTCCCTGTTAATGTAGAGATATTGTTTCCAGATGGTCCGGGCACATTCCCGGTTCATAAATTGATGTAAGCCAGCTATCTGTCGGTTTGCCAGTTCCACATGGACCACTACCGTTTGCGGATTCAAAGCTTCGCCAAGGCAGAATCCCTGCACCTGCCCGCTTATTTTGGCCACTATTCCCCCGAGTTTCAGGGCCGAAAAATGGAACAGGGCTTCCCTGATGGCGGTCGAGGCGGCCCGGGTCAGGTCATCGGCCGCCCTGTTTTCTTCGGGACTATCAGCTTCCCAGCGATTGACCAGTGCCAAACAACCATCCAGGTCGGCTTCGGTTAGCGGCCGGATCTCACCCTGGTAATTCTTTTCAAATTTCCTGATCAGGTTTCTTTTGCCATCATATTTTTTACCCCTGAGCTCTGCCAGCTCCTCGGTTAAATAGACATAATCAAAATTGTCGCGGTCTTCCTGAACAGAATAACGGCCCTTAAGCTTTTTTAAAAATCTTTCCGAAACGCGCGAAAGCCGCGGCGCCAAATCAAGGCAAATCTCCACTGTCTCGTCCAGAAAGCTTTCACCTACCGGTTCTAGAAAATAAGCCGGCTCATCAGGTGGTGAACAGAAAACACAAAGGTTGCCCTTGATTTTAGTTAGCTGCGGCTTTTCCCAGTGCCGCCAGATAAAAATGTTGGCGAAGGTCAGCTCGCAAATCTCTGGCGGGTAAAGCTCAAGAAATTCATTTACTTCGTCTTTATCTGCCAGTTCAACAGGTTTTAGTTCAGGATATTCGGGAATCATGATTCACCTGAGGTTTTGAGTTATTTGCTCGCTAAAAAACGAGCTTTTGATGAATCTGATAGTGTCAAGAAATATTGTCAAACAATTAAAAGACAGGCTTAAATCTAGAAAAGAATTGCCTCTTCTCCCTTTTTGAAAATTACCTTTAATTGCTCTCATCTCCAGTCATCGTTTAACGATCCGTTTCCCTTCCTCCCGCTTTCAACCAGGTATAAATTTCTTCAGCCATCCTTATCTGGCTCAACCTCTAAAAAGCAGATTTAATTGCTCCTTTAAATCTTACCTTCTCTGGTCATCCTGACCATAACCGTGCACTGATTTTTATCGCAGGCGGCACACCAGGCCGGGTCTTTTTTCAGGGCTTCAGGAACTCTGGTCGTCTTCTCAAAACCCAGAGATTCATAAAAACGGGGAATGGTAGTCAGTAGATACACCAGCCGTCCTTTTACACTTTTTAAGGCTTCTTCCACCAGCTTCCGCCCTATCCCCATTTCTCGGTATTCTTCCAGCACGCCCACGGCCAGCATCTCCAGAAATTCGCCAAAATCCTTAAGCCCCAGGATACCGACAATTTTCCCCCTTTCCTCGGCTACAAAAAAGGTGTCGTTCTCCATACCGGGATAATCCAGAGCCAGGCGCCAGGCTATCCTGACCACATAAGGCATATCTTCTTTGGAAGCTTTCCGCACAATCATTTTTC
>Ga0185342_1000011_pt1 | contig 160119 bp, 165 predicted proteins | sample ConPoolayeEmetaG_FD_128045 | JGI IMG/M metagenome (GOLD analysis project Ga0185342, IMG submission 128045) | Hot spring microbial mat communities from California, USA to study Microbial Dark Matter (Phase II) - Cone Pool mat layer E metaG... ... | reverse complement strand
AATGGCCAGCATAGCAAAAGACGTCTCCGAAACCGCCGAAAACGTCGCAAAAGTAACCCAAACCGTCGTAGGAGAAGCAGAAAGCATGGCACAACTTGCTCTTAACGTCTCAAAAGAAGCCAGCACAGTTGAGGATTCAACTAAAGAAATAATTAAAGAAGCAGAAAATGTTGGTCAATCAGCAAACACCGTCATGACAGAAGCAACGCGTATGGCGGAAAAGGCGGAGAAAATGTCTCAAGGCTTAGAGAATATGGTCGAAGAGCGAAAGAAACTTCTATCTGAGTTCTGCCAGAAGCACGGTCTAAAGGTTCCAATAGAAGAAGAAAGCGTTTAGCTTTCTTCATTAAACCCTTTTTTATTTAAGCAATATGAAATTACAAAAATAGTCTGTAACTGACCCAATATACAAATCCTATTATCTAAAATAAAGTGCTTCATACTGCGTTAAAGCTGGAGCTAAAACGTATGTCATCTAAACCGAGGCTTACAAAAAACAAACATGTCGTTTATCTTAAATGGGGAGTGAGTTAGTGGGTACAGAAATTCGCACATTTGCTTCATTAAAAGATTTGACAGAATACCTGTTTGATGAGGTATCGCAGTATAAGGGATTATTTGAAGACTACAGTCAATGGCTAGGTTCACTATTACGAAGCTGTGAAGAAGAACATAAAAATGATGATTGGTTCCAGAAATCAGCAGCCCTACAAAAGTCTCTCAAAGCGCCAACAAAAAAGGGATCTGACTCCAAAGGTGGGGACAAAAAAGGAGGTTCAAAAGGAAATTTTGAATCTCCAAGCTGGGTTCAAGCAGGTAACGTCTTGTTATGCACTACAGATCAAGGGCAAGTAGAGATCATGTTTGAAGCGATAGAAAAAATTAATGAAAAAATTCAGGAATTGGAGAAGTTTAAGGTTGCAGTTCAACAGTTGGAACGTTTGGGACTGGGGAAAACTGTTAGTTATGTTGTTTACATAGAAGAAGACATACCGAAAAAAATAGTGATAAAGGCAAAAACCAACGCCACCGACGATACCTTCAAGTTTGCTACAGAATTATCTGTACCTGCGGTATTCAGCGACATAAAACCCTAAAAAATAGGGATAAAAAGTTAGGTGCAGAATTGCAAAAGATAAATATGGAGTAATTGGAACTAAGGTAGAGGGAAGAAACCATAAACCCAAAGTATTCAGTGTCAGGTGTCATCGTTTCCATACGAATAGATAGCCTGCAAGCTGAAAAAACGGGTCAAGTTATTCCCAACGAGGAACTTTTTTTTGATGTAAACGCTAAACTTGAAGAACAAAAGAAGAGTAACGACGAAGTAAACCTACGTTTCAGCTTGCTTATAAGTACAAAACCTAATGTTGTCCGTTACTCAACAAGCGGCAACGTTATTTTAGAAGGCAAAGCTGCAGACATCAAGAAAAAACTTGAAGCAAACCCAAAAACTAAAATTCCACAAATCCTCTTCACCGTATACCAGCACGTCTTTAATTCGATCTATATGTTGAGTTCAATATTAAATACACCTTATCCACCACCAGACCTTTTACATCCCATGGCAGAAAAAATTCACATATTCCCAGCACCTCCTCCACAACCTCAAGAAAAAGCCGATGTACAGACTCAATCTTCATCACCAGCTTCAGTTGAACAAAACAAACCTTTTGCACCTGAAGTAGTTGCAACACCAGCCGCAGCTGAAAAAGCTGCTACAGTTTAGGCGTTGCTTTTAAATTGATTCCTGCACATCTAAACGTTATGGACCCTTTAGTTGACGATGTTGGCAGTTTTCCGTTACCGCCTTCTGTTGACAGAGAAAAATTTAGCGAAGCATATAGGCAAGCTAGAGAAGCAATGCGTTGTAGGCAAGAGTTCCAAGTCAACGATTTTGTGAGAAAAAATTTTTGTGAAGTGACTCTTGACGCTTTCAAGCAGAAGCTTCTTACGGGTTTGGATGTAGTTAACTATCCGCAGCAATATAATGGAATCAACCAAATAGGTGATTCAATACATCGTGCGATGGAAAAGGGCACATTTCTTGTTGAAGAAAAAGATGCTTTTTTACCTGAAGTACGTTTAATTGAGCAGGAAGCAAAAAGTCTCAGCGAATTCTATGGAAAGAAAATCTTACTAAGAGTATCGCTGTTTGGTCCTATGGAGCAGTATCTCAAAGAAGTCGGCACTGTTGCTTACACAGATGTTTTAGACAGTTTTGCTGAGACCGTTAGGCGTTTTGCCAAAAACAGTATTTTAGATACAAAATATGTAAAAACCGTGGTTGTTTCGTTGGATGAGCCTAGCTTTGGTTTCTTGAACATATCGACTGACAGTGATTTTATATGTAGGGTTCTAGATAAGGCGTTCGATTTTAATGGAGTAACCCGTCAGATTCATCTTCATTCTTCGGTACGTTTGCCTGATTTGCTGGCTATAAAGAATGTGGATGTGCTTTCGTTTGAGTATGCAGCATCTCCCAAAAACATAGAAGGAGTTTCGAAAAAAATGTTTGAACGTGCCGATAAGTATGTACGAGTTGGTGTATCGCGAACTGATATTGACTCTATTATTGCGGAGCTTCGTGACAGTGGCATTGACAAGCCCACTGCGGTTCAATTAGTTGAAAGTGAAGATTTGATTCGAAAGCGGTTCCGTTTTGTCCAAGAAAAATTTGGAGAGCGCATGGCTTTTGCAGGTCCAGATTGCGGACTTGGAGGCTGGCCAAGTCAAGAGTCTGCGCAGCTTTTGTTGAAAAAAACGGTTAGCGCAATTAAGTCGGCTTGAACCGTAAAAAACTCGGGAAACCTGATGAATGCTACTCCAGTCTTCCTTAAAAAAAAGAAACTATTGTGGAATCATCGCTATTGTAATTGTTATGTTGATATGGGGTGTAGGGTAAGGAAAATGATTGAGAGGCATGGGTCTCCGCAAAGGTTGGGGCGGCTCTAACTCGACTAGAACGTTGTGTCTATTCATCGTTTTCACACTTCTTTACTGTTGGAGTGATGGTTAACTGCAATAGTTTTTCTTCTCGGATGATCGCGAGAACTATTTGTTTTCCCACAACATCTTCTGACAGCAACCTTGGGAGATCATAGAAATCGAGAACAGGCTTGCCGTTGAAAGCAACTATAACATCTCCCATAGTGAGCCCTGCTTTTTTGGCTGGTGAGTTAGGTTCGACTTGAAAGACCATAACACCTGTTTCTTGGGCAATGCCCGCTTCATCTTGAATTTCAATTGGAATAGCAACGGTATTGACAATTAAGCCGAGGTATGCTTTTTTTATAGTTCTACCTGCAATCAAACCATCAGTGATTATTTTTACTTTGTTTATTGGTATGGTTATACCACGCTGCCAAACGTAGGCTACGTTTATGCCTATGAGTTTACCCTCTGTATCTACAAGTGGTCCACCTGAGAATCCTGGGTTAAGTTTTGCATCTGTGGCGATTACGTTCTCCATGGTTATCCCTCTAAATCCAGGTAGAGCGCTTTCAGTATTGGTGATTATTCCTGTGGTGGCGGTTGGTTGTTTTCTGTTGAAGGGATTTGCAAGCGCTATTACGAATTGGCCTGTGTTAAGGGTTGATGAGTCTCCGATTTCAATAGGCGCAATATCCAAGTATTCTGTTTTGAGGAGCGCAAGATCACTGTATTGGTCGGTGCCGACAACTTTGGCAGTGACTGTCTCTTCACCTTGTCCTACTCTGACTATTTTGGATCCTTGAAGAACGTGGTTGCAGGTTACGATGTAGCCCTGTTTGTCGAGGACGACCCCCGTACCGCGAGACATAGAGGCTTGAACACTGACTACTGATTTTGATAATTGCTTGATTAGTGCAGTTGTAGCGTCGCTAATCGACTTTAGAAGTGTGTAATTGTTAATGATCGTGGTCATTTTTCTGAACCTCTGTAGAATATATTGGTGATTTGGGTATTTGTTGACTGAGAATTTTTGCAGTCCGTCACAGACGCCACGAAAATTTGTCGTAGAATGGTTAGTTACCAAAGTAATTGACTTGCTGAGCTAAAGACATCTGAGATGGGCACTGTTTTTGACATAGTTTACTGATGTGGGTCATTAATTGGTAGGCTGCTTTTAACGCAAGGTTTTGATTGTAGCCACGAAGGAATTTTGCTTCGATCGTAAGGGTATTTTGGGCGATTTTTGCGTCGAGTTGTATTTCGCTGTTTTCTGTGACCCACTTGAGCGTAGTTTCCTCAGGATTTTTGGCTAAACCTAACCATCGAAGCAAACCGAACCACTTGCCTCGGAGCCTCGAAACTAGATCTTGTGTGGGAATGTCTGAAGGCAAGTACGTCTGCAGTAAGATAACGCGTGTTGAAAAGGTGATGTTTGAGTGGTGTTTAAGTTGTTTGGTGATGTCTGTAGTTACAGTATAGCCTTCATCGCTTTTTTTGATAACGCCTTCGGCTTCTAGTCTAGCAATAATTCGGGAGAGTGTTTCAGGGTGTAGACCTAGCCTGCGTTTGAGTCCTTCGAAGGTGAAGAAGGCAAATTCCTCTTCGCTTAAAAAAGCAAGGACTTCTATGTCGCGTTCGCTGAGTGACCAGTCTGGAGATCCTTGCAATTCAGGGTCTAAAAGAGGAATTGTCATAGGTTAAATATCTCTTCCCACTATGAGCTTTTGAACATTACTCCCATTTTAGTGAAAAACATCATGCACGATGGAGGTTTTGTTTTGTAGACGAAAAATGTAGAGTTGTATTAATTTTGGCTATTTTGGGCTTGTTGAGGCGTAGTTTTTCTTTGGATACGCGCCTTCACTGCGTTTACCAGAGCTTTTGCTGTCTCTTTTCTTATTTCGACAGAGGTGTCGAGTGATTTGGTTGCGATATCCTTTTCTAGAGTCTGCAGTTTACCAAGTATTGCTTGTTTCTTTTTCTCGTATTCCGCCTTAAGTTTTTCCTGTTCAGCATTAGAACTTTGCTCTGCCAGTTCTAGTCGCTTTTTGGCCAAAATTAGTTTTTGGGTGGTGTCAAATCGCTTTTGAGCTAAAGCTGTTTTCTTGATGGGGTTACTAGTTTTGATTTTCTCTATCTTGGCTATCTCTGCTTCAAGGTCTTGCACTTCTTTAGATAAAATTGCTATGGCACTCTTTCTTTTATCTGCTAATTCTTTGGAGTGGGCTGCGTATTCAACATCTATGTCGCAAGTTTTTTCCTGTTCAACTGAAGCACTCACTGCCAACGCCAGCTGCTTTTTTGCAGCATTAATTTTCTGTGTGAGTTCAGAAATTTTTTGATCTTTAGCTAATTTCTGAAGGGGATGTCTAAAACTTACCTTTTTTTGAGCTACTTCGGCAAGCTCAGCCTCCAATTGATGTATGTTTCTGGTCAAGTATTCAATGGTGCTTTTTCCTTTAACAATAAGTTCTTTGGCCTGAGCAGCGTAACCTTCATCAATTTTGTTGAGCAGATACCTGTTCTCTACTAGTCTCTTTGCTGAAACTTCAATTTCGGCGTCGGCAGCTAGCCGCTTAGCGAGTTCTTCTTCGACTTTGCTAAATATTTGGTTGCATTCGTTGATGAAGATTTCGTCTGGACCTATGAGTTCATTAGATTCGAATGATAAAATGACTTGACGCAGGTTTACCACCCAGTCGTCAAAGTACATGCTGACAGGTGAATTTTGGAACACTTCATTGCTGAGCATTTCCAAGTACTCCAACGTTTCCGCGGTGATTCGGGCAATTTCTTCGTGTTTATCGTCTAATAAAACGGGTGTTTTTTGCAGGGTTTCTGGTGTTTCGGCGGTGGGTGGATCTGCAAGTTCAACCTTCGCTGATGTTTCAATTATGGTTTCTGGGAACGGAGCTGATACTGGAAATTGAGGTGAAGAAAAGTCAGGGATTTCTTTGGGTTTTGAAGGTTCAAGTTCTTGACATTTAGTGGCGGCGTGCTGAGCAAGTAAGGTTTTAAATTTGGGAAGAACGTCATCAAGTATTGCCATCATAAGGTCATGATTGCTATTTTCACTTAGATCCACAATTTTTTGGTATCCATCATTGTACGTTAATATTAGATGGCCCCCAGAGTCTATATTTGCTTGGATGACTGTTTTCATACCATTGGGAAGTACTGAAGGGGAAACTCTAATTGACGACATCAATGGCCCAACATGCTTTAATGAATCAAAAACTTGTGTCATTAAACGTTTTTCTTCTGCATTTAACTTGACAATCTGCTCCACATCTTCCCCTACATTTTTGAGGGCTTCCACAAGCTCTTCGAGACTGGGGTGAACCTTGCCTACACTCTGGGTTTGTTCATTAACTGGGGGTTCTGGGGTCTGAGTCATGGGAAGCCAACTTTGCAATATAATACCTTGTGGAAAAAAGGGCTTGCATGTCTCAGAACTTACACCCAGAGCTAGTTTTCTTAAAGGCATAAAAATATGATAAATTCTTAAACGTTATAGATACCTTTATTCTACAGTTACATTTGATGTTATCTTGTTGCTTACATAGAATAATTTATAGAAATCAAGCGTTGCAAGAAGGGTTATTTGGATATTGGAGGTCTTTTTTGTGCGTATTGATATCTGCGGGGTCTACCTATTCGGGTCAGAATGTTTTCTTTAACCAGATCCACCAGTGCATGTGCTACCGCGGTTCGGTCATAGTGGAAACCGCGCCTTGCCAGCTCAGTGTGTACCTCTTCTAAGCCTTTTGGGTTACTGAACCAGTTTTCCGCCCAGAGTTTTTGGATAACACCCCTGCATGTCTCGGCTCTGGGTGGCGACGCTGCCCGTTCATGTGTTGGAAGGGGGTTTTCTTTAAGTCTATTAGTGACGGTTGCAAGGATGCGGTCAACAGCTGTTTGAATTTGATCTTCTTGAGATTCAATTTCGAATTCTATTTCTCCAATTTTCATTTTTACGCGTATTGGTGGTTTTTGCGGGGTTTCTGTCAAATTGACACCTATTGTATATTGTATTGCGCAATATGCACATGCACAACACTTAAATATTTCACCAACACGATATTGAATATTGGTGAATCTTGGTGATTAAACAATACACAATAACAACAACCCCCAAATATAACTTTCCACACCCCATCATAGATACAACGTTACCCCAACGCTTCAGCGAAATCAGCATAAATTCCCTAAGACAGGTTCACGCAAATAATTTTCTGCTAAGTCTGCAAGAAAATAATTTCATCGAAAATAACCCAGCACAAATTCAGCTCAAACACACACCTTTACCGCTCACTCCAAAACACCAAGAAACCACCATAGCAGCAGTTGACTCTTCAACCATCAAAATAGGAGAAACGCCCACAGGCATAATCATCGCCATCCGAGGCGCAACCGTCTGGAAACAAAAACGCAACTACCACTACACTCGCATTGGACCATTTATATTCCACATAACTGAAGAAAACAAAAATGCTGTCTACAACAGCCTCGAACGCACCTATTTCACAAGTCAAAATAGCAACAATCATCAAGCTACACCACCACTTCTCCAAATGCCTACCCGACTAGCCAGTCTGCTGGAAAGATGGCTCCAACTTCTGCTTGTCAAAACCACAAACAACAGCATAATCCTATTTGACGGCAGTCTAACTGGTGGAACCATAGATACACCGGTGCACAGGTTGCATGAAATCCTCAACATTGCCAGAAGAAACAAAAACATAGTTCTCGCCTTCAGCAAAGCTACCAACCTACGCATGAATGGTTATCTCATAACTGAACGTCTACCAGAGCAGGAAGCACCATATTTACTTGAAACAAAGGGTTTACATTTTAAACCACCAACCATAGTTTTTGGTGACGTTTACGTTGCAAAGCTACAAAGGGCAAACGTTGCGTTCCGCCTAGATATCGACAAAGAAATTGACTTCACCAACCGTATAGAAGCTGTGGAGAAACTCCTCGGTAACGATTTGCTCCAGCAAGGCTATCCTGAAACTCTACGCCTTGCTCACATTCTATGCACCTTCACAGCAAACGAAGTCTTAGCCATTCAGCATTTCGCTAGCCGCAAACACAGAATCCAAATTATCAACAGACCTGATATGCACCGCCTTCTATTTGGTCCCTTTGGAAAGGAGAGCTACGCATGAAACTCTACAAAAAAGAAGGCAATATTGTCCAAATCCTCAGTTTTCCCAATGAAAATGCTGAAAAAGGTGACTACCTAATAGTGGAAGACAACGAAGCAAACAAAGCTCTTATAGTTCAAGTAATTGACGTACAATTCGCCGCTGTACCAGGCATGTTGGAAGAATTACTTCGGACTCTACCCGACGGAGGAGATTTAATAAAAGGGGAAGACATAGACCCACTCGAAATTGCCCCCCACATAACCTACATTCAAGACGCCAGCCTTTTGATTTGCAAAATCCGCGCCACATTTGAGAATGACCAACTTAGCCCTAGTAGCAGTTGGCTCCCCTCACGCTCTCAATCAATCATCAGAAAACTCTCGGTGCCAGCTCTCATGAAACTTGCTAAAATCGACGGCAACCTCCCAATAATTTTAGGGGGCACCAAAGACAACACCCTCTTAACCATAGACGCATCAGGCATAGATGGCACACTCAACATTATCACAGGCAAAAAAGGCTGCGGCAAAAGCCACCTCTCTAAACTTTTGATGGTTAGCCTCGTTGGCTATAAAGCCACCGTCGTCATCTTCGACCTTAACGGGGAATACACTAGTCTCGGCATGACCATAGACGGCAGACGCAACATCTATTACGATAAAATTCACACACTTACCCCCGCTCAGAATTTCAAAGTTGCCTTAGAACAGTTGCACCTCAACGTTGTCATGGGTATCCTCGTTCACGCTTTGCACTTGCCCGGTACCAGCGCGCGCGAATTTCGGCGCATCTGGAAAGACCTCAAAGAAAAGGGTAAACTCACCCTCGTTAACTTAGGCGAAGCTATACGAAACTGCAACTGTAACCAACACGTCCGCGATGCCTTAGCCTCACGGTTTCACTCTCTTGTCAACTCGGGCTTCTTTACCGACGACAAAGCTGAAGCGACAGCCCTTGACGAGAGCTTAATAAATTGCAAGGACCAAGGCGGCGCCATAGTCGTAAACCTCAAAAACACCTCCACCACAGACCGTCAAATCGTAGTCGAATACGTTCTGGGCAAACTGGTTGATTCTCTTCAAAGCTGGAAACTCAAAGCCACCTTCCTCTTCGCTGAAGAAGCTCATCTGTACCTAAGGGAAACATACTGGGATGACATTGTCACCCGCATGCGTCACTATGGCATATTCACCACCTTCATCACAAACCAACCCGACACCATACAAGAAAACATATACCGCCAAGCCGACAACATTTTCCTTTTCAACTTCACCAACGAACACGACCTTGACGTAGTTAGTCGAGCTGCACGCATAGACGCTGAAACTGTCAGAAGCATAGCACGTGACTTACCCCCACATCACTGCCTTACACTTGGCAAAGTTGTCAGAGACTTCCCAATGGTAACGCGCGTTCGTTCCCTAGATGTAAAAACCATGGGTGAGACAAGACTATTCTTTACATCAACAAACGCCAACAAATAATCCAGGAATTTACAATAAATAGCACATAGAAGATGCTTTTATCACATTTGCAAGAGGCAACTTAGCTCAGTGCTTGACCGCTAAAAACTGAGTTACTCGCCACCATTTTTTGTTAGAAGTTTACAAAATTGAGTTGTGCACACACACCAATATAGTTAGTTGACTTTCCCAGTACCATCCGCCTTATTTTATGTCAAACAGACAAAATCTCGCAGTTTATTTTTGTTCTTTTTGAAAAAACGTCTAAACGAACCCGTCAAATTGTAAGTTTCCACATCAGAAAGTTCAACCCACCGCAATTCTTCAACGTCGCTGGCGGCTTTGGGCTCGCCATCCCTGATTTTTAATATATAATCTACAATAACAAAGTGGTATTTCACCCTGCCAGACTCATCTAAATCCATTTGATCCACCACATCAAGGAGGCGGGGTGCTTCCACCTCCAAACCCGTTTCTTCTTTGGCTTCACGGGCAACAGCTTCTTCTAAGCTTTCACCGAGCTCCACGACTCCTCCTGGTATACTCCATTTGCCTTTGGCTGGTTCGTTACCGCGCTTGGCAAGGAGGAGTTTGCCGTTCTGAAGAATTACGATGCCTACGCCTACAATGGGGTGTTCAGGATAAAGTTTCTTCACCATCGCAGTATCACAGGTTTAAGGTTTACTCGTACCTCAACGCGTCGACGGGTTTAAGTTTTGAGGCACGCCACGCAGGGTATAATGCAAATATGACGCTTACGCCTACACCGAAAACCAAAGCCAGAAAAGTCATCTCAAGCGTCAGAATCGGAGTTATAGTTAAACCTCCACTGCTGCCTAAGGGACCACCACTGCTGAAAAGCAAAGCAACAACATTTGCTAAACCCCAACCTGAAACTATGCCAATGACCGCGCCTAACAAGCCGATTATGACTGATTCGCAGAGGAAAATGAAGAGCACCGTCCTGTTTTTCATTCCTATAGCTTTGAGTATACCGATTTCTCTGGTGCGTTCTATCAACGAAACGATCATGATGTTCATTATGCCTATGCCTGCTACCAGTAACGAAATGGCAGCTATGCCGCCAAGGAAGAGAGTTAAAGTAGCAAATATTGTGTCAACCAAAGAGAGCACCGCTGTTGCCGAGATAACAGTGACTTGGTTGGCAAAGTGATCCGTTATGAGCTTATAAACTGTTGACACGGTGGCGTTATCACTGTTTTTCAGTTTAACAATAATTGCTGTTGCCTCGTTAGTTCCAAAAAAACGCTGCGCTTGTGAAATTGGAACATACACCCCTGTATCGGAAGGTCCACCAATGCCAAAACCGCCAATACGGGGAAGAACCGCCGCGACTCGCGCAGTGTAGGTCTGGTTGGTGAACGGCAACTGGGTGGCGTTGGTCCAAATAACGGTGACCTCGTCGTTGACATCCACAAATATGGTGCCGTTTAACCGTGGGTCATGTACCCGTGCACCCACCACAAGGTCATTATCTGACGGACTCAAAGGTATAGTTCCTTTTTCCGCTACGAACGTTGTACTGTAGATCTTGGAGTACTCTGCAAAATCTACACCTACAATGCCGCCGCTTACGGCGCGTACTATGTCACCATTTTGAAGGTAGCCGGACTGCTGAATCACTGCGAACGTAGCTTCAATGTCAGGTGAAAGAGTCTTAATTTCTTCAGTATAATTAAGATAAAGCTTGAATCCCGAACTTGCTCCAGCACCTCCTCCACCGAATCTACCGCCCGATTCGCCACCGCCCACATTCGCAAATGCGCTTCCACTGCTTGTGGTAATTATTAGTGTGTCTGCCGCCAAGCCCCTTTCCAACTGATTAGTTATTGTGACCTGCAGTCCTTGAGATATGGAAAGCAAAGCCACAATTGCAGCTATACCTATGACAACCCCAAGTGTGGTTAAGCTTGCCCTCAGTTTACGGAGTTTGATAGCGCTGAACGAATAGGAAAATACATCGCTGACTCTCATTTCAGTTCACCAAATCTGCAGAGATTAAACCATCAAAAACCTGCACGGTTCTCTTTGCTTCTCGAGCCAAATGCTGATCATGAGTAACCATTATTATTGTGACGCCGTCATCGTTAAGCTTCTTGATTAGAGTGAGAATTTCACGGGCGGTCTTGGAGTCTATGTTGCCAGTCGGCTCATCCATAAGCAAGAATCTTGGGTTATTGGCTAGCGCCCGGGCAATAGCTACCCGCTGCTGTTGTCCTCCACTGAGCTCCGCTGGTTTGTGGTTCAAGCGGTCTTTCAAGCCTACTGTCTCAAGGAGTTGGTCGGCACGTTTCTCCCGTTCTGTTTTAGGCACGCCTGCGATAGCCATGGGAAGCTCCACGTTCTGTTTAGCTGAGAAGCGAGGAATAAGATTGAAGAATTGGAATACAAAACCAATTTTTTGTCTAAGTTCTGTTAACTGATTGTCATTAAGAGTGGAAACATCTACACCGTCGATTAACAGTTTGCCCGACGTGGGTTTGTCTAGTGCACCAATAAGGTTAAGCAACGTGGATTTTCCGCTACCTGATGGACCTAAAATGGAAAGAAAATCTCCTCTTTCAACTTTAAGGTTTACTCCTCTTAGGGCCTCTACTGGGACTTTCCCTAGCATGTAAGTTTTTTTAAGATCAGTTATTTCGACAAGAGGTGTTGTCAAGGTCATTTACTCCAATATCCTTTTGTTATTCTCAGTGAACAAGGTTTGGCGGGTTTTAATAAAGCGTATCTCATGGAGCATATACACCACAGGTGAAACATTTAAACGTGCAGTATTATATTGAGAACTCTACGTAGATTTGCTTTCTCTTAGCCTTTCACTCATAAGTTTTTCTTCAAGGTTGGCAAGTTGCTCCATGCGGTGACCCCATTTTCTGAAGAAACGGTACTGAACTGACATAATGCGTAATAGGTAAATTATAAAGGCAACTAACCCCAGCAGGAAAATGTATGCAAAAATGTCCCATTCGAACCGGATGGCGCGGACGAATAAGGGAATAAACGCTAGCAGCGAAACGCTTAAAAGAAGTAGAGTCGCCAAAGCGCCTCGTTTAAAGTTTCGCCACTCCCTGTTCATTTCAGAGAGAAATTCATGCAACGTTCTTACTGGATACTTTGTTTCGCATTCTTCTGGGGTCATTTCTGCTCATACCAGTTTTCTTTGCGATTATTATATAGGTGATGCACCAAAGGTGAAGCTTATAAAAGGGACGGCAGGGAATCACGCAAGTTGGAGTAAAGTTTTCTGCCCTCAGCAGACAGCAAAACCTGACCCTCGGCGGTTTCATTCACAAAGCCTTTTTCTCTTAGATAAACCAAATGCTTCAGGAAGTCATCATAAGAAACATCTGTGGCTTTCCTCCAAACATGCGTGCGCAGTTGAGGCTTGTCGGCAAAGAAAAGGAACTCTAGGATTTCAAAGCGTATTTGAACTGAGCCTTTTCGCTTGTCTACCACAGTTTCACCGCCAAGTCACTGTTTCATGATGCAAGATTGTTTCACTATTCGCCAGAGCTATTTAAAACATAAGCGAAACCGACTATTATAAAGAAAAGAGGAATGGAGAAAAGTGCAGCGTTAATGCTGTTATTTGTTGAGGAATCGCCATGAAAGCATTATACCCACACTTGTCAGCACCAAAGCGAAGACACCAACGTAGGCAAAGTCGAAAACAAGTTTGGTCCAGTCGGTGTTAAAGATTAACAATTGCCTCATGCCGTCTATAGTGTAGGACATTGGATTGACGTTTGCGACAGCCTGCAACCAACCAGGCATTTTGTCGATGGGGAAGAAAGCACTACTTGCGAAGGTCAAAGGTAAGTTGAGAAGGTTCATGACAGCCATAGGGGTTTCAATACGTGTGGAACGTATGTTGATGGCTATGAACAGAGAAGATAAACCGACGCAAACGAGGAACAACATAGCAAACACGCCAATTATATTGAGGGGCGTGAAGTTAACGCCGAACTGGAAACCTAAAGGTATAGCTATTATTAGTATTATAAGCGCCTGGAACATTGAACGAAGCGTTGCTGAGAAGACTTTGGACAAGATAATGACGGCGCGGGATACTGGTGTGCTGAGGACTTTGTTTAGAAAGCCTAAACGTCTATCCCAAACTACCGACATACCACTAAACATCGTCGTGAAGAGTGCTGTGAATGCCATCATGCCGACTGCCATAAAGCTGATGTAGCTGGTGGTGCCAAAGGTGGAATTCATTACCTGCGAAGATAAGCCTTGGAAGAACTGACTTAAAGCTCCAAGTTGGGTAGGAGTAAACTGCGCCATCAACTCGGGGGGGAAGTTAATTGTTTCTGCGCTTACCAAACTGCCTAAATTTAATGCATTTCCCAGTAATGTTAACCAAATTATAGGTTGAACAAGTGTTAGGAAGAATACAACTGGAGCTTTGTACCATTTTTTCAGTTCACGATTAGTTAATGCCCAAAGTCCATGTAGCTTGCTTGCTGAGACATTATTTGTTTTGCTCAATGTCTTGCCCTCCTCATGACTATTTGCCTTGCCATAACAGACTCTGAGGATTCATCTGCTGTGTCGCGCATGGATTTTCCTGTGTAGTGTAGGTAAACTTCGTTGAGAGTCGGCTTAGTGAGAGATAGTTTTGTGACAACATAACCTTCTTTACGTAACGCTTCAATTATAAGTGGCGCGGTGACCTCACCATTTCCAGTTTTAATGATATAGGAGGTGTTTTCCTTTTTAACTTCCTTTACATGTTCAATTTTTTTCATAAGATTAGTTATGTCCACATTTTGCTGGATGCTAAGAGTGATTATATCACCGCCTAAACTGTTTTTTAGTTCTTCGGGTGTACCTATAACCACAATTTTACCATGGTCAATTATGGCAATGCGGTCACACAGTGCGTCGGCTTCTTCTAAGTAATGCGTAGTCAAAAAGAGAGTCATACCATATTCTTTTTTCAGCATTCGAACGTAATTCCAAGTTGCCGCGCGTGTCTGAACATCTAAGCCTAATGTAGGTTCATCTAAAAAAAGCAACTTCGGTCGGTTGATTAGTCCACAGGCGAGTTCCAGTCTTCGCCTCATTCCTCCTGAATAAGTCTGCACTCGCTTGTCTTTAAACTCAGTCAACTCCACGAGCTGTAAAAGTTCGAGGGCACGTTTTTTGGAAATTTCCCGTGGGATTCCGTAGAGATCGGCACATAAAATGATGTTTTCATAGCCTGTGAGGTCTTCGTCAGCGGTATATTCCTGTGGAACCACGCCAATGATGTTACGGACAGCTGTGTTTTGTTTAGAGATGTCACTACCCAAAATGTACGCTGTGCCTTCAGTGGGCTTCAAGACAGTTATTAACATGTTGATAGTGGTTGTTTTTCCAGCGCCGTTAGGGCCAAGGAAACCAAAGACTTCTCCTGCCTTAACGCTAAAATTTATATGATCAACTGCAACTAAGTTGCTGTTGAAAATTTTTGTTAGGCCTTCAGCCTTTATTATTTCTTCACTCAAATTTTATCACCTTTAAGTTTTCTGTTAATTTCCTCGAGTTTGGCTGTCACTTCTTTAATAGCTTGTAATGATTCGTTAACAATTTGTTCTGAATATTCCTCTTGTAAGGTAGTGCCTAAATGGAAAAATGCGATGCCTAAACGTTTCATGGTTTCACGAATTTCAGCTGCTTTGTCTGCAGGTATCTTGGTGAAAAAGCCATCAAAGAAAGCAGCAGGAGGAAAACCTGCCTCTTCGCGCATTTTCATCCTCAGCTTCCGCTGCTCTTCCAAAAGTAGCTTGCCGTTTGCCGTTAATTCATAGCGTTTCATCCCATTTTCTGCAGGTAGCTCTTTAATATAACCATAGTCTTGCAGTAAAGACAACAGAGGATAAATTGAACCCGGGCTTGGTTTCCAATGTCCACCCGTGTGCTGTTCAATGTGATCAATGAGTTCAGAACCAGACATTGGTTTTTCGTTGAGGGCCTCGAGAACATGGTATCTTATGAAACCCTTAGGAACCATCGCTGTATGGCGCATCCATTTTCTTTTGTTAAAGAACAGACACATCACCAGATATCAAATGCGATATCACATGCGATATTTAAAGTTAATGCCGCACAAAAGGCTAACGATACACTTCACAGATCAATTCACAACCGTGCCCACTTTTTCGCCCTTTACAGCCGCAAAAAAGTTTTCCGGTTTGAATCCGTTTACAACAATTAGCTTAACCCGTGTGCGTTTCAGAACTTTAACTGCCTCAGGGTCTATGATTTGGTGAATGCCTGCTCTATGCTGGTTTTCCGAGAAAACACTTGCTAACTCTTCAAAAGACATATAATCAAGTTTTACAGCACATAGGTGCTTTCTGGGATCTTTATTGTAAATACCTTCTTGGTCTGTGCCTTTGACCAACATGTCGGCGTTTACCTTTTCGGCAACCAAAGCTGCAACCGTGTCTGTGGTGATTCCTGGTTTTAATCCACCCATAACCACAATTCTTCCTGTTTTAAGACCCTCAGCAGCATCTTCCAAAGTTATCGACACGTTAGGACAAGCTGCGGTTCCGAATTTTTTGAGGAACAACTGAGCGAAAAGTCGGGAGACGCTAATAGCTACCTCATCTTGCGCGCTCATCTCGAGCCCCAAGTTTTGAGCAATACTGATGAATTGCCTAGCGAGCGCGCCTCCGCCTACTATCACCACGACGTCGTGACCCTGCATTTTAATAGACAATAAAACTTCGACATACTTCTTCATCAAATCAGTATTAACTGGCGAGGCCACAACTGAACCGCCTATTCTGAACACTACACGCATCGGCAGTCACCTTTTCAATCTTATACGTGAGATTCAGATTAAAAAGCGTTCACAGCAAAAAACCTATAAACCAAATGAGGAAGTCAGTTTATCAGTCAAAAAGGCTCTATAGAACTGAAAGGGAATTACCCATCATAAGAGCGAGGGTTATAGTTGAAAAAGGTTGTATTGTCGCCTTTATTTTTAGGTAGCCAGCAACAACACAACAAGGACTTTTGCCCTACCACAAGTATTTTTTAAGGAATCTGCCTTGATTCTCAATTCTCAGTCTGAGAGGCAATCGATAACCAAAAGGTTGACAGCGCCCCTCTTTTATTGCCTCCACTATAGCATCTACTTTTAATTCGGCGTCTATAACGGTGTAAGCGCATCCTATAACAGGGCCATAGTGTGCGTCAGTTCCTGCCACCCTCGGCAAACCAAATTTTTCTGCAACCTCCTCTGCTTTACGTGTTGCACGTTTAAAGGGGAACGAGGACGAGTTAATTGTTTCAACCGCATCAAATTTGGCAGTGACATGCCTGCCGATGCTACTCTTAAACATGGCGAAGGGATGACACGCTATTGCTATACCTCCTGCTTTATGGATCAGATCCAAAGTTTCATCTACGCTCCGACCCTGGGGGATTGTCGTGTTTACGTTTAACCCCACAATGTGTCCAGCTCTACTGGAAACTTCAGTTCCTGGAATAACCAAAAAATCGGTTTGATGGGCAATTGATAGAGCACACCCTATTTTGTTGTGGTCAGTAACAGCAACTGCCGTTAAGCCACGTTTTTTAGCATAAAAAACAAGTTCTTTGGGTGTGATTATGGAATCACCTGAGTAAATTGTGTGCACATGAAGATCTGCTAGAATCTGCAAAGATAAAGGGACCTCTTGCTGTTGAATTTTTTGTGGTGCTTTGTAGTAATTGGTGTTTTCTACTCTTTAACTTTTGTTAAAAACTGTTTTTCAGGGTTGTGACCCTCAAAGAGTAGGAAAATTTTATATCGACATTGAACTGAAGTGTCTTTGTAGGCGGCTCAGATGGAAGAGAAATTTTTAAACGACATTTTAGCTACCGATAAAAGAATACGATATGTAGGCATTGTTAATAATAAACTTGAAAATTTGATGGCGAAAACTCGACCGGGACTAAAACTTATATTAGAGAAGGATGAGGCGGAAGAAAAACTAGTCATGCTTGCAGCACCTATAATTTTAGGTACACTTGAAAATTTTGCTGGTAAGCTAGGTAACTTGCTTTGTGCAAGTGCACGATTTAAAAAACTAAGTTTAATATTTTTTAAAGTAGACGAAGTAAACGTTGTTGTCAGTACAGACCCTGTGCCACCTTACCCTATAATGAAAAAGATTGAAAAACAAATTGGGGGTTACTATAAAAAAACAAAGTGATAAAAGACCTATCTCTGCAAAGTTTGATTTTCTCTTATTAGCCCAAGTTTTTCGTTGAGCATATCCTCGTCAGCGTCAATTTTATTGAACAACGGTTTTGTGGCGCTTATTTTATGTGTTGCTTGCAAAGGCGTAAGCGCATCTGTCCAGCGTGTTTTGTGAACGCTGCCTTGTAAATTGAGGGTACGCCAAAGCTGCTCAGCAGTAGTTGGTATAAATGGGGCAGAGCCTATAGCTAACGCTTTAACAATCTGCGCTGCAACGTAGAAAATGGTTCCTGCCTTTTCATGGTCTGTTTTGAGGAGTTTCCATGGTTCTTTGTCGTTTAGGTACTGGTTGCCAACGCGACTTAGACTTATGAGGACATTCACAGCTGACTGAAGTTTAGATGCTTCAATTTCTTGTGCTATACTTTCTAACTTTTGGCGCATTGCTTTTAGAACCAGTTCATCTTCAGCCTCTATCTTTGTAGGTGGTGGAATCTCGCCTTTGAATTTTGAGTTGATGAAGGTTAGTGTTCTGTGGATAAAGTTGCCGAAAGTGTCGTTTAAATCAGCGTTGATTTTGCTCACAAAGAATTCCCAAGAGAAGTCTGTGTCTTTTGCTTCAGGTCTTGTTGCGGTCAAAAAGAAGCGCCAGTAATCCACAGGAAACATCTCCAGTGCTTCATCAATCCATATGCCGATTTTACGACTTTTACTGGCTTTTTCTCCTCTGAACTGTAAAAACTCGGTGGCGGAAACGTCCCAAGGTAGGTTGTAGTCTTCACCTGAAGCAAGGAGCAAGGCGGGCAAGATTATTGTGTGAAATGGGATGTTGTCTTTTCCCACAAAGTAAAGAGTTTTAGCACTTTTGTTGAACCAAAACTCTCGCCATTTTTCGGGTTCACCTAACCTTTCGCAATGTTCTATGGTTGCAGAAACATAGCCTAACACTGCATCAACCCATACATAGATGGTTTTTCCTTCAGCGCCAGGGAAAGGAGCAGGAATTCCCCACTCAACGTCACGTGTAACAGCACGGGGCTTTAAGCCCTCTTTTATCCAGTTTAAGCTGAAGTTTTTGGCATTACTGGACATTTGTTTGTTATTTTTGATGTAGGTGGCAAGTTCATGCGAGAATTTAGACAGATCGATGTACCAATGCATGGTTGCCTTGGAGGTAGGCGTGCTTCCGCAGATTATACAATGAGAATCAACCAGTGTACCCTCCAAGAGTCTGCCGCATTTATCACATTGATCTCCACGAGCGCGTTCGTACCCGCAGTAGGGGCATTTACCTTCCACAAATCTATCAGGCAAGAAACGTTGGTCGCATTCGCAGTAGAGCATTTGGGTTTCTTGCTTAAAGATATAGCCATTCTTGTAAATTTTCATCAAATGATCTTGCACAAACTTCTTGTGTACTGGACTTTCAGTACTAGTGTAATTATTAAATGAAGCCCCCCATTTCTGAAAAAGAGCTGCCACCTTAGCATGGTTTCGGTCTGTTAACTCCTTAGGAGTAATACCTTCTTTGATGGCTTCTACCTCTATGGGTGTACCATGAGTGTCGGAACCACTAACCATGAGAACATCATCACCTTTCAGTCTGTAGTAACGAGCAACAACATCTGCAGACAAAACTGATCCAACTAAGTTGCCAAGATGGGGAGTCACATTGATGTATGGCCATGCTGAAGTTACAAGAACTTTGTCGGACATAAATTAAACCACCAACGCCTGTTTGATATAATCGAAACATAATAAGTTCTATTACTTAACAATGGCGCTGAGTTTTGTCGCATTTATATTTCTACTTTGAATTATTAGATTAATAGTAGTATATTTTGAGTGAGTTTTTCGGGTCAGTTGCCAGTCTAACCTGCCTTGGAAGAATCACAGTTTTCCATTTGAGCCGCGGTACAGTTTGGTTTTGACGAGTTACAGGGCTACCTAAATCAAGATTGTATATGAATGCCTTGTCCTGTGGGCTCTCAACTTCACACATTTGGGTTGAATTGAGGTCCTCGAAAATGCGTCTGAAGACGCGGATAGAATTATTGTGACATGAGATAGCTACATTACTAGGATTCTGCTTGAGCCATGCTTTGAGTTGTGCAAAAAAGTGTATTACACGGCTTTCAACCATTGCCAGGCTTTCTCCTTCAGGGGGTGCAACACAGTAACCTCTGTGAAATTGGGCATACAACTTTGGGTTTTGCTGCTCAATTGTTTTTTTGCTTTTGCCCTGCAACAGACCATAACAGCGCTCTATGAGCCTATCGTCTACAAAAACGGGAATGTTTACACGTCTTTTAAGCACAACGTTTAGAGTTTGGGTTGCGCGTTTAAGGTGTGACGTAAAGGCATAATCTATTTTGTATAATTCCAATTGTTTTGCAATTTTCTGTGCTTGGACAAAACCTTCTGAGGTGAGACTTGGGTTGCGCCAACCTGAAAACACGCCATTACGATTATCAATTGATTCCGAATGACGAAATACAAACAATTGACAAATCACGGGTTATACCCTTTGTAACCTATTTTTGTTCTAAAATGATTGTTTGATCTAACCATATTGATGTTTCGTCTCAGGGGAACTATTTCTTGGTTTTCCGCTTACGCCAAGTAAAAATGAGACGTTTAGTTTTCATATTTGACTCTGCGTTTTAGCGTAACAGCTAACAGGTAGAAAACATCAGAGCGGCAAAGCTTGATAATCACAGATAAATAATATTAACTATTAGGTGACAAGTTGCCAAAACCTAAACTGAGTTGGACAGAAAAACTCAACGACAGTAAGGGTTTGCCTAAAATTGAGCCTATCTCTGGCAATATGAGTAAAAAGTGGGGTACAGGTACTGTAGTCATACCTGCTCCCCTTGATGTTGATGCACTTATGCGTAAAGTACCCAAAGGCAAACTAACCACCATCAATGATATACGTGAGGCACTTGCCAAAAAATATCATGCAACAATTTGTTGCCCTCTTACAACAGGAATTTTTTCTTGGATTGCAGCCTACGCAGCAGAAGAACAACGTCAGAAAGGAGCAACGGCTATTACACCTTACTGGCGAACCCTAAAAATAGGTGGTTTAATCAATGAAAAGTACCCTGGCGGGTTGGCATCACAAAAGAAACTTCTGGAAAACGAAGGACACAGTATAGTTCAGAAGGGCAAAAAGGTCATTGTACAAGATTTTGAGAGCGTTCATGTGACACTTTAAATCAGAAACGTCAAAACTAAACCTGTACATATGGGCATCAACAGATTATCAGTTACAGGTAAGGGTAAATATTCAATAGTCATGGCTATTGCTGCGCCAATCAGTGCAAGCCATGGCGGCACAAAAACTGAACCTGCTAAAAACGAAAATAAAAAGCCGCCCAATGTTCCTGTAAAGGTTTTACCCCGGTTTAACGGCAAAGATTTTTTTGGTATAATTCCTCCTATAATGGAAGCGGAGCTGTCACCTAATGCGAAAATTGCTATGGCAGCACTATTTGCAGGATAAGGAAAAAGAAGCAGCGTGAGCAATATTCCAAACGCGAAATAAACAGGCGCCAGAGTAAAACCGCAAAGTTCTGACTGCGAGGCGGCAGCGCGGGTTATCTGTGAGATCAAAGGAAAGGTTTTTCCACGCATTCTTTCGAATTCAGAAATTACGTAAACTACAAGCGTAGAGCAGATAAACATTGCAGTAAGGAATTGCCCCAAAACCATTGAAAGCAAGGAGATAAAGAAGCCTGAGGCATGGAGAAATTCTCGTAAAAACTCGCTCTTAGGGAAATGAGACGCTTTTGCTTTGAAATTTAGCGCAGGCAATATATTTGATAATTTACCGTTTACTACAAAGTCCGCTTTGGCACGGATGATAAAATCAGGATTGTAACCTATTTTTCTTACATTCTGAAGAAAAAGAGAGAGATTATTTCGGTCATCCCCAATGACAGCACACTCATCTAAAGTAATTCCTTCCAACTCAACTATTTTCTTTAAGACCGCCAGCTTTCCGTTTCGCTCAATTACGTCGCCTCCAATTTCTCCAGTCAAACCATCTCCATTTATTGCCACTTCTATACCAAAGGCGTAGTTCGCCTCAAGAGAATTCGCGAGTTTTTGAACCAAAAAAGTCGGTAAACCAGAGCTTATCAGAGCAGTTTTAGAACCCTGAGTGTTTAAAAAGGCAAAAACTTCTTTAGCATCAGGCATTAAAGGCAACCGGTCCAGAATCTGAGCTAAAGTATCAATCTTGGCACCCGACATTGTGCGGAAAATTCTTTCGAGTGTACGCTTTAATTGCATGACGCCTACTTGATAGAGAAAACCAAAAAACAGAATCTTCAACAGAGCCGCAAAACCCAAAGTTCTGCCTACCTCAAAGTAGAGGAGGTTCTTTGGTATGAGAACCCCTTCTACATCAAAAACAATCAGCTTGGGCTTAGTTGCACCTGATTCAGGCAAATCGTTTTTCAATTTTTTATCTGTCCAAATTATTTAGTGAGTCAATTTTAGTAATGTGTTCTTTTCTAAAAAGCCCTTTCACTTATCTGACTGTTTATGCGTTACAAACACTGTTTTAAATTGGTGTAACCAAAAATCTACAACAGAACCACAACTACCAAACAAAGCTTAGCAGGCAAAAAAAGGTTAAGTGTATTACTTCTTTTCTTCTACCACGATCATGGTGAGAGTAGAGCGTACCTTGTCAAGTCGGCGAATTCGCCAAGTTACAATCTCTTTGAGTCTATCCATGGTGTCTGCGGTAACACGGGCAACAATGTCATAGACTCCATAGACCGCATATGGTTCTTCTACGCCCTCAACTTTCTTTAATTCTTTGAGAACGTCGGTCTCTGAACCAATTTCAGTATTTATTAACACAAATGCTGTAGGCATAACACAACTCCTCAGAGATAATTGAGGCTTTAGCATTAAAATATTTTTCTGAACTCTAGAAGTTCCAAATTCACTTACACACTTTATAAGGTTACACGTCAGTTCTGAGAATGAGACTTCTACTGTCTCCTCCAATTTTTCTAGATAGCTTTTGCTTAAAAACGCTGTTTAAAGAAAATACATGTTCACAAACAGAAACATACATGGGGATGTTTCAGAAGGGTACGCTTTTGAGGTATTTGTTCCAGAGATAAGCTGCGGCGTAGCCTGCAACAGCACCTGTAACTGGCCCCATAAACGCCACAATAATGTCTATAGCTATGTAGGCTTGAATAATCTGAGGGAAGAGGGTTGTAGCGTAGTAGCTTAGGAAACCTATTAGGAGAGTGCTACACGCCATTGCCATCATAAGTTTGTTTCGATCGATCCCTTCACTTGTGGCTTTGACTTTAAATGCACGTAAAGAAATATCGACAAAGGCGCCATACAAAAGGGCATAAATTATAGAGAAAGGAATAAGCGAGGGTCTCCAAAGGCTGGTGAGGGTTCCACCCACTGCTCCAACGTAAACAGCGCCAAAATTTTTGACAAAAAGAGCACTTAAGGCAAGCAAAACGGCATCGACCACTATGAGCATTCTGTCTATGGGTGCTGGAACAAACAATCTAGTCACAAACATGATAGAGCCAAACAGCGCGACTATGAACAAGCGGGTGTTTCTCTGCACAGATGTGCTTCCTTTTCGTAGTAAGAAAAAAAGTTTAAGTTTAAAAAACTTTCATAGCTATTTGAAGAGTTTGGTGATTGAAGAAAGCATATCAGCGTTGCTCTGGTTTGGTGGCTGAGACTTTAAGGCTTACCACAGTGCCAAGAAGTTCGGCAGCCTGTTTTTGGGTGATTTTGAGGTCATTCATTATCTCTTTTGCGGTTTCATCTGTAATCAAAGCTTCGTAAGGCATCGGTGTTTCCTCAATGATCTGAACATTTTCAAAGCCTGCGCGTTTTATGAGTTCAAGGTATCTATGCTTTTTTTCAGCGCCAGCGATGCAACCTATGTAAGCAGAAATATTCCCCATAATTTCAGGTGGTATTTCTTTGAGTAAAACCATGTCTGAAATCAGCATTCGTCCATTTGGTTTTAGAACGCGGAAAGCTTCTTCGAAGACACGTGATTTATTCGGGGACAAATTAATAACGCAATTGCTGATTATAACGTCTGCAATGTTGTCTGCTACAGGCAAGTTCTCGATTTCACCCAGTCTGAACTCAACGTTAGTGTATTTGCCACGTCTGCAGTTATCTCTAGCGAGGTCTATCATCTCGGGCGTCATATCTATGCCGATAACTTTGCCCGTTTTGCCTACTTTTTTGGATGCAAGAAAACAGTCCAAACCGCCGCCTGAACCTAAATCTATGACTGTTTCTCCATCTCGTAGAGAAGCTAATGCCACAGGATTTCCACATCCTAAATTCATATTCGCTTCTGCAGGTAAAGAATCAAGGTCTTCTTTCCTGTAACCTATTTTTTCACTGATATCAGTTAACGAACCACAGCCACATCCACAACCCGACTTTTCAGTTTTGGCGATCTTGGCGTAACCTTTTCGCACAATCTTCCGCACTTTATCTTCGTTCACCAGATTCACCGCCTAGTTTCAAAGGCATCTTTCAATATTGGTCCAAGCACACATTTTACCGTTTCATCAAGAAACTCAACTTTCATCAATATTATACAGCACATGGCATCGTCACGCGCTACACCTATAAGCGCAAGTTTGTCGTCGGCTTTCATATGTGCTCGCTCGCGCAACTCTTTTGGAAGAACAATTTGTCCTTTTGAATCCAGAGTGACTACAGCGTCGATTTTGCAACATTCTTTTTTCCCTTCCATATTTTTCCTCTTTTAGAGGAAATACCAAAAGCTCATTTATACTTTTCCTAAAAATAGGAAAAATCTGAAAATTCTATAGAGACAAAAAGACAAACTCAGCATTAATTACTGAGCAACAAGAAATTACAACCAGTGTTTGACAAAAATCACACGCCGTTTTTGATTTAATCGTTGGGAGTACTATTTGACTGGTAAAACGGCATCTCAAAATAGTCAAAATAATGAGGTGCGAAAGATTCTTAATATTCAAGAAATCCTGTAATTACCAAATATTAGGACGTTTTTGAGAGGCATTTTTTACTTAAGTTATGAAACACTCAGTTAGACACACTAAAAAACCGCAAATACTATTGAACCCCCACAACAGTATAACTCAGTTAATCAATTATTCGTATAACGCCTACACCTAAAAGTCAAAAAGAACCCGCATACTTTGGAGGTCTATAATTTTAGCTTCTCGATTCACGGTGTCTAGCAACGCCACTGTTGATTTGCCAGTTAAGTAGCCGCAAGCCTCACCAGGATTAATAATCAATTTTTTGGAGTTACGCCTAATAGTCAAAGTATGCACATGGCCAAAGACAACGGCGTCAAAATAATCGCAGTTAACCAAAGCATTCAGCAGTTCAGTTTCGTCTCCGTGTAGTAGAGCAATTTTGAAGTTTTCTACGTCTATCTCTGCAAAGCGACCCCGCACTTCACAGTTCCCTGTTTCAGCAAATCGTCTCCTCAAAAACTCGTGATCACCATCGTTGTTGCCAAAAACTCCAACAAGTCTACATTTCAAAACCTTAAATTTAGGAACGACAAATGGCGACACATAATCTCCCGCATGTAAAACCAAATCTACTTTCTCGTCGTTGAAGCGCTCAATAGCCTTTTTTACCATCTCAAGGTTATCATGCGTGTCAGAAATTAAACCAACCAACATCTTATTTTGGTCTCCATTGTTTCTTGTCAGTCGCCAACAAAAAAGCTTTCTGCTTTTCCACCACATATAAAAGGACATAAAACAGAGGCAATAAAGCTTAGCATTGATACTTTTGAATGTACAACTCAACTTTGGTTCTAAGTGAGGGAAACTCGTCCAACATGGCTTTCATAACTTGCCAACGTATTTCATCGTTCTCGAGTGTGGTTTCCATTTTAGATCCCCCTTTTCCTCGATTTTATATTATGACAAAAGAAAGGATATAAAGCCTATTTCCAAAACAGGAATATTCTAATGAACGTTCACAACAGCGGCTGTTTGTGAAATCTCCCGTTTACCACAAAATAGTTTTAAGTTGTTAATGCATCTCTTACTACGAGAAAAATCAATATGACAATCAAAGCAGTTCTCTTTGATATGTTCGACACTCTCATGCTTATTGAGAAAGAACACGCGTTTTACAGCCCTGCCCTCAAGCAGATGTATACTTATATTGTCCAAAATGGAATCAAAGTTTCTTTCCCAGCCTTCCGAGATGCCTATATTAAAGCGAGAGACGAACTCTACGATAAAGCCGATGTTAACATGGAAGAACCACATTTTAATCTTCGAGTTTTGAATGCTCTCCAACTTCTTGGTTATGCTGCCGAAGCCAACATCAAGTTAGCGACGGGGGCAACAAATGCTTTTTGCTCCGAATTTATGAAGTATGTTCGGATAGATGATGACGCATCGAACGTGCTACTCAAGCTATATGGTAAATATAAACTGGGTATGGTTTCAAACTTTGCGATACCAGAATGTGTAATAAGACTGTTGCAACAACATGATCTTTACAAATTTTTTGATGTTGTTATTGTTTCAGGCGCAGTCAACAAACGTAAACCTAACCCGGTTATATTCACTGAAGCACTCAGTAAGCTAGGAGTCAACGCATGTGAAACTGTTTTTGTAGGAGACACGGTGGATGCGGACATAAAAGGTCCGAAAGAACTGGGCATGAAAACCATTTACATAGACCGGCGCCCACAGAAAGAACTAGAACAGATCCACCCAGATCACATAATAAAACGTTTAAGCGAGTTACCGGACGCTATTAAAAGATGCTGAGAAAAAGTGAGGAATATTTGAATCATGAGGACAACATGCTGTTTTCAGAGGGAATCATAGAGTCCTAGACAGATCCAGCTTCGCGTAGCAAGATTGTATTCCCAGACCCTTAGGCCTTTTCGGTAATTTTTTTTGATACGGTTACTCAGGTAGAGTGTGAATTTATTGCTTGCGTCCGCTTGATCCTTCATAGAGAAAGTTTCGTTGTAAGAAATACCTTTAATTCGGTAACTGAAAACCGTACACTTATTTGATAGGTCACCAGCTACTATAGGAAAAGACTGGCACATTAAAGGGCGGTTTTCATATTTCTTACAAGTGTTTTGATTGTTTATATAAGGGCACACATTAACATTTAGCTGATATAAAACAATAATTTTTGGTTCGGCTACTCCAACAGCGAGTTTGGGCGAAACAAATTCTGACGGGAAAAGGGTTGCTTCCTTTTCAGTGAGAGGAAGACCTCTTTGGACGCCTCCTTTGGTTTCCAGTAAATTTCTACAGCAGAGACCGCAACGTTTACATACAAAGTCCATCGGTTCGTCCAAAATTGAGACACCCCTTTGCTTCAGGTTAACTACTTTTAGTCTCTTAAGTCTACTCTGATATGAGTGCACGATAAGTAGTATAAATTCACATAAGTTAAATGAGTGACTGGTAAAATTAGGTTTAGGGAGGGTAAAATAAATGAGTGAACAAGCTCGAATTCTCATAATTGATGATGATGAAAATATAACGCAAGTCGTAGCTGCCATACTTGAAGACAAAGGTTACCAAGTTGACGTCGCCAATTCAGGTAACGAAGCTATAAGGAAAAGTGAGGCTAACCATTATGATTTGATGCTTATTGATATACGACTTCCTGATATGGAGGGTACGGAGCTTCTTACTAAAATTCATGATACTACACCAAAAGTTCGAAAGATAATAGTCACAGGCTATCCTACACTACAAAATGCTGTGAGTGCGGTAAACAGCGGTGCAGACGCTTATATTATGAAACCGTTTGATGTAGAGAAGATGCTCGCCACTGTTGCAGAGCAGTTGCAGAAACAGAAACAAGAGCGTCGCTTCGATGAGGAGCGTGTTGCTGAATTTATTGAAACGCGCGTCAAAGAGCTAAGTTTTGAAGAGGCAGAAGGCACTGTAATATCATAATTAAGACTTCAACTGAGGTTTGAATTGAGTTCGATGTAGTTTAGGCGGTTTAACTAAAAATAAGAGTAGTTAAAACTTTTAACTCTAATTGACACAGATCGTGTTGTACTGCGCTGGATTTTACAGTTCCCTAATGCTAAACCTACAAATTCCTCTAAGACCAGTGAAGTAAACTCCCAGGAGGGAGTGCCGTAACGAAGACCTTGGCACATTGTGTCGGCATAGATAAACAGTTTTTTACCTCTATATTCAAATGCGGCTTGATTTGGCTGACCATATTTTGGTTCCGCCAAGATTTTGAATGGCCAGAGTTTGCAAGCAACAGGTTTAATATTCTGCAATCCACAAAAATAGTTTCCTCCTAGACGACAAAGGAAAACACAAGAACCATCATCTGTTCTTTTTAGAAAGAATTTGTTAAAGCCAATTACTGTTTTTTCTGAACCAAACGTCCGCGAGATGTTTAACCATTCTGGAAAGTTTAGGACAACACTATAGATTTTGCAGCAGTTACCGCAACCTATGCATTGCCATTTAGCTATATGGCGCCAAGGAACAAAATTTAACATGGCAGTCGTTAGAAGGCAAGGATAACAAGCTAAAAACTTTTTTCCAAAAATGAGTTTATTGTTTACGGTAGAGGTAGATTGTATGAGAAGGGTAAGCTCCAGAGTTTTCGATGAATTTTTCCACTTTTTCTGGTCTCCAGCCTATAATTTCATAATCGTGTGAAACAACGCGTGCGCCCATTTTGAGTTCATTGTCCATTTTCGGTTTTACTTTTTCGTTGGCGCTGGTTGTTAGGTACAAGAAAACGACGTCTGCGGAGGTTAAATCAACTTTGAAAATGTCCCCGTTTACGATTGTGACGCGGTCACTGAGACCATTTTCTTGGATAACATTCGTTGCGCGTTTTGCGAGATCTTCGCGCATTTCTACACCTACTGCTCGAGCACCAAATGTTTTTGCTGCCATAATAACAGCACGTCCATCTCCTGCGCCGAGGTCAAAAAAGACCTCGTTTGGTCTTAATTCAGCCATTTCGAGCATATGTTTGATGACGGGAAGAGGACTTGGAACAAAAGGTGCAATAAACAATTTTCTATCCTCCATTTGTGTATGCAGCAAAGTTATTTTTAAATGGTGGTTATGCAGATACACCTTTCTACGCTACATATGCTTCTCTTTTTGGAGTAGGTCGTCTTGCTTCACCACATTTCACGCAGCTCTGAGCACAAAGCTCGAGATACTTTTTTTCATCTTTTGAGCCTATCGCAGTTGCCGCTTTCAAGCATAGTCCACTGGGTTCTGTGCAACCCTCTTCTTTGCAGAGGCCTGCAACATATTTACAGATATCTTGGACGTCTTTTGGCTCCAAAACTGCGCGGTTTGTACGAACAATAAGGCACAATTCTCTTGCCATAACGCATGTCCTGACGTATTTGATGCGGTCAAGAACCTCTTCTCGCAGTTTTTTTCGGCTAATTTCCACGGTGCACTGTTCTCCTGCCGTGGTTGATGCGGCTAAGCAGAAATAGGCTTTTCATAGCTTAAAAGGTTGCCTATTATGCTGTGGATAGAAAGAGGTATTTGAAATTTGAGTTAAGCCAATTATAGGTTTTACGAAGCGGAAAAACAAAGCTGGAAATAAACAAAAAATAGAGAGGGGGAATTTATGGACCTTTTTTGGTGATTTCTTTGACAACGCCTGCAGCGACTGTTGTGCCCATGTCTCGGATGGCGAAGCGCCCAAGTTCTGGAAATTCCAGATATGTCTCAATTGCGATGGGGTGTAAAGGCTCCATTCTGACCCATGCCGCGTCACCTGTTTTGATGAAGCTGGGGTTCTCTTCGGTGACTTGACCTGTACGTGGGTCAATTTTCTTCAGCAGTTGAGTGAAGCGGCATGCAATTTGACCTGTGTGATAGTGGAGAACTGGTGTGTATCCTGCAGCGATAGCGGTAGGGTGATAGATAACGATAATTTGCCCAATGAATTCTTTTGCAACTGTTGGCGGGTTGTCAACTGTACCTGCGACGTCTCCACGGTGAATGTCAGTTTTAGCTACTCCTCTGACGTTCATGCCGATGTTGTCTCCTGGTTCAGCAAGTGGAATCATGGTGTGGTGCATTTCGATTGATTTAACTTCACCTGTTTTGTTGCTGGGCATGAATACTATGTTCTGTCCTGGTTTGAGTGTACCAGTTTCAACTCTGCCTACTGGAACAGTGCCTATTCCTGTGATGCTGTAGACATCTTGAATTGGGATACGGAGTGGTTTGTTTGTTGGTTTCGGTGGAACTTCAAGTAGGTCTAGCGCCTCAATTAGTGTAGGACCAGTGTACCAAGGCATCTTGTCGCTCCTCTTGGTCAAGTTTTCGCCGGTCCAGCCTGAAACAGGAACAAAGTTGATCTTTTCAGTCTTGAAGCCAACCATCTTTAGCATTCTGGTGACTTCGTTCTTGATTTCTTCATACCTTTCTTTGCCATAGTTGACGGTTGTGTCATCCATCTTGTTAACAGCAACAACTGCTTGGCGAATACCTAATGTGAAAGCCAAAAACGCGTGTTCACGTGTTTGTCCGCCTGGACCAATGCCAGCTTCAAACTCGCCTTTCTTGGCAGAGCAGAAGAGTACACAAGCGTCAGCTTGGCTTGCTCCTGTAATCATGTTTTTGACGAAGTCTCTGTGTCCTGGCGCGTCGATGACTGTGTAGTAGTATTTTTTGGTTTCGAATTTCAGGAATCGAAGGTCAATGGTTACGCCCCTTTCGCGTTCTTCTTTGAGGTTGTCGAGAACCCATGCAAATTTGAATGTGCCTTTGCCCATTTTCTCGGCTTCTTCTTGGTAGGCGTCAATGGTTCTTTGATCAATTGCTCCAGCTTGGTACAGCAAGTGTCCTGTAGTTGTTGATTTTCCGTGGTCAACGTGACCCATTATGATGAGGTTTATGTGTGGCTTTTCGCTCTTGCTCATTTTCATTCCTCTTATTCTTTATATTTTTCCTTAAATTGTAGTGGTTTCGGTTACACATCAGTCCTTCCAATTATTTTAAGTTTGTCATACAGCTTTTGATTTTATAGCCAACTAAGAAACATCTTTATCGCCTAAAAAAGGTCTTATCGCCATAGTTGAAAATCAAGGTTAAGCCTAAGCCCAGCAAAGGCAAAGTCCAGACGTCAACCAGCAAAGCATAATTTATAGAGTTAGTGAAATAGGCGTAAACAACTACAGAGGGCATAATGTAACGCTGTAACAGCTAAAGAGGCGCCCCCCACCCAAGGAAGTACAAGCATGTTATGTTTTGCTGTGTAAAATACAGCCACAAAAGCAAAAAACAACTGCTATAGGCATTATGACGCTAGCGTTGAAGAAGTCTACGACCCTGACGCCTTCTATGAGAAATACAAAATTATCTAATGAGATCATCTAATCCATCTAGAAAATTCGTTAGAAAATATAGCTATGATGTAACTCATAAAAGCAATACCTACCCACTTCCACAAACTGGTATCGATTGAAGTTGTATTGTAGCGGGTAGAATTTTCGTGGCTAAAAACCAAAGGAGAGGAGTTGTGAACAGAATTTGAATCAAGTAACCTATTCCCGCCGCAGGAGAATACACAAAGGAGCCAAGTCTCAACATCTACCACGTTGAAGGTAGCAATCCGAGAAAAATCACACCCTCCAAAACTAAATCTGTAGCCACAAGTTTTTCACTTTTAAAAAAGACCAACTTTTAGCCCAAAGTAAAAAGGTTACAGTCAAACCTATAACTATAGCAGCAAAGTGAGCGGTTAAACCTATGTGTCCTCCCCAGAACACAAACCCCAAGGTGCTCACGTAGTTGTAACTAGGTTGGACTTGAAAAATATAGAAGTTTTCATAGCTTTTAACTGTCCAATAGGCGTTATAAAGAAAAAGTGAAATCAGACTTGCGGCAATCCAAGCTTTTACGCTTTGGCTTAGTTTAAACGAGTTTCCCCTTTAACTGGGTCAGGTGTCTGTTTATAATTTTTTTCTTACATTGATGTAGACAAACTGAGCTTTCACTTAGAAATTGTATTAAAGTTGTTGTTGTAAATTATGTAATCTGAAGTGCCTATGCCGACGAATTTACCACCTGAAGCTAAAGACAAATGGGCAGAAGTTGAAGCCACCCATGATCCAAAGCTAAAGCTACAGAAGTACCAAGAATTCTTAGCTACGGTTCCTCAGCACAAGGGCACGTTAAAACTTCGTGGACAAATCAAAAAGAAAATGTCTATTATTCGTAAAGAACTAGATGAAAAAAAGAAAAAAGGTACAGGACGGGGCAGTGGAGGCCCAAAGTTATTTGTGGAAAAAGAAGGGGCCGCCCAGATTGTTCTGTTAGGTATGACAAATGTGGGCAAAAGCAGTTTACTATCAGCGGTGACAAACGCTAAAGTGGAGGTTTCGCCTAACCCTTACACTTCACGAGAGCCAGTGCCTAGCATAATGAATTACAGGGATATACGGTTCCAAATTGTGGAAGCGCCTGCCATGCTGGAAGGCTCAGCAGACGGTAAAGCATGGGGGATGGTGACGTTGGGATGTTCACGAAATGCAGACGGTTTGATTCTCATGGTGGATTTGTCTTATGATCCTATCTCACAAATTGAGCTGATTTTGGGGGAACTGGAAAAAGCTCGTATACTTGTCAGCAAACCAAAAGGTCGTGTAGAGATTGACCGGAAGCATGCAGGGGTGGCACTGAGAATAATCTTGTTGGGAAAACTTGTTGGTACCACTATGCGGGAAGTGGAGGAGTTGCTGCGAAGCTACCGCATTAATGATGCAATTGTCAGAATCACCGGCGAAGTGACTTTGGATGATGTGGAAGATGCAATTTTTGAGAGCACAATGTACAAGCCTGCACTTATTGTGGCTAATAAGATTGATTTGGATGGTACGGAGGCGAATCTGAAGCTACTGGAAACGTATGTGAATGGAAAGCTTCCGATTATTGCAGTTTCCTGCGAAAAACGGAGGGGGCTAGAGCGACTGGGGGAAGAGTTGTTCAAAACGATGGATATCATTCGTGTTTACACCAAAGAACCAGGCAGCAAACAGCCGAGTTCTAACCCTTTTACTCTGAAGCGAGGCGCAATGCTACAGGATTTAGCGAAGAACATTCATGGAGAGTTCGTGAAAAATTTTTCTTTTGCAAGGGTATGGGCTAAGCGATTACCGTTTAGTCCACAAAAAGCAGGGTTAAGTTTCGTTTTGGAAGATGGCGATATCGTCGAAATTCATACAAAATAAAGTTTGAAGAAAGAGAAAGAAAAAGGGTTTATCTGCTAGATTGCGCTACGCGTTCAATTTCGTTTCGTTTTGAAACGCCTGCACTCTTGATGTCGTTATTAGCTGCCAGAATTAATTCTTCAGAGAGGCATTCAGCAATTGATCGGGGGTTGTTGGCTGATGCTGCTCTGGCACCTGCGGTTATGTGTCGGATGGCAAGATCGATTCTGCGTTGGGGGGCAACATCTACTGATAAGTGGTAGACAACTCCACCGTAGCTGATGCGTGTGGTGTCTTCGCAAGGCGCACTGTTCTCTACTGCGCGAACCAGAACTTCTATGGGGTTTTTGCCTGTACGTAAATTAATTATCTCAAATGCTTGTTTGACAATGTTTGCAGCTTTGGCTTTTTTGCCACCGTTCTTGCCTGGACGCATAAGGTTGTTAATTAGGCGCTCAACAATGTTGACGTTTGCTTTTCTAAATCTTTGATGCTCGTGTCTACCCATGCTGTGAGGGGCTACCATGGGCGTTAAATTCAGGTAGCGCTGTAAACCAAGATCATTGACTTTAATTTCCTTGAAACTCCATTTCTGGAAAAGTTTAATTTCAGCTGGCGATGCAGGTGAGAGTGGTTCAGTTGTTGGTGTTGTGCTACTCATCCATATCACCGTGCAGGTTTTTGTTTTCTCCCGTAGACCAACTCGTTTAGGCTCACACCGTTAACCATAACTACTTTCCAGCGGACACCAGGAATGTCTCCCATAGCACCACCTCGGGTACCGCCAATACCTTCTACGACCACTTCATCATGCTCATCTACAACGTTAAGTGCACCATCTCCTGGCAGAAACGCTGAGATAACGCGTCCATTTTTGATAAGTTGAGTACGGACGCATTTGCGGATGGCGCTGTTAGGTTGCTTGGATTCGACACCTACTTTCTCTAAAACAATACCTCGTGATTGAGGCGCCCCTTGAAGGGGGTCAACTTTTTCGTCGAGCATAAGCATGCGTCGGTTATAGTACCTGTCGCTCCAGCGGAAGTTCCCGCGTTTCTTTTGAAGTTTTCGGGCGGCGAATTCGCCTCTTGGAGACTTTGAACCCATTCTTATATATCCTCTTGCACAGTTAGAGTCACAACACTCATATTTAAACAAAACGAAACAGAAAAGCTAACTTTTAGCATGTATAGCTTTTATTAGAGAATATGCATACAGCACATATGTTCATGATTTTGGCAGTTTAGCTATAGCAAATGTTAATGCCCATAGAAGCTATGCAGCATGCATGAAGCAGAAAAATAATAGTTGCGAATAATTTCAGGCTTTGTCTACATCTTCGTCATTGGTTTCAGAGTCTTCTTCAGAAGAGGTTTCGTCTGAAGGGAAGTTTTCATTGAGAGTTGTGTCTTTTTCTATTTTTAGCAATGCATCTATCAGAGCTTTTTGGTCAATTTCTGCGAGGGTTCGCCAATCTAAATACAGTTGTTCATTATTCTGCTGCAGGTAGCCATAGTGGATGTATCTATCTATATTTAACCCAACTTTCCAGCCTGGCAGCTTTTCGTTTAAAAGATTTTCAACATCTCTTCGTGAAGCTTGACCCTTCTTGCTAATAATAAACGCAATTGTTATGGCTAAACCTGCTAGATCATCGATTCGCCAACCAATCAGTTTGGCTTCTGTTGGTTGTATTCTATCACGTAAAACTACATAAAACCGCGCTTTATCAAGCTCATCTAAGTTTGGTTTCTCGGTTTGCTCCCCTTCAAAAACAGTCTTAACCTGCAGATCCAGCGATTTCAAATAGCCGTCTAGGAGTTCTAGCACTTTTGGATAGTCCGAACCTATACTTTTCCTAAGTTCCCAGCCTTTTACTCCTGGCTTTTTGTGTCTGCGAAAAAACAGTAAATGCACTGCCTGTTTCATCTTCGCTGCATAAATGCCCTTACGTTTTCCAACACTCACGACTTTCGCCCTCGTTTCCACTTCTGCCACTCATCAAAAGACAGGGATATGGGCACAGAAACTGCTTGCTGATTTAATTTGACCACAGGTTTATCTGCTGGTTTGATGTAGATTTCTTCTTCCAGATGAAGCAACTCTAAAGTTGCGTAGCCGTATGTCACTAGAAAACTAGTTAAATACGCTCGATTTACGGTCTCCTCATAAGTATCAGCGCTGATGAAGTCCATATAAAATATTTTGCCATTTACACCTTCTTGTTGGACTTTATCTTTTAGTTGACGCCAGTAACGTTCCAATTCTGCACTGAAAGCTTCATCCCGCAGGATACTCTGATCAACTAATTCACCACGCGGTGCTATTTCAGGCTTAACTTCAGGCACACTTAATGTTGGCCATCTTTCCTTCAGCGGAGCCAAAGCAGCCCAGTAATGCAATGCGTCAGTTAAACTTCTCAAGGTAACCTGTTCCACCTCTACCAATGGATGCCATGCCTTCAAAAACGCCGCCACCAACTCGTTGTTGGACTTCTGCAGAATTTTTTCTTCCATCAAAAGTGGGTCAGTATACAATGATGTAGTTCTTTGTTTTACCCATTCGCTTTGCAGTTTTATAACTGATGCTAAATGATAAATTACTTCAGAGTCCAAGTTAAGTTCTTCGGGCTGATTCCAGTTTGGAAAATATTCTTGTATAACACGGATCACTTCATTTACGTTTAGCAAAAATGGATCTGCTTTGTGGGCTTCGATGTTACTCATCATCTCTATAAGACGCTGCAGTTTATCTTTCCCTATTTTCTTTTCGTTTTGGCTGTAAGTCGGCATCAGACAACCTCTTTAGCTGTTGATTTTCCTTCTACGTTCTGAACTACGATTATGTTGGCGTTTTCTTGTGCAAAAGTAACTTGACTTGGCGTAATCACGATGTACTGGGCGTTTGTGTCTTTAACGTGATTTATTAAAATTTTTGCAATCATCTCGCGGTTACGTGGATCCATATGAACGTCGTATTCGTCTACCGCTCTAAAAGGGGAGCGAACGTGTTGCTGTAAAGCTAAAAGGAAACTCATTGTGGCGGTTGTGCGTTCACCACCACTTTGAGTGTAAGCATCAAGTGGCACAGGTTTTCCTCCCTTGAAGCCTACTAGAATCTCCAGACCTGCATTTTCGATATCCTGAGCATTATTCAAACGTACTGTGCCAGTTGCCCTAGTTTGCTCCATTATCTTTTGGTACTCCAAATTCACGCGATCCAACAAATTTTGCATGACGCTACGCCACGACTGCATACGCGCAGAAACTTCCTCTAAGGCTTTCTGGCGGTGTTCAGAGACTATGTGTGCTTTCTCTTTGAGTTCTAGGAAAAGTTTGCTGTAGAATTCGTATTGGTGCTCGATGTCCGCAGAAATCCCTGCAAGGGCATTTAAATGTGCAGTTGTGATTCGGATTTCGTCGAGAATATCTGCGACGTTTTTAACAACTGCAATTCGTGAACCGTGTTCTTGTGCTTTAACTGTTGCCGCGGCTAAACTGGATTTGGCTGATTTAATTGACAAAGCAACGTTGTCATAATCTATCAAAGCGCTTTCTTTTCTGTAATTCAGTAAGGCCGTTTTTATTTGGTAATCAGCAACTTTAGCTGTGAGTTTTTCTATCTCGCCGTTTAAGTTTTGCAGTTTATTTTGGTTATCGTTTACTTCAATGAAAACTTGGGTTTGTTGTAGTTGGCAGGTTTCCACGAGTTTTTTTAGTTGCTGTGCAGTTGGTTCTGAAACTGAACCCTCTCCGATTAGTTTTTCACATAATGAAGTGATGGCTTCGTTGTGTGCAACTTTGCGCTCCAGCTGTAACCTTTCATCAAAAAGCATTCTTAACTCTGTTTTCAGTTTAACATGCTGGTTAAGTTCTTTTTGTAAGGCATCATTGATAGCTTTTGTTTCAGCAACAATTTCGCTTAGTTTTTTCTGCACTTTTTGCAGATTGGCTTCCAACTCTGTAACCACATTTTCTTTGAGTTCAACTTCTGCCCAAGCAAGCTCTCGCTCCAAAAATCGTCGTTTATTTTCTAGTTGCTTTTTTTCGTGGTACCTCTCGTACTGTTCGCGCCAATAGTTCAGTGTTTGTTCTGCTGATTCCAAAAGTTTGCTGACTGATTCTTCTTGGCTTAGAATACGAGTCAATTTCTGTTGAGCAACGATAACATTTTCACGGAACGGTTCCAAACCTACAGCAGCTTCTACCATACGCAGTTTTTCGGTTGTATTTAAAACGGAGAATTGCTCCACCATGTTTTGGTGCATGATTATGAGCATGTTGTCTGGATCCACGCCGAATCGACTCAAAACATACTGCACATTCTGTTTGGTTGCTGCGCGGTTTTCTAGCTCGAACCAGTAAGTACCGTCTCTTCTAAGAACACGAGTGAGGAAATTTGGTCTTTGGCGTACTTGGGAACAGGGCGTTTTCCTCCTCGTTTGCGGTTATCCAAAACCAAGGTGACACGTGCTTGGTTTTGCCCCCAGCGAATTAGATTGCTGAGTTTCTTGCTACGCTCTGTGTACGATTGACCCAAACCCACGCTTATTGCTAAAAGCAAAGAACTTTTGCCTGCGCCGTTGGGTCCAACAATGAGGTTAACACGAGGTTTGAAAGTTACCCTAGCATACTCATAGCTCATGAAATTTTCCAAAATAACCTCTGTTATTAACATTGGAGCATTTTGCCTCTGCGCTGGAACAGGTTACTTTAGGTTAAAAACGCCTTATTAAAACAGTTTGACACATTTAAGATATAATTTTTGATTAACCTATGACGATTTTTAGCTCCACTTCGAAAATAACCACTCATTTGAAATCTTTGTTACCCAAGCAGAGCTATCTACACCTTTATATTATTTGGAACACCACTATTTTACACTAAAACTGAAAGTGATAAAAATGGTGACCTTGAGAGCATTAGCTCCTTCGTTAACTCGTATAACAGTTGCTGGCGCAGTTGGCGCTGCACTTCACATTGGCCAAGGAAACTGTGACCTCATCGATGATCAAGCCGTAGAGTTCTCCCGTGCAGTACTTCACCAAACAGATATCGAAGGAGAAGTTATTTGTTGTGAAGGACCAAAAGATAACGCCCCAAGTTTTGCATATCGCGAAAAAGTTGGCACCGGAAAAGGCCCAAAAGTAGAGTTTGTTATTGACCCGGTAGACGGAACAACCGCTGCCAGTAAAGGCAGAAAAGACGCCATATCAGCCCTTGCGTGTGCACCAGCTGGCTGCTTCCAGATTTTGCCTGATGATGGCTACTACTTTAAAGTTGCTACTGACTACCATAGTGTAGGAAAAATCTCTTTGGATATGTCTATAGAGGAAATTGTGCATACTGTAGCAGCAGCAAAAGGGTTACCGCTGGCTAACTTTACTGTAATTATGCTTGAAAGAGAACGGCACTTAGACCTTCTATCAAGACTTCGCAAGCTCGGTGTACGCATAATTCTCATTCCTGACGGCGATATCGCTGGAGCAGTGGTCAGCTGCATGCCTAATTCTGGCGTTGACTTGCTTATAGGTGCAGGTGCTGGACCTGAAGCCACAATTGCTGCTACTGCAGTGAAGTGTTTGGGTGGAACTATGCTTGTAAAGGTTTGGCAAGATAAGAAAGACGACAAAAACCGATTAAAACGTCTACAGGCAAGTGGTGTTGATATAGAGAAATCTTACAATCAAGATGAACTTGCTAAGGGCAATGAGTTGGTTTTTGCGGCATCAGGTATCACCAAAGGTGAACTGCTCAATGGTGTGACTTTGCTTCCTGACGGGGCAATTGTTCATTCCATCTGCATGCGTTTGCCCAGTGGAACTTTGGAGAGATCTGAAACTACTTTACACTTCAAGGGGCATCCTGTGTATAAGCAGTTCCTATAAACGTAAAAATTCTTGAAGTTTTGTACCATTTTTTTCTCGTCTTAATTTGATGATTACCTTGAGGATAAACCTAACGTTCTGTCGAGAGTTTGGGCAACTTCTACGAGATTTTCAAACAGGCGTGTTAGGTCGCGTTGAATCTCTTCGACAGTATTTTTTATGCTTCGTTCTCTAAGTTTATATTCTCCTTCATGGAAAATTACCAATCCACTTTTAATCATCTTATTGAGGTGATGGATCATGGTGCCTCTTGTTAAACCGACCTTTTCAGCTAATTCATCGCTTGTTAATCCTTTATTATACACTGTTGCTTCTACGAGAGCCTTGAAAATGAGAAAAGCAGTTTTTTTCTTGTCTCTTGATTCTAAAAATCCGAATGTTCTGCAAATCCATTCGAGGTCAGTTTCATATTCGATGGTTGGAGGTTTTCTGACTGATAATAGTACATATTCAGCTAGTGATTCCTCGTTTAGCATAGGTGGTTACGCCTCTTTGGTAAATTTAAAGTCTTCTTGTTAATTAATAATTAACATAGTAGATTTTAAATATTTTTCGTGAATTGTGGCTTCATTGTTGGCATTTCCCAGCTAAGCAGCAAAAAATTTTTAAGCTAGTAATTGCAATCTATACAAATTGATGTTGTATAGTTGAGGTGGTTAACTATGGTGGAAGAAAAAATGAAAAAGAAAGCAAACATAACTCCTGCATCAACAGGAACATCTTTAGCAATACGTACTGACCCATTTGGGCTATCTAGAAGCATAGACAGCATCTTTGATGAGTTTCGCAGATCCTTTGACGACATAATGCGACCATTCTTTCCGTGGACAACCGATATAGAACAAACCATGCAGTTGCCTGCAAGATATGCTCCTGTTGACCTCGTTGACAATGGTGACTCCTATACTATAACCGCGGAACTTCCAGGATTTAACAAAGATCAAGTCGAAGTTCACGTCAACAAAGACGGTTTGTCAATAAGAGCCGAATGCAAAGAGGAAAAAGAAGAAAAAAGCAAAAACTACCTGCACCGCGAAAGAGCATACTCGACAATGCAGCGCTTTATCGCTTTCCCTGAAGAAGTCATTCCTGCAAAAGTCGAGGGTTCAATGAAGGACGGCGTGCTGGAGTTAAAAGTTCCAAAGAAGGAACCCAAACCAGAAGAAAAACCCCACAAAGTGGCGTTGAAGTAATTATCATCTCCCCTTTTTTATTTTTAAGACAGATGTTGATAAATTATGACGGATAAATCTCAAATAGATTTGATTTTTTCAATCTTAGAAAACCCTGTTCGCAGAAAGATAATTAAACGGTTAAGTCAGCAACCAAGTTATGCACTTGAAATAGCCAAGGAATTAGGTCTTGGGCAACAACTTGTTACAACTCACTTGTCTATAATGGAACGTGAAGGGTTTGTTTCTTCGAATATGAAGACAAGCCCTGTTGGACCCAAACGGCGATTATATTTTCTAAAGCAATCTGGCTGTTTGACAGTAAGTTTTGGACCACATTTATACAGCGAACAGTTGAGAGGTTTTGACAGTCTTCCCACTAAAATATCTCAAGACGCCACCAAATTTTTGGATAAACTTAAGGAAATAAAGCAAAACAGGAGTGAAAAACTGGATTTGCTGTCAAAGTTGATTGCTGAGGTTGACGAAAAACTGTTAACGCTTGAAACTGAAAAGATAGTGCTTCTGCATATTAGAAATATGGCTATGAAAAAAGCAAGCGAAGAGTTGGCAACTCAAGAAAAATTGCCTCATGAGAGACGAATTATGCATTTTATAATAGATGAACGCTGTACCGACGTGGAAAAGATTTCAGATGCTTTGAACTTGAAGGAATCGACAATACGTTGTGTACTTGAAAAATTAAAACACGGCTCTACAGAACGAAGGCAGCTTTTATAAAAATATAGAAGTGGGGGAAAATAGAACCAAATTTTTGTCTGAGGATGTTTTGTAAATTGCCACCACATTTATTCCGCGAGTATCTATAAATGCAACAAGAATAGTCAGATTTGTGTTTTTGCGTGAAATAAGGAAAGTTTTATTAGTCAATGTAAAAAATTACATTGCATTGCAAATAAGTACTAATCGGTGAATGTGCAAATGAGTAACTTTAGCAAGATTCCAAACAGAACAAAATTAATCGCCGTTGTAGCTGTGTTCTCTGCAGTATACACAGTTCTTCGTTTACTACAGACAATACCTATGATAGGAGTTGAAGGTGGCAGGTTTTCCCTATCCGACATGATTGCCCCCATTTACGGCGTTATACTGGGACCATATATCGGCGGAGCCAGTGTAATTTTTGGTTCTTTTCTGGCAATTGCTTTGGGGCGTCCCGTGTCTTTTATGTTTCTTGATTTTCTACCTGCGTTCGTAAACTGTGTTGCATTAGGCTTTTTGGTAAAGCGTAAGTGGTTAGCAGTGGTTGCTTTGAATGCTGTTTTGCTTGTGGTTTTTATTGTGAATCCTTTAACAACGGTGTTCATTAACATTGGCGGTGTTGCCATACCCTTTGCGTGGCTTCATATTGTAGCATTTGCAGTTCTTGTTTCGCCTTTAGGTTATAAGGCTGGCAAGTGGGTTGAAAGTCTTAAGCCCACCAAACTTACTGTAGGGTTGGGTATTTTGGCTTTTGTTGGTACGATGATGCAACACCTTACAGGCAACATACTAACGGAGGTTGTACGTGGGCAAATAATGGGCGTTATGACGCCAGCTGCTTTCGATTTGATGTGGAACGCGGTTTTCTTTGTTTACCCTTGGGAAAGATTGGTGTTAATAATTTTAGCTGTAGTTGTGGGTGTGCCGTTAGTGAGAGTTCTAAAGAAGACCTTCTTCAGCTCACCAATATTCTCCACCCAGACTAACATTCCAAAAGAAGTTTAAAATAGACAGCAGTGAACACTTCACTTAATTATTTTTTTGAACAGTTTGCTGTCCTGGATGTATTCTTTTCCTGTGTTTAGAGCAATTTCAGCTTTTGCCAATTCATTACCCAAGTATGCAGCGTGATCCAGTCTTGTGACTAAACCTAAATCGATAATTTTTGAATAGATATTTTCCGCGTTTTCCCCTTTGATTATTTTTGAGGGTTTATCCATTTTTGCTGTGTTAAAATGAATTGCCACAATGTTTTTTCCGCTGTGGTCTACTAAAATTTTGAACATGCCAGCACTATCTAGTGTGGCAGGTCCAGTTTTTTCTTTTACTTCAATTACATCTGCATCTAACTCGATTTTTTTGTTGTATGGTTCTTCTCTTTTTAACTTGTCCTTCAAAACAAGCAGATTTATGCCAAGGTCTTTGGGTACTGTGCCGCGTTTTTTTGATAGAAACATCATCTGAGAGGCAACGACTTCTTCTTGGACGGAACCCTTAGCTTTGTCGCTTTTCTCAGTGGCTAAAATTATGCTTGCATCAACCTCTGAAGCGAGTCGCGTAAGAATGGCATTGACTCCGATAGAGTCAGCATCAATTAACTCTGTCACGTTAGAGACTCCTACGAATAGAGGTACTGTCGGATTTCTGTTTGCAAATTCGCGGTATGCAATCATTGATTCCAAAAGGTTTGAGGGTTCCAAAACTAGGTCCGCTACGATTTTTGTTACTCCAAGTTTGTTTGCTTTCTGAATTATGTCTTCGAGGAAATGTACTCTTTCTTCGGCCTTCTTTGGGAAGTAGCCTTCCTTTTGGTTAGTAGGAATTGCCACAACTGCAACATCCCTCACGTATGACGCTATTTTTTCTATGTTGCCTGCGTCTAAGCTTAAAACAAGGTCTGCTCCTGCAGAAACCGCGGCTTGAATTTCCTTTGGGTCTAACGAGTCTATACTTACCACGGTGTTGACGGCTTGTTTCACTGCCAAAACGGCGCGTTTGGCATCTACAGGACGGCGTTCGCCTGCTATCATGCCTACATCGATTATGCTTGCGCCTACACTTACAAAATATTTCGCAAGGCTTTGAATTTCCTCATTAGGCATCAATGCAGCGTCAACGATTTCCGCCATAACCCGCATAGGGAAATCTTTGCCAAGCGCTAGATCTTTAATTAGCATGTTACCGGGCTTTTTGAGCAGAAGTGGGCGTTTTTTCTCTACGCTTTCGAGTTCTTCTAGTGCTTTCTGCTCGAGTTTTTCTTTTAAGAGTTCACAGGCAGGGGTCACCGTTGAAAGGGTAACCTCGTTCATCATGTCTAGTATTGTAGGCAGGTCAGCAGCGTACTTTGGACCCTTAAAAGCGGGGACGCCTACAGCATCAGAAACGGTTTTCACGTTGCCTCGTACCAATCCAGGAACAAGTATTACGTCGAAATCTTTGGTTTTTTCTTCTTTCACCACTCGAGTTATGTTTTCAGGGGTTAAGAAGGCTGCTATTGGACTTTTTAAGGCGAGAATTTGAGTTTTAACTTTACTTTTTTGCGCGTAGGTTTTTACCAAGTCTTTCGCGAGTTGACCTGTGATTAAGAGTACTTTCACGTCGGCTCTTTCCTTGCGTTATCATTTTAAGATTTTTATGTAGGCGCCGCGGTTGGCTGCTTTTGCTGCAAACACTTGTCCGCCCATTTTTTTATTCAAAAACTCTTGAAGCTTGCGAGTGATTTCCTTTGTATTTTCCTTCAGGAATAAGCCGTAAAGCGCTGGTCCCCATGAACTTTGCCCGACGCCGTAGGCTCCCAGTTTTTGGAGGTATTCGATGTTTGCAACTGCTGAGGGGTTGGTGTATCGTCCATACTGGACGTTGGCGAAGTTGTCTCCTATGGTGTTTTGTATCTGGGTTAAGGCTTCCCCAAAGGTTTCAATGTTTTTTTCTGCAAGAGCAGGCAACAACTTAAGCACAATTAACCGACATATTTTGCCTACTTCTTCGGTGGACATAGGTTTGACGTTTTTGAAAGCTGTTGCTTCCTGGTTGTTTGAGAAACCTTTTTCCACATTTGGTACCACTACGATGAAGCGCCACTCTTCTGGGAAAGGTTGACGGAAAATTAACGGCGAAAGTAAACATTGTGGGTTTTTGGTGTTTTTTCCGCCGTCAACAACAAATCCGCCCTTTTCAAAAATGGCTGTGCCTACACCAGTTCTTTGCATTCTGCCCATTGCTAGGGCAAGCTCTTGCACGGTGGTTTTCACATTGAAAAGTTTTGTCATGGCGGTGGCGACGGCCAGTGCTAGCTGCGTTCCTGAACCTAGGCCGCTATGCTCGGGAATTGCTTGTTTCACAGTTATCATGACGTTGGATTTGATTTTGTATGTTTCCTTGAATTTGTTAGCGAGCATTTGCACCAAGTCAGTTTTCTCGCCGTTGATAATCATGGTTTTGGATGGTTGTGCTTCCAAAATAACGTTTGGTTGATTTATTCCTACTCCTAATCCGCCGTATAGGCGCCCCAAATCGCCGTTTAAGTCAATTAATCCAAAGTGGAGTCGTGCGGGGGTTTTAATGTAAACTTTCATTTTTGCTTCTCCAACCATTAATCATGTAATCTAAGTTGGTCATGATTTCAGTGTAGTGGGAGTTTGGAGCCACCCGTTTCACTATACTTTGGTACTCTTTGATTGTTTCTATCAATTTTGCGGCTTGTTTTTGTTGGTTAGCTGTACCTGAGAGGAATTTTTTTACTCGAGTTGCGTGGATTATTGCCTCGAGGGTAATTCCGAATGCTCTGCAGTATGTTTGGGGTACTTTTTTAGTTGTCTCTATGTGTGTTACTTTACATAGGGCTTCTGCTTTTTCCTCGTTAAGGGCTGTTATATTTAAAACCGCGACGTGGATTGTGGCGTCTGCTTTGCATAGTTTTGGCGCTTCAGTTTTTTTGTTGGGTTGAAACCATTCCGTTGGAACAGTGCCGTTTGGGTTAATTTCTTTGAAGGCGGTTCTGTAGAAAAGTTCTATGTCATTGGTGACATTTATGATTGCGCATTTTTTTGCTTCAATGTTTTTGTATGTTGCTGAAGTTGTGTAAAGTTTGAGTGCTACGTTTTTTGGATTTTCCATGGTTACGCCTATAGGGGCGGCGGTAGGGGTTCCATCTGCGTTATAGGTGGAGACTATAGTTTCCACGATTGCACCGTGGTGGAAGCCGAAGTCTATAAGTCTAACCATTAACCTAACTCCACGTCCACGTCTTCGCCTGTTTGATTTTTATTGAGGCGTATTGCTTACTTCAATCGAATGTATTTTTTCACACAGGAATAATTAAGTGTTATCAGCAAAACCGGTTTCAAGCTAGCCCTTTTCACGTGGGTTGAGCTTCAAAGGTGAAAAGGTATATTCTGCAGGGGTATTCTCCAAAACTGTTTTCGTATTTGAAAAGTGGCGAGTTGATGAGTATACTGTAAACTTGCTCTGCGTTGAGGGTTGAATTAAAGTAGGGATAGCGTCCTCCATATTCAAACAGCATAAGATATTTTATGTTACGCGCAGTGCATAACTCACTTAATTCACTTATGTTAAAAGTCGGGGTGTACGCATCTGCTGGCTCTGGAGGGTACTGTGCAACTCTTTGTGACCTTGACTTTTCAGCGTATAGATAAAACCTTACAATATCTTGGCTGAAAACGTTCACTGCGCACAGGACCACTATAGACGAATTGTCATCTAACTTTGCAACTACATAGTCGGTGGCTTCTTTAACAGGCACTTCAAAAGTACTGCGTGTACTCATCCACTGATATGTGTCTAGGCAACCGTAGGCAATTGTGGAGAGCACAAGGATCACAATTAACGCTGCCACAAATTTACTTATGTATTTTTTAGTTGTGTTCGCTGAAGCTTTTTTGGACGCTGTTTTTGCTCTGTCATAAGAGTGGGTAATAAGGTTAGAAGCTGAAATGGCCATAATTGGAAAAACAGGTACAATGTAACGCCATTCTTTGTTGCCTATTAAACTAAAGAAAACGTAGACTACAAAAAAGAAAATTAACAAATATTTGTCGGCGTACTTCCGCCGCAAGAAAAACAGAGTTAACCCCGCCAAACCCAGCCCGTAGACCAAAAAAGAAATAGGATGAAATGAGCTATACGGCCAAACCATCTCTATTAGGTAAAAAACTGGAGCAGGAAACCGCGAGCTGTACAGTAATTTGTCAGGGTTGCCCATTTGGAGTGCATAAAGCCACTGGTTTAGCATGGCTGATGAGTAAGATTGGTAGGCAAGGATTATCCAAGGCAGAGCTACAAGTATGGCTGGCAGAAATAGTATCGGGAATCTGGTCAGGTTAGTTTTTATTGAACCACGACATAAGAGGCAAATGCTAATTAGCATGGCGACGAGTGCGATTACAACTTGATACTTAGTTAGAAAACCTAAACCTAAAGTTACGCCGGTGAGCACCAGATATTTGTTTTTGTGCCTCTGCAGCCACATGAAGAATAGTAGAATTGTTGATGAAAAGAAAAAAATCAACATCGTTTCCAGCATAGTTAATCTTGCAAGCCAAACAAAGCCAGTCATAGTTCCCAGAAAGATGCTGGCGAGAAACGCTGTTTTATAATCGTACAGTCTAGTTGCGAGTTCAAATGTTACCCAAACTGAGAGAACCGCAAAAGTAACACCTAATAATCGACCAGCAAAAACGCTTACTCCAAATACTGCGAAGTAACCTGCAACTGTCACATCTGCAAGGGGTGGATAAAACATGTTAGTCTCCAAATACCGCGAGAAGAAACCGCGAAGAATAAGCAGACCACCTATGAGGTTGTTTGCCTCGTCCCAATAAAGGGTCATCTTTGCTAGATCCAGCAACAATAAAGAGGCATAGGCTACCATGAAGGTCAGCAAAAGTAGCCGCCATTTACCTATTCGCAAGGCAAGGTCTGATGAAAGACTGCGGTGCTGCATTATCTTCCACCGTACACTTCTCTCTTAAACAGTTAAGATGTCTCCCTTCTATCTTGGAAAACTAGAGACGGCTATTTTGTGATGTAGAACATATTTATCTTTTAAAATTTTCGTTATACCGTTGTTTTTGCGGAGTTTACGTTAATAAATAAAAAAATAGTGTATCTTTAAAAGTTAAATTCGTTTATTATGGCGGACGGTTTTTATAGACGGCTAGAGCAAAGGAAAGAAAAGGAAGCGACTTTCAGTGACTATAACTGTTGACGACGCGGGCAGCGGTGATTTGCTTTTCGGTGTGGTAATCGGTGCCTATCGGAATGAAACACAAGAATTCACTTACGACCTCATAGATGTAAAGTTTTTTCAGCAAGGCCTTTTTCAGAAAAAAGAGTACCTGAATGAAACTTCAAAAGTTGTGTGTAAACTCCTAAACAAGTTAGGGGTTAATCCTGACGAAGAGATACATATTTGCCAAGGATACATATTTGACAAGGCTATGGAAGAACTTCAAAAACAATACGGCGAAGCACGGGTTCACCGCATCAAAGTCAGTGGTGAACCTCAACGTTTAGTTGAAATAGCTTACCTTGACGAGATTCGTAACCTGGGGTATGAACCGTTACCTGAGCGGGATGAGAAGAGGGCGAAAAATTTTTTTCATATGATGCGGTGGCTAAAAGCAAAACCTGATATGGTCAAATATGCTAAAACGGGTTGGCCACGTTTAGCGCGTTATCACATATTTAATAATGGTAAGAAAAAGCGTAAACTAACTTACATGGCAATTTGTGCAAGTTGTGGTAAGGAATGCATCGTGCCATTTAAGCCTATTAAAAACCGTTCTGTTTATTGTCACAATTGCTGGGTAAAACAGAAAAATCTAATTTGAAAGCTGCACATGCAGAGTTTAGTGTTTCTGTATTTGTACGGTTATAGAATTGATTTAAGTTGATTTTGTATTTTTGCCGCTTGGAGAAAAAGTTCATTTTGAACATTGTCGAAGTTCATTGTCTAATTGGAGGGGATACGTGGAACTGCTGTGTCTCAGTTATGTTTAGCGGAGGCATCTGCGTGTAACAGTGGGGATGCGGTTTCAGAACTCAGTTCTTTTGTAACTATGAAAGACATGTCTATTGGAACTGTGACGTAGATGGTTGTGCCCTTGCCGACTGTGCTTTCTGCAAAAATTTCTCCGCCGTGTGCTTTCACGATACGTTTGCAAATTGATAAACCAAAACCCATGCCCTTTGCTTTAGTAGTAAAAAGAGGCGTCCAAAGCTTGCTGAGCGTTTCTTGGGACATGCCAATGCCTGTATCTGTGAAGCTGAATTTTAAACTTCTATCGCAAACTTGAGTTTTCACCGTTAAAGTTCCGCCATGGGGCATAGCATCAAAGGCGTTTTTGATTACGTTTACAAAAACTCTGCTCATTTTATGCGTATCTACATTTAAAACAGGTTCTTCCTCGGTTAAATCTACAATTGTAATATTTGAGGGCTTTTTCAAAATTGAAAGTGCGTTTACGAGTAATCTTTTTGGAGTGGTTGACCCTAAGATTAGTTTTACTTCTCGTGAATAATCCAAAAGGTCATCGATAATTTTACTGGAGTAGTCGATGCTTCTGTTGATGGTTCCGAAAATTTCTTCCCCTTCGTCGTCCAGTTTACCAGCGTATTTAAGTTTAATGTAGTAAGTTGCTGCGCGGATGCTCGTGAGGGGGTTACGTAGGTCATGCCCAATCATGCCGGCTAACTCGCCAATGGCAGCAAACTTTTCTGCTTTGACAAGCTGCGTCTCCATTTCTTTGCGGTAAGTTAAGTCATGGAAAATACAAGTTACACCTAACTTGTTGCCACGCTTACTTCTTACAACAGAACCTGAAAAGGCAACAGTTTTTTCTTCACCGGCTTTTGTTTTAAACGTTGCTTCAAGATTGTGGATTTTGCCGTCCTGTTGAATAGCTTCCAAAGCGTTTAAGAATGTTTTGTCGGAACTCAAAAAACCCAGAGATTGCCCAATAATTTCTTTTTCGCTATAGCCAAAAAAATCTTTGAAAGCCTTATTCACACGGACTATTTTACTGTCGAAATCTACTATAACCAAGGGGTCAGGCATTGCCGAGATTATGGATTCCGCAATTGTGTCTGGGCTCAGGCGCAGCAATTCATACTTCCACATGGCGTAAACAATGAAGGCGCTAAAAAAACTGGTAACAATATGACCAACACGTGGAATATCAATGTTTAATAAAGGATACACCGCGTTTATGCATATTGCCAGAGTAACAGGGACTGAAACGCCCAACATCATAAACTTCACTTGTGATTTTTTTGCATCATTTGCCTTATGGTAGAAGTGTGAAAACAAAACTAAGGATAGAAGACCTAACAGGAAAAACCATGTAATACCAGCGGCTAGGATCCAAGAACCCAAGGCGGCAGTGTAATCATAACCCCAAAATTTTAATACTGGAGGTAAAGAAATCAAATTCGTGTTTAAATCAACCAAAAAAAAGACTAAAGCTGGCCCATAAAGAAGCAAATAAGAAAAGTTCTTTTTTAAAAAGCTGTTTCCAGTAAAGGCAAGGGTAAAATGGAAAACAGAAGCTATCAAAAATGGCCAAAGTGAATACATTTTGCTCCAAAAGTAAGCCGTTTCACTGTTAGTTGCTTGTGCTAACATGAACCCTACAAAAGACAGGTAACCGTTAATTAGAAGTACCTGTGCTAACAGTCTGTTCAAAAGTTCTTTTCGGCTTAAAGAATAGACAAGCATACCTAAAAAGGAAGAGAAGATACTTGCAGAAAAAGAAAGCCAAGCGAAAGCACTCATTTGTTTCCTTCCAATTTCGTAAACACGTTCTTATTAGACGCCTTTTTGGCGCATTTTGTTTGAATTATTGAGTTACGGTTAAAATTTTTGACTTATAAAAAGTATGAAAAAAAGGTATATATTGTAAAGCAAGACTCAAACTACGAGTCTTTGAGTAACTTCCTAAGTAGACGGGCAAACATTATTAGTCTTTACGTGTAAAGTTGGCTGGGGTTTAATTTGCGCGAGTTCCTTTTGTATTCTCGTGTCGGCAAAACTGATTCTCACTGGTCAAATCTGCATGATGCAGGAAGACTCGACATAGTCTATGAATGCATAGTTACAAGCTTGTTTCTTTCCCACGGAATACGCAAAGACGTCGCCTTCAACGCTGTTCTCAACGGTCCACCTACTCCACCGGTGCATCTGCAGATTAACGGTGTACGACTCTACGATGTACGTACTGACATAGGCACATGGGAGACAATCCTAAAAAAAGTACTCAGTGGCAAAACGCACCCCGGGATAACTGTCTCTAAGACAAGTTTTGAAGCTCTACTTAAGACGAAAGCTGAAGTAGCTTCTATTTACGTGTTAGAAGAGGGAGGTAAAAACGCAGCTGAGATCGAATTAGGACCAAACCCCGTCTTCGTACTAGGTGACCACGTAGGTTTACCTAAAAAGGTTGAAAGTTTTGCGTTGCGGTTTGGGGAAAAAATTAGCCTCGGCAAAACGCCTTACCTTGCTGCCTCATGCATAACGGTTCTAAATTATTTGCTGGATACTAGGCAAAAAGTGAGCGGAACAATTCATCAGTGACGCTTGAAGTGCTCCCAGCCTCGGGGTTCAATTAAGCGTTTTTTGCCGTCAACGTCTAGCAAAACCTGCAAATCCCGAGTTACTTTTCCGATAGGCAACAACTTGCCACCGACTGCTTCCACTGCAGCTTCTGCGTCTACCCACCTACTTGGGTTTACGGTGACTATTAACTCATATTCTTCTCCTCCATAAAGAGCCAATTCATATGCGTCTAACCCGTTGAAATCGGCAAAACATTTAACTTCGCTTGCCACAGGCAACGCTGAAATCATAAATCCAACCTTACTTAACCTTGACAACTCATGCAGGCTCCAAGCTAATCCATCACTGCTGTCAATTGAAGCGGTAACGGCGCTTGCGTGTTTCAGAGCTAAACCTTCACTTAACCTTGCTTGAGGCATGAAAACTGAGCTCACAAGAACCTGACGTAAACTCTCCGACGCTGCATACCCATTCAGAAGAAGCTGTAGCCCAGCGGCAGACTTGCCGAAAAAACCCGTGACCGCCACGATATCTCCGACCTTGGCGCCACTTCGCAACATTAAGGTGTCCTTTTTTGTGGTCCCAAAGAGATTCACGCTAATTATAAGGTCGGATGCTTCACCTGTGTCGCCGCCCACGATGTATGCGCCATACTGTCGGGCGCCAGCGTTCAACCCTTTTGCGATTTCTTCTACATCTCCATGGAGCAGTTGCGTCGGCAATCCTAACGAAACCAAGACAGCCTTCGGAGCCACACCTTTCGCTGCGAAATCACTTACATTCATAACTACTGCCTTACGAGCGGCCTGCCACAAACTCATACCGCGGGGAACATCCGTTTTATCCACCAACATATCCGCCTTCAAAACAGCAACCTCACCCTCCCCTGCAAGGGTAACTGCTGAAACATCGTCCCCAAAAGGCACAAGCAAATCAGGCATAGGCTCAAAAAACCGCCGCATAATCTCAATTACTTTGCGCTCGCCCAGAAACCGTACATCACTTGAACTGCCACGTCGCTTACTCAACATGCAACACCCACAAGGAAAAACATCCGACTATCAAAGTTAGTTTAATCGCAAGCACATTTAAAACTGACGCAAAAAAAGCCGCGGTGGCGCTTAACATTTAAAAATGCCAACTACAACACCATAAACCAATGTTGCGCCTCGATAGCTCAGCCCAGCAGAGCGGCTGCCTCGTAAGCAGCAGGCCGCGGGAGCAAAGCCCGCTCGAGGCTCCAATGTTATTTTCTGAAATTTACAATCTATTCTTCTGCGGGGATCTCTTCGTCTTCTGCCTTTTTTGGAGGTTTATCGGTTAAAAGCGTGTACTTACGTGCGTTACAGTCAACCATTTCATTTTCAAAGAGTTTACGCAGTGACCGGAATATTTTTTTGGCAGGTTGCCCTGTTTGATCAGCGATTTCTTGGAGAGTTAATCCTGCTTGGTTGCTTTTCAGTAAAGCTATGACTTGCTCATCGACTTTGTTAAGTTTCATCTTTTATCCTCCCTTATGTTTCTTGTTTTTTATGTTGGGTGTAGTTTTTCAATTTTTTGGTAAATAACCCAAGTTTCACAAATTTACTTCGTTAAACCCCAAACTGACAAAGACTGCTTATTGGAAATTTAACTGATTGACTCCTTGGACTTAAAAGAAAACTAGATTCTAAGTGACCACTTCTTTATTTTATTATAGAACAAGAGAATTCATTGGCTTGGTTTTCTAAGAGCATAGGTAAAAATATATTCTTAGAATTTTATTATGTGGATTTCACAGTGGGTCCGTGGCGCAGCACGGATAGCGCGTCAGCCTTCTATCACCCATAGGGTGTAAGACAGCTGAATGCCCTGGGTTCAAATCCCAGCGGACCCGCCACCTTTTGGGTTCAGAACTTTTTATGATGTACCAGGCCAGGTCTTTGTACTTTTATTTTTTGAATCAAACTTTTGAGGAATAAATTAGCCTTCTTTGGTTTTGTTTGTTAAACCTAACAGTTCAGAAAAGAAAAAGCGGGTAGCACCATCTTCGAAGAACAAACCGGCCTCGTCATTAGAGTTTGCAACGGAACTTTGTGGATTCAAAAGGCTCACTAAGAGTTTAGAGTCATCCACATCCAAAAAGAGGACTGGAAGCTTAACCTGTATATCCTCCAATGTATAGTCAACTTTCAATTCATTTGCTAAACTTTCACCTAAAGATTTTGTAGGAACCTTAATAATTATTTTTACACCTCGCATTGATAGATCGTCCAGCAAACGACCAAACTTTTTATAAAAATATATGAAGACCTCACCAGTTGTGATCACTGTCACCAGATTTTTTGCTTGAGGCAGCATCTCAGAAATTCTTTTGAAAATAGCTTGACGTCCCCTTATTGACCAAGCCTCCTCTCTTCTGATTTTCACCGGCTCTGCCACGTGCTTTTTCTGATGAAGAGAATCTAACACTGCTATCACGCGCTCAATTTCCACAAGAGAAGCAGCCTGCTCTGAAAGCTCTTTTTTCCAAGTTTGAAGTAGAGCATTGAAAGCTCCAGAGGGAGTGGTTATCGAAAAGCGTTGCTTTTCTCCTGGGACTTTAACAACCAACCCTCTTTGGAATAGCTTTTTCAATGCTGCGTAGGTTTTAGTTCGAGGCACCCCTGAAGACATGCTCAGTTTTCGGGCTTCAGAACAACCCTCTAACGCTAACGTTAAATAGACGCGGCTTTCATACTCAGACAAGCCGGCTTTCATAAGTAAGTCTTCCCATCTAATTCTTTGTCGACGTTCAAGATGCTGTTTAATTTGTTCCAAAAATTTGACTGATGTGAAAGGTTTAACAATATAGCCGTCGGCGCCCAAGTTGAGACATTCAACGGCGCTCTCAAGAGACGGATGACCAGTGACCATTATTTTAACAGCCCCAGGCGAAAACTTCTTCAGGTACTCAAGAAGTTTAGTGCCATCCATATCAGGCAACTGTATATCGACGAGTACAACATCAAACAGTTCATTTTGACAAAAATGTACAGCCCCTTTTCCATCCGAAGCGGCTTTTACTTGGTAACCTTCCTGCACAAGTATTTCAGTTAAAACTTCACGCATACCAGCGTCATCTTCAATTACCAAAATTTTTGCCGGTCCAGATTTGCTTCTTCCCTTCGCAGGATAAAATTTACTAAGCTCACCCATCAAAATTGAACCCTCACAAGAAAACTCAAGACAGTTACCCAAGCAGCAACATATAGAAGACCTAGATGCTTACGTAACGAGTTATAGATTGTGCGGGAGTACATGACACTCGCCAAAAACGTTGACAGCATCATTATGATAATGGGAATAGGTATTATAAAAAACTTGAGTAGAATTCATGGAAAAGTGAGAAAAATCTTCTCGTGTAATGGGTCCAAAAATTCGCGGGAACACTTTCAGGGTTTTTGAAAAGAACGAATAACACTCAAACCGTAACATGTAATCGCATAGCACGTTATGTGTTTTTGTACCTGTTTTTCTTCAACTAAACCTTGTTTAATTAATACGCCAAGAAAACTCTTCAAGACGCTACTGCCGAGGCTTGTTTTGTACATCAGCCATAACAGTTTAGACGAACTTTTTTCAGCAAGAGCAAACAAAATATCAATTGGAGCCATAGAGGCTACCCTGCTTTGACTCTTCATAAAATAGTTAAAAACTTTTTTACCCTCTTCGGTCAAAATTAAAAGTTCATGATTTTCACTTCTTTTTTGTTCTACTAAACCTTGATCAATAAGGAATTGAAGACGTTTCTCAAGAAGGGAAAAAGCAACACCAGTTTTTTCTGCAAGAACAGCCATTTTTGTCAGGTTCTGCGCATATAAAATTTGTATTATTTCCATGTAGTGCTCTAGTTTAGACAGGTTCACCACTTGTCTTCTCCTAGCCTTCCCTTTCTCTTTGTGGAGAAGTAAAAAAAGATATAACATAAAAGTTGTGTTACCATCCAAATTTTTTTACAGTCACAGCACCTTTACTTAAAAGTAGAAAACAACAACTCTGTTGATCAATAAAACTTTTTTTGTATTTTTCAAGAAAGCTTTTAAATCAGAGTATGATTCACTCTGCCAGAATTGGCGGGTGAGTGGCGTCTCCCACCCGTTCCGCCAAAAATAAAACCCGGAAGTAGGGAGGCAAAAACAAACATGGAAATAAACACAAAAGATATAGCTTTAACAGCAGTTTTTGCTGCACTCTATGCAGCGCTAGTATATGTGTTCACTCCAATATCCTTTTTAGCAATGCAATTTCGAGTTGCAGGAATCCTAAGACCCGCAATTGCAAGGAAATGGATGCTAGCCATTGGCTACGCAGTAGGCGTGGCTATAGGCAATCTTTTTAGCCCTGTTGGGGTTTACGACCTGCTCTTCATGCCAGCAATGAGCCTCGTTGCAGGGTTGATAGGTTACTTGGCAGCTAAACCACTCAAAAACAACTATTTCGTCACAGGCATAGTCATTGCTACAATAATCCCGCTAAGTGTAAGCTGGATGCTCAACCAAATCCTAGAATTACCCCTACTCGCCACTTTGCCTTACTTGTTCATAAGCGAACAAATCATCTGTCTGCTTGGCGCTGCAGTTTTTACACTTATTGAAAAGCGCTTCAAGTGGTGGGAAATATGAAGCAAAAATGCGTTGTTGTTTTCAGCGGCGGACTCGACTCCACGACAGCAGCATTATGGGCAAAAAAACAGAGATATGAAGTCTACGCTATCACTTTCAATTATGGACAAATTGCAAGCAAAGAAACACAATCTGCGCAAAAAATCGCTAAAAACCTCAACGTCCACATCAAGGTGGTGGATGTGTCATCTTTAAAAGATATTTTTGGTGAAGTTACTTCACTCTGTAACCCAAACATCCCTATGACCTCAACCTTCAGCGATCCCATCATTGTGCCATTCCGCAACGCCATTTTTCTCTCAATCGCAGTCTCCTATGCAGCCTCAATCGGAGCACTCAAAATTTTCTACGGTGCCCACGGCTCAGACGAACCCTTCTACCCTGACTGCCGCAAAGAATTCTACAAAGCCGTAGAGAAGGCGGCACGCCTCGGCACGGACAAACAAATCACAATCGCCGCACCATTCAGCGGTAAATCCAAAGCAGAAATCGTAAAGATAGGTCAAAAATACAACGTTCCCTTTGAACTCACATGGTCTTGCTATTTTAGTCATGCAAAACACTGTGGGAAATGCGAATCATGTTCAAACCGTAAGCGAGCTTTCCGCGAAGCCAAAGTGCCTGACCCCACAGAATATGAAGAGTAATCAAAACAAAAAACAATTTTACAATTTACTTTTCCTTTTTAACAGAAAACAGTTGTTGAATACAGTTTTAACGGAAAATATAAATTGGCAATCATTATTAGCTTGTATATGTTCTAGTATTTAACTTATAAGTGTATAACAGGAGATGGGTAATCACGAGCACACATGCAGAGGACCTAAAACTACGGTTAATGACAATCGAACTTCTTAGAACAGCAAAATATAAACGTAACATAACCTACCGCGAGTTAGCCTCCAAAACAGGTTTACCTGTAACAGTCCTCAGCAGATACGCCAAGGGGCACGTTTTACCAAACACCTCACGCGCCAAACAGTTATGGAAAGTTTTAACTAAATTGGTCGGTTTAGAAAGCGAATTGCGCAACCGCATAAAATTTGATGAAACCGGCTACTTTGACAACACAGAAATCATCGGCGACTATAACATACTCCAGCAAGCCGCAAACCACGCACTTGCCACTTTCGCAGGAAAAAGAGTTACAAAAGTTTTAACCGCTGCAACTGACGGCATCCCGCTGGCAACCATGGTGGCAAACTCCCTAGGCGTCAACCTAATCGTAGCAAAGCGCAACAAAGAAGTAGGTGTTAAAGCCTTCTTAGAGGAGACATTCATATTGGGCAAAGACTCAGGAGTAACAGTTACACTGTACATTCCCAAGGATATAATCAAAAAACGCGACAGCGTACTCATCGTGGACGACATGATAAAAAGCGGCGAGACACAAGAAGCCCTCGTCAACTTGGTCAAGAAAGCCAAAGCGGAAATATCAGGCGTCTTCTCTCTAATTGCCGTTGGAGAAGACTGGAAAAAACACTTGAAGACCACAAACGAATCTCCAGTCGAAGTTGTCACTTACGTCAAGGCTCCCTCTGAAACAGATCACGCCTAACCCAGGTTTTTAGAGAAACCTTAAACAGAGCCACCACATAACTTTCGTAAGGTTTTAGAACATGCGCATGATAAAATGGCAAAACGGCACAGTCATAACTCTTGACCAAACCAAGCTACCTTTAGAGGAAACTCCATTAGAAATCAAAACAATTGAACAGATGACAGAAGCAATCAAAAATATGCGTGTCCGTGGAGCCCCCCTCCTAGGCGTAGCTGCCGCATTCGGCATAGCCATAGCCGCGTATCGCTCCAAGGCTAAAACTAAACAGCAACTGCTTTCAGAAATTGAGGAAGCCGCAACGAAAATTAAAAACACGCGGCCTACTGCAGTAAATCTTTTTTGGGCAGCTGACCGCGTACTCAACAAAGCTAAAACAGCGAAGACCTCAAACGTTGAAGACCTCAAAGCCTTCATTATAGAAGAAGCACAAAAAATAGCTGAAGAAGACGCCCAGCAAAACCACCGAATCGGCAAAAACGGCGCCTCTCTCATAAAACACGGCGACACAATTTTGACGCATTGCAATGCAGGAGAACTGGCAACCGTCGAATACGGCACTGCACTGGCTGTGATCCGCGCTGCATGGGAAGAAGGAAAAAAAATCAAGGTCATCGCAGATGAAACTCGCCCACTCCTGCAGGGAGCAAGGCTTACAGCTTACGAGTTAAAACGAGATGGCATTCCAGTAACATTAATCACAGATAACATGGCAGCTCACGTCATGAAGAGAGGACTTGTGAACATAGTTATAGTAGGCGCAGACCGCATAGTTCAAGACGCAGTCTTCAACAAAATCGGAACCTACGGCGTTGCCGTCCTAGCTAAAGAGCACCACATTCCATTTTATGTTGCTGCCCCAAAGTCAACATTTGATTTATCGCACAAATCGACAGACGTCACAATTGAAGAGCGAAAACCAGAAGAAGTTACACATATAGGCTGCAAACAGATAGCACCCACTGACATCAGAGTTCTTAACCCCGCTTTTGATGCAACACCTTTGGAATATGTTTCAGGCATAATACATGAAGATGGCATTTACCATAAAGAAGACTTCGCCAAGTTCAAGCATCGGAAAACTTTGGCATAGTTGAGTTGCCAATAAATTTGGAAACTACATCATGTTGTGAATAAAAATAAAGCTAATACACAAGACAACATAAAACAGTGACAAACATTAATTAGCCAACTAAGAAATAGAGTCACGCAGTGGAACAACTAATGAGCGACAAAGGCAACCTTTCCACATCATCTGAATTCAAAGTCAAGGGTATACTTACAGAAAAAGGCATAAAAATTTCAGATAAAAGCAACATAGATGCCCTCAGTCAACGTGGCTATGGCACAAAAGAAAACGAAGAATTCACACTGACATTTTATGAAGCACTTTATCTTTTAGATAAACTAATGCTTGAAGTTCAAAACGACAAAAAACAAGATATTACATTCCAAGATATTCTCTCGGTTTACGAAACCAAAGACGAAAACGCTTGGGCACACTACCTTGTCTACCGTGACCTACGCAGTCGCGGCTACGTCGCACGCGAAGGCTTTGGTAAAACTATAGACTTTAGAATTTATGAACGAGGCGCCTATGGCAAAGACAGCGCCCAATACCTCGTCGTCAGCACACAAGAAGGCAAACCTCAACCCATGAAAGACTTAGCAGAAGCATTAATCCAAAGTCAAAGCCTCAAAAAAGAACTCATCGTAGCAGTAATGAACCGCAGAGGTGAAATAGTTTACTATTCAGTTGCACCATTAACTTTCAAATAACAAAGGGATAACCCATGTCTACATTTCAACCTGTCCGTGGTATGCGCGATTTGCTTCCTGAGGAAACAGAAATACTTCGTTATCTTATGACACAAGCTGCAAAAAACGCTCAGCTCTACGGTTTCAAAGAAGTTATCACACCAGTTGTTGAACCATATGAACTGTTGAGTGCAAAAGCAGGGGAAGAAATACGGCAACGCATGTTCATATTTAAAGATTTAGGCAACCGTACAGTAGCTTTACGCCCAGAATTCACTGCGTCAATAGCAAGATTAGTCACCACTACCCTCAAAAATGAACCTAAACCACTACGGCTTTTCAGCACGGGCAGCGTCTACCGCTATGATGAACCCCAAAAAGGCAGATATCGAGAGTTTTGGCAAGCAAACTTTGAGCTCATTGGTTCAGAAAAGGCCGAAGCAGATGCTGAAATCATTTTGCTAACAAACAGCATGATGAAAAAAATAGGTCTTTCAAATTACGCCATAAAACTTGGACACGTCGGCACGTTAAAAGGCATACTTACTCAAGAAGGAGTCGACGATAAAACACAAAACGCTGTACTTCAACTCATGGACAAGAAAGACTACAATGTAGCATTAGCCCTTGTTAACTCAGAAAAATGTCGAAACACACTCCAAAAACTAATAGAACTCAAAAGTAGCAACCCGTTTGATACAGTAGAGCAAATGAAAGCTTGCGTTGAAGGTTACGAAAAAGCCACTTTAGCCGTGGAGAACCTGTTAGCCATATTAAAGCTGGTTACTAACTGTGGATGTGAAATAAAAACTGTAGACCCTGCGTTTGCACGAGGTTTAGAGTACTACACGGGCATGATCTTTGAAGTTTACATACCTCAACTGGACATAGCGTTGGGCGGCGGGGGACGATACGACAAACTTGTAGAAGTTTTTGGAGGTGAACCCACCCCTGCTGTAGGTGTAGCGTACGGTTTAGATCGCATGACGCTGGCACTTCAGACACAAAGAATCGGCTTGCATAAAGAGGAAATGAAAAGAGTTGCGGTGCTCACCATAAAGGCCGAACAGAAAGGTGACGCATTAAAAATTGCGCAGATGCTCCGAGAAGCGGGCGTTGCTGTAGAATTTGAAGTTATGGGAAGAAAAATGGCAAAAGCACTAGAATATGCAGACAAGCATCAAGTGGACTACGCAGTTATTGTAGGTGAGCGAGAGCTGAAAGCAGGCAAAGTTGTTTTCAAAGATTTCAAACAGAGACAACAAACCGAAGTTGCGTTAGCTGAGATAGTTGCCAAAATTAGAGCATAAAAACTAAAAATAAAAAAAGTGTGGACGGCGCCTCAAAAGGGCAGCCAAATTTTTACAGGCGCTTGATGTAGCGGTTGACCTCCCACTCAGTGACTTGAGTTCGGTAGAGGTCCCATTCTTTGCGTTTCTCTTTGAGGAAGTTTTCGAATGCAGTTTGCCCCAGAGTCTCACGCATCAATTCACTTGTTTCCATTTCATCTAGAGCCTCTTTGAGTGATTCAGGTAGAGAGATTATGCCTTTGGCTTTGCGCTCCTCATAGCTCATGTGATAAACGTTTAACTCCACGGGGTCTCCTGGATCAATCTTGTTTTTGATGCCGTCAAGACCAGTAGCGAGAAGAACGGCAAATTGTAGATAGGGGTTTCCTGCACCATCAGGACAGCGTATTTCACAGCGAGCGGCATTCTTTCTGCCCCCAAAATTGGGGACGCGTATTAGCGGCGAACGGTTTTTATGCGCCCACGCAAGATAAACTGGAGCTTCGTAACCAGGTACTAAGCGTTTGTAGCTGTTTGGCCATGAGTTAAGAACAGCAGCCATTTTGCGTCCGTGCGCAAGTTGACCGCCAATGAAGTTACGAGCTACGTCGGATAGGTAACCGTTTTTTGGGTCGTCTGCGTAAAAGAGGTTTTCGGTGGCATCTTTGTTCCAGAGACTTTGGTGAGTGTGCATGCCTGAACCGTTTATGCCTGCAAAGGGTTTTGGCATATGCGTAGCTATGTAGCCGTTGAGGGCTGCCACGACTTTGGTGAGCATTTTCATGGTAACTGCACGGTCAGCAGTAACCAAAGCTTCACCGTACTTGAAGTCGATTTCGTTCTGGCCTAGAGCAACTTCATGGTGCGAAATTTCAATTTCTATGCCGAATGCCTCAGCGGTGTCAGCTATGTCTCGTCTGAGGTCATCAGTGAGATCCCCTGGGTGGAAATCAAAGTAACCCGCCATGTCGATTGGAGTAGGTAAACCTCCGTTTTCGCTTTCCTTCACAACAAAAAATTCAAGTTCAGGAGCACAAATGTAAGTGTAACCTGCCTTTGCAGCTTTGTCGATTACCCTTTCAAGTATGTATCTTGGGTCACCGTCAAAACGTTTGTTCTGTGGCGTGTATACATCACAAATCATTCGGCAAGATGATTTTTCTTTTGGACGCCAAGGTAAAACCGCGAAAGTAGTGGGATCGGGGTAAAGGACCATGTCAGATTCTTCAATTGGACGATAACCCGTAATGGAAGATCCATCGAAGGATTGACCGTTTTCAAATATGGTTTCGATGTTTTTGGATGCGACGGCGAGATTTTTTATCATGCCGTTTATGTCGGTAAATTGAAGTCGGACGAATTTTATGTCTAAGTCTTGAATTTGCTTAACAACGTTGGTTACATTCTTTTTCCAGACCGCGTCTTTGAAGTTTTTCAATTTTCCCATCCTCACATTAAAGCATGTCTTGTTCCATACGTTATGGAACACAGATTCTGTGTAAACATATTTAAGCTTATCTCCTTCTATTGTCAACAAATGTTCAATAAAATATGAAAAATTTGCTATTATGTATACAGTAGGCGACAGTTTTGAACAGTAGAAAAAACACTTAGAACGCCTTTAAGACAAAACTAAACTCCAAACATAAACTGCCCACTATTTTTCTCTGCGTAAAAAATCACCAACATCCAAAATGTTTCGGATAACAACGGTGGCGTCTTTATCACCTAAACTGGAGACTATTTTGCCAAAGCCAAGGCATTCACCAAAATCATTTAAAACTAACGTGAAAGACCCCTTGCGCCTAGAGCCAGAAACTCGCAATACACCAGTTTTGAAAACGTCTCGCCCGCAAACGAAAAGCCATGCCGCCTTCTTATCAAGAACCACCTTATTGGCTGCAACATTAACAAGCATGTTCAACAAATTGAAACTTGGGAAAAAAATGCCGTTCTTGATTTTTCCTAAATAGAGACCAACGGAATAGAAGTCGCGGCGCGCCAGAACCAGTTTTTTTAATTTGCCACTGACTAAGTAGTAACGTTGGTAACGCTCAACTATAAGCTCCGGATTTATGGCAACTTTAGCTCCAAACTGAGACAAAAAAAGCGCCAGAGTCTTCAAAGTTATGTACCCGCTTTTGTTAATTTACAAACAAAAAATCCCTGTGTATGTCCTGGCCATATCCTTCTGCAACAAGCTATTGAGGAATCAAGTTTTTGCCCAAAAATTTCAGTTAACCCTTTTTCACCACAGCAGTCTATTTCTTCGATTTGCAAATTGAGGTTTTTCACTGCCCAATCCATGTTTAATTCATTCTCTTCAGGCTCCAGAGAACATGTTGAATAAACCAACTCGCCACCCGCAACTAAGCATTTCTCTGCTTCACATAAAAGCTCCTTTTGCAATGCTGCATTACGCTTCACATCACTAAGGGTTCGTCGTTTAAACCATAAAGGATCCGAAGCAAAGTTACCTGAGCATGGCACATCTAAAAGTATTTTATCAAACTTCAAGTTTAGCTTTGAAATTTGGCGTGCATCTAATTTGTAAACTACCGTGTTCCTAATGTGGCAACGTTCAAGCTGATTAGCTAAAGCATTTAAACGCTGTGCGCTAACGTCTAAAGCCACTACTACACCGGTGTTATCCATTAAGTCTGAAAGCTCTACAGTTTTTCCTCCAGGTGCAGCACAAGCATCCAAAACAGTTTTTCCCTTTAGGTTACTAAATAGAGTAGGGGGAATTTGGGCGGCTGCTTCCTGAATTGAATAGAAACCCAAGAGGTATTCTGCTGTAGCACCCACCGAAACCTTAGATTCTTTGACCCAGTAGCCTGAGTCTAAAAAAGGAATTTTTTCCAAAGTGAAACCGATAGAGAGTAGCCTTTGAGGTATGTTTTTGCCTTTAGTAGTTGTCTGGTTTACTCTGATTGCTTGACGAATTTTAGTTTCCCTAAATTTCCAACCCAATTGCATATAACGGTTTATAAAAAAATCTCTGCCAGACATCAACCTACATTGATTGACTGGAAATAAAAACTTTTCAACTCGCCATACGCAACTAACTTTTCAGCTTCAAAAAGTCACAGAACAGGTTTTTGATAAAAAATGGTGTTGAGGCGACATCCCATTAAGGCAATGCTATCTTAAAATTGTACAAATTTCAAGTTCCAATCACCTTTTTTAGCTTGAATTAGATGAAGATTGGATAAAAACGCAATTCTTTGAACAAAATTTCATAATAAATAAAAATAACCAAGCAAACAGATAGTTTTATATACTTTAATATAATAAATTGACAGAAAAGAAGGAAATAAACCAACAAATGTAAAAGAGGTAAAAAAAATGAGCGCAGGAGATATATCATGGGTCATAGTTGCAACCGCCCTTGTCATGCTCATGACGCCGGCACTAGGCTTCTTCTATGGCGGGCTCGTTAGGAAAAAAAACCTCGTGTCAACCATAGTCCAATGTGTAGTCATATATGCAATAATAGCCGTCGTCTGGGCGTTATGGGGATACAGCATGGTCTTCGGTCCAAGCATCAACGGTTTTATCGGCGATTTATCGCTGTTTGGACTCAATAGCTTATCGATAACAACAGTCAATCCCGCCCTTGCATCAGGAATACCTGAATTACTCTTCTTCGCCTTCCAGCTACAATTCGCCGCTATAACCCCCGCACTTATGATTGGAGCATTCGCTGAACGCATAAAGTTCCGCTCTCTTTTGATCTTTAGCGTAATCTGGGTAACATTCATCTACGTACCTATAGCCCACTGGGTTTGGAACCCAGACGGTTGGCTAAGAGCAATAGGCGCTATAGACTTTGCAGGCGGCATCGTCGTCCACATCGCAGCAGGGTTCTCAGCTCTTGCCGCAGCCCTTGTAATAGGCAGAAGAAAAGGATGCAGCACTCCATGGAAAGAGCACATGAAAACTCTGGACAAAGCACAAGAAAAACCAACAAACATACCTTACGTCATACTTGGCGCTGCGCTACTTTGGTTTGGCTGGTTCGGATTTAACGCGGGCAGCGCCCTTTCAGCTAACGAACTGGCCGTCTCAGCTCTAGTAACTACAAACCTGGCTGCGGCGGCGGCAGCTGTGAGCTGGATGATCATGGACTGGTTCATCAAAGGCAAACCTTCAGCAGTCGGCGTATCAATAGGTGCAGTTGTGGGGCTTGTTGCTATAACTCCCGCAGCTGGCTACGTAACTGTAACATCAGCCTTAATCATCGGTCTATTTGCAGGCGTCATAAGCAATGTTGTTGCCAGTTGGAGAGCAGGCAGGTCAAGAATCGACGATACTTTAGATGTCTTTGCGTGTCACGGCATGGGAGGGCTTTGGGGCTCGATTGCCACAGGCATATTCGCCACAGCTTCAATTAACGGCGTAAATGGTCTGATCTTTGGCAACCCGGGTCAACTTGTTGCCCAACTTGTAGCTGTCGCGGTTGTCGTGCCATTTGCAATAGCAGGATCCTACGTGCTACTGAAAGCGGTCAACTTGTTCTCGCCGTTGAGAGTAAGCCCTGAAGCAGAAGATGCAGGTTTAGACCTTAGTGAACATGGCGAAGAAGCATATTGTCTTTGAATAAAGATCCTAAACAGGGGGCTTCGCCCCCACTTTTTCATTAAAAATGTTTTTTAACCCTTAAGAGCGCCTGAGGGTTAAAAATGTGTAAGCTTTAAATGTTAAAATTTGCCATTTGGTATATCAAAACCTGCTGTGACACACCCCATGTCGTTGATGACTGAAATTTCCAACCCTTATATCGCCTCTCTCGCTCTTGGCTTGTTTTCAGGGTTGTTTTTCTGCACATCAGCGTGTCTTCCGTACATCACAAGTTACATAGCAGGTGTTGGCGCAGGTTTCCGCAAAAGTGTTCTTTTAACAGTCACTTATAATGGTGGACGAGTGATAGCATATGCTTTAATTGGACTTGCATTAAGCATAACTAAGCTATCAATAGGAGCCACGTTTTTGTCCGAATATCAAAATTATGCGCTGGTTGCTTTAGGGGTAGTTTCCACTTCAATTGGGGTGAATATGCTTTACAAAAGCAAGAAAGTCTCTTGTGGAGGAAACTGTCCTGCGAATGCAGCAGTTGTCACAAGTAGCAACAGCTTAGATAGAAGATTTGACCCACAAGTATTCTTATTAGGTTTAACTCGAGGCTTAATTGTTTGCCCCCTCCTCGCGCCTGTCTTACTTTATTCGGTTACTACAACAGCTGCAGGCGACAGTTTCTTTTTAGCCATTCTTTTCGGAGTAGGAACAGCGCTATCACCGTTACTGCTGATTGGTGGATTAACAGGGTGGCTACTAAGTAAAGCACCATTATTTCGTAAATGGATATCTGTAGCAGGCGGTTTAACACTGATTGGACTTGGCATAAGCGCGTTTGCTAATGCCGCCATAGCATCATAGTCACAAAAACAACAAATGCAAAAATGAGTGGTAAAAAGTGACGAAACAAACTCAAGAAAGAAAATATGTCCCCGAATTACCCCAAAAAGAAAGTGAAGAACTAAGAAATGCTGCTAAAGCCATGTCGGCGAAAGTTATAGCTGACAACATAGAAAAAATGAAGAAAACAAACCCGCAAAGGCCTGCAATAATGCAATATTATGACGAGATAGCAAATTTTTTTGGGCAGCGGCAAAAAGAAATTCAGGAAGAAAAAGCCAAAGGCAAAAAAGTCATCGGCTACTTCTGCATGTTTGCACCGATCGAACTCATTTTGGCAGCAGATGCCATACCCGTCAGGGTGAATTCCGGCTGGTATGACACCTCCAAGCTCGGTGACCGAATCGTACCTGTAGAAGTTTGCCCTGTTATCCGCTCTACCATAGGTGCAAAAATGGTTAGTCTTTCTCCCTATCTCGAGCTGAGTGACGCGTTAATCAGCACTTTAACATGTGATGGACAGACTAAACTCAGCGAAATCATGAGTGACTACACACAAGTGATCACTATTTCTCCGCCTAGAGTGAAAGATTCTCCTCAATCGTTACACCTGTGGAAAGAAGAAATTAAATCAGTTAAGACAAAAATTGAAGAATTAACCGGCAACAAAATCACCAGTAAAAAGTTGCGTGAAGCAATAGAAACAATGCAAAAAGCAACCAAGGCGTTCCGTCGACTACAGGACTTACGTAAAGGCAATCCGGTGATAATGGGCAGAGATGCCATGTTGGTTAATCAGACGGCCACGTGGGACAACATAAAACGTTGGACAGAGAAAACCGAAGAGCTTTGCGACGAGTTAGAAAAACGGGTGCAGCAAAAGATGTGGGCATGTCCACCTGACACCCCAAGGGTTTTGGTGACAGGGACACCGATGTATTGGCCCGATAACTGGAAGTTACCCACTTTGATTGAAGAGGCTACACCGCAAGGCGTCCTTGTAGCAGATGAGCTTTGCTCAAGCGACCGACTTCTCTACGATCCTGTGGGCGTAGATGAATGGACAATGGACGACATGCTTAACGCAATATCTGAAAGATATCTTATGGCTTCCACATGTCCCTGCTTCACGTCAATAGATGGAAACGAAGACCGAATCAACTGGCTCAAAAACAAAATTAAGGAGTTTAACGCCAACGGTGTAATTTACTATGTAGTAAGAGGTTGTATGCTTTACGCCATGGAGTATGCGCGGGTAAAGAAGGCGCTGGACAAAATGAAAATACCTGTCTACTATTTGGACACTGAATACACCAGAGAAGACGTAGGACAAATGAAAACACGCGTAGAGGCATTCTTAGAAATGCTAACGGCTAGAGTTGACTTCTAGAGGTGAAATAACGTGATAACAGCTGGAATAGATATGGGTATTCAAACCGTCAAGGTTGTAATTCTCAAAGACGGTACCATTGCCGCGAAAAGCAAAACTTTTTCAGGATTTGAACCCACCAAAGCTGCAGAACAAGCTTTTGAAGAGGCATTAAAAACAGCCGAAATTTCTAAGGCTGATGTTGCGCAGATTTTAGCTACTGGGGCAGGTATGGAGATGGCGCCTTACGCTAACGGCACAATCAGCATGATGAGTGCTGATGCAAAGGCAGGAGTTTACCTGATTCCTTCAGCGCGAACCATAATTGATGTTGGAGCAGAAGAAGCACGCGCAGTAAAATGTGATGAACGAGGCGTAATGGCGGATTTTGTGGTTAATGAAAGGTGCGCCGCTGGTGCAGGCACATTCATCGAAGCTATGGCAAGGGCATTGGAAGTAAAAATGGAAGATATGGGTCCACTGTCACTGAAAGCTGAACGTGCCAGCCCCATAAATGCAAGCTGCGTCATATTCGGTGAATCTGATGTGGTGACGCTTATTCATCGCCAAGAGTCAAAGCCAGAGATTGCACGCGCCGTTTTTGACGCTATGGCAGATAGAGTCTCCGCTATGGTTCATAGACTTGGAATAAACCCTGATGTTGTCTTAGTTGGCGGCGTAGCTAAAGATGTGGGGTTTGTTGCGTCCCTAAAACGGAAACTTGGGATTAATATTTTGATACCGGAAAACCCGGAATACACTGGCGCACTTGGCGCAGCGCTTCTTGCAATGAACCGGGTTAAGGGGGTACAGAAATGAAGGAGGCACCAAAAGATACAAAAGAATACTGGAGATGGCAAGAATACCACCATGTTGTATCCAACAAGAGTTGGAAAGCCAAAGATGTAATCACGGCTGGTGTTGATGTAGGTTCTGTTGGCTCCAAAGCTGCTATCATGATTGACGGCGAAATATACGCGTGGGCAATTACGCGAACAGGCTCCAACAGTCCTGACAGCGCGAAAAAAGTTATGGCTATGGTTTTGGACGGCACAGGACTCAAGCAAAGCGACATAAAATACACTGTTGGGACAGGCTATGGCAGAGTAAATGTACCCATGGCTAACAAAGCAATTACAGAAATTGCATGTCACGCCAAAGGTGCAAATTACATCTGGGGGTCAAAAGTGCGAACAATCCTAGACGTAGGAGGCCAAGACATCAAAGCTATACACTGCGACGAAGCAGGGCGCGTAACGTCGTTTTTGATGAACGACAAATGCGCTGCCGGCACAGGTAGAGGCATGGAAGTGTTTGCGGATCTTCTGAAAATTCCCATTGAAGAAATAGGGCAAGTATCGCTGAGTATTGATGAAGAGCCGCCGCCGGTAAGTTGCACCTGTGTGGCTTTCGCTAAAACTGAAGCTGTCGGCTTGCTCAGGAAAGGCTGGACAAAAGAGAAAGTTTTAGCAGCCTACACCCGTGCGATGGCCATACGTATGGCTAACCTTGTTAACCGCGTCGGGTTAGAGAGAGAGTTTGTAGTCACAGGCGGCCAATCTAAAAATATGGGCATAGTTTCGAGGGTTGAAAACATACTTGGGGTAAAAGCGCTTCCTGCGCCGAATTGGCGAGAAGGTGGTTTAGATCCCATGGTTGCAGGGGCTATCGGCGCAGCGGCTTTGGCTAAAGCGTTATACGAAAAATCTCAGGGCAAATAGTAGGTGAAGCGGCATCATAACACATTATGGTTACTGTGATGGATCTGGTGAATACTTTATAGTCATCGACTCAGACAAGTGCAATAGTTGTGGAAAATGCGTGAAGAAATGTCCCCAAAACGCTTTGGAGATGGCAACGGAATTTATAGATTTGGAAGACAAAATCGTAGCGGTCGTTTCTGAGCAACATAGAAAAAAAATAAAGTATACGTGTGCGCCATGTAAACCTGAAACTAATAAAACTCCTTGTGTGCTGGCTTGTGGGCAGGGTGCAATTTCCTGTGTTTGGAAGCCTCAATAAGTTTTTGTTTACCTATTTTTTAGTAAAAAACTTTGGCTTCAATTTTCCGCATATTCCTTAAACTACGCAGAATCACGATTGTGACAGTCGCCTCATTTTGCCGAAAAGGGCTTTGAGTGATTTATTTTTAGTTATCATTCAAACCTGATAAGTCAATTAAGACAAAAAAGTAGGGAATATGGGAGTTTTATCTCCCATACTTTAGTTGAGTTCTTATTGTGGGAAGACGTTTTGAGGTGGCGGTGGAATACCGTAGTCTGCCATGTTGGGCGCTTTATACTCTATGATCCAAACTTCAGACCAACCTGCGCCGCCGTGGTCAAAGTTGCCTGTGTCACTACTGTCTTCTACGGATAAGCTGCCGCTACGGGACTCTTCTTTCCAGAATTCTTGTCCAGTAGTTGGATGCTTGAAGGCTAAGTATTTCACGTGTAAGTGCCAAGTTATTGTTTGTGTTTGTTCTGTGTTGTCGTCGTGGTCAGCGTAGTAGTTGACGCGGATTTTGTATGTGCCGTAGAGGTTTGTTTGGCCAGGGATCACCATGCCTTCTTTTGCGTAGTAGTGTTCTGGACCAAAGCCGCGTGTGTTATCGATGTCTAGATATGGATTGTTACCTCCACCACCCATGTTGCTGTAGTAGATGTGGCGCCCTTCTGGTCCTGGTTCTAGAACGTGCAGGTCGACGTCGCTGTTGTCTTGACCCCATGTGAGAGTTATAGTCAAAGCGGATACACTGGCGTTACATCTTATTGTGTCTCTGAGGAAACCAGCCCAGTTGCTAAACGTGTTTTCATCAGTGGCTAAAATGACTATGTCGTTATCACCGTAATATAGTGGAACTTCCTGCGAGAAAACGCCGTTTTCTACGCTCGCTTCGTATTTTTGGTTGCTTACAAATATCAGCGTCGAAGTGATGGCTCGCTGTCCACCAGTGATTGTTCCAGAAATTGTGACTTTGTTTTCTGGGGTATCTCGTATTCCGTCGCCGTCTGTGTCTATAGGCGTTGTTCCTGAAGGTGTTGTGGTTATGTCAGTGAGAGTGACCGTGGGGAATAGTGTATCGTCTCTGAATTTCTTTTCTGCTGATTGATAGATACCTAAATAGGCGTTTGGTGTGGCTGAAAGTTTAGAACTCGCGTGATAGAATATGTTGAAGACTAATCGGTCGTTCCTTGTTAGCCCTGAGACATAAGTTTCATTAAAACCATTCGAGTAGGTGAAGGGTATTGTTCGCATTCTGTCACCTATTGAAGATCCTGGGAAGTTGGGGTCGTAGATTTGGAACATGCCATTGGTATATGCATATGTTAGGATCGCGTGTCCACCTGACGCCCAGCTTCCGTCGTTATATCGGGTTTTAAGACCGATAAGTTGTGGTTCATTGGTTACAAGCATGCCGTGTATCCAGCTTATGGCTACTTCGCGGGCGTTTGCAACTGCCCAGTTACGTTCTTCGGTAGTGAGCGAACCCCAGATGCTTGAGGTGCCCATTTGGGCTCTTGTGGCAAGTTGGATTGCGGTGGCGTCGTCACGCCATTCTGATGGGTTGCCTTCGATGTATTTGCTGTATAGGTTGACTCCTGTTTGGCCTTTAATGTATGTAAAGTACCATTTTGCAAAGCTGACCATGCCGTTGCAGTTGCCGCCGGATTCAAGGTAGGAGCCGTAGTTGGGTATGAACCAGCCGTCGGTTGCAGGTCTGAAGCCTGTGTCAACAGAAAAGTTTAAGCCTAAAAGTTCGGAGAAATCCATGACTATTCTTATGGCAACAAAGTCTGAGAAGGTTCCTGTGAGGAAGGTTATTGTGTGTGCGGCTTTGTCTTCTTTGAAGAATCCTGCTGCATCTAACTTGCCCGTTTGAGAGTCGTACCAGTAGAATCTTACCGGCGCGTTTTCATCGTTTGCAGCTGCCGAGTCATAGGGCAAGGTTACTTCGACTGGTTTGTCGAACATTTTGTATTGATTCCATACTGAAGAGCCTGTGGTTTTGATGTGGATCATTTTGCTGACTACTGCAGCGTTTGATGGCAAGCCATTTACGCTGTTGATGTTAGAGTAGCTTACGTCAAATTGGATTGGTTCTTTGGTTGCTGCTTCTGGAACGACGATTTTTGTCTTGTAGATTGGGCTTGAGCTATCTGTAACTTCTACTGTTCCTCCTGATACTGCTATTTGTTTGGATGCTACTGTCACAGGTGAACTTGTGGCGAAGTTCACGTTGATTTGACCTGAAGGTGTACCTGTCGGTGTGGAAGTGTATGAGGGTGTCCGTGTTACGGAGGGGGTTGGAGTTATTTGTGGATTATTCCCAAATAGCGAATTTAACGCGCCTGAGAAGTATAGCAAAGCGGGAATAAGCAACAAAGCAATTAGAACTACGGCGACTATTATCATCTTTGAGTGACCTTTTTGTTGGTAGTATTGCGGTGGAGGCGGTGGTGGAACCTGAAGAGTAAATCTTGGTTTATTCATTTTCTTTCCTCATTTCAAATTTTTTTGTCTTATTCCCATTTAAAAGTGGGAACGAGCATGGATAAAGGAACTAGCCCTTAATTTTTAAGCCTTTCTAACAGCATGCGAAGTATATTGAATTTAAAAAAAACGAGAAAAGTGGTCGTCTTTTCAAATTTTTAAATGTAGCCAGTTATGCTTTATAATAAAGGAGGCTTTATAGTTCTAAGTTTACACTTTATTTACTATATTCAAACGGCTTTTTCAAAAGGTACATTATCTTTGGCTTATTAACTGAAGTTGTCTGGAAGCATTTTTGTGGTTCTGCACATCGCAAATTTGCCTATTGACGATGCTGGTTGAATTGTGTCGGGGAATAGACCCTGAACATGACGTGGCAAAGCAACATAATACTTTAATTCTAAAATCACGTCTTGCGCTGCTGGGACGCTAATTACAAAGCCGTGTGGATCAAAGAAATCAATTGATCCTTGGTTAGTTTTCAAATTTAGGTCAAATGTAATTCTGGTGTTGCCCACTGGATGCACGTACGCTTCTCGCTGGTACTCAACCACAACGACTGGGTGTAAGAGATTGCAATGATTATTCAAGTAGAAGGCACGGAGAAGAGAATTTTTTGAGTTGGCTATAAATTCGATGTTGCCTGATATTATTTGGTCGGCTTCTGTGCGTGTAAGTCGCACACTTTCCTTGAAAACATATTGGTTTATCTTAGTTTTCCGTTCGAACTTGATGTAGTCGTCGCTGTAATTGTAGATTCTAAGTCGATATTTTTTTCTTGGCACTACACCAGAAATTTTTTCATTTAGTGCACTGTTTTTGAAGTCGTCAAAATACAGACTTCTAACGTGATAGCGGCCATCTGGGCCGGTGTGAGGGTCAGATTTTAGGATTAACGCCATTTTTTTTCTAAGAATTTGGTATTGTAAGTAATCGATATGATACTTCAGTTCATGTCTTGGGCACGGATTTTTTTGTTCGGTAATCATTTTCTGCGCCTTGAGGTTATCTTACTGAAGGCTACGACAAAAACGCTCAATGCGAGAATTACACCAATTAACACTAGAATTAATTCAACTGAAGGCTCAGAATTAGCAGGTGGCTTGTTATTTCCCCAGCCTGGTGTTGCCTTTAAAAAGTGTTCCCAATGTGAGCCGCCGTCAGGAAAACGACCATAAGAAACATCGCTAAGTTGCTTGTCAAAGCTAATGGAGTCGATTAGTGTTTCGCCATCGCTTGCAAAGAGGCAGATTTCTTCGCCGTTGGCGTTGAGAGCAAAACCCGTGTGCAGTGAACTCTGTTCAGAGGAGTTATCAGCCCAGATGAGCAGGTAGCCTCTTGGCGTTATCGTGACACCTTCGGGAAAACGGCATTTGGTAGGGTTGGTTGAGCTATCAGTTAGGTACATGCCGCTGAGGTTAATTGTTTCGTTGCTTGCGTTAAATAGCTCGATCCAATCAGGGTAGGTTTCATCTGGACCGGCTATGGTGATTTGATTGTCGGCCATGAATTCGTTAATAAACAAGTGTAAAGGCACCAAAACGATGTTGTCCTCAGATACAGGCACAGCAACTTGTCCTGCTTTGTTTGCCATTCCCGGTGTAGGTGTTAGATAGCTCCAGTTTGAACTGCCGTCTGGGAGACGACCATAGGAAATGTCTGCTTTCTGCTTGTCAAATAATATTGAATCAATCAAAGTTTCTTTATCAGCTGCAAAAAGGCATATTGCTTCTCCAGTTGCGTTGAGGCGGAAACTAGCGTGTAAGTCCGGCCTGTTTGAAGAGTTATCGGCCCAAATGAGTAGAAAACCTTTTGGTTCGATTATTGTATTAGGTGGAAACTGCCAGACGTCGGGATTTGTGGGGTCGTCAGATAGGTACATACCGCCAACGTTAATTGAAGCGTTGCCTGCGTTGTAGAGTTCAATCCAATCAGGATAGGTGTTGTTTGGGCCAGAAACTGCAGCTTTATTGTTGGCCATAAACTCATTTATGAACAAGGCTGTAGGAATACTGATTATTTGTGTAGAATTATCAGAAAGCCCAAGTTCGTATGGTTTGTTTGAGGAGCCTGGCGTTGGTGTTAGGGTTTCCCAGTTTGGAGCCCCGTCAGGAAAACGGCCAAATGAAACATCGTCGGTTTGAGCCCCGAAGGTTATTGAGTCGATGAGTGTTTTTCCATCAGGTGCAAATAGTCCGACAGCTTCGCCTGAGGCGTTAAGACCAAAGCTGGCGTGCATTGGTCTTGGGTAGATTGAGTTGTCCACCCAAACAATTAAGTAGGTTTCTGGTGCCATTATTGTTCCTTCGGGGAATTTCCATTTTGGATTTGTGAGGTTGTCTGTTAGGTACATTCCACTTAGGTCGATTGATTTGGCATCACCATTGTATAGCTCGATCCAGTCGGGGTAACTATTGTCGGGGCCTGGAACTGCGGCATCGTTGTTAGCCATAATTTCGTTGATGAAAAGTCGGGGTTGAACCTCAGCGTTCTCTTTGTTTCCGAAGGTTACTGGTTTACCTATTGTGTTTGATGCGCCAGGTGTTGGTGTTAAATAAGTCCAGTTCAGGCTACCGTCTGGTAAGCGGGCATAGGAAATGTCATCTATCTGCTGGTTGAATACTACGTAGTCCACAAGGGTTTTGCCGTCAGCTGCAAAAAGACCTATTTTTTCTCCGTTTGCGTTCAAACGGAAGCTTGCATGTAATGATCCTGGTACTGAAGAGTTATCAGCCCAGACTACTAAATAGCCGCCTGCGCCTATCGAAGTACCTTCAGGAATGCGCCAAGTAGTCGGATTTGCTAAATCGTCTGTGAGGTACATACCGCCAACGTTAATTGTTTTGTTTGCTGCATTGTAGAGTTCAATCCAGTCAGGATAATCATTGTTCGGACCAGGAATTGCTTCATCGTTGTTTGCCATAAATTCGTTTATAAACAAATTTTGTGGGATTCCGCCAATATTGTTAGCTGCTCCAGGCGTTACGATTTCGCTTAGCATTAGCCATGCACCTTCACCGTTGGGAAATCGACCATATGAAACATCAGGATTGAGAGTTGGGTAGGTTATGGTGTCGATGGGTTCATAACGTGAATTGTTATATAGGTATAGATGTAATTCTCCGCCTGTTGAGTTGAGACGGAAAGGTGAGTGCGCTACGCCTTCGGCTGGTTCACCGTCAAGCCACAGCAACAGGTAGTCTCCGGCTTTTAGGTTCCAAGTTGGAAGTTTCCATTTATTCGGGGTTGCTGGGTCATCTGTCAGGAACAGGTTTTCTGTGGTGACCAAACCTGGTCCAAGATTGTAGATTTCTACCCATGAGTCAAGGTCTCCACTATTGTCGAGAATGGTTTTCTGATTTAGAGGCATCAAATCGTTTAGTTTAAGGTCAGTCTTTTTTGCAAAGTCATTGAGTCTTGTATTAAGGTAGGCAGCTCTCTTCTGCACAAAGCTGGTGGTTTCAGCTAATCCTGCTTCGAAGGCTGAGGTTGAAGAAAGGAGGTTGGGGTCGTTGTAGACGTCGTTTCTGATGATGCTTGCAAGTTCTTGAATGCGTTTATTTACAGCTGTGGCATTAAAACCTTCACGGAGCATTTTGGACATTGTTCTTAGATAGGTGCGGTTGTAAGATTCTACGGCGAGGACGTTTTTTATCAGGGTGAGGTTGCCCATGCTGGAGGTAGGGGGTTGAGGCCCTGAGCGTCTCATGGTAGATGGGGGAAAAGGATCAAGTGTTGTTACGTTTTCGCCTGGTTGCAGTATTAGCCGGAAATTTCCAAATGCTAGGTTTGCATCCCACAGTAAGTACGTAAATTGGCCTGTGTCGGTTCTGTGGTAAAGGTAGTAGTTGCGTGCGTTTCCAATGTATGAGTCGAGGCTGGAAAATAGGCTGAGGAGAGCAAGGGAGTATAACCCTGTTTCAACGTCGAAGACTGGTTCCAGTCTTGTAGGAAGTTCCGCTATTGGGGTGTTTGTGAGGATATCTGTGAGCTCTATTAGATCTGACCAATCATTTGTTTCTTCATTGTTCTTAAGTTCGTAGGAGCCGTTGTATTTTCTCCAGTCGGATCCAAGGTATGAAAGGGTGGCGCCGCGCTCTGCTTTGTAGATGTTGCCGTGTTCGTCGTTTCCGAAGCGGCTTTTTACAAAGGTGTTGTCGATGTATTCCATTGCTAAGTAAATGCCATAGTAATTGTCGTTAATGTATAGGCGCGTGTGAACCGAACGCGGAGCTGGAACATATTTACTTGCAAAATCCATGAATAGTTTTTCGCGCATTAAAGTTGGATCTGCAAAACCATTGCTGAGGCTCAGCTTTTTGAGCCCGACGAAAGTTGTTTCTTGTCCGGTTCCGTCGTTGTACGTGTTAAAATCAATTCTGAAGGGTTTTTTGATTCCTTGGTTGCCAGCGCCTTGAAAGTTGCTGCCTCCGAATGATGATAAGCCTTTGAAGCGTACGCCCACAGGGTTTATGGTGATGCCGTGTGAAACAAATTTAGCGGGAAAATATGGGTCTGAGGGGTTTTTATCGTGGGCGTTGTATAGAGTGTTGTACCAGTCAGGATCATCGAAGTAAAGGCGGATCTCATGCACGTAGCTATCATCAAAAAATGCATCTGCAGCATCGCCAAGTTTGCCTCTGCGCCATGGGTCTTCAACGGTTTCGACAGTTAAGTCTTTACTTTGAACTGATCCAAACAAGGTAGAAGTTAACAACAAGGCAGAAAGAACAGCCACGATAATGGGCAGATTGCTTTTCTTATGTGGTCGGGTAATTTCTGTCGACGTTTGAATTCTGAACATGTTTAATATTCTGTTTTTGTAAGGGTTGATATCTTTTAGTTTTTTCATCGTTTAAGGTTCACATTCCTGAAGAGTTTATCTTTCAGGATGATACGTCAGGGTTATAGCTGACCAGCGCCGCTTGGCTTACGCCTCTTATATTCAACAAGTCGTCTACGTGAGGTGTCTCGTTTGCCTTCAGCCTAACTTCCACCATCAGTTCCACGCCTTCGGGCGTTACAGTTCGAGAGCGTAGTTTGTGCTTGGGCAGAGCTTTTTGTACTTCTGCATCTGCCTCGCCATTATATTTGATTACTAACAGGTATGGGTCGTTGCTGCGAAAGTTAGCTCGGTTCAACGCGAATAGAAAGAGCCCAATAACGGGTGAGCCTACTATGGCTACCATGTACAGCCCTGCGCCGCTGATGATTCCTACGGCTATGGCCCAGAACGTGAACACGATGTCTGCAGGGTCTTTGATGGCGGTACGGAATCGAACAATACTGAGGGCGCCCACCATCCCCAAAGAGAGGGCAATGTTGGAGCTTATTGGTAGAACGACGAGGGTCACCACTAGCCCTGTTAATACTAGACCAACGTTGAAGCTTCGGGTGTAGAGTACGCCTTTGAAAGTTTTGCGGTACATAAAGAAGATAAATAAGGTGACTGCGAAGGTGACGCAAAGACTTAGGAGGACTCGTTCAACGGTTAATGCTTGGTATGCATTTGGCGGATTAAAAAACTCGTTTATAAGCTCGTCTAGCGCTGCCATATGTTTCATCTCTAAGTTATAGCCTGTTTTTACCTCAGAGCGGGTTTAACTTAACAAAGTAAAATAGGACAGGTTTAAAATAAAAAGGTTTTTTTATCATGTTTAAAATTTTAAGTTTTACGAATCCCCATTTTAGTTTATCAATGTTTTTTAAATTCAATTTATCATTTTAAAGGATTTGAACGCCACAAAATCCTAACAAGTAGCCATAAAAAAGACGTTTAGGAGCATATTCTTAGGCGGTTTTATTTTAAAATAAAAAAGCTTCACGCAGCTGGCACGTTTTTTGTACTTATCTCCTTATCAAACTCGCCCTAACAGGTTTATGCGGTCATACCAGACCTTGTAGCCTTCTGAAACTAACTTCAAAGCTAACCAGTCAGCAAAACCTAATCTTCGGACGCATAGCTAATGAAAAGGTGTTCTTTCTCTGCTCCAACAGACTCAGCCGCAGCATGCTTCTGTCGGACTTTATTCTGACGATTACGGTTTAATAGTTTCTATAAATTCCCATTCCTGTTTAGGTTTTAACGCAAAAACCAAGAACCTTATAGGAAATAGCTGAAAGCATCTGAACTATTGTGGTGCCTTCAGGCTAAACTCCAAAACGTTCAAGCCCGACTGCGCTGCCCATTGGAGATCCGTTAAGGCGCCCAAGAGTTTTCTCTGAGCGTTTTTTCTTGAACGGGTTACATTCTGAGGATACATGCCAGTTTTGCTAGCTATCCTGTAATCGCTCAAGCCCTTCTTTGACAACTGCAGAATGGCGAGTTCTTGTAACCCCTCTTGGTGGATTTTTCTTGTAAGGGGGTCTCATGGAAACTATTCAAAACTGTCAAAATTTGGCGGGTTTCGTCTTGGTTTGATGCGCCCACTATACTTTTTTAGTGCAATTTCTCGGAACAGCCAGAAAAGTGACTGAAAAATTGATGGATTCTTTTGATAAAGCATGTAAAGAAATAAATGGTTTCTTGCTCTCTATCTTATTCATGGAAGAAGTGGAATACCACGAATGGGTGCCGATGGGTGCCTTGGTTAAGGGTTTAATAGTGATGGTTACGGCGGTTTTTGTTGTTGTGACTTTGGCTGTATTTCTTTTCGCTGGTTTTTCGGTTGAAAATCTTTTTGGCGTTTTGTTTGGCTGGGCGATTATGGGGTTAATCTTTTTTGTGTTTTGGAATTACAGGGGGCTTAGCATCAGAATAAGCGGTGAAAGGTTAACTGTTGAGTATGGCTTGTTCAACAAGAAGTCTTTTTTGCTTCAAGACATTGTTTCATGTAAGAGAACTCGGGTTTCCTTTGGCAGTTACTTGGGAGTTGGAGTGAGGTATGGTCTTGACGGCTCAATTGCTTACACGACCTCGTTTGGCGACGCTGTCGAGGTTGCTCCCAAGGTTGGAAGAACATTTGTTTTCTCTTCTAATGGGCCTGATAGAGTATGCAACGCCATTAAAAGAGGAAATAGTTCGGAGGAAAAGCGAGCCAAATGACTGTTTATCGTAAACCTAACCGAGGCGACTGGGCAAAATCTTTGCTTTTCATAGGCATCTATGTTGCGGTTATTTCAGTTGCCGCTTTTATTTTGCTGGTTACGTACTGGTATCTGTGGTTGGCGCTGGTTGCAGGTGGACTGTTTATCATTGTTTTGTGGCACAAGAAATCCACGGCGTACCGTTGCCCAAAATACGGCAGCGAATTTGAGGTATCATTGTTAACTGATTTGGTTAGTCTCCATGGAGTGACCAAAAACGGCGGCGGTTGGCTGTACTTGAAGTGTCCAGTGTGTTTTAACAGGTCAAAAATGGAAGTGCTCGCCAAGAAAAAAGCTAATCCATGATAGCTTGCTCTCTTAGGTCTTCAATCTTGTAGCCTTATGCCAGCCTCTAAACTCGAAACTTTCGCATTTTTTATGTAACAACCTTTAAAAACTTTTAAGGTTGATACACAAAAACGCCTAAACCGCGCTCCAAAACAAGTAAACTTTAGATTGCGAAAGCAACCCAACAAGCTTCACCAACTTGGCAAGCTTAACCAAATCAGCAGCTTGTATGCATTGAAGGTAGTCGGCTGTGTTTCCGAAAGGTTTGTGTCGGCTGACAGCAAACTCTTTCTTAAACCGAGGATGCACACACTTGCTAAACGCCCCTTTCAGCGTTAATTTGTAGAATTTTCGCTGTCCAAAACCGAAGCTCTTAACTAAACTCTCTCTTTCTAAAATCTGAAGATGTGCGTAGGCAGTACGCCAGTTTAATCCCAACTTTGTCGCAACTTGATTACAACTTTTAGAACCACAAAAGAGCGTTTTCAAAACCTTTTTTCTAGAGTTGGCACCTTTAGAAGAATTAAGCAGAATTGCCAACTCGGGTTCGGAACTAATACTGGATTTTGTCAATGCCGCCACCCCTCCTGTGATATTGACCCAAAAATTAACTTCTGTTTTAGTCTTCTTATTCTCAGGCAAAAATTACCAATCGTTTGAGTTGTGAATATCAATTTTGTGCTAAGTCCTGCTCTTATCACTCGAATACCACTCAAAGATAAATAGAAAGAATTATATTTATTTCTATATTTTAGGACGCCTGTACAAAAAAGTAGGACAAGTGCATTAACGGTTTTGATAAAAACCTTCAGTAGAAGGCATACATGATTAGAAATCATTCCCACTATATTGAGAATAGGAGGAGGCTGTTGTTTGAGTGATTTTCTGCTAAAACGAATAATTATAACAACAATTACACAAACCCCTAACAGCACCCAACCTGATATCAAAGGTCCGAGGTATCCAAAACTACCCGGATCTACAGAAAGTAACTGGATTTCATAATAATTGTTTTTATATTCTATATTATTGATACCGTTAGTTTGGATCATTTCGTCAATTTGAGTATCGTCTAAATTAACAAACACGAGTTTTTCAGGGTTAGATATAGCTTCCAGCAAATAAAAATCGGGATTATCCAACGAGAAATATTTTTCAGGCGTGCCAAGCAACACATGTGCTTCAATAGCCGTACCATAACCAAACTGTTGACTCTGAAAGATGCCAACCACAATAAATACTGTTGCTACAGAAAGAACTGCCGTAATTAGTATAAACAAAAAAAGGAAAGTTTTCATGTGTAACATCTCGGGCTCTATCCGAAACGGAATCTATTTGCATAAATTGTTGAATGACAACTGCCACACCAGTCTCTCGTCCAAGGTCCCCACGTGTAAGACATTATGCACCAATCGAACAAGCCAGGATTATGGTCAGGTGCGTTATAATTATGCGAAGCTTCGTGTTGCCACAAATTAGCCAACGGCCAAGCCCCTGTTTCACGTACCCTTATTATGAAATCGTCTCCAGGTCTTTCACCGAGACCTAAGATGCTTCCAGTAAGTTGCCCTGTCATGAATACTCTTACATCACAATCACCAGGTTTGGGAAAATTATTTCGCCCTTCATCAAAAAGCTGGTATAGGTTGCCGCTATTAGTTGAATACCAATTAGTATAATGTCCCGCGCCCATATTATAGTCAATTTCGTATTGTGGCCAGAAAAAGTCATCCCCACCTTCGAGAATAGTCCATGCCCACATGTATACATCATCCCATGTTACAGAGTGGCCCAATAAATTTTCGTACCAGGACTTCATGTCATCATCGCAAACGACGTATGCTTCAACAGTCTGAGGAATGGTTAATAGTGATTCTTGGGATTCGTCATCGGCTCCATATTCAATGTTTGGAGTAATATGGCCTGGAAGCGAGTAAAAAACTTCTATAGTTGTTCCTGTTTTAGCGAGGTATTCTTCCGTGGTCATATGTGTAATGTCTATTACTGCACCTAAATTCTGAGCTGCAAGGTTATCTTTATAGGTCGGCTGTTCTGATAGAGATGCTGTAACTAATGTTGTACTCAAAAGCAAGCTTAGAATCAGCAGTGTACCAATTTTGAATAAAATTAATTTTTTCATTTTTATTTCTCCTCCCGATATTCTCTTTAAGAAATATTATTTATTTCTACGTTTTAGGACAAGTGTACTAAAAAATTGGACACCTTGGAAATTATATTCCAGGTCACAGGTTACCTTTTACCCATACTCTAACGGTTTCATAGCAGAAGATCAAAAGAGCAATAACTGTGGCGGCGACATAGAAATAATATTCTCGACTAAAAATCTCAGGTTTAAGAATAGTAAGCTCGGAAACCAAAAGAACAGCCATAAGAACCGAGTAAAAAAGATACCGAGGAACAACAAAACGACTAATTTTAATGCAGCCATTCAACAAAACTCTGTTAACCACATAATTGCCTAATTCTTTTCTCACAAGCCCTTCATCCTCTAACTTGGAGAGATGATACTGGACTAGCGAAGGGCTGCTAAATTTTAGTTCTCTTCGGATTTCTCTAATTCTAAGGGGTTTATTGGCTTTTAACATAAAGCGGTAGATGTCAAGAGTTGTTCCTTTTAGGATATCGGTTGATTTCTTAATCGTTCCTCAACCCCACCATAATTAGTAAGTCCGTTGATTTAAAAGCTAACCCTGAAAACACACAATGATTTGCTGATGAACAACTGTACAAATTTTTAGTACAAAACAACGTTAAATAACATCGATTAGCCATGTTAAAAACGTAAAAAGCCCAGAGACTTGGAAGCTGTGATAGGACTCAAAAAACAGATGACAATAGCCGTTATTCTAGCGATAATGTCAGGTCTGTTTTTAACTGGAATATTCGTTCTTTTACCTGATCAAACACAAAATCAGATGCCAATCCCTCAACCATCACCCTCAGTTTTAGAACAAGTTTCATGGACAATGCTTTGGATAAGCTTGGCGGCACTTATCGCATTAGCCATTGTGGCAATGTTTATGCTTATAAATCGATTGATAAGCAAGAAAAAATCTGAAGACCTTGAAGTACCAGCAGAAATTGTTGAATCAGGGTCAACGACACCGTATCAAAAAAAGCTCTAATCAATTGGAGAGAATAAACTTGGTCAAGTTTCAAGAGTACTATGTGAAGAAGCCTTACAAACGGCGAGAGAAAAGGTATCGGTGTATTTTGCTTAGGATTCCTAAGCGGTTTCATGAGAAAGTTGACCCTTTTATGGGCTTGGATTTTGACATGAAGGACATTATCGCTAGAGAGGCGGGCGATGAGAGAGTATTGGATATTGTTTTGGCAACAAAAAAACCAGCAATAAGCAGACCGATAGAAGCGACAGGCTTAAGCTTGCTCTCCCCGCAACAGCAAAAAATAGCCTTGTCTAGACTGGAAATGCCCTCGGTGAAACGTTGCTAGTACTAGAAAAAGCCTCGGAAAAACGCGGTGCCCCCCTTTTTTTAAGCGTGCCCTGTCTCGGTATTTTTAACAAAAAACTAGCAACTGTGACACATGTGAGCGGTTGCTCTAATTTTCCCCATGGTTTTTCTAGTACTAGATAGATTTTGCCCCAGACAAAACCACTGGCAAAGCAGTGGTTAACGTGATATGCTAGTTTTGACGCCTGTTTATTCTCTACAAAGTTAGAGGGGGAGCATTTGTCTTTGGCGTGGGATAAGAGTAAGGGTATAGTGGTGGACCCGTTTGTTGGTAGAGGGGCACCTCTGAACCGCGCCATAATCTATGTTTTGGGGCTAAAGCAGCCGCAGACGACACGGCAAATAAGCAAGAGCGTAAACAGCATTCCCGAATTCAAAGACACCAGCACATCAACCGTGAACAAGAGGGTTAGAGACCTTGAAACAGGCGGGTACCTTGCAAAAGTTCAGGTTACCCAAAGAGTCGGCGGCATTACCAATTACTATCAGTTGACCCCAAATGCAGAACTCTCCCAGTACCTAGACACTCATGCCGCCAATGAGATATTTACCGGTCTTTTAGGTGATGATGCATCCACAATTTTAGTTGACCTCAAAAGAGCCCAACTGAGAAAAAGACTGCCCTAACAAAAATTGTAGCTCACATGTTTTAGTCCAGCATTTTCGTCTTTCGCGTGCCGAACCATGCAATTGCGCAAAATTGCTTTTCATCTAGCAACCTTTACATGTTACAATATCATCCAAGCCCATCCTTTTTAATTTTTCAGACCCTGTTCTTTGAAGGGGTCTCAAAGAACCCTGTTCTTTAACAGCCCCCCTGAAAGAACCCTGTTCTTTGAGGCATACAGAATTCCTTTATTTTGCTGCCTCGACATAGGTTTAGGTGACATAAAAGTGGTAAATATTATTGAGGACTGGGATGTCCTTGAAGAGTACGCTGGAGAAAAACTGGATTTTTACCAGATCCTTAGCAACGATGGAACCATAGAAATTAGGGTACAAACAGGAAGATTCGGCTACAAAAAAGAGTTCACACAAGGCAACGACCCGTTGCTAACCAAAATTTTGGACTTCTGCAAAAAACGCCGCTATATCCAAATCAGCGAAAACATGCGAGACGAGGACTTTTTCAAGTAGCTGGGGATTAAAATGAAAGTTTGTCCCTTAGCCGCTGCCAACCCAACGCAACAAAACAGCGATTGCCTTGGAGAAGCCTGCGCATGCTACGTCAAAATGCACAAGCAAAGAATACTGCATATTGGCGGTTTAACTGTGCCTGATGAACAATTTTATTTGCGATACAGTGGCTGTGGCTTAATCTCACGTATTCCCTGGGACATTGTCGAATTTAAAGCTAAGAAAACATGCCCGTAGGCAATCTAGGCAGAGAGTAAGTTTTGGGAGGTGGGAGGGAATGGCTGAGCTTACATCAAAGGAACCTTCTCCAGACTGCGTATTTGGCACTAAAGCCGGTTCTAAATCTTGTAAGTCAGAGCATGCAGACGGCTCTGCCGGCGCCAGCCCCCTAAACCCATCCTGCCCACAATGCAACAGCAAAAAAGTCTGGAGAGACGGCAACCGATACACAATTTTTGATGATAAGATTCAGCGCTGGTTGTGCAAGGAATGCGGCCACAGATTCTCAGACAAAGACGACCTTCAGAAAACCAAACAAGCCATTGAAACAGTCAATACGAAGTCATTAAAAACCCACACCGCCATAGTTACTACCAGCCAAATATGCGTCACGGAGACGAAAAATTTGGAAGCGGAACAACAAACAAATCAAGTTCCGCGAAGAAACGAAGAAAACAGAGGCAAAATCGTCGAACCCGGCTTCTGGATGCAAAAAGAAGGCTACGCTGAATCAACAATCAGCCGAAGAATACGACTCCTCGGAACCCTCTTAAACAAAGGCGCCGACCTAAAAGACCCAGAATCAGTAAAAGAAACAATCGCCAAACAAAAAAGCTGGACAACCAAAACCAAACAAATCGCCGTCGAAACCTACGACTGCTTCCTAAAATCCCAAGACTTAACCTGGAAAAAACCAATCTACCAAGCCGTCAAAAAACTACCTTCATACCGACCGAAGAAGAACTAAACAACTTAATCGCAGGATGCAACCGAAAAACCGCCACCTTCCTACAGCTACTCAAAGAAACAGGCATGCGATGCGGAGAAGCATTCATGCTACAATGGACCGACTTTGACTTTGAAAACAAAACCGTGAACATAACACCTGAAAAAGGAAGCGACCCACGTCAACTCAGAATATCCATGCGACTCATAATGATGCTCACAGCTCTACCAAAAACTAAAGACAAACCCTTCGAATGCAGCCACCGACACTTCGCTAGAGCCTTCAGAATCCAAAGAACCAGAGTAGCCAACAAGCTAAAAAACGACCGCATCCTAAAAATCCACTTCCACACTTTAAGACACTGGAAGGCAACAATGGAATACGCTAAAACCAAAGACATCCTTCACGTCATGAAAATGCTCGGGCACAGAAACATCCAAAACACGCTACTCTACACACAACTCATAAGCTTTCAAAACGATGAGTTCTTCTCAGCAACCGCTAAACCAGTCCAAGACGCCCAAAAACTCATAGAAGCAGGTTTCGACTACGTCTGCGAATATAACGAAATAAAAATCTTCAAGAAAAGGAAGTAAAACAAATGTTCGAAAAAATTTGCCTCTTAGAATTCACAGCTAAACCCTATATAAACAGGGCCGCTGGGAGCGTGGTGGGGCCGCTGGGATTTGAACCCAAGATCGCATGCGCCCCAGGCATGTATCCTAGTCCAGGCTAGACGACGGCCCCAACTTTCTAAGTACCAGCTTGAAGCTGGTTGAAGTTCCCAATGGGGTTATTGAACTTAAAGCTTCTGGATGAAGCTGACAGGTTTTGGGTTTGTGTATTGTTGATTCGTAAGTTATTTTAATTTTATGTTGAAGAGCAAGCACAACCTAAAATGGAGTTAATTCCTGTTTTACCTTGTTGAAGTCACCTACGCACAATACACGCAACACATCATCTTTCAATACCTAATTTCCTAAAAACATATTTTGAAAGAAGTATCACACATACAAGCAACGTAACCGCAGTAGCCAAAGGATAATCACCAACCCCCACAGTTAAACCAATAGCCGCTGTTGCCCACAGACTGGCAGCAGTTGTTATTCCCCGAACTTTATCTTTTTCTGCCCAGATAGTCCCTGCCCCAATGAAGCCTATGCCAGCAACAATGCCCGCGGCTATACGAGCAGGGTCTGTGCTAAAGCCCCTAGAAACTATAGTGAAAAGACACGAGCCAAGAGAGACCATCATATGAGTCCTAAGCCCCGCAGGCCTGTGGGCAAGTTCACGTTCTATCCCAACAATGCCACCAAGAACAACAGCAATTACTAAGCTGAGAAAAGTGTCAAAGGTGAGCACAGTTTCCATAATTTATGATATTTCATCTTCGCTATAAAAATTAAAAGGGTAAACCGCCATCGATTGAAATATATTACAACCAAACACGCTTACCAACATCGCTGCAAACGATGTCTTTGAACAGGCCACCACCAAAACATAAACTGCAATTAAAAATTGGCCACTACCACAGCAAATATATTTTTGGTGCTGCGGGCAGGATTTGAACCTGCGAACCCCTACGGGAAAGGATTTCCCATCAGCGAGCCAATCAGGCCAAATTTTTGATCTTGAGTCCTTAGCGGAATGCACAACAATGCATTCTTTCACCTTTGACCTGGCTTGGTTACCGCAGCACATTTTGCGCAAGTTAAAGACTTTTAGTTTTCTTTCTTATTAATCATTTGCCGACAATTGTTTCCAGCTCAACCAGAAAGTGCTCAAACCGCTTCACACCCACCTGCCAGAAACCACTTTGGGTAACATCTAAACCTAATAGGTTACCAATTTGTTCAGGCGACAAACCACTGCCTGCCGATAACCCCCTCTTCAACTTTGAAACAAACAGTTTGCCCTCTTCCAAATAGCTCTCATAGAGTGCATAAACAAACAATTGCGCATAAACATATGGATAGTTGTAGAAGCGGTAGTTTGCCATGTAATAGTGCGGTTTTATGGTCCACTCTGATTTCATCTCAGGAAACCACTCCACAACGTCACCGTAAATGCGATCCCGAGCCGCCACCCAGTGGTTGCAGATAACCGGGTAATCCAAGTATTCACCCTTTTGTATGCTACCATACAGAGCCTGCTCAAACCAAACCCTGGCAGTAACCTGAAAGATAACCATACCTGCTTCATCTAAAACTAAACACAGCAAAGCTTGGCGTTCTTCATCTGATTTTGCTTCTGCTAAAAGTAAATCTGTAAGTAAAAGCTCGCCAAAAATCGAAGCAGTCTCCGCCACCACAGCGGGTATTCTCAAATTCAGAATTGTTTGGCTACGCTGCGCGTAATAGTTGTGAGTGGCATGTCCAAGTTCATGGGCAAGGGTGAAAACATCATTCAACGAACCAGCAAAGTTGCCGAGTATGAACGAGGATGTACCGCTGTACCAACCTGCACAAAACGCGCCATTCCGCTTTCCAAAACGGGGAAAGGCATCGATATGTCTCTTTGAGAAAATCTCCTTAACCGCAGTTGCGTATTCATCGTCAAAGTTGCTGTAAGCTCGCACAACAAGACGTTGAGCATCTTCAAAAGTAAACCTGAAAAGAGGGGCACTTGGAAGAGGTGCAGTGAGGTCGTGGTTCCTCAAAAGAGGCAAACCCATCAACCGTGCTTTCACCTGTAAATAGCGCCTATACAAACTCACATTCTCTTCAACTGTACGCAGTAAATTATCCACTACCGGCTGAGTAACATCGTTACTTAAAAAACTGGACTCCATAGGTGAAGCATACCCACGCCGCTCAGAAACACAAACCCAATCATTACAAATATTGCGTAATGCTGCAGCAAAAATTTCACCATCTTTCCCAAGCACCCCATAGATAACTCTGTTGGCAGACTCACGAGTGGCACGGTCAGGATGAGACAACAACCCATTTGCTTCACCATAACTGAGCAGTTTCTTTTCTCCCAAAACAGTAACTTCAAAAAGACGAGTATTGAGCCACTTACGTTGCAGATCCTCCCAAGCGTTTACGCCAAACTGGTCTTTTTCGATGAGAAGTTGCTCTTCAACCTCAGATAACAAATAAGCTGCCCGACCGTGTATACGCTCCAACCAATGTTTATAATTGGCTAAAACGGGATCAATAATAAACTGCGGATGTTTCGCAATTAAATCAGCCAGCTCTATCTCAAAAAAAGTCAGCTGCTTTCCCAACAGGGCTTCAAGTTTGTTAACCCTGTCATAGAGCTCTTGAGTCTTAAACGAAGTCAAATCAGCTGAAAACGACAGCGTAGCATACAGAGAAAGGGTTTGCAGTTTAGCTTTGAGCGTTTCTAATTCTCCGATGCAACAAAGCAAGCTTTTAGGTGTAAACTCATAGATTTTTCCTTTATATTTCTGCTTAAACGCCTCAGCCAGAGCTGACACCTCAAAGATAGCTTTTTCAATGGAGATATCGTCTAAGGAGGGAAACAACTCAGATAAATTCCAAGTGACTTCAGTTTGCACCATGCTTCTACCACTCATTTTACACAAAATTCATAGTGGAACTATTTTCCATTTTTCTCAACATTTAACCTATCTACGGCAAAACATAAGTATTAACTACCATAATAAACTGAATTTTAACTTAATAAAGAAGAGGAGGTGAACGGGAGAAAATGGTTTTACCCATGGATATGCTGGGCGACCTACTCGGATTCATCACAGGTGGAACACTCGCAGGCATACCAACAATCATAGTTATGGCCATTCCATTTATTGTCGGTTTGATTGTAGGCTTCCTCGTCAAAAAATTCCTCAAATGGGCAATTATAGTCGCAGTCATAGTAGTCGTAGTTGCCTACTTTGGTTTCTTTGGCTTAACTCTTGACAGTTTGAAAAACTTGGCTACAACCTACACACCCATAGTGTACCAATATGGCATCCTACTGCTTGGAATTTTGCCACTTGGCTTAGGCTTCATAATAGGCCTCGTGTTAGGCTTCATATTCGGATAAAACATAACCTCTTTTTTTCTTTAACTCAATTTTTTCAAGGAAAAAACATTGACATCAACTTCAAACGGGTCTAAAGCAGTACCTCTGCCATTGAGGCCAGGTTTTATCCGTTGCACAAGTCACGAAATCTATTACTAAATCCATGCCGACATTAAGCTGCTCAGCGGACACACCTAAAATCAGTCCTAGAATTCTTAACCCCTTCTCCAGCTGCACGATACCCACAGCGTAAGGCGCCATTGCTTGGAACTGAGAAGGAACAACATGAATAACGGTGTAGGTTAAGAGTTTGCCTCTCCCTGAAATTTCAAGCCACTCAAAAAGCTGCCCATAACAACTGTCGCATAAGGGACGTGGCGGCAAATGAATTTTACCACAAGTGAGACACTTACCAGCCATAAGTTTTTTTTGTTCAAGAAACTTGTAAAATTGTTCTATAGTGAAAGCCAGAGGGACACTCATACTTAGGCACTCCTGTAAATATGAACCACTGCCGTGGCACCTGAACCACCAACGTTATGAGTTAAACCAACAGAGGCACCTTTTACCTGCCGTCTCTCCGCTTGCCCCGTCAACTGAAGAAATATCTCGTAAGCTTGAGCTACACCCGTTGCACCAACAGGATGCCCCTTTGCCTTCAAACCACCACTTGTATTTACAGGTATTCTCCCACCAAGCGCAGTTTCATTTTTATCCACGAGCTTGCCGCCTTCGCCTGCTTTACAGAAACCAAGATCCTCGTAAGCCATGATCTCCGCGAAAGTAAAACAGTCATGCACCTCCGCCACATCGACATCCGCAGGATCCACAATAGCCATGTCATAAGCCATTTTTGCCGCCAACTTAGCAGAGTTCAAGCTGGTTAAACTTTGACGTTCATATAATCCTATGGTGTCGCTGGCTTGCCCAGAACCCACAATATGTACAGGCGTATCAGTAAATTTTGAAGCCAAATCTGGCCTAGTTAATATGACGCAACTGGCGCCATCCGTTATCAGAGAGCAGTCATAAATCTTAAGTGGCCACGCAACCAACTTTGACGCCAAAACGGTTTCAACCGTAATCTCCTTTTGCATATGCGCCTTTGGGTTCAATGAAGCATGATGATGATTTTTCACAGCAACTTTCGCCATCTGCTCCTCCGTAGTACCATAGGCATTCATGTGAGCAGTCGCCATCATAGCAAATAAACCTGGGAAAGTAACTCCGTGAAACTGCTCAAACGGGTAATCAGAAGCCATTGCAAGATACTCCGTCACCTCTGCCGTAGCTCTATGGGTCATCTTCTCCACACCGCCAACTAGGACTACGTCAGCTAGACCTGAAAGCACCGCATATATACCTGAACGTAACGCAGCGCCTGACGAAGCACAAGCAGCCTCAGTTCGGGTTGCAGGAATCCCAAGCAGACCCCCCCAATCGGCTGCTGCTGAACCCATATGACCCTGATGCTCGTAGGATTCACCCATGTGACCCACAAACATCGCTTTTATGTGTTGCTTAGGGTCTAGTTTTGGGCACCGCTCCAAGGCTTCTTTTAATGCCAACGCAAAAATTTCCCTAGCATAGAGACCGTCATGTTTACCAAATTTGGAAAGCCCAGCAGAAACTATAGAAACAAGCGGTTTTCCATTCAAATCTACATTTACCTCTACAGCACTATTTTAGTCAGTTAATGTTTAAAGACTAGAAAAATTGCGTCATTACCTTTAAACGTTTACACGATAAGCGTTGGATAGCCTTATGTTGAAGCTGACAAGTTTAATTTTATGTTCCACACAAAGAAAATGCAACCTGCAGATTTACCCTTCGCCGTAGAACTTGCCAACACAATGAAGTGGGACATGACGACAGAAGATTTCAGCTTCAACATGAAACTTGAACCTGAAGGCTGCTTGGTTTTGTTTGATGGACAGGAAAGAGTAGGCGTCGCCACCTGCATAAACTATGGAACAGCAGGTTGGTTTGGCAACTTGGTTGTTTCCCAAGGATGCCAGAAAAGGGGAGCAGGAACATTTCTACTGAACCACGCCATAAGTTACCTACAAAACAAAGGTGTTACACTAATTGGACTCTACGCCTACCCACATTTGCTAGATTTTTATGGAAAACTAGGCTTTAAACCGGACACAGAATTTTTGGTTTTAAAAGCTAAAACTGTTTCCACTAAAAAGAATACGCAACTGAAACAGGCAGACATAGAAGACTTACAGAAAATAGTCAAGTTTGACCACCAACATTTTGGAGCTTCCAGAAAGAAGCTACTAGAACATATTTTTCTAGGTAAACAGAATTTTTTCTATTTAATCCAAGAAAAGAGCAAGATAATCGGATACGCCGCAACAAAAATTGCAAGGGGGACAGCTGAAGTTGGACCACTAGTGTGCATTAAAAATCAACCTAAAGCCGCAGTCGCACTACTCAACGCTATTCTTTCAAAACTTAACGGCTCAGAAGGTATAATGTGCGTACCTGCTACCCAACAAGCATTAATAGAAACCGCCACGCTTGCTGGCTTTCGGGAAGAGTCCCGCCTGTTAAGAATGTTTTTAGGTGCGCATATCGGTGAAGATTGTTGGTACTTAGCGGAGTCGCTGGAAAGAGGTTAACGTGATGACTGCTGATTTATGCAGACTATTAGTGGAGAGTTTCCTGAAAGACTCATGGAACTCAGTTAAAGCTCTAGTCGGAGAAGTTGCGGAGTTTAGTGGAAAACACAGAAGAACAGTCTCCCTGTTTAAGTTCAAAGAAAAGACAAGGATTAACCAAAGTTTTGGAGGCGAAAAATTTTTTCTGCGAGGTTCAGTAGAGTACTCCAATCCCCAGCTAACTGTGGAGGAACTCCAAGGAGTCATCGGCATAAAACTATTGGAGGTTTGCGGCAACTACTTTGCTAACCATGGTTTACGTGAGCCAGACCAAACCGATTTAGCACAAATTTGTGAACTGCTAAAAAAGCCGTCTGAAGGACGCATCGTAGGGTTCTTACTAAACACAGATGACGTTGAAGCTGACAGGTACAGCATGAATCCGCTACGCACATCTATAGTAAACAGCGGACAAAGCGCCTTTCCAGCCGCCAACGTAAAAACCGACGAATTAAAAGTTGATGGACAATTCGTAAAAAAATATGAAGGAAAACTCATTTCCAAAATGGAAGTTGAACTGCTACAACGTCACCTTGAACTCTCACAGGGATCCTATTTGGACTTCGTGGATTCAGTAAAGTTTGACCAGTTAGCCGCGCTCTCAAAGGTTTTTGGGATGGATTTATGTCTACCTGCATTACGAATGCCGCTGGAAACGTTGCAGAACGAGACCCAAAACGGATTGATGCATCATCTAATCAAGGAAGTACACAGAGATTATGAAACCATTGCACAAGTTTATAGTTGCATGGGTCGCAGCATGAACAAAAGAACGACGCTTTTAACAGTGCCACATTCAAAGAAAGGATTTGGAAGTAAACGCGCTGCCCGGGGACGACTTCATTTTGATGACGCCCAGCTCACAGATGTTGCCGTCACCTACCAAGACACACAGCTTTACCCCAACGATATAGACGCGGAGGATGTTACGATCGCCAAATGTTCAGACACCTTTAAAGTAGAAGCCACCAAGTTTTCAACGTACAATTTCGCGGAAACACCATCTTCACCACAGTTCCTCTTGTACTCACTGGGGTCACCCGAAGATGCCGCCTTGTGGCATGGTGTAGGTGCCTTTGCGTCGCCTCAGTTGCTACAAAGCTGCGCCCAAATACGGAACAAATGCAGACAAGGACTATTTGACGGGGTGATAAGCAAGTTTGATATACGAAGCAAGGTACCACTACAGTTAAATTTGGTGCCGACCGGCATGTGGGTTCACCCTGTTCACCACAACATAGATGCAAGCGTCGGCTGTGTAGAGGAACCATTAGATTTGACCCGTATGAGCATGAAAATTGAGCATTTATCCAGGTTCACTTGACAAACAACTGCCATGGTGTAGTGCGGCATGGTGGATTTTGAGTTTTTGATATGGAAACTTTTTAGATTCCTAAAAAAAATGCGTATTCAAGGGTTGTTAGATCCGATTTTGATGACGCGGAATTTTACTGATTATTTTGTTGGATTTGAGCAAGTTGATGCGGTCAGAGGCATTTTCGGAGAAAAAACCGAAGAAATATTACGCAATCTGAAAGTAAAATTCGTTCTTTTTGGCTACATGGGAGTAGATACAGCGGATGGTCACCTCATAATTAACAGGCGCTACCTCAAAAACGGTGACAAAGAAGACATCTACCTAGATGTAATTCACGAGTTGGTTCACGTAAGGCAATGGTTAGAAGGAAAAGACCTTTTTGACCCACGTTTCGAGTATGCGGACAGATTGACAGAAATTGAAGCATACGCTTATACAGTTAATGAGGCACGAAAGTTAGGCTGGCCTGATTCACGGATTTGCCAATATTTGAAGACGGAATGGTTAAGTAAAAAAGAATTGCAAAAATTAGCAAAGAACATAAACGTCAAATGCAGTTAACTACGCCATAAGTAACTCCCTACAAGGGCAGAGATTTACAATCAGAGTTTTGATTTTTTGTAGATTTCTTCTTTCCATTTTCGCTGCCAGCTAGCCCACCCAGTTTTAACTAGACCCTCTCGTAACTGCGGTCGCTCTGCAACCCAGTCTATAAAAGCCCAAAACCTGCTCTTTTCACTTAAAACTTCTTGTGGCACTCCCTCTTGGGCACACCACCGCAAGTAACCCCTCTCCACCATGTCCTTCAGTTCGCCTGTATCTTCAACTTTGATCACAGTGTAGCCACGGTTTTGCAAATGCACCCGCACTCCAGACAGTACATAGTTGCTACACACCTTGAAGCAGGTTTCATAATCAGCTTTCATCACTTCTATAATTTCATCTGCAATCCTCACCGCATCCGCCAGATACTTTTTTGCCTCAAAATGTGGCGATTGAAAAGAAGAAGTGGGAATTCTCCGCTCCATAAGCATCGGATTTGGTGGCTTTATTGCCCCAACAACTACACCAAGCAAAAGATCACTCCAGCCTGCAGCATCTATAATAATCTCCTTTTTTGAAACAAAGCACTGCAAACCCAAATCTAACCACCGAACGTACAGTCAACTATACAGTACACTCACTTTTCTGTTTTCTCCCAAAAACAACCTTCCAAAAAACAAACAAACGGATTATGAATTAAACTAAGCGATTTACATAATCGCTTAGCTCCAAACAAGACAAAGAACTAAGAGATGCTCACATTCTGGATGTCAAAATATCGCTTCGCCAAAAACCGTAAGCGCTCAGCGTTCTTGCCGTTTTTACCTATCGCAACACCCTTGTCCTTAGGGTTTATTGTTACAACTGCCATTTTCTTACCATCTGTGCGCTCAGTTACACGAACTTCACGCACCGCCGCAGGTTTAAGGGCATTTTTTATGAATTGAACAGGATCTTCACTGTATTCAATGATTTCCTGCTTCTTGCCTGTCATTCGCTCCAAGGTATGGATGTTACGTCCACCTTTCCCAATTGCAACACCTACTTGCCCCTGGTTCACAATGAAAATTACGCGGCCACCTTCCTCGTCTATTATGCAGTCTTTCACACTAGCACCGCTGACATTTTCAAACAAAGCAATGTAACGCATCTCTTCCGCGGTGATTTTTATGCCACTCGTCTACTCTGTTCCCCCAACTTTTGTGTCACTCTCAAAATATTCCATCTCTACAGCCTTTAAGATATCCGAATCACCAGGCTCACGGATGCTCAACGCAGAAACAATAAACATTTTACCACATATGTTCGCTAGATCCATCGAAGCACCCTTATAGTTTAAGATGGGAACCTTGGAGAGTTTACCATAGTATTCAATTTCATCTTTTATTTTTTTTGGACAGTTCGAAGCTAAAACAATCAATTTAGCCTTCCCTGCCTTAGCATTCAGCAACGCCGAATTAGCCCCGAAAGAAACCTTCCCAGTCTTTACGGCAGAAGCTATGGCTTTATCTATATCTATCATTTCTCAGTTTTTCCTCCAGATTTTTCTTGCTTCTCAAACGTTGACATGTATAATTCAACTAAACCCGTGCCAATCGGTATAGATTGACCAACTATAACGTTTTCGGTCACACCAGCCAACGGGTCACTTGCACCTTTAATCGCCGCATCTACAATATTAGGCACTGTAATCTCAAAAGCCGCCCTTGCAAGCACGCTGGTTTTCTTACCGCTTATTCCGTGGCGACCAATCTGTTGCACTTCACCCGTAGAAGTCATCATATCCGCAACTAACATAACATGCCGCACATCCACGTCTAAGCCTTGATCTTCCAAAACACCTTTTGCTTCATTCACCAATGCATTCCGTGCCGCCTCAATGCCTAAAGTCTTCGCAATCTCGTGCACATTGTTTGTGGTCGTCCTCGAGGTATCAACTCCTGGGATCTCCAGCACTTTAGCCAAATTTGAACCATCAGTCCTGATAACCCATTCACCACTTTCTTCTGTGACCAAAACACGTTTAATGTCAGGAACACCTTTCACGTGGAACGCTGCAACTTTATCCAACAACCGCTTCAACTGCTCCGCCTTCTTAGGCTTTATGTACAAAACATTGTCCTTCGCCTTGGTGGTTGCATTTTGGAACTGCACAATACTCTCTAACTCATCCAGTGTAATAGAACGGTCGTTCATCATAGTCTCGTTGAGTTCAACCACAATTTCCTCACGAATTGGATCCTCATAAATCTTTGAGGCGATGTTCTCCAAAGAGGTGTAAATAATTTTCCGTGCAATCTCTACTGCACCCTCCTTACTCTTCTTGTAATCACCTGTCAGATAGATTGTCATAATAGGAGTCGAGGGAATCCGACGGGCATCTACAATCTCGATAAGCCGAGGCAAACCTAACGTTACGTTTTGTTCTTTGACACCTGCATAGTGGAAAGTTCTAAGAGTCATCTGTGTACCAGGCTCCCCAATGGACTGCGCCGCAACAATACCTACTGCCTCACCAGGTTCCATCAACGCTCGCTTATACCGATTTACCGTCTCACTGATAGCTTTATCTACAGCTTTCGGGCTGAATTTGCCTTTCAGCAAATGCTGCTTAAGCTGTTCCAACAAAAACGGCGTTAACTGACTAGACACTTCTCCTAACTGTTTCTTAACATATTCTACAGTTGCAGGCGTCCCTTTTTCTTCAGATATAGCAATTTGATCCATAAGACGACTAACGTTCACAGCTTTGCCGTGGTCACTCTTGGCAGGATCTACACCATCCTCACCATACTTGAACTGGATGATGTCACCTGCGGAATCACGTACCGTCCCATCATACTCTAGCCGTATATGTTCTAACGCGTTGATAAGTCTGCGCTGCATGTAACCGCTTTGCTGTGTACGCACGGCGGTGTCTACCAGACCTTCTCGCCCACCCATAGCATGGAAGAAGAATTCAATTGCATCTAAACCTGTTTGATACGAATTGTAAACAAAACCCCGCGCCCTCGGACTAGGGTCACCAGGAGCAAAATGAGGCAAAGCACGACCAGCATAACCCCGCAAGACACGTTTGCCTCGAACTGACTGCTGCCCAACACAAGCAGCCATCTGACCGATGTTTAAACTGGAGCCCCTAGCGCCCGTGCGAGTCATAACAATGCCTGCATTATCTAACGTAAAGTCATCGTCAGCAATTTTTCCGGCTTCATCACGAGCGGTAGCCAATTCATGCATAACGTAAATCTCAAAAGACTCCTCTAAAGTTTGCCCAGGTAACCGTGGCAAAGTCCCATTCTTGTAGTTCTCGATGTGCCCGTCAATCTTCTTCTGTATGCGTTCCATAGTCTTCTGTATGCGGTTACGTGCCTTAGGAGACAAAACAAGCTGATCATACGTGTAGCTGAAGCCACGCATCGATATGAATAATTTGAGCATCCGCGTAATTTTGTTGAGAAATTCCCGCCCAGCCTGTGTACCATAATCTTTGATTATACGGTGAAGCAAACTTTCAGACTGCTCTGAGCCAATGCTGCGGCGGTCGATGACGCCTGAAACAAGCTCACCGTTCTTAACCACAACGTAAGCATCATGTTCACACTCTTCTTCTTTACACTTGACACAGCCCTGACAAATATTTGCTTTCAAAACATAATTCAACGATTTGGGCAGGAATAAGCTAAAGATCTGTTTACCAGACCACATTGGTACAGGCTCTTTTATGGCAGGCTCAGGCAAAGGACCAAGATAACCCGTGGCAGTCAACAACCTGTTAACTTGGTCACGAGTCAAATAATTACCTCTGCGAGTGAAATAATACGCTCCTGTAATGAAGTCACGTATGGCCCCAATAATTGGCCCACCGAACCTCGGAGAAAGAATCTGATCTTGCACCTGCATAAGCAATAATGCTTCTGTACGAGCTTCCTCACTTTGAGGCACATGAAGGTTCATTTCGTCGCCGTCAAAGTCAGCGTTGTAAGGCGGACACACACATAAGTGCATACGAAAGGTCTTGTACGGCAAAACCCGCACATAATGCGCCATAATAGACATCCTGTGAAGTGACGGTTGCCGATTGAAAATGGCTATGTCACCATTCTTGAGGTGACGTTCTACAATAAAACCTATCTCCAAAGCTTCTGCTATCTTGGTACGGTCAACCACGAACTCCAGCCTAATACGCTTACCATCAGGACGGATAATGTACAGAGCACCAGGATAGTTCTCTGGACCATTAATAACAAGTTTCTTCATCTCCTCCATATTGTAAGCCGTAATTTTCTCAGGTACCGACAACCGCATTGCGACATCCTGAGGGACACCCACCTCGTTTATATCCAAGTTGGGGTCAGGAGAAATTACTGTACGCGCCGAGAAATCTACACGTTTACCAGACAAATTACTGCGGAAACGCCCTTCTTTACCTTTTAACCGCTGAGAGATAGTTTTAAGGGCTCTACCTGAACGGTGCCTAGCAGGAGGTATGCCGGAAGCTTCATTGTTAAAGTAGGTGGTTACGTGGTATTGTAAAAGCTCAGATAAGTCTTGAATGATAAGTGTCGGAGCACCTGCCTCCATGTTCTCTTTAAGCCGCTGGTTAATGCGTATTATGTCGACGAGTTTGTGGGTTAAATCGTCCTCAGAGCGTATACCTGACTCTAAAGTTATTGAGGGGCGCACATACACGGGCGGAACAGGTAAAACCTGCAAAACCATCCACTCAGGGCGAGCAACCTTAGGATTAAAACCCAAGATTTCCAAATCTTCGTCGCTTATTCGTTCAAGGCGTTCACGTATCATGCTGGGTGTTAACGGTTCAGAACCCGCCTCTGTTTGCTCTACAAACTTGGTTGGTTTCTCAAAAGTAATTTTATATTGATTGGAAGCACAGTAAGGACACTGCTTAGTTTTAATTTCCTGCACTATATCTTTATAGACTTCATCAGGGATAAGCCCCAAAAGCTCATTATAACGTTTAATCTTGGCTTTCTGCTTTTTAGCCGCCTCATCAGAAAGAAGAATTCTTCCACAGCTACGACAAGTAGAACGCAAAAGATCAAAGATAATTTTGGTAAATTCAATATGAACAATAGGCACTGCAAGTTCTATATGACCAAAGTGACCAGGACACCGAATGGCGGTGTTACCACAGGTTTTGCATCTTTGCCGCGGTTCAAGGGTGCCCAGTCTACCATCCATAAGCCCAGCAGTAATCGGAGCGCCGTCTTCGTCATAGGTGTCGGGGGTTTGTATTTCCACAACAGACTGCTTACGCAAATCCTTTGGAGAAATCAAACCGAAACTTATTTCGTCAACTACTTTATGAATTAACTCTTCAGATGCCATCTTACGCCTTCTCCTTAAGTTTCAATTTAGGTGTGATACACAAGCTCTGAAGCTCCTGTAGCAGAAGCTTAAACGCATATGAAACAATCACAGGTGCGACTTTGGCTTTTTCATCACAAATCTTGCAGACGTACTTACGTTGCTTCATATCGTAAAAAGCAATTTGGCCACAATTCTCGCATATGTAAAGCGTGTATTTGTCTGATTCTTCCAGTAATCTGTCACGCAGCAACATAGCCGCCCCGTGACCTATGAGACAGTCACGCTCCATCTCACCGAATCGGAGACCACCTCCACGGGCTCTACCTTCAGTTGGTTGCCTTGTAAGCATCTGAACTTGACCGCGAGCTCGAGCATGAATTTTGTCAGCAACCATGTGATGAAGCTTTTGATAGTAAACTATTCCTACGAATATGTCGGCAACAAATTTCTCGCCTGTTGTACCATTATAGAATACTTCACTACCAGTATGGCTAAAACCATTTTTGATCAAGTTTCGCCGCACCTCATCAGGACCTTCATTAGTGAACGGTGTACCATCTACTGGTTTGCCTCGCGCAGCAGCGCATTTCCCTGCAAGAGATTCGATAAACTGACCAATAGTCATTCTGGAAGGTATCGCGTGAGGATTAATTATAAGATCAGGCACCAATCCATCTTCAGTGAAAGGCAAATCCTCCTGCGGCACAATCAAACCTATAACACCCTTCTGGCCGTGACGCGAAGCAAATTTATCACCTAACTCAGGAATGCGCTGATCGCGCACGCGAACTTTAACAAGTTTGCTGCCCTCACCAGACTCAGTAACGAATATAGCGTCAACCACGCCGTTTTCTGATGGACGCATATCGGCAGAGGTATCGCGCATTGAGGGACCTTTAACTTCAAATTCTTTGTATTCCTCGAGGAATCTAGGCGGACTAATTCTACCAATGAGCACATCACCGCCAGCAACCGCAGATTCCAATCCAATTATACCATCAGGCTCCAAAAGCCGATAGTATTGTTCACCACGGTAGCCACGAGTTCCAGGTTCTGGAACAGTAAATTTATCTTTCAAACCGCCTAGATACTGGCGACATTCAGCCTCATAGATTCTAAAGAAAGTAGAACGAGCCAAGCCCCTTTCAATGGAAGCTTTATTGAATATGATAGCGTCCTCCATGTTGTAACCCTCATAGGACAAGACGGCAACAACACAGTTTTGCCCTGTGGGGCGCTGCTTGTAGCCCATGAACTCCATGAGCTCTGTGTCCACCAATGGAGCTTGAGGATAGTGCAGGATGTGGGAACGAGAATCGACGCGGTTTTGGAAGTTTGTACTATAAACGCCTAGAGCTTGTTTTGCCATTGCGGCTTGATATGAATTTCTTGGAGACTGATTATGTTCAGGGTAAGGTATAGTGGATGCACAAATTCCCAAAATGGTAAACGGCGCAATTTCTGCATGAGTATGCTGCGGAGTAGCCTTATCGATAGAGATGGAAACATAGGCATTTTCTTCCTCAGAAGCATCTAAATACTCGATCAAGGCGTTCTTGACAAGGTCTTCCCAAGTCCATTCACCCAAAGCAATTTTCTCTAAGTGTTTGGGTTGAAGTTTTGGAACCCCATTCTCTACAATTATGAGAGGTCTCCTAACTCTCCCTTCGTCACAATTAACATGAACTTCTTCGGTTTCGGTTTGATCCCTCGAGAAGTAGGTTATGTTGACTTCGGTTGAGATTTCACCTGCGCGGCGTTTTTCTCTGAAGACTTTCACCATTTCCTTAGGCGCACTACAGAAACCGATTATGTTACCATCAACGAAAACTTTGGCTCCTTCAACCTTCAGGTTTTCGTTAGCTTCAGGAGCAGGCATAGTACCCATATCAAATAAGAGTTGCTTAATTTTTTCAGGATTCACACCAACAGATATGGACGATGATAAAGCAAGATTCTTTACGAGACCACAGTTAGAACCCTCAGGAGTTTCGTTGGGGCATAAACGTCCCCAGTGAGTGGGATGTAAATCTCGAGCCTCAAAGTTAGGCTGGCTTCTGCTGAGAGGCGACTGAAGTCTACGCATATGACTTAAAGTTGATATATAGTTTGTTCGGTCCAAAAGCTGAGTTATACCGACACGACCCCTACCCCAGTTACCTGTGGCAAGGGCATGCTGGAATCTTTCAGTAATTATACCAGGCCGAACTGCAGCAGATACTGTAATGAGAGGTCCTTTGACACCGATACGCTCAAGCTGGTATTTTATGTCACGAGTCAAGTTTCTGAAAGCCACACGGAACAGGTCAGCCAAAAGCGGTCCAGCTAATCTGAGACGCTTATTCTTGAAGTGGTCTTTGTCGTCTTGTTGCCTTCTACCCATCTTGAGTTGGATAACACGACTTGCCATCTCTCCAAGAAAGATAGCTTTATCTTTGCGCTGCTTTTCAGTTCTACCTAAGTGGGGCAAAAAGTTTTTGTCAATTGCAGTTTCAGCTTTTTGGATACGGTATTCTTCAACTTGCCCGTGCGCTACACGATTTCCGATAAATAATATGGCGTCCTGAGGAGTATCAACTCCTATTGCTTTCTCAAAGGAAGGACCAAGTGCAGCTTGGATATCTTTGTCAAGAGACACCGCCTCTGCAACATCTTTGTCCTTCTCCATACCCAGGGCGCGCATGATGACTACAAACGGGATCTCAGTAGGCACACCAGGCATAGAGACATATATGGCGTCGTCTGCCTTGAGTTTAAGCTCAATTCTTGCTCTGAACCCTACCGTTGTTGAAAAAATCTTTGCTTGATAAACAGGTGAGGTGCCCTTCTCATCGAGATCAATTATGACACGGTTAGGAGCCAAGTCCTCCATAGCTACAATTACACGTTCGGATCCGTTAACAATAAAGTAACCACCAGGGTCATCAGGGTCTTCTCCTGCGGCTATGAGCTCTTCACGTGAAAGCTGAGACAGGAAGCAAAGTTTTGATTTTAACATCACAGGTATATTACCTATATAAACAAGTTCTGTGTCCTGTTCCCTGCCATCTATTACAGGGGTCATTTCTAAAGCTACAGGCGCCGCATATGCCAGGTTTCTGAGCCTTGCCTCCATCGGATAAATTTCGTGCTTTGTACCATCAACCTCCGTGACGTAAGGTCCTGTAATTCGCGATTGAGGATCTATAACCCAAATTTGCCCAAGTTTAACCTTGTAAGGGCTGTCTGGAACTTCTATGGGAATTTCAGCAACCTCATCAACAACTTCCTGCAATCCATGGTCAATGAATTCGTTGTAGCTGTCTAAATGCTGCCTTACTAGGCCTTTCTCGTTAAAGAAACTCTTCAACAACAGGCGTGTATCTTCTTTTGAAAGTTCAGTCAATTTTAATTATCCCCCGCAATTTTTTCTTTTGTAAAGATACGGATGTTTTTTATGCGGGTATTTTTCAAACTTGCAAGTCCTCCGATGTTGGATATTCCAACGTCGAAAAAGGGGTTACCTACCTTTTTTAAGAGCACAAACACATGCTACGCAACATTCTAATAAACCTTTTTGTACACTGGCTCGAATTTTTGTCGGTAAACTGTGCGACAAGTATCAAAAAACAGATCAAAGTATAAAGAAAGAATCACTGTGCGCTTCATAAAAACTGCCACAGAATAAAGTTTAGACCATAATTAAATCGACGCTACAGCCATAAAAGTTCAGACATTACTATGTTATTACCCCATATCATTAGTGTTGGGTTTACTGCCTTTGAATATGCCATCTTAGGTACTCTTTTTGTTGAGAACAGTTTTACGGTTTTGGCGCGATACAAAAGTTTTGTGTATTTTGAATTCAGAGTCATCCTTCATAAGAAATATGATTCTGCACAGACAAAACAGCTCTGAGAAGTGCAGTGATGAATCTAAAATGCGCGTCCTACAAGAAAAATGCGTTAACTGCGCTAGCATTTACCTTTGCGTTGATGCTGGGTTTCTCTCCTTTTCCCAGCGTCAGCGCTGAGGTAGTTGAGAGATACTCCGAGTACGAGCATTTTGTTCATACCTACCTAAATTCCCCACAAGGCAACTTGACAATGGTTGATAAGCCCATGTTTCCTGTTTACTTTAACGAGTCACAAATAGCCATAGGTAGCAATTGGAGCATAGTGGCACCTTTACGGGCAAACCACAGCTATCATGTCTACTGTTATGGAGAATGGGTACATAATGGTTCAGAACCAAAAACAGATTATGACATTTATGTTTATAACCCCGAGGGAATCCAAGAAAGCGAGCACACGGAAGCAGCAGGGCTTCCAGAACATTTAGGAACAAGAGTAAACAGCACGTTTTTTGTTCCAAAAATGTCAGGTAACTACACTTTTGTTATAGAAAACGACAGACGGCAAAGTAATGGCACACAGCAGGCCACGTTTATGATTATTGAAAACGTGGAAGTTGACCAGTGGCATTCTTGCTATATAGAAGGAAAAAATACAAATCAAGCGTCATCGCTCTACACCAGTTGGGCTTACGAGTTTGTAACCGACAAATCAACCATCGAAATTTGGATAAAAGTTCCACCTACACTTGATATGTATGAGGCGAGGCTTTATCTGATGAGCGATCCCCGCTCGCTTATCATTAATGATGCACCTCTACCTTGGGAACCTGGACTTTACGGCAACCTCACGAACAAAGTTGGTGGCTATAACTTGGACAGCGAAAAATACCGAGGCGTATCTTACGCCAGCTGCGAAGTACGAGGACAAGATATGTTTTTAAACTTCTCCACAACCGCTATAGGCAAAACGTTATATCATCTAGTTCTAATTGGCGAATCAGGCGCAGGAGAAGTAGAATTCCTCATTAAAACTCAATTCGGAAACGTGGGTTTGACGCCTATATCTCTAGTAGGCAGAGTTTACCCCAATAACTCCACAACAATAACGTATGTTTCGAATTCCACAAAGTTAGTTAGCGCAGTTTTGGAGTACACCACCAACAATTGGAATAGCTTACAAACTGTCAACATGAGCATCAACATAAAAAACTGTACAGCCGTAATCCCCCCTCAGAGCGCAGGCACACTGGTAGAATACCGCATCTTAGCCAACGATATACTAATGAATATGATAGTAACCAACGGCAGCTATACAGTTAAGCAGTCGGCTACTCTAAATATCACCGCAGTACCTGAAAAAGCCCGCTTGGGCGAAAACGTAACCATTCAAGGTACTCTAGCAGGTTTAAACAACAGCGTTCCATTGACCGTGCAAATTATGAGCGCAGCTGAAACTTACCAACTTGAAACGCGAACAATGACAAATGGCACTTTCAGCGTAGTTTTCCAGCCGAACAGCACAGGAATTTGGGTTGCTCAAGCTATGTTCAGTGGCAACATCATAGTTTTCCCCTGCGACAGCAACCAAATTACGATAAAGATCGAAGACCAACCGTTTATTGTGAAAAACGGTTTGTATGTTGGTTGTGGCTTCATTGCCGCCATTGCTGTTGGCGGCATGGTTTATTTTATTCAAAAACGCAGGCAATAAACAACTGTTAATTACAATTAAGAAAAAGGGAAATAAAAAGAAGAATATTTAGAACAATTTTTCCCAGCGGTTGAAAAGCTCTAAAACTTCGTCGCCGCCGTGGTCTTTGAGGAATTCACGGGTTTCCTTGTCTTGGACAGCATTCTTCTGGAACTCTTGAATCCACTGCGCCTTTTCTGCGAGGAAAATTATGCCATCTACACCTGTTCTAGCCACACGCGTAGCCACAGTCATGATTTGTTTTGTAGGCGCTACCGTATCCCATGTTTCTCCTGGACCCCGAACGTAGAAGTTTACAAAAACTGGTTTCTTGAGGAAACTCTTATAGCCTCGGGCGATGGTTTCCCAATACCATGGTGTGGGATAAGCCTTAGAGAACATCGGTATAACAAAGTAGTCAGCATATTCAGCCATGGTAGCGAAGTCGTAACCAAATCGTTCTTTGCCAAGCAAGGGGTCAGGCAAGCAGTTCACAAATAGAGGTTTGTTAACAACCTTTTCGCGTACTTCTTTGAGGAACTCCGTGACAGTGTTAGCCCGCCAATTAACCCAGTTCAGACCACTCTGACGCCACTGCTCAACGCATCTAGGGCAGGTGCAAAATGCATAATCGGCGAAGTGCTGGCTACTTATACTAATGCCCGGCGTTACTCTGGCGCATTCCTCGATGAGTTTTAAGTTGTATTCGCGAACTTCGGGGTTAGTCATGCATAGTACATCCCAACGTAAATTGTACCGCTTATTAGTTCGGAATGCTGGCCCATTTGCGCTGACAGAAATCCACTCTGGGTGTTTGGCGGCTAAAGCGTTGTCACCGAAAACTGCAATGTTAGTGTACATTTTTGGGTTAGGTTTACCTACCGTTCCTGATTCCGGTTTAATACGATAGAAGTTGTAGTCTACACCTTCAACGGGCTCTGGTTGATATAGGAAGACTCCGAATTTCAAATTTTTCACCAATAGGTTTCGTTTATTGCTAACGGATAATTTCGCAGCTTATTTAAGGTTTCAGTTTTTGCCTTCAGAGAAGGCCGATTCTAGCAAGCCCACCAGTACTTGCCTGAGAAAGGGCGGCAAATTCACATCGCAATCCTTAGGTAGGTTACTGGAGTTAGGTGCTTTTGAAAGTAAATCAGCAAAATGTTTACCTAAAAAGCTCAAATCTCCAAATTGCTCCGGAACCAAACCTTGTTCAAAATCTTCGTTAATTTTCACAGCTGCAAAAATTAACGAGGCAAAAAGTGGCTCTTCAGTCAACTTTTTGGTTAGAAAATCACTTAACGTTTTCGAATCAGTGTTGAGGCTTTTAACTTTGGAAAGTTCGAATGCTAATCGCTTAACTGACAAATGACGCTCGGCTAAGCGTTGCACAACTGATCTCTGAGGTAAAAATCCGCCAATTCTTGAGCGGGATACCGCCTCTTTCACAGCTTGCCTTGTGCACGAAGCAACCAATTGCCCAAGTTTTGAAGCCGGACCGCCGTAGATTATTTTCGGTCCATTACCGGTTTCAGCCACAACCATTGCGTCAGTTACTGTTCCTGTTGCTTCAGCACCTGAATACCGGCTACGTACATCTAGTTCTCTTAGGGCTGCTGTTTTTGCTTCAGTTGCTGTAATGAGACAGCTAACTAAGCAAGCTTCATCCGGATGCCCATTAATCACCACTATGATATTAATGGTTCCTGCAATAGGCTGAACTTCAATTTTCTCGCCTGCTGACTCAGCGTGGGTACATCCAGCCGTAGCTATAACACTTACACTTAGGTCGTCCAAATTTTTGGAAACCAACGAGAAATCAGAAATGTTAGCGTAAGTAACCATGCCTACAAAATTGCCTTTAAGTCCTAATTTCTTGAATGATTCCGTAATGAATAGGTGAGGATTGTCGTGAAGAGGACGATCGCCATATTCGTCGGTAACCTGCGTGTTGACTATTATTTTAGTTTTCTTTAAGCCACCGCCGTTATAGATTGCGGAGCTAACTGTGTTTAATTCTTTATCAGAGATGACTGCAAGTACATTCTCTTTAAGAACTAGTTTAATGCTGTCACCGACAAGATCAAATTGTTTCATCAAGTTATCAGTCACTATCTCGAGATAAGTTTATTCTTTGCCACCGCAATAGCTTTTGATGGACACAAATCTATACAGACACCACAAAGGCTACATGAAGATGCATCTGCAACCATAGGTTTCCCATTCACGCCTACTTCCAAAATCCCCTGAGGACAAATACCCATGCAAACTAAACCAGAACATGGAGTACATTTAGAATAATCAATTTCTATAGGAGCCTTCTGCGTGTCCATAGCGAGTCAACAATTAAATAAGACCCACGAATATATCTGTTGCGCGCGAGGCAAAAATCATGAAAATCGGTGTGGTTACATATGCCCCAGAAAAAGTTGAAGGCTACGAAATGAACGTTTATTACTCAAAATGGGTCGACGGGCAAGTTTTCCCGGCTGCAAAAGACATGCAAAATGACGTTACATGCTTTTGTGACGCTAAAGCCATCCGTGAAGACCCCAGTTTAGTTGCAACTTCAAAAAATGGACCAGCACTACGCAAAAATCGGAAAGCCAATTTAGCATTTGATTACGTGTGCCCTACCGACCCCGACTATCGAGCTAAAGTGCTGGGGTACATCGAAGACATAAGTAGAGAAAAAATTCAGGGCGTCACCCTTAACCTCTATCATTTTCCAGATCAGGAATTTTGTACGTGTCCTCGCTGCGTAGAACTCTGGAGAAGCAGCGGTTTAAACTGGACAGACTGGCGAGCGCAATTTGTAACAAGTTTCATCAAAGAAGCCAAAGCACGTGTTAGAGGCATATTTGCGGTGGAGATGTTTCCTGATCCATTGATGGCAAAAGAGCGCTTTGGAATAGACTTTGAAGCTATAGCTGAACTGGTGGATTATTTCCATGTGCCTCTTTCAGCTCGAGATTACACAACCAATTATTGGGTGGATTTGTTGACACGAGACTTCTTGAAAATTTTAAAGAAGCCTGTGGTTGTGGAGTTAAGTGGAGAAATGCTAAATGACGAAAAAGCTGAAGCCTTGCTCAAGACTGTGGCTTATTTGAGTCGGCATAATTTATTTGGAGTATTGCTTCTAGTTCATGATTCTGAGAATGCGCGGCAGATTGTGCGTTACGCTATCAAAAACTCTGAATACCGAGATTGGCTCTGCAAAAATGAGTTTAAACAGATGATGAGAATAGTGGATAATTGGGCTAAGCTCTATTGAGATTCTGCCGGTATTCTCTGAGTTTTTGCATGTCCAGATCCGTGGTTATAACTGAGTCTTCCACCGCGTCAGAAACCTCCTGTTCTATACCCCATGGGGTGATAAAGACGCTTCTGCCCCCTCGTGCATTGGAACTTACATTGCCAACTTTGACGACGTAGATGCCGTTTTCGGTAGCAAGTTTCTCAGTTAAGGGGTGACCTTTTACATGAGGATGAGTCCCCATCGCTGCAACGGGCAAGAAAACAAGTTCGGCACCTAAGTCAACAACTTCTTTTATGGTGGGTGGATCAAACATGTCTGCGCAAATAAGCATCCCCACTTTACAGTGTTCTGTGGAAAACACCGCGGGTTGGTCACCTTTGCTTACCCCTGCTCTAAGTTCAGCAACAATCGGATTGCGTTTACGATAAGAGCCAACCAATGTACCTCCCTTCCACATTGTAGTAGTGTTGTAGAATTTGCCGTTGTCTTCCTCGAGAACAGTTCCACCTACAAGGTAAACCTCAGGATGCTCTTGGGAAGTTTGTTTGAGAAAGTGGATGGTTGGCAAGTAGGTTTCTTTGCTTATACTTTGAGCATTGTTGAATTGCTCCATGTTGTTTGGAACTGAAAAGTACTCGGGAAGCACAATAAAAGCGGGTTTTTGTTTTGCGGCTTCTTGGATACCTCTTTCTGCGGCGGAGAGGTTGCTTTTTAGGTTAGGACGGACTTTCATGTGGACAAGGCTGACTTTCAAAGGCTACACCTTGAATGTGTTGTCTTGTTAAGAACGCGCTTTATTAACCTTTTAAAGGTAACTGAACACCGCCGATGCCAAAATTTAAAAGCAAGTGTTCACTGTTCTTGTCACTTTTAACACACGTGTTTACATTTTTTTGTCTTTTATATTCATATGGATAAATTTAAATATGCGGGACATACCAAATTCTGGTATAACGGGGAAAAATAATATGACTCTTGAGCCAAAAGAATACGTTCATCTTCTGCCCGAAGTTAAAACACTTATAAACAAAGTTGTCCAGAAAAACATGGCAGACGGCTTTCTGTTTTCTGCAGGAACAGACACTCAAATAATCGCCTATGAAGCTGTAAAATACAAACCTGACATCCCATGCTTGACAATGGCTTTCAAACACGGTACGCCAAAAGATACTGAGTGGGTAAAGAAGATGGTAGAACTTTTGCATTTAAACCATGAAACCCACGTGTTTGACCGAGATGACGTCATAGCAAATGCGCCTAAAGTTGTGGAGGCCCTCAAGAAATTTGATCCAATGGAAATACGTAACAGTATGCCTGTCTACATTGGTTTAACATTACTGAAGAGAAAAGGCATAAAATCAGTGTTCACAGGGGATGGCTTAGATGAACTTTTTGGTTATCCATGGCAGTTCCACCTTTCTGAAGAAGAATTCGCAAAAAAACAGCAAGAGATGTGGGCAGAAATGGGGTTCTCTTCTATGCCAATGGCAGAATCTATGGGGATGAGTATCAAAGCGCCTTATCTGGATTCCATATTCATGGAGTGGGCAAAGAAATTGCCAATTAAGTTAAAAATCAATTTCACCGATGGAACGAAGTATGGCAAATGGATTTTACGCAAAGCCTACGAAGACGTTATACCTAGAGATATTATCTGGCGACCAAAAGCTCCGCTCGAAGCAGGCACGGGAACTGAGGTTCTCAGAACATTCTTTAATGATGTGTTTACGGACGAAGAATTTAGAGATAAGAGAAAAGAAATTCTTGAAGAAGACGAAGTGAAAATTCAAGATAAAGAGCAACTGCTTTACTACGAGCATTTTAGAAAGAAATTTGGTAAACCCAAAGATGTCTACCCAGACAACGGCGGTATCCAGTGCCCCTACTGTAAGAGCTATGTAAAAACAAAAATTCAGTTCTGTAAAATTTGCGGGGCCTACCCCATCTAATTTTTTCTGTTTTCTTTTGTTTTTGAGATTTAAAAATTGGAATTTTTGGGAAAAAACTTAATTCTGTAAGGACATGTCATTTGAAAGAAGAGAGGACAAGCATGTCTAAACTGGCAAACTTGAAATTAGCTATGGGGGTATCCGTTTTTGTAGCAGGGTTTATTTTTGCTCTGTTTTTATTTGCTCTGCTCTTCCTTCTACAATTGGATACACTGTCAGGTTTGATTGTCGGTTTAGCTGGCACTGGTCTTTTCATACTTTTCCAGTATCTAATAGGCCCATTTATAGTGAGCGCTGTTAGCCGCCTGCGCTACCTCAAACCAGGAGAGAACCCGTGGTTGGAGGCAACAGTCAAAGAACTGGCGGACAAAAGCGGCATACCAATGCCCCGTTTGGCTACGGTTCCGAGCAATGCACCTAACGCATTTGTCTTCGGCAGAACCAGCAGCAGTGCTACATTAGCCGTGCATGAAGGACTTTTAAAAAATTTAAACAAAGACGAAATAAAGGCAGTAATTGGGCATGAATTGGGACATATAAAACATAAAGATTACATCGTAATGACGGTCTTGTCGGCATTGCCTTTAATAGCATATATAATAGCCCAAACAATGTTTCGGGCAGCCATGTTCAGTTCCTACTCAAGCAGAAGACAAAAAAACGAAGGCAATGGAGGAGTTATATTCTTAGCCATCGGTGCACTGTCATTTATCGTATATATTATTACTTTTTTGAGCGTCAGAAGACTTAGCCGACTCAGAGAACATTATGCAGATGCATTTTCTGCATATCTTACAGGGACACCAAGAAGTTTGTCAAGCGCACTCGCAAAAATAACATATGGTTTATCGATCCTGCCTAAGGCTCCTTCGGAGGTTCGAGCATTTTATATTGAAGATCCAAGCACTGCCAAACAAGAGATACAGCAGATTATGGAAATGAAAAATGAATATGACTTGGATCGAGATGGAGTTTTAGATGAACGAGAACTGGAATATGCCATGGAACAGGAAGCCAAATCCACATGGAACCAACTTAACAGCCTTTTTGCCACACACCCACCCACTTTTAAAAGGATCCTTTTGCTACGAGAAATAGAAAATGAAATGAGGACAGGGCAATACACAAGCAACAGAATTTATTCGCATGTCTAACAATTGCCATCTTTTTCCCAACTTTGCCAAAGGTCACCCTAAAAAAGACATAAAGTCATTATAAAGCAAATTCAGAATTCATCGCAAAACGATTAAACTTTTTTTATTACTTCGCCAGCTTGATCTAAGGTAGAGGCTCACGTAGAGTTTTAGTGAGGAGATCGTCAAAGTGGTCAATTTAATGTATTTTAACGACGGTTCTTTAATCTTATGCTTTGAACGTTGTGGAGGCTTTTCTTTTTATAATCTAAATCTGCCTACCACTCTTTTCTTGTTTTGTGTTTTTTAGAGGGAGAAAATGAGCAAAGAGGCTGTAAGCTAAGCGAAGACTAATATTTGTGCATTTGCGATAATTGTCCAGTAACAGGAACGTGAAAAGTGAATGCCTTACTGTCCTGAATGTGGCGGCGAAATGCACTATAATGCAGCAACTAAACAACAAATTTGTAAAAGTTGCGGCTTATCGGTTACACAGCAGGAGCTCATGGAGTTAAGAGAGAAAAATCGTCCTCCAGAGGAAACTGCTGAGGAAATTCGTGAAAACCGCCGAAAAGAATACCTAAAATGGTATCTCAGCAAAAAGTAGTAGTCACTTGAAACTAAGGTGACAAAAGTTTTGGCAGCCTTAACTCTGAACGAGAAAAATTTTGGGAACCTTAATTAGAAAAATTCGTTAACTTAAGTTATTCTTAGTGAAAGGCGAAACTATGACAGCGAGTCTAGAGATAGTTTGCATAGGCAACGAATTGCTCATCGGTAAGGTTGTAAACACAAACGCTAGTTGGCTAGGCAAAAAAGTTACTGACTTGGGTCTCAGAGTAAAAAGAGTAACAATATGCGCCGACGACCTCCAAGAAATTGCATCGGTTATACACGAAGTTCTCAGTCGAAAACCAGACTTTGTCATAACCACAGGAGGATTAGGACCAACGTTTGATGACAAAACGCTTCAAGGAATCGCAATAGCATTACAGAAAAACTGGGTAGTTAACGCAGAAGCTTTCAAAATGGTGCAAGACAAGTACCTGGAGTATTCGAAAACGCGTAACATCGACACTGCTGATATGACAGTACCACGTGTTAAAATGGCAACTTTTCCGGAAGGAACTAAACCTCTTTTTAATCCTGTGGGTACTGCACCAGGTATGCAGGCTAACATTGAAAAAACAGTTTTGTTTGCTCTACCAGGGGTGCCTAAAGAGATGGAAGCGATCTTTGAGCTCTCAGTTGCCCCTCTACTTCAGAAATCATCAGAAAACTGTTTTCACCAAAAAAGCATCTATGCTGATAACATCATGGAGTCTGCGTTGGCGCCGCTTATCGACAAAGTAATGCAAGATAATGCAGGTATTTACATAAAGTCGCACCCAAAAGGTATGGAAAACAAACCACATATGGAACTACATTTTTCGATTTTAGAAAAAAATCCACTCAAAGCCGAAGCACTTCTAAGAGGAGCTGTAGCACAAATGATTCAGCTTATTCAAAAGAATGGAGGAAAGATTTACCCTCAAGAAACATCAAAAAATTGATGATGCTTAATATGACACACATTATCAATAAAATTAGCGCCTGAAAGAATTCAAGGTTTGAACAGCAGTGAAGCATAAGTTAATGGCGCCAACAACAATTGTAACATTTTTACTAATTTGTATAGCTACACAGTCAATAGCAACCACGGATTTCACAATTTCTTATCAACTAATCAACGAAGCAGACAGTAGTCATTCACATATTTTAAACGTGGTTATTCCACAAGCCCTCATCGACCACTACAGAAGTTTAACCCATAAGTCGACAACCATTCTAGATTTTCCCAAGTTTGTTACGCCATACGCGCTAAAACCTATAGCTAACTGTTTAAGAGAAGTTTATCCTGATGACGAAGATTTCGCTAACAGTGTCCTAATGATAGTTCACCAAATTCCATATGAAGAAACAGTGGAAGCATATTATCCGGCTGAAACCATTCTTCGCAACAGTGGTGATTGTGACCTCACTTCGGTAATGGCGGCGTCCATTCTAAAAGCAGGAGGTTTAGACGCGGTGCTTTTGTTTTATGAAAGCGAAGAACATATGAACGTCGGTGTACACCTCACGCAGCCTCCCAGAAACGCCCGAACACCCGTTTTCTTCTTAATAAACAACGACGTCAAATACTACATAGCCGAAACCACCAGCTCTAACTGGAAGAACAGTTGGAGAGTCGGAGAATGCCCTGATGATCTAAAAAACACAACGGTTCAAATTATAACCCTTGAAGGCGCTGAACAAATAACTCCAGGGCAAGTTTTCGCGAGTTTCACTAACCTTGACCCAACAAAAATAGAATTTGAGGTGTCACCAATGGTAACTTTTGAAGGAGCAACTGTTACAGTAAAAGGAAAGGTAACGCCTGCGGTTAAGAATGAAAATATAACTATTTACTGGAATCAGAACGGCAAGACATGGCAAATACTATCCATCGTTGTAACAACAGCGGACGGCCAGTTTGAATACACGTGGAAGCCAAACTTCGGATTCTTGGATACTATTGAAATTCTGGTTAGCTGGATGGGCAACCAGCAATACGCTGGAACCTTAAGCCAAATCAAAGTTGCAATGATTCTTTCTCCAATTGCTGTTACAGGCATTACAGCAGTTACTGCAATTGTTATTGTGGGTTTAATATATTGGAAGAGAAGAAAGAGAATAACTCCATCAATGCCTCCGATAAGTCCTGATATTTTAGAACCACACACGCCGTCACATTGAAATTAACACGTCTAATTTTAGGATAGTTTAATATGCATAGCCCGCAATGCATACGCCGCAGAAGTTTTCACAGCAGATCTACCGTAGGTTCCACCTCTGCGAATCATTTTTAGAATATAACTGGGGCGCAAATAGAACTGCTGGTAGGCTTTGTAGCGAATCTGAGCAAGTTTCTCCATACTAAGCCATGGTGTCTCAAAAGTTGGACCGGCAGTATCATATTTGTCAAAGTCAGTAACTCTAAGCCAACCATTTTTAATCACTTGGTCGTACATCGGCGTTCCAGGATAAGGCGTCGCCACATAAAACCCTACATCATCAGGATTCAACTCCTTAACAAAGCGAATCGTCTCCCAAGCTGTCTGCTCAGTTTCTCCAGGAAAACCCAACACAACATTGGCGATCGTCATTAATCCTACGTCATGCGCGGTTTTGTATGCCAAACGGGTTTGGTTCAGTTTGATACGCTTATTCATAGCATCTAAAATTGCCTCAGAACCTGACTCAACACCTAACCACACCGCAAAGCAACCAGCATCACGCATAACTTTGAGCAACTCACGGTCTACCATGTCCACCCGTGTACCACAATCCCACATCAACTTCAATTTTCGAGCGCGTAGTTCTTCACAGATTTTAATCACGCGTTCACGGTCAACTGTAAAAGCATCATCATAAAATGTCACCTGATCCACGCCATATTTTTCGTGAACCAATTGCATTTCGTCAACTACGTTTTTTGGACTCCGCATTCGGTAGGCTCTGCCGAACATACGCACAGTACTACAAAAATCACACCAGTAAACGCAACCACGACTGCTGATAAGCGGAAAAAGAATTTTACCCATACGCTTCAAAGAAGACAAAGGCAACAAGTGATGCGCAGGAAACGGTAACTCATCAAGATCTTTGATGAAAGGCCTATCTGGAGTGCGAACAATGTTGCCTGCGCTGTCTCTAAGAGTTACACCTAAAACTTTGCTGAGACTACCTTTGGCTTGAAGCGTTTCTATAAGCTCTATTAAGGTTTGCTCGCCTTCCCTGCGAACCACAAGATCCAAGCTTGGATACTCTTTAAGGGCATTTTCATCCCAGAAAGTTCCATGCGACCCACCAAGAATTGTTAAAGCTTGTGGCTGAACTTGCTTAGCTATAGTAATCAACCGCATAGCAGACTTGTAAAGCAACGTCGTAGCTGTTACACCGATTACATCAGCTGAGATACGACTAATTCGATCACGGAATGTTTCATAAGTCAGTTTTTCAGCCTGACAATCAATAACCGTAACTTCATGACCCTTTTTTTCGACAACTGCTGCTAAATATGCAATGCCCAAAGGGATGAAAGGTGGATGGGAGTGAACACTTGGCGGGTAAGGCGGATTTACAAGTGTGATTCTCATGTATAGGCCCTTTCTGTAGGGTATTCCTATAGCGGATGCCATATATTGTTTTCTTAAACTCTTAATCAAAACCCAAATTTACATATGCGCAAGTTAACTTACTTTGAAAGAGCTTTAACTCTAGATGGGAAAAGAGGAGATTAAGAGAGTTTTATGTGCATAGCACGTAAAGCATAAGCCGCAGAGGTTTTCAAACCTGACCGGCCATAGGTTCCACCTCTACGCAGCATCTTCAAAACATAACGGGGGCGCAGGTAAAATTTCTGGTGTGCTTTATAGCGGATTTCGCGGATTCGCTCCATGCTCAACCAAGGTGTTTCAAAAGTTGGAGTAGCTGTGTCGTATCTATTGAAGTCGGTCACTCTCAACCAGCCGTTTTTTACCACTTCCTCATACATCGGAGTTCCAGGATAAGGCGTTGCCACATAGAAACCTATGTCGTCAGGGTCCAAGGAATTGATGAAGTTTATGGTTTCCCAAGCGGTTTCCTCTGTTTCTCCTGGGAAGCCTATAACGGCGCTAGCAATTGTCATTAAACCCACTTTTTGCGCGATTTTGAAAGCTTGTCTTGTTTCTTCCAGCTTAATTTTTTTGTTCATCTTACCCAGAATTTTTTCTGAACCTGATTCCACACCAAACCATACAGTTATACAACCGGCATCACGCATAACAGTTAAGAGTTCTTTATCAACCATATCGACGCGGGTTTCACAGTCCCAATTGACTTTGAGATTGCGGGCTTTGATCTCCTGACAGAGTTTCAACACGTGATCGCGATTAACAGTAAAGGCATCGTCATAAAAAGTGAATTGACTTTCACCATATTTATGATTAAGCATCTCCATTTCTTCAACTACTTTTTTGGGTGAGCGCATTCGGTAGGCTCTGCCGAACATACGCACAGTACTACAAAAATCACACCACTGTACACAGCCTCTGCTTGTGGTAAGTGGAAAGATAATTTTACCCATGCGATGGAACGCTTCCAGTGGAAGCAGATGATAAGCAGGAAAAGGCAGAGAGTCCAAGTTGTGTATATATGGTCTATCTTCGTTACGTATGACTGCTCCATCTGAGGATCTGTAAGTTATTCCGAGAACATCATTTAGAGGTTTTTTGTTTTGAATCTTTTGCAGAAGCTCTATAAAGGTTGTTTCGCCTTCACGCCGCACTATTATATCCAGCGCGGGACATTCTCTGAGAGCATTTTGATCCCAAAAACTGACGTGACTTCCGCCCATCAAGGTTATTGCGTTAGGGTGGATTTGTTTGGCTATTGTCAGGAGCTCTTTTGCGCTGTTGTAAAGCAAAGTAGTGGAGGTTAAACCAATTACATCCGACGATATTTGGCTTATTCGACTTTCGAAGGCAGTTGGAGTGAGTCTTTCTGCTTGACAATCTATAACGGTCACTTGGTGTCCTGCTTGTTCAGCAACTGCGCCAAGGTATGCTATACCAAGGGGAATGAAAGGCGGATGGGAATGAGCGTTTCTTGGGTAGGGTGGATTGACAAGGGTGATTTTCATGTCAGGTGTATCCTTTTTGTTCTTGGGTTTAAACGTGGAAAAGTAATATATTGTTTTCTTAATTGTCTGCAGGATAGCTTTTGATTTTAAGAATCACTACGTTTTAATGCTTGTCAGGCTTCCAGACTAAAAGCAAGGTAATTAATAAAAGGCATTCAACACACTACATATGTAGTGTGTTGATCGTTTGAAAGTCACAAATGTCCGTGTATCAGACAAACTTATTTCAGACGTAGATAAACTTGCAAAAATGCACGGTCTTAACCGTTCGGAGATTATCCGACAAGCATTAACAGTTTATGTACACCTCATTGAAAACATGGGCGCCATACTCAGACCAGCAGCATTTCAAGTAAAACCATCCCAGATTGTATACCAACGAAGGGGAGATGTATCGATTCTTAAAGTGCCAACCGGCCACGCAATTGTTGTGGGTTCCACATCCTCAGGTGCTGTCGGATCAAAAGAAAGAGATAAAGTAAAAGTCCAAAGTCGAATTTTAGGAAAATTCTTAGCTAGAGTCGCCCTCATGGACGTAATCACGACAGGCGCGTTTCCTCTGCTTCTGTCAGTTACATTGGGTGTAGAGAAAGAACCAACAGGACGGGAAATTACAGAGGGAATAAAGCATGAAATAGCTGTTTTAGGTCTTGAAGCTAATCAGGTTATCATGGAGAACACGGAGGATAATTTTGGTACAGAGCAAACGGGTGTTGGCTTAACCGTGGTGGGTTTCGCAAATGAGGCAGAACTGCGATTGGGTAAAACAAAACCATCTGATTTGGTGGTGGCCGTAGGGCTACCAAAAGTTGGCTACGAAGTTATTCAAGGAGAGGTAAAAGGGGAAATTGCAGACCTGAAAATGGTTACTCTGTTGTGTCAGAAGAAGTTCATTCATGACATATCACCTGTAGGCACCCTAGGAATAGCTCATGAAGCCAGAATGATGGCTTACGCCGTTGGGCGACAACTCAAACTTGCAGAAGAGGTAAACTTGGATTTGGAGAAAACCGCTGGACCCGCCACCGTTGTTCTAGTTACGGTTGGCAACGAAAAACTGGGTGAGTTAAAGTCACTTCTTGGAAAACTTCCAGTTACGGTTGTTGGAGAAATACTATGAAATAAAAAGAGAGGAAATGAATCTTATGTATTTGATTTTACCATTTTAGATCAAACGAAAGCGGGATTCAGAGGTGTCAGAAATTGCAAATAACATTATCTTCTCAAAGAAGAAAAAGGGAGCATATTGTTGAGAGGGAATGAATGAAAATTTTAGGCGCTTATTTTTGGTGGAGGCTTAACCCGCCTACCCAGTTTTATCCGCAACGCTATGCGATACAGCTTCCTTAATGATTTGACTAGTTGTTCGAGGCTGGGTGATTCGCTGTAAATGAGCGGAATATGTTCGTATAACGCAAGCTGAATTGCGGTCTCGTCGGGCTTCGTTTTGTGGAAAACCACCACGCGTGGTTTGAGGCTGCTAACTCTAACAACCATCATGGAGAAGATAGGATTTTCCACATTGGTAAAAATTAGTGCGCGTTCAGTAGTTGCCCCGAACAATTGTGTATATTCTTGTCCACTGAGAGCTTCTACGGCTCTGCGACTATCAACAACTGTGTAGCCGTGGACCTCTTTTACATACTTTTCTGCACCTGTAATTACTTCGCCGTTGATGGCTTTACATAGATATTCTACGCGCACGGGAATTGGGAATTCACGCAGATCAACAATTGCCATGCTGGGTGAGCTTGTCAGTTTGGCAAATTCTCTTATGAAGCGACTACCTTTTTCCTCGTCAATTTGCAGTAAGGACAGCACAAAGCGACGGATGAATTTTGCGCCGGGGCTTTTACGTCTGCCACTTTCGTAGTCACTGATGACACTAGCTGAGAGCGCCATTTTTTCACTGAGGGTAATTTGGGAAACCGCAAAAAGTTCTCGCCATTTGCGCATAGTCGCACCTGGTTTGCTGGAAAGTATAACCTCGCCAGCTATGCGCCGAGCCAAAATTTCGCGAAGACTTGGGGAAATTGACATGAATAGGACAACCTTTACGTTTGCGTTTTCACTGCGCCATTGAAATATAAAACTGTACCGCTTTTTCTGTAAACTACGCCGGCAGTTCTTTGCCTGAACACAAAGGTTAATGCCACCATTGCCTGAATAATCATAAGGTGCAATATAGTGTCTTTCAAAACGAAGATGGCTAAAGTTTCTCGTAAAAAGCAGTCCAATATAGTTTTAGCTTTGGATCTTCCGTTCCAGAACCCAAAAGAACACCAAAGTCTTTGCACTAAAGCCCAGTGTATTCTCGATATTGTAAGCCCGCACATATGTGCCGTTAAAATTAATCATCACCTTACTCTACCACTGGGTGTTTTTGACGGCGTCCAAACCTTGGTAAATCAAGCTCACCAGGCAGGTTTGCTCACCATTATGGACGCAAAAGTTAATGACATTGGCGCCACTAATCAAACTATAGCTGAATACTATTATGAAGCAGGCTTTGATGCACTTATAGTTAACCCCTTCATTGGTTGGGAAGAAGGGCTGAAACCAATTTTTGATGTAGCAGAGAAACTTGGACGTGGAATAATACTGCTGACGTATATGAGCCACAAGGGAGCAGTGGAAGGCTATGGGCAAACAGTTATTGACGCTGAAACAAGGGCAGAAATTAAACAGTATCTTGCTTTTGCTTATAAGGCACTTAAATACAGTGCAGACGGTGTCGTTGTAGGTGCCACTGTGCCCGACACAATCCGTGAAGTACACCAAATTCTTGGTTCAAGGGTACCTATCTATTCTCCTGGCGTAGGTGCTCAAGGCGGTGATGTGTTAGCAGCCATTAAAGCGGGTGCAAGTTATCTTATTGTTGGCAGGGAAATTGTTCGAGCTGCTAATCCTCAAGTTGCCGCTGAGAAACTTAAACTGTCTACAAAAACAACTACTTAAAAAACTAAAAACAGAAAATTGGAGAAGGGGTGTTGAGGTTTATCTGCCACGTTTTTCCCAAAGTTCTTTCTTTAACAAATCTCTAACGGATGATCTTATAACGGAGCTTCGGCTTGGATACATGTTTGCCCGCACGAGTTCGTCTAGCCCTTCAAGATATGCTTCAGGTAATAGTACAGTTACTAGTTTCACGCTTAATCCTCCCTTTCATATTATGATTATAATATGTGGCAAATATAAAATTTGACCCGGCTTTCTACGCAGAAACTGTTATCATTTACCCAAGATAATAGGGCTTTTAGGGAAATAATGTAAACGTTGTAAGTCAAAACAGATCACATCTTAACATATAGAAGTCATGTTGCTTCTAAATTTGCGTGGTAGCTCTTGTTTTATGTAAAACCCTATTGTAAATTAAAAGTTTCATCAAACTTTTTATAGTGATCTATGCAGTTGATCTGAAGAATAACTTTCTTAGAAGTCTTGAAAGGAAACGCTAAAAATTCGGAACCACAAATTTGTAGAGAACATCTCCTAAGTACGAGCGCAACTAGTTTTTAACAATCTGGTATTACTAAGCATCAATCTATAGATTATGTTATTTCTCGAATATGTTTAGCTCGCAGGTTTTGGGTGAAATTCTGATACATAAAACGCGAAACGGTTGACAAAGATGAAGTAGAGTTAAATCTGTGAAGGTGTATTTAGCGTTTGGGCAGTGTTAAATCCATGTTCAGAGTCAGAGTTCAAAAAATCGAATCAACCCGTGACTTAGATGGCAACTTGGGGAAACGTATAGAACTAATTGAAGAGCGCGAAGTTCAAAATTTTGTCATGAGACCTCAAACGGACGAAGCGAAAATGGTACAAGACCTCATGCAGACGTTGCAACAGCAAATTCCCATATTAGGACAGAGACAACAGTTGGCGTTTCCAAAGATAATTTTATTTTTGACTGAACACGAATATGACAGGTTGGGCATAAACTTTGACGTAAACCAAATCTATCAAGTAACTCTAGAGAATCAAGGAATCAAGTTCACGAAAGTTTCATGATTGAACTACGTACTTGCGCCAACGCGGTGTGCTTTGGATGAAAAGACAAAACGTACATCATATTTCTTAAGCGCGCCGCAATTTCCTGTAGGTCACCTGTTTTTCCTTCATCACAGTAGATAGGTATGGGTTCTTCGTTACCATACTCGTAGTAAACATAAATTTGTGGGTATCCATGCTGTTGGGGAACCACCGAAAAGCCCAAGTTGAGCTGATTCGCCGTTTTTTCAGCCGCGACCCGCACAGACTGAAGTCTCTGTTTGGGAGCGGATATATTTGAAGCACAGAGCACAAGTTTGCCCGTGTAGTTTCTGAGCATAATTTCTCCACCGAACAACGTGTTTGCCACCGAACGCTTTTAAGGCGTGTGTGTGAACGACCTAAATGCACAGGTGAGGGAGTGCAGTTAAAGTGAAAACCCGTGTACACGTCTTTATCAGTGGTAGAGTCCAAGGTGTCTTTTTTAGACAAGCCACCAAACGTGAAGCAGATAGTTTAGGCTTGAAGGGGTGGGTGCGCAACTTACCCGATGGCAAAGTGGAAGCTGTTTTTGAGGGAGAAGAAGACGCAGTCAAAATGCTCTTGGAGTTTGTTAATCAAGGTCCGCCTAGAGCTAAAGTTTCAAAAGTGAATGTAACGTGGGAAGAACCCACAGGCGAATTTAGAGCTTTCAGAATAGCCTACTAAGTATCATTGGAAAGGATAAATTAAACATAGCTTAAACTAAGGCCAGCACAGAACAAAGATTGGTTTAGTGGCCAGTCCCGAAAAATAGCAAAGCCAACTTGCTTGTGACACAGATACTCCCGGCGCAGAAAACAGAAATTATCAAACAAAAAAATTCTGCCTCTATAAACGGGACGCTGCTCCCTCCTTGGACTGCCGCCTCTGCAAAACATTTAGCAATCACCAATGCGCACTTAACGACGACGTGAAAAGGGGTTAGCCGAAGTTGGATGACGTAGATGCTATTGTGTTTAGCTTGCCTGTGTATTTGTATTGTCCAATAGCGAAAATTAAACTCCTCTTTGACAGACTTCGACTCTATGTTGAATCAAAAAGTTGAAAGGCAAAAAGCTAAGTTATTTCATCTGACGAAAAACCAGAAGCATGTATCCACATGGTGGAAACGTAGTATTAGTGATGGCGCTGGTTGAAAAAGTTCTGGTTAAAACCTACGAAAAAACAAAGTGACAAAGCAAACTGAAGCACTGAATGTGCGTTTGAAATTGGAAACGCCTTGAAGTAGAACAGTGGTTAACTTTTTTTCTTGTAAACTCTGAAGTGGCTGTCTCTACCTGCACTTATATATTCACCGCCAATTCCACGCACTGTTGAGGCGATTTTTGCAAAATTCTCGGAACCTAAGAACTGTTTGGGCTTAATTATCACGTAATCATTTTTTTCTTCAAAGCTCAGTAAACTGTCTAATTCTGGGGAAAACACCATCCTGATGTTTTCAACCGCGGAGCTGGAACTTTTTGTGGTTTGAGCCGGTGGAGCCACAATTTTTGATGTAGACGATAGAGGTGTTGGAGTGGCGGTGGATGGTTTAGGTGAAGCCACACTTACTTGGGATTTGCTGGTAATTTGACCTGTTGTCATGAACTTCAATGATTCTGAAACGGTTTTGAGGTCTTCAGCGACATTCTTTAATACAGAAAGAATATCGTCAATTCGACCAATAAGTTGTTCTATCTTCTCTTTGTCAGCACTCATAACATCTTCCCCATTGACATGGCTCTAAAATACTTAAAGAGCACATTATTATTTGAAACTTGTCATCCAAAAACACGTTAAGAGGTTGTCCCGCTTGATTGAGATTGACGGAAGCAAAAAAAGTGGAAGCGGCACCATATTACGCATCGCCATCGCTTTAGCCGCCATCAAAGGTGAAGCGCTCTACATTCATAACATAAGACAAAACCGACCACAAGCGGGCTTAAAACCACAACATTTGGAAGCAGTGCTAACCGCTGCAAAACTCTGTAGAGCCGAAATACAAGGAGCAACTTTGAGTAGCCGCGAATTGTACTTTAAACCTAAGACTATATTTGGCGGAAAAGTAGAAGCGGAAATTGGAACCGCAGGAAGCATACCCATGCTGTTCCTGACGATCTTGCCCATTTGTCTGTTTGCTAAAGAACCCGTACATTTACACGTAACAAAGGGGGGAACTGATACTTCTCATGCTCCAACCATAAACTATCTACGTTATGTTTTCTTGCCATCTCTTAGACGGATAGGTGTGGAAGCAGAAATAGAGGTAAAAAAATATGGTTATTACCCAAAAGGCATGGGTGAAGCCACACTCAATGTAAAACCAAAAAGGAAACTGCAACCGTTCCATTTAGAAACGTTTGGCAGACTACAAAGTATAGATGGGATTTCTGTGTGCACATTCCTCGGAGACAAAAAAGTTGCTGAGCGGCAAGCTAAAGCAGCCAAAGATCATCTTGCAACTAAAGAAGTAAATGTGGATATACGGGTAGTAAACGACAGATCCAATCCCCAACAGAAAGGGAGCAGTATTACACTCTGGGCACAAACAGACAGAGGGGTTATCATTGGCTCTGATGCAATAGGAGAACTTGGCAAATCCAGCGAAAGCATAGGAACTGCTGTTGCCAAAAAACTCAACACAGAAATTTTAACCGCCCCCACAGTTGATGCTCATTTGGCAGATATGCTGATTCCATATGTAGCATTAACAAAGGGGACTTCTGTTTTCCTAACTCGCACTGTGTCGGAGCATTTAGAAACAAATATTTGGCTGGCAGAAACAATTCTCAATTCAAAATTTAACATTAAAAAAACTGATGCACTTTACAGGGTTGAAAAAGTTGGCTAACATAATACGCCGAGAAGCCTCATGTCTAAAAGTTTCGAGTAAAAACGGAGAAAGAGCGCTAAGATTAGCCAACAAGCTTGCCTTAACAGATAGGAAGCTTATAATCGAAAAGAACCACGCAGACTCACTTTGCATACCGCTCAACAGGGAACCAAAAGAAAACGAACTATTCCTCTTAAAATCCGAGATCCCCGAACTTCAGATGACAACGCGAACTTTCTCAGAGAAAAACAAGCAGCCTCAAACCCTCGCTGAAATTCTCAAAAATGAACTACCTCCACATTTGCTTGAGGTTTTGCCCCGTGCACTGGACATAGTAGGCGACATAGCGATAATTGAAATTCCGCTAAAACTGGAAACACACAAATATACAATCGGCAGTGCCATCCTCAAAACTTACAAGAATATTAAGACAGTACTTGCAAAAGCGGGGCCAGTCAACGGCACCTACCGTCTACGCAAGTTTGAATTTATCTCGGGGGAGCAAAAAACTGGAACTTTGTACAAAGAATACGGATGCAGTTACTTTATTGATGTAGCAAAAGCGTATTTTAGTCCAAGGCTTTCCCACGAGCACCACCGTGTAGCATCGTTAGTGCAAAACGGCGAGATCGTGGTGGATCTGTTTGCAGGCGTGGGACCATTTGCAGTTCTCATAGCAAAAAAGCATTCACATGCGAAAGTTTACAGCGTGGATATAAACTCTGACGCTATAGCACTACTCGAAAGGAACGCTCGATTAAACCGTGTAGAAAATAGAGTTTATCCCCTAGTTGGTGATGCACATCAAGTTGTCAACGACAAACTTGTGGGTATAGCAGATAGAGTAATTATGAATTTACCTGAAACCGCCACCGAATTTATTGACGCTGCTTGCAAAGCCTTAAGGCTAACAGGCGGGATAGTCCATTTTTATGGTTTTACTCACATTCATGAAGATATCGGCGACTTGAAAAATCAATTTTCTGATGCCGTTGAAAAGGCAGGTAGAAAAGTGGAGTTGTTCTCTTACGCCAAATCTGTCCGTGAAACTGCCCCCCACGAGTGCCAAGTGGTGTTAGATGCAAAAATCCGTTAGACCTCTACGGTTAGTGTGATTGTGGCTTTCTGAGTTGGATTTTGCAGTTTTTTGACCATTTGTCGGGAAAGGTCTTGAGCAGCTTTATCTGCATGAATTGCCAGTGTCCGGTCTGATGTGTAGGCACTTTTCCGAATAACCATCTCTGTAGGATGCGTAAGGCTCAGATTGGGGCTACTCTCGGCGATTATTTGCTCTTTTAAGTCGTCAACTTCAATTGTTACGATCAATTTAGCATTCTGGTGTTTCAGTTTTTCTTTGAACTGTGCACTTAAATCTGCAGGGGCTTTATCTGCCTTTACTACGAGTATACAGTCACCGTTTTTTGACAGGTGTACGTCTTTTGTGAATTCCACGGTTGTTTTGTGAGTTGCTGAAACATTCTTGTGACCATAGCCCACAATGATTTCGGTTAACTTTGTAGTCTTAAACAAACTACTCTGAAACCTCTATTGAGTCCACTTTACCGTCGCCATCCAAGTCAAAGCCTTGAATCACGGATGCAAAGCCGTTATCTTCACGATAATTTTCTAGAGTTTTCTTCCAAAAATTTGTCAGCGCTAAAACACATGCTTTGGTTCCCACTGCCTTGTTGCCTGCCAAAATAATAATACGTTTGGATTTGTCCCATGGATTCTCAATTTTGGCAATTAAACCTGCAACATCGGAGGTGTAAACACGTTTTGTTTTCTGTGAAACCAAGCCGCCCAGCAAGAAACCATGTTCAGTTGACCGCATACTAAATTGAATAGGAGAATATTCGTTGATTTCTTTGGTAAGCAGATTTGTACCTGGACCACCTACAAGGATAAGATTGTTTTTTTCTTCCTTTTCTGCTTTTACGTCCACGTCCAGCTTAATTGCGAAATCTTCAGGCATCTTTATAAACTGCCCTAAAAAAAACGTGAGGTGTGCTGCGTAATGACCGTCTCTTGCACTGGTTTTGAAAGGACCATGTGGAGCAGGGCTACCCACTACGATTTTAGCGTCAAAGATGCCATCAATTGTTATAAATTCTTTGAAGAATTTTTGAATTTGTGGGCTCACCGCCACCAATGAAGGTCGCTGCATAGGACGATAACCATTGGGAAATTCAATACCAAACGCTTGAGATACAACACGGTAATACTTGGCGATACCACCCTTTTTTTGTTCTTCTCGTTCTACTGCTATAGCACCTGAGCTCTCGAGTTTACGTATGTGATAGTAAACTTTTTGCTCATGAATTCCCAATTTTCGGGCTATTTCTATCGGATACATGGCTTCTTTTGAGAGTAGAGTGAGAATTTCCCAGCTTTGTCTACCCAGTATCATTTTGAGGGTTTGGGCGCTTTGCATCATGCTGATTTCCTTAATTTTCTGCGTGGTACCTTCTTCTTTGAGGAGCAGCTTCTTGTCCATCTTTTTTGCCCTATGCTACAAAGGCGATGACCATTATTAAAAATTTTGTTATAGTTGCTCCTGGGCAACCGCTAAAAAAATATTTTTATCCATCTAATTTAACCTGTAGTTGTTCTAAAAATGTTCCATAAACAAAACAGGAACCATTAAAAAACTTATTTTAACCTTCAACAATACTTCTAACAATGCTTATTAGTGTAATAAAAAAGAAAAACATCACAAAACGTGCAAATAGGAGAAAAAGCAAATGTGCGGCATTTTTGGCTGTATACTCAAAAATGGCAATGTAGCACCCGTGATTCATTCTTCTTTAAAGTGCCTAGAATACCGCGGTTATGACTCTGTAGGCATAGCCACTTTACATAATGGGACAATTTCCATAAAAAAAGACCAAGGGAAAATTGATGATGTTCACCGCATCCACAATTTAGATGAAATGGATGGCAATGTTGGAATTGGACATACACGTTGGGCCACCCATGGCGCACCACTAAAGGTTAATGCTCACCCCCATGTTGATTGCAGTGGACAGATTGCAGTAGTTCACAACGGCATAATAGAAAACTATTCAGAGTTGAAAGAAGAGCTGGAGAATCTGGGACATACATTTACTTCTCGCACAGACACCGAAGTGATCCCCCACTTAATTGAAGAGATTCTCAAAAAGGATCCGCCGACATCTTTAACTGACGCCGTGTTAGCTACGCTAAAGCGCCTTTGCGGGTCGTATGCCATAGCAGTTATTTCAGCCAAAGAGCCCGATAAAATTGTTTGCGCCCGCAACGAAAGTCCACTGGTTTTGGGATTAGCTGACAACGCAACTTATTGCGCATCAGACTTGACGGCTTTTTTGTCCATGACCAACAAGGCAATAATAATCAACGACGGAGAGCTAGCGGTTCTTTCCCAAGAACAATACGAAATTAAACGTATATTAGACGGTATAAAAGTTGCACGAGAACCGAAAATTATCGATTGGACACCCGAGATGGCAGTTAAGCAAGGATATCCACATTTTATGCTTAAGGAAATTCATGAACAGCCTGGGACGCTGCGAAACACATTACGATTACAAGAGCATTATTTGGATTTGATGTCAACATTTCTGGATCGCGCTAACGAGGTTTTTCTCGTAGCGTGTGGAACGTCTTATCATGCATGTTTAGCGGCGTCATATATGTTTTCCAAGTTAGCGTTTCTGCCAACTTACCCGGTTTACGCTTCAGAGTTTGTGGAACAACACGGCAAATCAGTGAACATAGACAGTACAATACTTGCAGTAAGTCAGTCTGGTGAAACCGCGGATACATTAGCAGCGGTTACTGCTTCCCAGCAACGAGCAGCCACCATTCTAGGTTTAACAAATGTCATCGGTTCAACGTTGAGTCGAGTTTCAAGAGTTTACATTGGGCAACAGTCTGGTCCTGAAATCGGAGTGGCAGCAACTAAAACTTTTACCTCACAATTGTCAATTTTAGCGCAGTTAGCTTTTCGCCTCTCCAAAAAACGGGGAAAGATATCTCAAGACGAGATGGATGGTTTAGCTGAGAAGATGGGGCAGTTACCGCAAATTGTGGAGGCAGTTATTTTAACGCAGGAAGAAAAAGTTAAAGCTTTAGCACATAAATACAGGGACGCTAAAATTTTCTTTTTCTTAGGTCGCGGTGTTAACACAGCAACTGCATATGAGGGGCGCTTGAAGCTTATGGAGATTGCATATGTGCCGGCAATTGCGTTTCCTGCGGGCGAAAGTAAACATGGACCAATCAGTTTAATTGAGCCAGGTTTCCCTGTAGTTTTCATTTGCCCAAAGGACGGGGTTACACATAAAACGTTGATTGGAAACATTATGGAGATGAAAGCGCGAGGTGCATCGATAATTTCTATAATTGAGGAGAACGACGAAGAAGTCAAAAGGCTGTCTGACGACTACATAGAAGTCCCCAAAGGTATACCTGAAGTTTTGTCTCCAATTCCGTTTGTGGTTCCACTACAGTTATTTGCGTATTACATGGCATTAGAGAAAGGCCTAAATCCAGACATGCCACGGAATTTGGCTAAATCTGTAACTGTGAAGTAGAGTCCCCTCCATTAAATCGTCGGAATTCACATAAATTAAAAAGGCCAAGTCTTATTTGGTAGTTGGTAGGCGGGATCATGGAGAAAGGAAACTGGAACAAACTGATTGACAGCCTAATTAGTCAAGGTATCTTGCGTTCACCCGAGGTGATCCGAGCAATACGCGCAGTTCCGCGGACAAAGTTCTTACCTGCTGATATACAAACTTATGATTCAGTTGATACACCTCTACCCATTGGATCGGGACAGACAATTTCCGCGCCACACATGGTTTCAATTATGAATGAGGCACTTGAATTGAAGGTTGGTCATAAAGTTCTTGAGGTAGGTGGAGGTTCAGGGTGGCACGCGGCAACTATAGCAGAAATTGTTGCGCCGCGCGGCACACCGCGAAGTGAGTGGGGACATGTCTTTACAATTGAAATTGTGGCAACTTTAGCTGAGAATGCTAGACGAAACATAATGAATTCAGGATATGGTGACCGAGTTACGATTATTGTAGCTGATGGTTCAAAGGGCTACGCTGAAAAAGCTCCGTTTGATCGTATTGTAGTTGCAGCCGCGGCGCCACGAGTGCCAAAGCCCCTTGTTGAACAGCTCAAGTTAGGTGGGATCTTGGTTATACCTGTTGGAAACCAAACTTTGTTCCAGTCACTTATTAAGGTTACAAAGCAGACATATAGGAAAATTAGAGAGACGAATCTTGGAAGCGTAGCGTTTGTGCCGTTGATGGGGGAGTTTGGGCACAAATTCTAAGGTTTTATCCAAACCATTTTTCAAGAGTAGTTTTACCTTTCTGTTTGGTTTGACTTTGCTGTATGCGGTCGAGAGTATGTTTAACTCGGTCTTCTGAGAAGTCCTTTTGCGAGCATAGGAAGTCTATTATGCCTTGAGAATCTGGTTCTTTCCAGTTTAGCGTGTAGTTGTCGGTGACTTGTGGATGAAGGAAAATTTCTCTGATTTTCTGCGGTTCCACCGTGAAAACGGCGTCTTTGATGTGAGGTATGACCGCCTCTATGGTTTTATGTTCTTTTATGAGCTTCAGCGCGGTTTTTGGCCCCAAGCCTTTTATGCCGTCGGGATTAAAGTCCGTTCCTATGAGTATACCTATGTCTATAAGTTGCTCTTGCGTGATCTGGTGCTCTTTAAGTACCTTGCTGAGTTCCGTAACTTCAGGCACAATGTCTATGTAAATATTTTTGCCTGGAAGTTTACGTCTGCCTGAAATGGTTACATTCCGCAAAAGTCTAGGCGCACCAAAAAGTAAACTGTCATAATCCTGACTAGCGGTGTAATCGGCTTCACCTCTTCTGGTTATGTAAGCAGCTTGGGCTTCACCTTCGCTTGGGGCTTGTATCCACGGTAACCCCATAAGGGTGAGAAGTCGTTTGCTGTCCTCTTCCATGTAGTCTTTAATGCTACTTGTTGCCTGCGCATACATATGGGCTTCAGCAGTTTTGCCTTCCGCCAGAGCTTTTTCGTATTTAATTGAAGCTTCCACTTTGACTTGTCTACGGCGCTCAATTTCAGCAGTTTTCAGGTCAGGCGGTGTACCGTCAAAAACATATACTGGTTTAATACCTATTTCCAACAAGTTAGTCGTGCGGTAAAATAAACCACTGAGATGACTCGTAATTCTGCCTGTATGATCTTTAAGCGGTGTACCGTCAGGTTGACGGATAATCGACAGGAATTGATAAATAGCGTTGTAAGCATCTATGGCGATAACTTTACCGCTTAAGTCTTCTAACCTCATAGCAGTTTTGGATATGATACCTCGAAAGTTTACGCCCAAAATGTTTCCCTTTAAAATAAGGAAAAACAACTAACTAAATAAACTTACGACACAAGATCACATGTTATAGCTCCGCCTCAAAGTTTAATGTTGTCCGCCTAAACTTTTCGTCAATCTAAGAATTAAATAGGATTCCATCAGCACAAACGCCGCGACTCAAAGACAAAACAACACCTTCAAAAACAATGAGTAAACACAACGGAAAAATACACAAAATCTGGAGAGATCGTTCATTTATAATGTCTGCCTTAAAAGTTTGAAAAGTTTTTATAGTAAAATAATCGGAATTTTAGATTGGTTATAGCAGAATTCTTAAAATATTTGTTTTAAGGCTATAAAAGGAGGTCTAATCAGAGGTCGATCCTCAATGAATAAAATGCTCGCTATAAGCGCACTATGCCTGATTTGCCTCATTAGCTTCATTCAAAGTGCACAAGCTCTAGAACCCTCAGCAAATCCCGCACATGTTAAAGTTGGAGTTTGGCTGGTAAACGTAGAAAAAGTTGACTTAAGCGCAAATAGCTACAGGTTAGACTTTTACTTATGGTTTAAATTCAATCCCAGTGAAATTAGCTTAAACGACATTAAGTCATTTGAGTTCATTAATGGAGCACCTACTAAGTATGAGGTTAAAGCAGATGGTGATGCAGGCTATTTGGAGTATCGTGTTCGAGGCGATTTCATAACATCTTTTGACTTCTCGGACTACCAGTTCGAGAAGCATGAAGTTGTAGTCAAAATTGAACCTACAAAACTAGACGTGAGCAACATTATTTTTGAAACTGATTCCACCTCAGATATAGACCCTGAAGCAACTATTGCTGGCTGGAATCTGAAGGGTTTCAAAACCGAAGTTTCTCAACACTCTTATGGCGACGAGATTTTTTCACGTTTTATTTTCAGCGTTAATTTAGAAAGACCACTTCTTTCATCATTCATAAAGAGCGTTTTACCCATAGCGGTTATAACAACAATTTCCTTATTAGCATTCTTTATTTCTCCACAAAATTTTGCTCAACGAATAACACTAGGCGTGACCACACTAATGTCAGCTACTACCTTTCATTTGTCATTGATTAGCGGGATTCCACCAACAGGCTATTTGACTTTTGCGGACCGTATGATGATTTCTATTTACGTAATTTTCCTCTACAATCTAGGTACTTCGGTTTATATAATGAGGTTAGTTGATGGCAAAAAAATCGATAAGGCGCTCACCATAAATAAAAGAGCACTACGAACATTACCTTTTCTTATATTGATGCTCATGGTTACGCTAGCAATCTTATGAGTTGACGATATTAGAAAATACAATACTTACAAAAGAAATGGCATTTTGCTGTTTCAATGAGGTACTCTTTTTTGTAAAGATATTCAACAAAGTATTATCTTTGAAGAATAGCAATACGAAATTTGCTTGCTAATACACATAAAGTGCTTTACTTCAAAAATGCTAGTTTTAACTCTAAATAGCAAATTTGCTCCCTCAAACTAACAAACACCAGAAGTGACGTCGACAGGCATAAAAGCAAAACGATTAAAAGGTACAACAAAATACCAGAATAACAAAGGCGACGGGTCTTGACTGAACAACTACATCCATATGTAGTATTTCTTCCAGAAGATGAAAAAAATAAAGTGCTTAGTGCCATCTTTGGCTCTAAAGCAGCTGTCGACATACTCAACTTCGCGCTCAAACAAGGTATAGAAAAAAACATCTACCAAAAAGATCTCGTCCAAAAACTCAATTATTCAAACAAAACCATAATAGAAAACCTCAAAACGCTCACTAAACTCGGTGTAATTGACGAAGCAATGGAAAAGAACAGTAAAGAAGGTAGAATCGTATGGGTCAAAGCCTACCAACTAACCAACCTAGGAAAATGGTTTGCCTTACTTATGGCAGACGAAGAAGAGATTCCAGAAAAAGAAAAAGCTGAAATTATGCAAAATCTCTTCCGCATTTATGTAAAAATGGTAAAAGGACTTGCTGAGCGACTAAATGTAGAAAAGAAAACACTTGAAACGATCTTCAAGGAAGAAATGAAAACTTGAAACAAAAAATCATAGCCATTGTGGGCGGCAAAAAAGTCGGCAAAACAACCACCACTGAAAACCTCATCTATGAACTCACAAGTAGAGGTTACAAAGTTGCAGCTATAAAACACATCAGCGAACCAGAGTTCACTATAGACACAAAAGGGAAAGATACCTACAGATTCGCCCAACATGGCGCTCGAACCATAATAGCCGTGTCACCCAACGAAATTGTCACCATAGAGAAGGGTAACACCCAAAATACGCCGCTATCAGCACTCTTTAAAAAATGCAAAAATAGCGATATCATACTAATTGAGGGCTTTAAAAAAAATGTTGCGAAAAAAACAACTATACCAAAAATCGTTGTCGTCAGATCCCAAGAAGAAGCCGTAATTGCCCTACAAACGTACAAACCCATCTTAGCATTCAGTGGATCCTATAATACTGAAAAAATAAGCTCCGCCGTACCTTATGTAGACTCTACAAGAAACGCAAAAAAACTCGCCGATATCGCACAAAACACTCTAACAAAAAACTAACAAAAATTGGTTGCTTGTGGGGTTTGGAGAAAATTTGAGGGGAGAAGGGAGAGCGTGCAAAAAAGTATGAGGTTCTCCAAACCTTTCCACCTACCAACTGTTGTCCACTTTTCCCTCCGATTCTTACAAGGCTTTGAAAGCCTCAAACCAACGATTATAAAGCGCCAGCATATCCAAAGAGACACTGGGTTTACGCTCCTCAAATATTTGTCGGAAATCTGCCATGGTTAAAGCTCGTGGTTTAGCAGCTTTGTCATTAGCTTTCCCAGATTCAAAGAACTCACCAATTAAACTGAGTTGCGCGGATTGGCAAACGTCTCGGATGTCACTTCCTGAGAAACCCTCACTTAAACGAGCCAACTCATGCAAGTCCACATTTTCAGCAACAGACAAATTACCTGTATAATGCTTCAGCATCATTAGGCGTGTGTTAAAATCGGGAAGTGGAACCAAAATTCTCTTCTGGAAACGCCGTATGAAAGCCCAATCTAAATCCCATGGCTTATTTGTAGCACCTATTACATAAACATGCAAAGCTTTACCTTTGTCCATTATGCCGTCCATTTCCTTCAGGAACTGGTTTTTAACACGAATTTCTCCGCCCACCTCGTTGGAATGTGTCCCCATCAAGGAATCTAACTCGTCTACGAACACAATTGCGGGTTTGCCTTCGTTAGATGATTTGCGAGCAGAAGTAAACAGTTTAGCCACGTTCTGTTCAGCCTCACCCAACCACTTAGACATAATCGACGCAGCATCAATGCTGTAAAAGTTAGCATCAATTTCTGTAGCAACTGCGGCTGCCAACAACGTTTTTCCGCATCCAGGTGGACCAAAAAGCAGAATCCCCCGTGGCCAACCAAGCGGGAACAGATCAGGTCTTTGAACGGGGTAAACAATTGCCTCTTTTACTGCTTTCTTTGCAGTATCTAAACCGACAACTTCCTCCCACTTTACCATGGGTTTCTCGGTAACAACAAGTTCCTCTCCGTTACCCTTGCTTTCAGTTGTTGCCTTCTCAACCCCGCTTTCTTCAGCCTCGCGCTCCATCTCCATCCGCACATCTGCAGGAGAAACTGAGCCCTGTAAAGCTTTAATTCGCTCTTGGTAAGCGATTGCCCGTTGCACATAAACTTTATTCAAACCGTACTCTGGGTAAAGCTGAACAAGCTGAAGCAAACTCTCAATGGCTTTCTGATATAGAGTGATTGCTCTGCCTTTGTTACCCTGCTTGTCCATTTTCACAGCGTCTAATGCATAAGCTGTGGCGGCCTTTTCTAATTCTTGTGAAGCGCTCACTTTTTGTTCCTCCTCATCTTTATTCAGGCGGTTTTAACTCAATTTTTATTCTTCCCTTGTTGCCTAAACTTTCGAGGGCTTTCTCAATTTCTTTGTTTGACGTTTTTAACTCGGTTGAACAACGTGTAAGGTCTATTTCACCGTTACTCTTGCGTAAATACTCAAGAAGCATATCTTCAATTGAAGGCGCTGGCTTTTCCACCGTCAAAGAAATCTCCTTAATTTCCTGCTTCTTGTATGAGAAAAAGGTTTGCGTTGTTTCCCGCTCAGGAGATTCCTGTGTTCTCCGTCCACTCACCTGAGAGTTGGAAGCAGATAAAGCAACCAGTTCACGAATTGGAGCCCTATTTTTCAATTCTGGTTCAGGAACTGACAGCGGCGGTTCAGGGAGAGTTTCAGAAATTTTCTGCTCAAGGAATGTAGAAACTTCTTTGAGGATCTCTTCTCCCGCCTCGCTTTTCTGACCTAAAGGAATTAAAGATTCAGTGTCCGCCTGAATTTTCGTGGCGTATAAAGTGTCACTTATCGTAGCGTTAACGTTATTCAGTTCTGCGGATACATCAGGCAAAACTTGGAAGAGTTCTTGTGATACACCCTGTAGTAGCTTCAACGCAGGTTTAAGGTCCACTACTATCTCGCTGAGTTCCTTTAATGTTTCAAGTCTCAAAATTACGCGTTCAATGGCTAATTGTACATTATAGAGAAACTTTAATAGCTTTCTAACTTCAGCAATTTCATTAGCGCAAACTGCCGCGCGTTCTTTATTGTTTCTCTTCAATGCGCTCATGCAAGTCTCAAAAAGTACTTTGTCGCGTTCTTTAAGTCGGTAACTTGCCTGTTCCAGCTTGTTCTGTTGGACTTTGAGGGTATAAATGGATTTAGCAGCGATTTCTTTTAAAGGCGGAGGGGGTGAGTGGGGTAAAACTTTGATGTTTGCTCCCTCCCTGCCCTAGCTGCTTCATCCCTATGGTTATATTCCAGCCTTTCCGACTTCTTTGACGTAAACAACGACTGGGGGTTCTGGGAGATCTGCCGTTTCAACCACTGGCACTTCAACAGATTTGGTTTTGGGTTCTGGAACTTCTGGAGCATCACCTAGCAGAATATTGGAGAGTTTGTTTCTTGTTGTTTCTAGATCGTTTTTCTCCGTATTGGTGCGTTTAATGTTCTCTTGGAGAGCTGTGTATGCAACCTTGTATTGTTCGTCCGCAATCTTGCCGATTTCATGTTCAAGTTCTAAGTGTAGAACGGCATAGCTAAGCGCCTTCAACTCTTCTTCGCATTGAATTAGACCTTGTGCTATATCATCTAGAAGAATCTGTGCATCTTTACGCAATTGGTTAAGGACAGTACTAAAGTTTGTGTGAAGTTCCTGATAGAGATCAGGGCTGATTTTTCTTTTGTCAGCTAAATCTTTTAGGGCTTGGTCTTTGCGCCAGATGAAGGGAATTTGGTCGTAGAATATTGCCGCTTTGGATTTAATTCTGGAGAGTAATGTGATTTCAGCACCATTGAATAATAGAGCGTCTATAGGGTGCTTGATGAATCTACCATCGCTAAGTTCGAGAAATACTGCGTCAAATTTTCCACTTGGAGTGGTAGCAAACGAAATTATTCTTCCAACAGATCGACCATATTCGTCTTTTACATGTTTACCAATGGAAAGAAAAAGATTGGATGTAATTTGAGACATTTTTTACACTCCTTTAGAATCCTTGTGTTGACTGCTCTGCTTGTGTAGTTGTGGGCACACCTTGTGGCAAATCAGGGAACTTCTCTTTGATTCGTTGCTCAGCGACTGTTGCAGCTTCAGTCAGGATTTTGCTTGCATCTTCGTTGACTGTGTCAAAGTTAAGGGTCATTCCTGAACCTTGACCTGCCTCAATCATTATTCCGCTCAGCATGTTGCCGATTTCACCTAGCTCGTTCTCCGCCTCCGGGAACACACTCACTAAACCTGATCTGACAGAGCGTAGAACGCCAACAGCTGGACCTAGTGTGGATACAACGTCACCGAGTTCGGATACCGTGCGTAAACGTAAGACTATCTGTTCGAGGGCAAGTCGAGCGTTTATAATGAGTTTCTCCATTTTGCGAACTTCGGCGAGTTCGTTGGCAAAGACATTAGCTCTCGCGGTATCGTGTTTGGTGTAGGCATCAACTATTCTTGCGAAGATCGCTTTGTCACGTTGAGTGAATCTTTCTGTGGCTTGATCAAGTTTTTGTACCTGAAGTTCTATACGTCTTACAGCGAAGTCGAGTCGTGGTTTGAGTGGCCCTGGTGGTTTTACTGCATCTTTTAGTCGGTTAGTGAACGGCTGTTCTTCTCTTTTACTTTCCCATTTTTTAGCGAACCTTTCGGACAAATTTATTCCTCCTACAACAGAGGATGCAGAAATTCGTCTTATACGTTGTTAATATGATCGAAATATGGATGTATATATGTGGGGATATACGGAACCAAAAAATGGGGTTTGGGCTTTAATTGTAAACTTAAAAGACATGGTGGTTGCTTTTCTGATTATAGACATAAAAATGTAAGTTAGACTAAAAAGAAGCATAGTCTAATTGCTAGACAAAGGTGAAAAATGAATGAATGACAGGTTTAAAGTATTTGCCATCGTTGCGCTCTTGGGATTCATGGCAGGCATAATTGCACAACTGACTGCAGACTACGCAATACCATGGCTTATGGAGGTAATTCCTGCACTAATTCAAGTGAAATTTATCGTCTCAGGATTCGCAGGAGCATGTTTGACGCTACTCTTAGTTGGCATCTGGGCATACGTAACTGGACCCCGAGACAGATAAAAAAGAGAGCAACTCCCTCTTTCTTTGCCCAAAGTAGAATACTTGCTCTACCCCAGTTCAGAATATGCGTTCAGTAGTTTGTTGAAGGGGTTGTTTTGGACTCAGTAGCGGAAAAAGAGGTCATCCGCCTTCGCGTCTTCGTACCTCGATATCCTCATCGTCCACTATAGTAAAGTAGTGAACTAGTATTTACGTTTACGGAAAATGATTGAGTAGCTAAGCATTAAAAAAGGATCTCAAATTGCAAAATTCTTTTAAGAGAAAAAAGCGGAAATGCGCATAAATACTAAAGCTTACTTAGTTCGCTTAGTTTATTAGCTCTTCAAATTGTTTTTCTTTAGATAATTCGTTCTCTTGCTATTCATTTTGTAACAGCATAGTTTAGAATTCACCTACATCAGTTTTTTCTTCTTTAGTGATAGCCAACAGTATAGCCTTGATTGGCCTTTTGGTTAACGAAGTCATCTGCTCGTAAAGGTTTATGGCATCCAACTCAGCTATTATGGTGGCAAGTAAAATTTCTTTGTCCAAAGTTTCTTGCGCAGTTTTTCAAGATTTATCGAAATTTTTGAAAGCAAAATCTTCATCACTATTCCCTTTCTAAAGGGTAATACAAGATACTTCACTTTCGTAAAACTTTATAATTACGCCGTTGTCTCTTTCGAGATAAAAAGGGGTTTACGATTTTGAAGTTCGGCTCATACATATTCGAACCACAGAAAGCAGAAGGCTTTGATTTTCACGTGTTACGTATAAAAACAGAAACGGGAAAAAGAATCTCGCCTCAATCAGATATGTATAGTAACGTGGCAATTTTTGCAGACAACGTGGCTACCCACGAAAACAAAGAGTGGGTAAGTCAATCACCTGGTGGACCTGCACGCATAGGAAATAATAACTTTAACATTTATTGGGACACCGTATGCGCAACACAACCTGAACACAGAACTGAACAGCTGAACTACGTTGAAGGTGTAGACAAAAATTCGGCCGGTGTCTGGCTCAACAGTTTCTACTTCGCTGAACTTGGATACTGCATTTGCCCCCGATGTAAGGAACTTTGGAATAAAAGTGGTTTAAGTTGGTTGGACTGGCGGAAAAAAGAAGTTATAGACTACGTCGCTCAAATTCGGGAACGTGTAAAAAACGAATTGGTACTTTGCATCCAACCTGATCCCGTAAATTCTATTGAACGATATGGCGTTGATTTTGATGAACTCGCAAAGTACGCTGACGCCTTTAATGTCGTGATGTTCAGCAAAAGCTACGCCACGCCATGGTACTGGGAAACATTGAGTCGTGGCTTTAAAAAAATCCTGAAAAAACCCATGTACATCAGCTTGTATGTTTTCGGTCCAGGCGACTCACTTACAGATGTCCCCGATCCCGCGGAAATTCTGACGGTTAGTGTTCGCTGCGCCAGAGTAGGTATAGATGGCATACTCTACTTAACAGGTGATTCTGAACAAATAAGAAATTACCAGAAGGCAGTAATTAACCAAGTTCAACTGCGGGAACGATTAAGGAGTTATGGTGGGCAACCTGTCCAAGAAGTGCTGGATTTAATTACAAAATGGGAGAAAAATCTACAGTAGACAGTTGCTTTGAATCAAAAGCATTTTTTGCTTTATGAACCAATCAGAATAAATTCTTCAGATCCAAAGCCATTGGGGTTCGAAATGGAAAAATTTGCTCTACAAAATATTCCATCTGCCTCTTTTGATTGTACGATGCGCGAGTTATTCTTGGATCTGATCGACATCACGATGACGGAAGGCAACAAAGGGCGCCTAAAATCGATGCCGACAAATTATGGGTACGTTTTCTTCTGGTATGGTTGGCTAAACAAGAAAGCTCTTCAAAAACATTATCAATCATATGTAACCAAGGAAAAAAATTAGAGATATAAGAAAAAATAGAAAACAGAACTCTTCGTTGAAACTCCAAGATCAAATCAAAGATTTTCTATTTTCAATAGTACGTGACCACCCAGACACCATTGGAGAAGGTCATGCAGAGGTACATTTGGCAGTTCTTGCGCCAAGACTAAAGCAACTCGACATCAGACGCTGCAATTGCGCTGAAAGATTATGCTCAAAAACTTGAAAGGATCGAAAAATTCAGGCGGAAAATACCTTAAAAAGAAATCAGGCAGAATAGTGGAAGAAATAGAAACCAGTTTTGGAGTCATCGACTATATCACTGTTGAAGAAGCAAAAAAAATTTGCAGATGAATACTTTTGGGATGATGAATGTGGTTATCTTGAACTTTCCCATAGAAAATTGGGATGCGAAATACAAGTAAGAGTACACTTTGATGGAGGCGAAAAACTAAGCGAGGTCGTTGAAATAATAGATAAAGTAATTAACCCTATAAAACCTGAGATAGAGCAAATGTTCAGGTTTGGAAAGTCTTTTTGTCCATTCTAAATAGATTGAGGGTTGACCACCATTTACAGAGAAAAGATGTGCAGTTATGAAATTTTTTATTCCAATTTTTGCAGACTTTTACTATGTCCTCCAAAAAAACAGATCTGACATACAACTAGAGAGAAAAAATATGTTAAAATAGATGTAAAGCAAATTTAGGCAAATTTAGCCTTTGTTTTTAGCCTTATTTTTTCAGTGCCTTCGCCAATTCAGCAGCTTTGTCAGTTTTTTCCCAAGGCAACTCGATGTCAGTTCTACCAAAGTGTCCGAAGACGGCAGTTTTTCTATATATGGGTCGGAGCAATTGAAGGTGGTCAATGATAGCTTTGGGGCGCATATCAAAATTCTTTTTTACCAACTCCAGAATTTCCTCATCGGAAATTTTTCCTGTTTCAAAGGTATTAACTAAAACGCTGATTGGATGAGCTACCCCTATAGCATAGCTAATTTGAACCTCACATTGATCAGCTAAACCTGCCGCAACAATGTTCTTAGCAATATAGCGCGCCATGTAGCAACCTGACCTGTCCACTTTTGATGGGTCTTTGCCAGAGAAACATCCACCACCATGGCTACCCATGCCGCCGTAAGTGTCTACGATGATTTTTCTGCCTGTTAGACCAGAGTCCGCCAAGGTTCCGCCAACTACGAATCTCCCTGTGCCGTTTATTATGAATTTGGTGTCTACGCTAAGCATTTCAGCGGGGATAACGTGTTTTATCACTTTTTCAATTATGTCTTTGTCTAAGGTTTTCTTGTCCACTTGGTCTGTGTGCTGTGCAGCTATGACAACAGCAGTTACGCGTTTTGGTTTGCCGTTAACATACTCTACTGTGACTTGAGATTTACAGTCAGGTCTCAGATACGGCACAATTTTTTGTTTACGGCAGTCAGATAGCCGCTTCACAAGTTTATGTGCCAATATAATCGGCATGGGCATGAGTTCTTTGGTTTCGTTTGTGGCATAACCGAAAACCATTCCTTGGTCACCTGCGCCTTGCTCGTGGTCTTTACTATCGTTAACACCCTGCGCGATATCTGGGGATTGCTCGGTTATTGAAACAAGAATACCACAGGTTTCCCAGTCTAAACCATCTTTTGCATTGTCAAAGCCAATTTCTCGGAGGGTTTGGCGAACAATATTTGGAATATTTACATAACAGGAAGTTGTAATTTGACCAGTCACAACCACTGTTCCCTGCATAACTAAAGTTTCGCAGTCAACTCTTGCTTTTGGGTCTTGTTGAAGAATAGCATCTAAGACGCTATCGGAGATCTGGTCAGCAACTTTGTCAGGGTGACCTTCACCCACTGATTCTGAAGTGAAAATATACTTGCCATTTTTTTTCATTTTTTGCATCCTTCAGGTTTCTTGTAATAAGAGTTACAACTTGGGATTTTTCTTAAAAGGCTTTCTACAAAACCAACACAGACCGCTAAAACACAAAGTGCAGTAGAGTAAAAAACTTTTTTACTAAGGCATTTAATTTATGTCTTCACAATAAATGGTTAGGAATCAGCAAAGAACGCTTGTCTACAGGTTTGTTCTACAGTATCACTGACCACAAGGCTATTTTGAAAGGAAGAGTTGTGGAGAAGTGGATAAAGTTTTTGAGGCTTGATTAAAAACAATGAGTAGGGGGAGTTTTTGTCGTGACAAACTGAGCGGCAGTTGAAAATGGCAAAAATCTCGGGATAAAAAGTTGTTGGATAGTATAAAGTCCGTGGGCAGGGTAAAGTACTTGAGAATTGAATTTTGAGTGAACAGTTTATTGGATTTAAAAGAGATATTAATTAATTATAATAGGATAGTCGTTTAATATTTAAATGAGGAGAGTGTAACTTTGACGCTAAAAATGTTCATTTCAGGTTTGGCTGGTACAAAGGCACCTGGACCTAACACCACTTTTACAGTGTTTCATATTTATTATGCATTAGAGTTAATGTCTGAAAGATCGATTGGGCGGAACAAGTTAGCTGAGAAGTTAAATGTGGGTGAGGGAGCGGTACGAACAATAATTAGACGACTTGTGGAGGCGGACTTAATTACAACTTCGAAGTCGGGTTGCATTTTAACTGGAAAGGGCATGCACATATGGCGGCAGCTTGAAGAGGCCTTCCCGCAGCGGATGGAGGTTCCACAAACTATTTTGACGAGTTCAAATTTTAATTTTGGGTTTTTAGTGAAAAATTGTGGACACAAAGTGAAATCCGGTATTGATCAGCGAGATGCGGCAATAATTGCGGGTGCACGACGTTGCTTGGTTATTGTCCGTCAAGGTGGACACCTACGGATTGACGGCGTAAGTGAGAATGTCGAAACCCAGTTCCCTGAGGCGACTAAAGCTATTTTGGGTGTACTAAAGCCTGAAGAAAACGATGTTATAGTAGTGGCTGGTGGTGATTCATTGTTGAAAGCTAAACGAGGGGCATTCGCTGCGGCTTGGACATTGTTGGAGGGGGGAAACGAAGCCGCCGCATTAGGTGGTATATTTTTCTCCATGCATGAGAAGACGTTCTAGGATCGTGTTTGTAGCTATAAGGCCTTCGTTGGTTTTCGATGAAACTGGAGTCAATGGAAATTGTATCCCGAGTTTAGCGATAGCTGTCAACATATTGCGACTGAACAGACGTTTGGTGTCTTCGAGTTTTTCTTCGATCGCAGTTTCTAGGGCAATTGGGCTTTTGGACCACTTAATAATTTGGTTAACGGTTTTTTTTGGGAGAAGATCTATTTTGCTGAGAAGATGAAATTGAGGGTGGAAGAAGCGATTGTAGACTGCGGCTGCAAGGAACATGTTACTAACGTAGTTAAGAGGATTGGCGCTAAAAACAGCATCGAAAAGGTAGATAAGGGCTTTTTGCTCTTTAGTAAGTTCGTTAACGATGTAGGGACCTGCTGCACGGAAGGCAAAAAGTTCCATTTGTCCCGGGGTATCGATGAGTGCGAGGTCGGCGTGGGTCTCCTCGATATCGCGTGCAAGGTTGTTGCACTCATCGGCAATTAGGTCTGCAGCCATAACAGCTGCACCGTTGGGACCTAAACCATATTTTTCCATTATGTCAGTTGAATCAACATAGTTGCGTACGTCTATGTCAGGTTGATATGGAAGTTTTAGTGCACCAGGGTCTAGGTTGACAGTAACTACATCTTGTTTGTTCATTTTGAGCCAGTCACTTAAGGCGGCGGTAAAACTAGATTTACCTGAACCTGCGGTTCCAATGATAAATACAAGTGGTATTGTAAAGTTCCTCCTTTTGTGTTGGTTGTATGGTTTGAGCGTATTAACTGTTTTTGTTGGCGCGTTAAAGTCTATTGATGTTTCATTTTTTTAGAAGCATAACGCCCCATCTTGTGGACAGCATCCTCTTTTTCGTAAGTAAAGCCAGAGGGATTTCTTCTATTTACTAGAAATGAAAAGTAGTGCTTAAAGCAATAAATCGCATCCGACTTGGATAATTAGATTTGCTTATAGTATAGCATTGTTGAACAGTTTTCCTCTTATTATTGTTCGTTCTACTAAAATATGGCTGATTTTGTTTGGGGCTGTGTTGAGTAATGGCTCTGAGAGTATAATTAAGTCGGCCTGTTTGTGCTCTTCTATTGAGCCTTTCTCGTTTTCTTCATTGGAAGCGTATGCCGCGTTTGTTGTGTACATGCGTAGTGCTTCATCAACAGTCAGTGTTTCTTCTGGAAAGAAGTTTCTTGCAACTGCTGACTGAATCGCCAGCAGGGGATTTAGCGGCTCCATGGGGCAGTCACTTCCACCGCAAACGTTGATACCCTTCTCAAAGAGTGTTCTGAGGGGGTAGAGCCACCTTGCGCGTTCCTGCCCCAACTGTTTTATAGCTGAGTATACCGTGAATTCGGATTCTCCAACTAGAGGCTGCATTGAGAGAACAACATTTTGATTTTTGGCACGTTCTACAAGATTTGGGTTGAAAAGAGCAGGTTGATCTATTCGATGTCGAATCTTCCCATCAACAGCTTCAAGAGCACTGAGGGCTGTGTCTATTGCTTTGTCGCCCATAGCATGAATGACCACTTGGAGACCTGCGTTAACTATTTTTTGAGCAGTTTTTTTTAGCTCTATGGGTTCGTAGAGTAATTTACCGTTCACAGAAGGACTATTCGCGCATGGTTCAAAAAGTGCTGCAGTTCCAGAAGATAAGTAACCATCTACCAAAACCTCCACGCCGCCAACCTTTACAAATTCGCTTTTTGGTAATTCAGTAATCTTATTGCTCAGCAAACTCTCCGGCACTATAAGGTAGACCCGTAGGGGCACCTGTTTGTTTTCCAGTAAAGTTTGCAAAACGTCGAGGTCAAGATCTGAAGTTGCTAACCAGTGGATGCTGGTTATGCCTGTCTTCACCATTTTTTGGAGGGCCAAAGCTGACGCCTCTACGAGCTCGTCAAATTCAGGTTCAGGCACCTTTTGGAAAACTAAATCTGTGGCAGTACCTCGCAAAATACCTGTGGGCTCAAGGCTTTTTGCATCCTTGTCAATTACGCCATCAATGGGGTTGGGAGTAGATTTGGTTATGCCCGCCAACTCCAGTGCCTTGCTGTTTACAACACAGACGGGTCCACATTTATAGTAGAGAATCACAGGGTTGTCAGGGGCAACCTCGTCTAAATCAAAACGATTCGGCAGACGACTCTCAGAAAAGCTAGAGTCATCCCAACCTCTACCTACAACCCATTTGTGTAGAGCAGTTTTGGAAAGGCGCTCTTTGAGGCGCCGTTGCAACTCTACAATGGAGTCCACACCATTAACGTCCAACCACATAAGCAAACGACCGAAATCCACCACGTGTACATGGGTATCAATGAATCCAGGCAACACGGTTTTACCGTTCAACTCGATAACCCTAGTGGCTTTGCCAATTAACGATTTGACTTCAAAGTTACTACCAACTTTGATGATGTGGTCACCTTTAATCGCCACTGCTTCCGCTTTAGGCTGGTGCTGATTCATAGTTAAAACTTGACCGCCCAAAAGAACTAAATCAGCCGCCATTCACGACACCTTAATACAAATCATTGTAAATTTTGGAGCATGTTACTTTAAAAAACATTTGCTAACAAAGTGTTGCTCTTGCAAAACACATAATAGCCCGCGCCACATCAAAACTCAGGCAAATATAACCTTTATGAGGAAAAAGCGTGAAGGCAAAAGTAACCTTGGTGAACCCGCCTTACCCGCCAGGAGCACCTCAGTCACTTTTCATCCCTTTGGGACTTGGCTATTTAGCAGCGGTTTTGGAGGAGAACCAATATGAAGTCAACGTAATTGATTGCCAAATTTTTAAGCCTTCACCGAAACAACTCGAGGCCCAACTGTCCAAAACCAACGCTGACATCATTGGTATTACAACCTCTACGCTTACCTACTGGCCTGCTGTAGAAATTGTCAAAACCGCCAAAAAAGTTCTCCCTAGAACACTTACTGTTCTAGGTGGACCCCATGTCACAGTTTTACCTGAGCAAACACTAAATGAAGCACCTGAAGTCGACGTTGTAGTCCGAGGCGAAGGCGAAAGAACTCTTCTTGAACTTGCAGGTTTACTCTCAGAGGGGAAGCGTGAAAGTTTCAGTAAAGTCGCCGGTATTACTTTCCGCAAAAATGGCAAAATTTTCAATACACAAGATCGCGCCTTCATAGAAAACCTCGATGAGCTTCCTCATCCCGCGTATAAACATTTTCCTCTGGAAAAATATCGTATTGCAGGGAAAAACTATTTACCTATAATCACGAGTCGTGGCTGTCCCTTCCAATGCACTTTTTGCCTCGCGTCAAAAATGTGCGGCACTCACTTTCGCACGCGCAGTCCCACCAAAGTTCTCGACGAACTTGAATGGTTACGTGACGAACACAATGCGGATGTCTTTGCCTTTTACGATGATACCTTCACTATAGATAAAAAACGTGTCAACGCCATCTGTGACGAAATGAAAGCCCGCAAATTTGACTTGCCGTGGGATTGCCGAACCCGTGTTGACCAAGTCAACAAAGAGATTCTTACTAAACTGAAAAATGCCAACTGCAAACTTATTCACTTCGGCGTAGAATCAGGGAGTCAAAAAATGCTTGATGCCGTCAAAAAACGAACCACCGTCGAACAAAACGCGCGGGCAATACAACTTGCCAAACAAGTCGGCATAAGCGTCGCGATAAGCGTGGTTGTAGGCTACCCAGGCGAAACGCCACAGATGCTCCAGGAAACTTTTCAGTTCATTCGCCGCACAAAACCCGACTTTGTATACGTCTGCCAGGCTATACCCTACCCAGGAACAGAAATGTTGGAGTTGTTGTACCAGTTAGGCTGGGAAGTTTCCACTGAGTGGAACAAATTTGATGAACAGTCACCTGTATTCAAGAGTCCCTTGTTATCGCCCCAGCAAATTGACGAAGAACGAGGCAGATTCTATGACGAATTTCTCTCACCCACTTATTTTATCCGTAAAGCACTCAAGCGGGACTTCTATAGCCAAATCATGGCAAAAACAGCGCTGAATCACTTGTTGTGGCGTATGAAAGTACCTAAACTCATTAGCGCTGCCAGAAGACTATAAATGGCTATATGTTTTCTATGGCTTCGTGATAAACTGCAAGCATTTTTTTTGCGCACATATCCCATGAGAGTTCTCTGCAGACAAATTCGCGTCCTGCTGTCCCCATCTTCAAATTCAAGTTTTCATCAAACAAAAGCTTCAAAAGCGCCTCAGCTAACTCGTCGCTATTGCCTGACTTGGCTAGCAATGCTGTTTTTCCAGGTTGTATGGCCTCTACGACACCGCTCACGTTGAACGCCACCACGGGTTTGGCTGTAGCTTGTGCTTCCAATAAAGCAATTCCTTGCCCTTCTTGAATAGATGGAAAGGCAAATACATCAGCGCAGCGGTAAAGTTCGGTTAGGTCATTTTCGCTGACGTCACCTAGGAAAGCGAAGTTAGCGGTCAAGCGCTCGGTTTTTACTTGCTTAATCAAACTGTTTTTGAGGGGACCGTTACCGACAATAAGGAATAGAGCGTTTTTGTTATGTTGTACAACAGTTTTTGCAGCTTGAATGAGGTAGGTTAAGCCTTTTCTTGGTATAAGTCTACCCACGAAGAGCACAACTTGTCTATTGCCAATGTTGAGACGACTGCGGATTTGGCTACAATTGCCGCCGGGTTTGAACCTGTCCGTGTCTACGCCGTTGGGCACCAGTCTTATCTTACTTGGATCCACGTGGTAGTGTTCAAGAATTTTTTTCTTTGAGTACTCGCTTATGGTTACAATTAAGGTAGCGTTTTTTGCGGATTCTTCCTCTTTCTTTGCAAGTTGCCCCATGAAAAGGTTAGCCAATTTGAATCGTAAAGGCAGACATCCTTGTATTTTGGCTTGTGCGTATTCATCTGCTAACACTCCATGGATTGTCTGCACTGTTGCAGCTTTGATGTTGTTTTCCTTGAAGGCACTGAGGAGACCGTAGCCGCTGGCGGTGTGGACTTCGTAGACGTCGGCTTTTATGGTGTTAATTTTCCGTTTTAGCGTCTGGTTGAAGATCCAGTTATCTAAAGGGAAAAGTTTGTCGGTGCTAAAAAGCGGAACTATTGTTACGCCGTTGATTTTGGTGGTTTTTTGTAGCCCAGCTTTGGTTCCGCTGTAAACGGTTGTTGTCACCGCGTTTTGTAGACGTTTGGATGTTTCTAGAATGCGACGTTCGACGCCTCCAAGAAATAGTGGTGGTTGGGTGTTAAAAACTGCTAAGCGAAGTTTTTTCATCGGAGGCGCCTTGTATGAGTTTTTGAATGTGATATAAAACATTTGCTTCTAGGTTCTTTTGGTGTAGCTACCGTTTTTCTACATTTATAGGGGTTTTTCTTGAATAATAAGAAAATGGCAGGTTTTTTAGTTGTTTGTTGTAGTTTGCACACCAAAGAAATATGTTGAGAGCAGATTTCAGTGGTGAGTTTTTCTGTAGATATATGCTGCCATGATAATCACTACAATCAAAAATGCGATGAATGTTGCGTAAAGGTATATTATTGGTATCCCGCCTACTTGTTGCTCCTCAAACGGTGTTGGGGTAGTGGACGGTGCTGTAGGGGAAGGAGTTGTTGTGGGCGTTGGAGTTGCAGCAGGGTTTACTATCAGCATCAACGCTGGACTGGTTGCAGAAGTGTAGAAGCTCCTGTTGGATCGCCATTGTGCAATAATTGCCCAGTTGCCTACCTCGTTGGGTGTCAACGTGAAAGTGAATTCTCCTTTTTGGGCAGTAATTACTTGCGTGCTACTTGCACTGCCGTCCGGTTTGATAAACGTCAAGGTTATAGTGGCATTTGCTATGCTAGGGATTAGTTTACCAAAGCCCGTTGCTACGCTACCTGAAACTACTGTAGAGTTGGTTAGTTTCAGTACTATGTTGCTCGTTAATGCGGCGTAGTCTGCTAGGCAGTAGACGTTCCAGTCATTGTTGCCGGCGTACACGCGTCCCTGGTAGATGGTTGGGGCGGACCAGCTGTTAGATCCTGTGGTGAAAGCGCTGAGTTTTTCGCCGTTGGTGGCGTTGATGACGAATATGTGTCGTTGATCAGTTACGACGTATAGTTTGTCTTCGGCAAGTGATGGTGAAACATATAATTCGTCGCCCAAGAAGGTTTTCCAGATGCGGTTGCCATTTGTGGCATTGACACAGACCATTGAGAATTTGTCTACTAAAAAGACTTTGCCGTTGTTGTAGATGGGGGAGCACAGGATGAACTCTTCTGATTCGGTGTTGTTGTAGGTCCAAAATGTGTTGCCTGTTGCGGTGTCTATTGAATAATATGTTCCTGCGTTAGTTCCTACAAAAACTTTGCCTTCCGCAACTGTTGGTGAAGAGTGTAAATCAGTTCCGCCCATAAAGCCAATGTTGTAGGGTATGTTTTTTTTCCAGATTAAATTGCCGTTTTGTGCGTTTAATTTGTAGAGGGTGCCTGCGATTGGTTCTTGTGAGGTTATGTAGACTGCGTCATCCACCACGGCTGGCGAAGATGTGATGTAGCCCTTTGTCTGGTACTTCCAAACGGTGTCTCCGTTGTCGGCGTTAAAGCAGTATATATTGGAATCTAGGGCACCTACGTAAACTTTGTTGTTAACGACTGTTGGGGATGACCTGAGGATGACGGCGGCTGCGAAGTTGGCAGGAACGATTCCGCCTGCATAAGTTTTCCAGATTAGGCTTCCGTTGTAGGCGTTTATGCAGTATATGTTGCCGTCGTCGGTTCCTGTGTAAACTTTTCCGTTAACCACTGCTGGTGAGGAGAGGATGGGTGCTTGAGTTTGGAACTTCCAGATTAAATTGCCGTGTTGGGCGTTGACGGCGTAGATGTTTTTGTCCATTGAGCCGAAATAGGCGATGCCGTTGGCTATGCTGGGTGAAGAAACTACGGAGCCGCTTGTGGTGAATTTCCATCGCAACACTAGGTTTGTGGGACCTGATTGACCTGTGGCTGAGTGGGCTGCGTCGTGGCGCCACATTGGCCATGCAGTTGTGCCTATGGCCCACACTTGATTGACTGTGGAGTACTCGGCTCCTGAGATTGTGTCAACTGCTTCTGTTACGTTTGCGGGTATGAGGTACAGGTTGCCGTATGCTATGGCTACGGATTCTCTTGGTGCGAATGCTTCTATGGGTAACTTCCAGAGAATTTGGCCTGAGTATGCGTCGAGGCAAGCGAATTCGGATGCGCCGTATTCTTCGCCGTAGGAGGCAGATTGTCCTGTAGTGGCGTAAACTTTGCCGTCTGCAACTGTGGGGCAGCCTGGAAACATTAGCGTGCCTGGGCCTTTGTATTTCCAGACTAGTTCGCCTGTTTGGGCGTCTACGGCGTAGAGGTGGCCGTCTTTGTTTAGGGCGTAAACCATGTCGTATGCAACTGCTGTTCCGCTGCAGAAGTAACCGTTGTCGCTGTCTGGGTTGAAGGCCCACAAGATTTCGCCGGTGTTTGCATCGAAGGCGTAGAGGGTGTTGTCGTGGGTGCCGCCGCGGAAGAATTTGCCGTCGTAGTAGCTTCCTGAGAAAAGCATTGGGCCTTTGGTGTTTGTGTCCCATAGTATTGCGCCTGTTTTGGCGTCTAGAGCTACTTGGTGGGATTCAAATGAGCCGGGAAAAACTTTGCCGTCGCCGTATTGTATGCCTGAGCCGACTAGTCCGCTTCCTGAGACATATGTTTCCCAGACTAAGGTTGGGGGTTGTTCTGGATTGGAGAAGTTCCATGCTTGGATGTATGACGCGGCTTTGATGTAGAACATTTTCTCTTCTGGGCTGTAAACGTTGTTGGTGAATAGTGGGGAGGCGGTTGCTGAGAAGTTTTCGCTGCGCCATATGTGTCTGCCGTTTTCTGGGTCGATGCAGTTGTTGCCTATTACCATGTGTGTGTTGTCGATTTTGTATACTGCTGGCCAAGGGCCGGGGTTGTGTATGTGTGATTCCCATAAGATGTCGCCTGTTTTTCCGTCGATTGCGAAGACGCCAGTTTGGGTGGTGGCGTAGATTTTGCCGTTGAAAGCTGAGAGGTAGCTTTGTATGCCTGTGATGTTGGTTTTCCACATTATGTCGGGTGCGTCGGGTGCTGGTCCAGGTGAGAATCTGGCAAATGATGAGTCGCCTTGTAGTTGGGGCCATTCGTACTGTAGTAAACAGTTGCTGTTTTGGGAGGTGGCAGTTTGTCCAAGGCTTGAAAGCAAGGCTGCGCTTGAACCTGTTACCAACAGAATAATGGCAACTACTGTGAATTGAAGGTTAGTTTTCATTTTTTATCCTCAAGTTTTTTGTAGCAGGAAGGTGGGTGTTTCTTTTTTCTCTCATATGTTGATAACTTGTTTTCACTATAAAGCTTTCCTAAAATATGTTTTACGTTTGTGAGAGAAGGACAGCTTAAGTTGTATGGATTCTTGAAATGTTGGTGGTGCCGCAAAATGTTTTTTAGTCTGACGTTCAATTGGTAGTCGGTGTGAATTCAGGACACGAAGGAGAATTTTACTGTGGCAGATAAAGGTCCTTTGCTCATGACTTCTTGGAGAGCTACCGGGGCTTGTAATGCCCGTTGCATCTACTGCAACGTGGATGCGACTGGCGCCAAGGCACCGCGTGAATTGACTACTCAAGAGGCGTTTCATCTGGTTGATGAGGTTCACAAGTTTGGGGTGCGTTGGTTTGGTATAAAAGGGGGTGAGCCGTTGACGCGTCCGGATATTTTTGAAATAGTCAATTATGCTAAGAGCAAGGGGCTTAATGTTTGTTTGTTAACGAATGGTGTTTTTGTTGATGGGTCTATTTATGATAATTTAGTTAAAAATCAGGTTTGGACTAGTGTCAGCATTGATGGCCCTGAAGAAGTGAATGATCAATTGCGGGGGAAAGGTTCTTACAAGAAGGCTGTGGCGGCTATCGAGAAGTTGTCTAAAGGTGGGATACTGAATGGGTTGGCTTGTGCGATAACCACCATTAACTATGAGCATTTGGATCATGTGTGTGAGTTAGCTGAGAAGTATCGTGCTAATTTTGTTTGGTTTAATCATTTGGTGCCCAGTGGTAGAGCTAAGGAGACTATGCAGTTGGCGCCTTCTCCTGAGCAGTATGAGTGGGTGCTTAATCATATTTGGGATTTGACTGTTAAGTATGAGGGGAAGTTTGAGATTCATGTACATTGTCCGCATTTTGCTCGGGTTGTGAAGCAGCGGGGTATACCTGATTTTGATGATTGGTATGAGCGTAAGTTTCATGGTAAATGTACGTATTTTGCTTTTGGTGGGTATGTGAGTGTTACTGAAAATGGTGATTTGATACCTTGTTTTTACACGGACCTTTCGCCGACGGAGCATATGCAGTTGGGGAATATTCGGGATAAATCGTTGCAGGAGGCGTGGAAGGAAGTTAAGGCGTCGCCGTTCTATCGTAGTTTTCAAGATCGTGGTGTGTTGAAGGGGAAGTGTGGGGTTTGTGAGTATCGGGAGATTTGTGGTGGGTGTCGGAATCGTGCTTATGCTTATACGGGGGATATGTATGAGTCTGATCCTGCTTGTGTTTATGTACCTGAGAGTTTGCGTGGGAAGTAGGTTGGGTTATTTTTTGGGGATTTTCTGATGTTTGTTTTTTGTTGAATTTTGTTTTGTGCTTTTTATGTTAAAGCATAAATAGTGTTTGTGTGTTAATTGGGTTTGGTGCTTGTGATGCCTGTGCCTCAGGTGAGTGTTTTCTTGGATAATAGGCCTGGTTCGCTTTCTGAAGTTATGGAGCATTTGGATAAGAATAAGATTAGGGTGTATGCTTTGTCGATTGTTGATGCTGGTGAGTTTGGTTTGGTTCGGATGGTGACTGATGATCCTCAGAGGGCTACTGAGATATTGGAGGGTGCGGATTTTAATTTGGCGAAGTCTAAGAAGAACACTGAGGTTGTTGCTATATTGGTTTCTGAGGAGAAGCCTATTTCGCAGATTACTAGGATTTTGGGTGAGCATGCTTTGAATATTGAGTATGCGTATTCGTCTGCTGTGCATTTTGATGGTAAATTTGTGTTGGTTTTGAGGCCTAAAGATTTGGTGGAGGCGGAGGGGGCGCTGAGGGATAGCGGTGTGAATATTTTGTCGCTTGAGGAAATTAGGCAGCATTTTCAGTGAAGGTTTGTGTTGAACAAGAACTGTGGGCGGCTGTTGTGTGGATAAAGTTCGTTTTCTCTTAACAATTATATCGGTAGTTGTGGTTGCGGGTCCTTTAGCGTGGGAGGTTATGGTTTATAAGGATAATCTTTCTGGTTTAATTGTTCCGCCTGAGGTGACGACTTTTATGGGGTTGACAGGTGAGGATGGTGTTTTTTCGGGTGTTGGGTTTGAGGCTCCTAGGGTTGTGGGCAGTGGTTTTGATGTAAATTCGAGGACAGTTGAGGTTATTTTAAATGTTACTAACCCTCTCGATGTGGATTTGAACCTTGAGGTTTTGAATGGTACTTTGGTTTGTAGTGAGCATGATTTTGTTTTGGGGTTTGTGGGTATAAATGGGGCTGTGGAGTTTTGGGGTAAGCAGAGTACGGTTTTTTCTGTAGTTGGTTCGTGGGTTCCTGATGCTTTAACTCATGTGGGGTCTAGTCATGTGGGTGAAAATGAGGTTGGGATTGATTTGATTGATGTTTATGTGGAAGTCAATGGGGTTATGGTTAGTTTGGGTGAGAGAATTCATTTGGGAGATTTTCCGCTTGTGTAGGTGATTGGTGGTTATGCGTGAAATTAGTTGGGTAGCGTTGATTGGTGGTGTGTTGACTCTTGTTGTGGTTTTGGTTTCTGTGTTTGTTCCTTGGTGGCGGTTGTCTGCTGGAGAGAACTTGATTGAATTGGGTGTGTCGCCTTTTGATTTGGATGTTAGTTTGTTGGGTAGGTCTATTACCATTGCGGTTGTTGGGGCGTTTAATTTGAGTGCGGTGCTTCTTTTTGTTGTTTCTGGGGTTGTGATGTTGATTTACTCTGTTGTTCCTACGAGGCCTTATGCGCGGCATCTTGTGGGTTTTGCTTATTCTAAGCCTTTGGCTGTTTTGCTGTCTTTTGTGGTTCTTGTTTTTGGTTTGTCGATGGTGTTGCAGGCGGTGGCTAAGTTGAGTGTTCCTGTTTGGGGTTCGGCGACTGTTGTTTTGCCGGCGGGTTTTGTTCCTGGTGTGGATTTGAGGGTGAGTTTGGTTGTGACTGGGTCGTTTCAGTGGTCGTTTTGGTTGGCTGTGTTTGCGTCAGGGGTTTGTGTTGTTGCGAGGTTGTATCATAGAAGGTTTGGTAGGGTTTCGCTTTCTTCTTAGGGTTTTGTTTGTTTATAGTGTGAGTAAAGAGTTAGGCATTTGAGCAGTGCCCAGAGGATTCTTAGGTTGGCTTTTATGGTGCCGCCGATTCTGGGTTTTTGTCTTCTTGGTGGGGCTGTGTAGGTTATTTGGCCGATTTTTAGGTGGTTTTTTTTGGCTGTGATGAGGAATTCGGCGCCGAATGTTTCTCCGCCGTGCCATTTTAGGAGGGGTATGACTGTTTTTTTGAATGCGCGGTAGTTGGAGAATGTGTCGGTGACGCCTAAGAGTTTGCCTAGTGTTTTTGAGGCGAGTTTTTCTGAGATGCGGGGGAGTTTTGTGCGTGAGGCTATGGTGATGCCGAATTTGCTGGTTAGGGTGGCGAGTTGTGGGATGTGTTTTGGGTCGTTTTCTAGGTCTGCGTCTATGGTGATTATGGTGGGGTATTTGGCGAGTTGCATGCCGTCGAGTAGGCCTTTGGTTTGTCCTTGTCTTGGTTTGGTTATGGCGATGTCGGCGTGTTGTTTTGCTATGTGTATGGTGCCGTCGGTTGAGTTGTCGTCGATTATGATTATTTCGTGTGGGTAGTTTTTGAGTACTTGGTGGATTTTTGTGATTAGGGGTTGGATGTTTTCTTTTTCGTTCCAGGTGGTTGTGACTACTGAGATGCTTTGCATGTTGTTTTTTTCGCCTTTTTTTGTGTGGTTTGTTTGGTTAGAGTTTGAGTGTGTCTATGAGTTTTTCAATTATTTTTAGGGTGAGGTTTGTGATTTTTTGTATGGGGCGTATGGCGCTGAGCATTTCACGTAAGCTTGCGATGTCTGTTTTGTTTATTGTTCTGGTTATGACTGCGGTGAGTGGGAAGATGATTATGAATGTTATTACGCCTATGGTTAGTCTTAGCCAGCTTGGGAGGGGTAGGATGGTGGCTGTGGCGTAGGTGGGGATGGCTGCTGTTGCTGATGTGATGAGGATTTTTGTTGATGCTTTCCAGTCTATGTTTACGTTGTAGTTCTTTTTGATCCAGTGTATGCTTATGAAGAGGCTTGGGAGTGAGGAGACTAGTGTGGTTGTTATGAGGCCTATGACGCCGAAGTGCATGATGAGGAGTGTGCCCATGGGGAATCCGATGGTGGCGGTTATGATTGCTAGTTTTAGGTTGTATTTTGTGTCGCCTTGGGCGTTGATGAGGTTGCCTGTGCTGAGGCTGCCGAATGCTGTGTAGAGGTATGTTATGGAGAGTAGTGTTAGGAATAGGGGTGCTGTGGTGTAGGTGTCGTGGAAGAGTGTTGTGACGGCTGGTTCGGAGAGTGCCATGACTATGGTTGTTGGTGGGACTACGAAGAGTGTTGCCCATTTGATGGAGTTTTGGAAGACGGTTTGTAGGGCTTGGTTGTCTTTTTTGTGGTCTAGTTTGGAGAATGCTGGTAGGAGCATGGTTGTTATTGGGGTGGCGAAGAATGTTATGAGGACTGAGAATGTGGTTGCTATGCCGAAGTTGCCTATGGTTGCGTTTTCGGCGACGTAGATGGGGAGGAGGAATGCGAAGAATTGGGTTTGGAAGCCGAGGATGATGTTTGCTAGGGAGAGTGGGATGCCGTATTGGAGCATGGTTTGTAGGTATGCTTTGAGGTGTAGTTGGTTGATTTGTGGTTTGGGTAGGTTTTTGTATATGGGGTATAGGAGGAGTATGCCTGTGGTGCCTGCGATGAGGAGGGCTGTGGTGTAGCCGATTATGGCGCCTGTTGTGCCTTGGCCTAGTATGACTAGGGCGATGACGAGGGTTGTTTTGATGGTTGCTTGGAAGATGAGCATGATGCTGTTGCGGGTTAGTTTTTCGATGCCTACGAATGTTGCTGTGGCTGCGTTGATGAGGCCGTTTGCTAGGATTGTGATTGCTGCTAGTTGGATGAGGGGTGTGGTTTCTGGGCGGTTGAATGCTGTTGTGGCTATGGTGTTTGCGGTTGTGTAGAGTATGGTTGAGAGTAGGGTGCCGGTGATGAGTTCGAAGGTTATGCCTGCTGTGATGATGCTGCGGATTTCGTTGGTTCGGTTTTCTGCGCGGAATTGTGCTGTGTATCGTGTCATGGCGGTGTTGATGCCCCAGTCTCTGAATATGCTGATGAGTGATGGGGCTGTTAGGATGATGGTGTAGAGGCCGTATTGGTTTGAGCCTAGGAGGTTGGCGATGAAGATGGTGCCTATGGAGGAGATGAGGGTTGAGGTTATGATGCCCCAGAGTAGGTGGAAGCTGCCTGTGGCTGAGGTTTTGGCTATGTCTGTTGGGTTGTTCATGTTGGTGTTTTGTCCTGTTTTTTGTTTTGTTGTGTTGTTGTGTGTTTTTTGTGTTATGTGGTGTGTGGTTGTGTTTATGGTTTTTGTTTTTGTGTTGTTGTGGTGGTTTTTGTTTTGGGTTTGGTTTTTGTTTGTTTTTTGGGTTGGTTTTGGGTTTTTGGTTGTGTTTTTTGGTTTTTTGGTTGTGGGTTGTTGTGGTTGGTTGGGTTTTGTTGGGTGTGGTTTGTTGTTGTAGGGGTGGGTGGGTGTCTGTGTTGTTGGGTGCTGGTGGTAGGTTGTTTGGGAGATATGTTAGGGATTATTTGGTGGGGTGGGGTAAGATTCTGAATGTGTTGTTGGGGGAGAGTGTTTGAGTTTTGTTCTCTGAGGTTGCCTCGGTTTGTTGGGTCTCCGCTGTTGTTTTGAGAGTGTTTTGTTGATTAAGTTTGGGTGGTGGTGTTTAGGTTGCTGTTTTCTTTTTTGTGGGCTCTTGCTTGGGGCTCACGTTTGTGCTGTGACCTATTAAAAAGTAAGTGCTGAAATGGTTTTCTAGTTTTGTAGAGAGTGCTGTGTTAAAGTGAAAATTTGGCTAATAATTATATTTGTTGGGGGATTTGTGCGTTTTGGCAAAATATGGTTGAAGTGGGGTTGGAGTGATGGTGTTCATGTGAAACTTGGGAAAAATTTTCTATGTGTAAGTATTTTGGTTTTCTTAAATTTGCCAAGTTCAAGGAGATGCTTGTCTCCGGATATGATAATTTCTGCGCTTGCTGCCAAGGCGCATTCTAGTATTTTGTTATCTGCTTGGTCTTCGTTTACTACGTTTAACTTCACCTTAGGCTCAACTATCTTGGAGTTCGCTGCGATGGCGTGTAAAATTTCTTTTTGATCTATGTCGTTTTTTCTGAGGATGTCAGCGATTTTTGGGTACAGGAGAGCTTTGGATATTTCCAGCATAACGTCTTTGCTGACATATATGGTTAGCTTTTGCTTTACTTGTAAGAATTCGTCGTTGAGTGTCTTTTGCAGGGTGATTGAAATCCAGATGTTTGTGTCGAAGACTACTTTGACTTTCTTACCCAATCGATTGCCTCAGCCACGATCTCGTCAACGTTGATTGTGCGGGTTGATTTTTCAAGTTTGTGAGCTATGTCTTCTATGGATAACTCTCCGGTTTTTCTAAGCAGTATATCTCCGTCACAGGTTAGTACTAGAAGCTTCTCGCCGCCCTTAACTCCCAGTTTCCTGCGGATCTCTCTGGGAATTACAATTTGGCCCTTAGACGAAACTTTAATGATGTCTTCAATTTGCTCTGTCATAAACGTACATAATTTCCTATAAGTAAATAAATTTTTACTTTTCTCCAAAGGCGCAGTAGCTCCAAGCTTGATTTCTCGATCAAGCTAAAGTACTCCGAAATTTCGGCGCCAGCAAGGAAATCCTAGGCAGTCTTCGCAAGCATTTCCCAGATGCACAAACATTCATTGAAGATGATTGTAAATACAGGTTTGACCCCGCCAATTTTAAGCCGTTCAGGAAACGCAAATCAAGCTTATTTTGGTGAAATACTCCTAAATTGAGGTTGGTGAGGCTGCTGGGGTTTGCTCCAAAAAAGATACACTTTTGTCTGCGTTAGCATCCCAACAAGCTTTATGAGCTTCGCCGTTTTTGTGGCATCAGCATCTTCAAGGCACCTTACGTAATCGGCTGTTTTGCCGAATGGTTGGTGTCTGCTTATCGCGAACTCTTTTCGGAAGCGCGGATACGTGTTTTTGATGAAGGCTTCTTTGAGCTGAGCGGGTTCTGCTGGCTTGAGCTGTCTGTTTTTCCAGCCCGTGGCGTTCACTGCCAAGAAGAGGCAGGTTGAAGCCAAACTGAACGAGAATATTGCTTATTTTCTGCACGTTCTCGAGCGGTTTCTGTTCTACTATTTTCTGGAGTCCTGCTCTTTCGGCAAATTGGTTGTATTTTGCCATAGCAGCGACCATTTCCGCGTATGGAGTCCCAACCAACGGCAACGTTTCACGAATTAGCTTGGAGCCTACGCCTATTGTCCGATATTTAGGATAGATAACCACTTCATATGTGCTCCTAGGAAGCAGTAATTCAATCTCTAAGCCCGGTTAATGATTTCTGAGAATCTTTTAGGCACTTGTTTCAGGAACAAATCAAAGTCTTCTGGTGGCTGAACCACAAACAAGCTTCGCTCGAACGGTTCCTCCAAAACAGACGACAACTCAAAAGAGGCTCTGTTCCTCTCCAGGTTAACACGGTACCTGCTAAAGTTCAAACACGAACGAATTTTCGCCAAAGCTTGCTCTCTTAGGTCTTCAATCTTGTAGCCTGATTTCTCAAGCACATACAGGTCGTAAAAATCACGCAGCTTTTGACCACGCCTAGTAAGCACAGCCCTGACTTTTTCACACAAAATTTCTTTTTCACTATACGCCTGCACGTTAAACTGCTTATAGACGCTCAATTCCTCTGCAAAATATGCTTGGTCATCCTTTGACAACATAGCGCCATCCAACAACGTCTTAACCGTAACAGTCTTAGTCGGAAAAAGAATTTCATCAACAAAATTAACTTGGATTTTAGTGAACTCTGAAGCCTTCCACAACTTGTACGTCACCGTCCTGCAGCCGCCCCCAAACTCAAAATACCTCGTGTTTTCAAGCTCTTTTTTGAATTCTAAACCAAGTTTTTGGGCAGCCTGCTCCAACAAGACACCTACCTTTGCAGTTTCTTCCAGCAGACGCTTCCGCAACCCATGCTTCCCCAAAGCAGCCCAAACGGCTTGGTTCCTCCAAGTAAAATCCAAATCAACGCTAAACCGATAATAACCAAAATAACATTTAACTAGACAACTTCCACCCTTAAACAAATAATTCTCAAAAAAATCCCCTGAACCACACAAATCTCTAAGAATCCTATGAATAATTATATCCTTCTCTATCAAGAGAGGCTTGGCCACCCCTGACTTTTCAGCCACAAACGAAACAAACTCAGACAAGTCCGGCAGCTCTAATCACCCTACCAACCGCTTCAGGATACACCTCTAAGTACTCCTTAAGCTTGCTAGGCGATACCCGCTTGCGATACTCATCGATTAAGGAAACAATTTTTCCCTCTGGAAGAGAACGATACCTTGAAATGTACACAAGATCCAAAAGCGTCTTCTCCAAATCAGAAAAACGCTTACCTTCACCATTCACAACTCCAAAATCAACCAGTCTATCCGCCAACTTTATGAACTTGACCTTTTCCCCTGCAACTTTAATTTCCTTGGCACGGTAAATCTTGTCGTTGACAACAAAGATTGTATCCGAAAACTCATGAGTCAACCCATTAAGCCCCAGCGCAGTGTACAATCCAAAATACCATTTGACTTTCAGCTTATTTAGCCCAAGAAAGAGCACCTTGTAAACGTCAACAGATTTTTTTAGGGCAAACTCCTCTGACGTCTTGACATAGTAAAGCCCCCTCAAGACGCGCACAAAATAACCGTAAGATATCATGAAATTAACCGTGGCATCTGGGTCTGCGCCAAACCGCCTGCACACCTCAGACACCTCACTTTTAACTACAGCCTCTCCGCCGAAGTGGGATAGCAGATACCGGGTTAACCTTTTCATAGTAGTTACTTATGTAACAACCTTTAAAAACTTTTAAGGTTGATACACAAAAACCCCCTTAATCTAATCCAAAAAACAAACCTACCCTACGCGCTCACGACTTATCAGGCAGAAAACCTGGTTCAGCACTACCTGTTCCCCTCCCGCATCGACCTCCACATCAAAAAACAAGACGCAGACAAATGGCACGAAGAGTTAACAGCAGAAGGCTTAGTCGGCAAAGGCAACCTACGCCTCCTCACCGCAGACACACACATCTTCCACGGCGCATCCAAACGCCAAGGCTTAACGGTGGTGAGTGCCCCACAGTTAATCGTTGACTTACTACAGGAAGGCGGCGTATGCATTGAAGCTGCAGAAAAACTTCTCAACAAGGTCGAGCAGCATGCTATATCAACCGACTGAAATAAAAACCTCGCAACAACAATGCAAGCAATCTTCGTAGCTCAAAAGCCAACTTTGTCTGCTTGGTGGATGGGCATTTTATCCTCGTGGGATTACTGCGAGGAATGGTTCTGGTTGCATGTCGACTGTGGCGTAGACTGCCAGTGCGGTTGCCCAGAAGACGTCGTCGTGTGTGCCGTTTGGGTGGCTAAAGCCTATGGCGCCGTCTTTACGTAGCACGTAACGTTCGACGTTTAGTTCGGTGCAGATGTCGCCTCTGTAGGGTCGCTCCCAGGTGAGCAGCGGATAGTAGAATTGCTTGTTCATCATGCGTTGTTTAAGCAGTGAGGCGATTTCGCTTTTTCTGGGCACTGAGAAGGTGACGCCTTCTGCGTTTTCTATGCCTGCGTTTTCCATGTCTGCGATGATGCTTGGGCCTTCTCGTGTGTAGTCTACTCGGATTTTTTGGAAGCCGTTCCAGTGGTCTTGTAGGGTTTTGATGTAGCCGAGGACTTGGGCGTATATGGTGGGTTGCTGGAAGATTTTTAGGTGGCGTAGAAGTAGTTTGTCGTTTAGGTGTTCGGTTACTGCTAGGACGCAGTAGTCTTTTGTTTGTGCTAGATCTAAGCCGGCGTAGAAGTTGCCTTGGTGTTCTTCTTCGGCTTTGAATTCTTGTAGGTTGCAGTTGCAGTTTTTGGTTGTGCCGATGCATGCGGCGATGAGGCTTTGGGGTAGCCATACGTCTTCGTCTTCTGCCCATTCGGCTTCCATTTCGCGTCGCCATCTGGTGGGGTCGTCGCCCATTTGGGTTTTGATTTTTTGTATGATGTTGGGTTTTAGGGGGCCGTTTGGGTGTAGGGCTTTTTGGATGGGGACGTGGGAGGTTTGGAAGTCTTGGAAGTCTTTGTGGTTGAAGATTTTGAAGAAGATGCTGTCGGTGTGCCATGGTGTGCTGCTGCAGACGAATTTGCCGTTGGTTGTTCCTAGTGTGTAGAGTATGGCGTCGTAGAGGTCTTGGTCGTTGGGGATGAAGTTCATTTCGTCGCAGTAGACGAGGTTTAGTGTGGGGCCTCTGATTGTTTCGGGGTTGTTTGGGAAGGCTTCGATGGTGCTGCCGTTTGTGAAGTTTATTTGGGTTTTTTGTGGTTTGAAGGCGGTGTCTGGTGGTAGTTTGTGTGTGAATTTGGCTATGCGTGTGATGATGCGTTTGGTTTGGCGCCATGATGGGCCTACGATGCCGATGGCGGTGTTGGGGTTGTTTATGGCGTACCAGAGTAGGAGGGCGCTTATGATGAAGGTTTTGCCGCTTTGTCTGCACCATCGGGCTGCTGTGAATTGGTTGTCTGTGAAGAGTTTGATGAAGTTTTTTTGGTATTCGTATGGGGTGAAGCCTAGGATTTGTTGGAAGAATGTGTTTGGGTCTGTGCTGAGTTTTTGGGTTTTTTCTTTTATGGTTTGGTGGATTTTTCTGTTATTCTGTTGGAGGCGGTGCCACCGTGGTAGGATTTGGTGGGGGCGTAGGGTTCGTGCCTCCTTCTTTGAGTAGTTTGGCATTTATTTCCTCCATTTCTTTGAGTTTTGTTTCGATTTGGCGGTAGTTGATGTAGTCTGCGAGTAGTTCTTTGTAGGTTTTGGCGATTGTTGCGACTGCTTGGATGCGTTGGATTTCTGGTTTGGTGAGTCCTGGTTGGCTGGCGGTTTTCAGTGCGGTTGCTAGAATTTTTAGGACTTCTTCGACGCTTGGTAGTTCTTGGGGGAGGGGGAGTGAGGGGTCTGGTGTGTTGTGTTGGATTTTTAGGCCCATGCGGTGGCATTTTATGGTGATGGCTTCGGGTGTTTTTTCGAATTTTGCTGCGATGCTTGCTAGTGGGGTGTTGTTTTCGATTAGGGTTTTTAGTTCGTTTTCTTCTTGTATGGTCCAGCGTTTACCGCGGGTCATTTTTGTTGTTTCTCCCTTTTTTGCTGGGGGGTGGTTTGGTGTTGTTTTGCAGGTTCCTTTTAAATTGTTTCTTGTATGGGTTGTTTGTTGCAGGGGGGAGTAGAGTAAAAGTGTTTTTGGTTTGAGGTTGTGGTGTAGCTGGTGTCTATGAAGAATCTAGTTGTGGCGTATCGTAGGCAGTACGGGTTGGATGTAAAAATCCCGCGGATTTTTAATTCATATGGCCCACGCTTAAGAGAAGACGGCCTATATGGCAGAGCAATGTCACGCTTCATAACGCAGGCTTTAACTAACCAGCCAATAACAGTTTATGGCGACGGAAAACAAACCCGATCATTCTGCTATGCAACCGACACCACCACAGCGTTAACGCTGCTGACAGTTAGTGAAAAAGCAAAAGGAGAAGTTGTAAACGTAGGCAACCCGCAAGAAATAACCATACTTGAACTCGCAAAGAAAATTAAAGAAGCAACCAAA